>Ga0334722_10000277_pt1 | contig 78567 bp, 77 predicted proteins | sample C3_bottom_MG_FD_207210 | JGI IMG/M metagenome (GOLD analysis project Ga0334722, IMG submission 207210) | Sediment microbial communities from Yellowstone Lake, YNP, Wyoming, USA - C3_bottom | ecosystem: Environmental > Aquatic > Freshwater > Lake > Sediment | place: USA: Wyoming | collected...
CTGGCACGAACCGGCCGCTCGTAGGCGCAGTTTTCGGTTCGTCTCAGCGGCTGTTCCTGGCCGGCTACCGACCCCGAGAAACTATACCCCAATGGCGGCAAAGCGCTACATTGCCGCCGCCCAAAACGAAAATGTAGTTTTTGCGTTCCGAGCGTCCGCTTCCGCCATCTTGATGTTCGCCGCGAAGGTCCGCTGTCATTTTTCGTCGGCGTCGGGTTTGGGTCGTGATGCGACCGACGTCTCTTCAGGTGGATCGCCGGAAAGCGGTCAGTGAATTTCCGTTTCCTGGAAGCGGCCACTCGTCACCGAGTACTCCCGACCCACTGCTGCCGCTCACCACTTGACGCCGCGAAGGGCCGCAATTTGGCTGGAGCTGCCGCTGGCAATCTGAGCATTTCAAATCTTAGGGGCCGCGCACTGCCGATCAACGCAGCGGACAGGCAGGCGCCGCAAGGGAAATGTAACCGTACCTGAAAGCGTGAATGTAAGAATTTGGAGCTTAGTCCGACTAAGGCAGAGGCAGGCTACATTGCGGTAAGTCACCGCAGGCCTAATTACAGGAGAATCCCTATGCCTACTCGTAAGTCAGCGTTTCAGACCATCCTTCCCATTATTACCGCTCTATTCTTCGCCGCAACGGCATGTGCAGCCGGGAAGCCCTTCAATCAGGCTAATTTCGAAGCAGCGCAAGCCTCCGGCAAACCGATCCTTCTAGAAGTACATGCGGACTGGTGTCCTACCTGCCGCGCCCAGGAACCTATTATTTCCGGATTAATGCAGGACCCAAAGAACTCAGACTTTGTCGTGCTGCGCGTCGATTTCGACAATCAGAAGGACGTAGTCAAGCGTTTTCGCGCCCAATACCAGAGCACGCTGATCGTGTTCAAAGGGAAAAAAGAGGTGTCTCGCTCCACGGGTGAAACGCGTAAGGACGCGATCGTCGCACAGCTTGCCAAGGCCCTTTAGGCCCGAAACCTCATGGAATTCGGACTCGGGACATACGGCATCAGCTTTGCCGCAGGCGGTCTGTCCGTTTTGTCGCCCTGCGTGCTGCCGCTCGTTCCGATCCTGATCGGCACCGCGGCGTCCACCCATCGCCGCGGCCCGCTGGCGCTCGCCGCCGGGCTTATGCTTTCCTTTGCCGTCATCGGGGTCGTGCTTGCTAGTGCCGGCGCCAGCCTGGGCATAGATCAGACGGTGTTCCGCAATATAGCGGCGCTGATGCTGCTCGGCTTTGGCGTGCTGTTGCTATCAACCGGCCTGCAGGAGCGTTTTGCATTGGCGGCATCGGGCGTTTCCAGTGTCGGGCAAAGCATGCTCTCGCGCCTGACGCTCGACGGGCTATCCGGGCAGTTTGTGTTGGGACTCTTACTCGGTGTGGTGTGGAGCCCTTGTGTGGGGCCGACGCTGGGCGCAACCATCACGCTCGCCAGCCAGGGGCAGCAGTTGGCGCAGGTGATGCTGGTCATGGCGCTGTTTGGCTTGGGCGCGGGGCTGCCGCTGGTCATCCTGGGTTCGCTTTCGCGCGGAGCCATGCTGCGCGTGCGCGGCAAGCTACTCGCCGCCGGCCAGCAAGGTAAGAAGGTTCTTGGTGCGATCATGCTGCTGCTCGGCGTTTTCATCCTTACGGGGCTGGATAAACGGTTTGAAACTTGGGTCCTCGACGTTGCGCCGCCTTGGGCGACCCAGATCGGGACGTCACTTTGATCGTGTGAGAAGCCGCCATAGTTTGCTGCCGCTTCGAGCCTTCTCGGTCAGCGGCGGGTATTGGGCAATGGCCGCGGGAGATGTCGGCCAATTGCAAAGGCGCATTGTGCTAAACCGTGCGATGCCGCGCTTCTATAGCCGCTCGGTTCGTCTCGCGGTACCTTGACAACTCAATTCGAATACCATGTCAGCCTTCCTTGACTCTATTTGGCTGGTTGGAGCGATCGAGTATTGCGAAATCAAGTGCCGAATTGTCGGACCAGCGTATGAGCGACGGCACTCCCAAGCCGACGCTTAGTCCAGTCGGTGTGGTTCTGGCCGTGGGACTGGTGTTGCTGCTTGTCGTGGGGATCGGCACCTGGTGGTTCTGGCCGATGGAACTCAGCATCGGCGGCAAAAACACGATCGAGAGCATGGTGGAGCAAATACGCTCCTGGGGACCATGGGCTGCGCTGGGTTCCATCGTGCTCATGGTCGTACACTCGTTTCTTCCGTTTCCCTCTGAAATCATCACGCTCGCGAACGGCATGGTGTTCGGACCGTACTGGGGGTCGGCAATTACCTGGGTCGGAGCGATGCTAGGTGCCATAAGTACTTTCGGCCTGGTGCGCCTGCTGGGCAGGCCGTTTGTTTATCGGATGCTCTCCGAAACTCAGATGTGCCGGCTGTCCGAATGGTCGTCGAAGCGCGGCGGCATGGCACTGTTGATCGGCCGCTTGATCCCGGTCATCGCCTTCAATCTGCTCAATTACAGCGCAGCGCTGACCGATATCTCCTGGTGGACCTTCATCTGGGCCACCGGACTGGGGATACTTCCGCTCACTATTCTGCTCAACGCGTTCGGCGACAGCATATTGACCATGAAAGCATGGAATTGGGTCTGGCTGCTGCTGGGAGCGCTTGCAGCATTTGGCTGGGTGCTCGTAAGGCGTCGCTCGCGTGCGGCAGGAAGCAACTAATCCGCTTTCCGTAAGCCTTTGGCTGATACGCCGACTTGAGTGATGATCGCCGCGCTGTTGAAGTCGAACAGCGTGCCGTAGGCTTCGACGTCAAGAAGTGGCTTTCTGCTCATCGTTTCGGTTCTCCATATCGGCTGATCGCGCGCGAGCGATGTCTGTGACTTCAGAGGAAACTGCGAGCGAAATAGATACCGGCAGCCGAAGACTCAGTCTTTACTTTTTCCGAGCATCTCTGGAAGTTGGCCCGATGCACGGCGAAGAAATTCGATTTGCCGTGCGAAACTGCTACATCGCTTGCACATCATCAGATGCAGGCTTAGCAGTACGCGCTCCGTTGACTTCAGCGGCTGCTCCATCGCCCGTGAGGAAAGCTTTGAAGCCTGCTCGCACGAATACATCAGCTTACTCATGTTTTTCTCCGAACCAGTTCTTGGTCATACAGTTGCGCAAGCTCAATCTCGCTCTAAACAGTATTACGTGCAGGTTAGTCGTCGAAATTTCTATTTTCTTACAGATTTCTTCCGATGATAGTCCCATCACTTCGCGCATTGAGAACACCAGCGCGTCCCGCTTGGACATGTGTTGACAGCATTTTTGATAGACGTCCCAGAACTGGCTGGATTCAAGTGCGGCATCGGGCATACCCCAATCCGCCGGCGGATCGACCCACTTTCCCTTCGCGTTGAACGAGCCTTCGCCAGACTCTTCGTCTTCGCCCAGCGCAAACGCGTCTGCAGGCAGCCCACGGCTACGACTGCGGGTCAGGTCGATGATCTTGTACTTAAGGATGCCGGTGAGCCATGTGCGCAGTTGCGAGCGACCTTGGAAGCTATCGCGCTGGGCGAGCGCAGCCATGAGCGTTTCCTGAACTGCATCCTCGGCGAGCGAAGCATCGCGCAGGTGAAATTGCGCGTAGCGAAGGAGATACGTACGGTGCGTCTCCAAGTCTTTAGTCTGTTCGTCTTGATTGGCCATCCGGCTTTCCCATTTTGGTCGCCAAAAGCGTTGCGTGGCGACACTCGCGCACCGAGCATTTTGACATCAACCTCAATCGAAGCATTTTCCCACACCTTCCCTTGAATGGCGCATGGGTATTGCCCACGGCGATGAGGACGAAGCAGCCATGGTGCCTCAGCACCAATCCCGGAGCTGAAATAGTTTGTAAGGAATCGGCGAAGTCGCACGACTACATCCACAGCAGGGTAGCGCACCGCTCCCGGCCAAACTGCACTTACGTCCTTTTCGCCACTCAGGAGACTCAAGAATGAACATGCTCAAACAGCCTCTCAAACTCGCGATGGCCAGCGCCCTGGCGCTTGGTCTTGGCGGCCCGGCATTTGCCCAAAACCCGTGCGGGGCAAGGAAAAACCCATGTGCGCCTAAATCTGCCAATCCCTGCGCTGCAAAGAAGAAGAACCCATGCGCAGCCAAAAAAACCAACCCGTGTGCGGCGAAAAATCCTTGCGCAGCCAAGAACCCGTGTGCAGCTAAGAATCCGTGCGCTGCAAAGAAGTAACACCGTAGACGCCAGCCGCCCTTCGCCGGCATTCGCTCGCCAAAGGTAGCTGCCCGGTCGATTACCGATAAAAGGAGGCTCCCGCCATGAATTTCAGCACGCAACCGCTACAAACGGCCATCGCAGGTATATTCGCATTGGGTCTAGCAGGCCCGGCACTGGCGCAGAACCCTTGCGCCGCACGTAGAAATCCTTGCTCTGCCAAGAGCGCCAACCCGTGCGCGACACGCAAGGCCAATCCCTGTGCCGCAAAGAAGGCGAATCCCTGCGCGGCCAAGAACCCGTGCGCCGCGAAAAATCCCTGCGCCGCCGGCTCAGGGATCGACCGCAAACTGGTAACGCGGCCAAAGGGGACGAAGCTCGCGACGGGCAATCCGGCTGAAATGCTCAAACTGGGCGAGACACTTTGGAACGACACCAAGCTTAGCAACAATGACTTGTCCTGCAATACCTGCCACACGGGCAACGCGTCGTTCCAGGACACCTTCGCCAAGCCGTATCCGCATTACGTGGCGATGGCGAAAGACCAGGGCGGCTTCCAGAAGATCAATCTCGATGAGATGGTCCAGTTCTGCCTGGTGGCGCCGATGAAATCGAAAACACTTGCGTGGGACTCGAAGGAACTCGCTGCGCTGACGCTGTACACCGCCCAGATGCAGAAGTCCTTCAAGCCTGCTGCTACCGCGAAGGGCAATCCCTGCGTCGCGAAAAACCCCTGCGCGGCCAAGAACCCGTGCGCGGCGAAGAATCCCTGTGCTGCAAAAAAGATGTAGCCCTACGGACGAACCGATATGAGTGACATGCTTGGCGCGGACCTGCTCCAGCCGCTACTTCCGGCCCTTGCTTCGCCGGACCTGGGGAAACTGCCGCGCGCTCGGCTGGTAGCGATGCGCGCGGCCGGCGCTGAAGTGCTGGAGTGCCTGCGGGTGCTCGACAAGGCGGACCTTGATCTCGTCAGCGAAGTGCTGCGCGGCCAGGGCACGTTTTACGAACTCGAGCATTACCCGTCTGACGACGTATTCGATCGCGATACGCATGCCCAGTACTACTACCATGCACACCGCGAGGCGAGCGAGCATGGGCATTTCCACACCTTCCTACGCGCACCCGGCATGCCCGACGGCGTGGCGCCGGTCCCTTACTCGGGAGAGGAAGTCTGGCCGGAGGGCGACGAGTCGATCTCCCATCTGATCGCGATCTCGATGGACGCATTCGGCCGGCCGATTAGCATGTTTGCGGTGAACCGCTGGGTGAGCGCCGAAGCCTGGTACCTGGCCGAAGACGTGATCCGTATGCTCGATCGCTTCGCCATCGACCACGCATTTCCGTCTTGGCCGGTGAATCGCTGGGTTGGCGCGATGCTGCAATTGTTTCGTCCGCAAGTCGAGGCGCTGGTGCGTCACCGCGACACCGTGGTAGGCGCGTGGCGGCATAGCCATCCGGACACCGACGTGTTCGAAGACCGGCGACTCGACGTCACCGGGGAATTTGTGATCAACATCGACGCGCAGATTGCAGCCGTGGAGGCTGCGCTCGCAAAGTAGTGCCTACCAATAATTACAGTTTTCAGCGTTTCAACCACCAAGAAAGGAACCACCCCGTGAAGAAACTGATTTTCGCCGCAACTACGGCAATATTGCTTGCCACGAGCCTGTCCATTTCCGCAGCCGAAATCGCCGTAAAGGCCGTGATGGTGCCGAAGGAACAAATGCGCCTCGACTTTGCCGACGGCAGCAAACACTTCTTGCTGATGGTACGGCGCGAGGGCAGGGCTGCAGGAACGGGGCCACTCGCCGGAGCCAGCGTGACCGAGTTCGGTTACCACGACATTATTCCAGGCGACAGCGGCGATCCGCGCGGATACCTGGTATTTGCGCTTCCGAACGGCGACGTCGCGTACGTGAAGTGGACGGTCCGTGCGGTATTCGTCTCCGGCGACGATGGCAAGCCCAAGTTGCTCGACAACGGCGTGTGGGAAATTGCTGGCGCCACAGGCCAATTGAAAGGCCTCAAAGGCGCAGGCATTCTGCACATCCGCGCAGTTTCCCCCGCTGATCGCGAATTTGAACTCACCGGCGAGATGGTGCAGAAATGAGGCGTACATTAGCGTCGCCAATTGCTATTGTGCTTGGTTTGTTGATGGCATTTACAGCGCACTACGCTGGTGCGCAGTCCGCAGCAGTGATGCCTGGCACGCACACAGTCGTTTCAACCTATGGTTTCGATGCCTTGGCCGCGCGCCTGGAGAAAGCGATCGAGGCGAACAAGATGGGTCTTGTCGCTCAGGCGAGCGCCAGCCGCGGCGCGGCCGGGCGTGGCGTGAAGATCCCCGGCAATTTGGTGCTGATGGTGTTCCGCAACGACTACGCGGTCAGGATGCTGGCGGCCAGCGTGCCCGCAGGCGTCGAGGCACCGCTGCGGCTATATGTGACCGAGGACGCGAACGGCAAAGCGAGTGTGACCTGGCGCGAGCCGAGTGCCGTGTTTGCGCCGTATGGTAGCGCCGAACTGAACGCGATGGCGCGCGAACTCGACCCGGTGTTCGAAAGGATTGTCCGCGACGCCACTGGCGGTTAATGTCGACCACGTTCACGCGACCGGAACACCCTATGTCCTGATGAAGATAAGGCACGGACGTATACCTGAGCGAGAAAGGGGAAGAGATCTATGACGACCTGGGTCGCATAGACACCGTGGTGTTTTCGCCTCGGCCTTTGGCAACACCTTAATTACTGCGTATGTAAGGAAATCACTGCCTTGGGCGACTAAAGGGTCGTGACACAGGATCTTTATCAAGAAATTGCTGTTTTCCCGGAGAACTCAAATGTCGTTGATGCCGAACAAACCTGTACCCGCGCTGGAACTTGACCTTGTCGGAGGCGGGAAATTCTCGCTTGCTGCCGAAAAGCCGCAGCATTTCACCATGGTGGTGTTTTACCGAGGCCTGCATTGCCCCATCTGTCGGCGCTACCTGTCTGAGCTGGAGAGTTTGCTTCCGGAATTTGAAAAGCGCGGCGTGGCAATGGTCGCCGCCAGTTCCGATCCACAGGACCGCGCCGAGCAAGCGAAATCGGGCTGGGGTCTGCCAAATCTGCGCGTCGGATTCGGTTTGTCGATCGCGGAGGCGCGTAACTGGGGGTTGTATGTCTCCCGTTCCAATGGCAAGACCTCGACCGGCGTGGTGGAACCCGACCTGTTCAACGAACCTGGCCTTTTCATCGTTCGCCCGGATGGAACCCTATATTGGGGTACAACCTCGACGATGCCCTTCGGCCGGCCACATTTTAACGAGATCCTGCAGAGCTTGGATTTCGTGATCCCGAAGAACTATCCTGCACGTGGAGACGCGTGAGCTACGGAAGGCAGCACACAGCCGTACCCCCTCGCCCGTATCAGACAGAAGGAATCAAGATGACCATCAAAGCGCTAACGCTGGACACCGGAGGCACCATTCTCGACTGGCATGGCGGCATCAGCCGAGCGTTCGCCGCCGCCGGCGCGAGACACGGCCTCAAGGCGGATTGGCACGAGATCACCAACGAGTATCGCCGCCGCTCGCTCAAAGGCATGGTCGGTCAGGTCCATCCCACGTTCAACTTCGACGACGTGCACCGCCGGGTGCTGGACGAGGTGATCGCGCATTACAAACTCGACGCGCTTACGGCGGAGGACAGGGACGTGATCTGGCGCACTTGGCACGCGCTCGACGCCTGGCCGGATTTCCCCGCGGTGCAGGCGCGATTGCGGCGCAAGTACGTCGTCGCCTCGCTCACGCTGCTGACGACCTCGCTGGTGATCGATGTGGCGAAAAAGAACGGTTTCGACTGGGACGCGATTATTTCCTGCGAGATGATAGGCATCTACAAGACGCGGCCCGAGTCTTACCTCACCGCGGCGAAATGGCTACAGCTCGATCCTTCCGAAATCATGATGGTCGCGTGTCATAACTTTGATTTGAATGCTGCGCGCGAGTGCGGATACAAAAGTGCATTCGTGAAACGACCCACCGAGTGGGGGCCGGCAGGGCCGCCCGACCCGGCACCCAACCCTGCGCACGACCTGATAGTTGAGGACTTCCCGGAGTTGGCGAAACGCCTGGGCGCGTAGTCGGAAATTGTCGCTCGGCGTGAAGTCCGAGCCGTGTTGCCAACCAGGATCAGGGACAACATGAGTGCGATTGGATCGGTGGACATTTCACCGAGCCGTAAGAACAGAATACGCAGCAGTCGCCAGGTTTCGGACGCAGAAGCGTCTTGCAGTGCGTGCATTCGTAATAGAACTGGCAGGCGTCAGTGGGCATGGTTTCCTGCCGGGCAAAACCGCACTGCGGGCAGGTCAGCACCGATTCAAGTACGGCGAGGTTCATCGTCGGCTCTTTATATTCAAACTGCAGCCATGGTATCAGAGCGCTTCAAACGATAGTTGGGCCCCTTGGATATGCGGTTGAAGTAAGACAGCCATGCGGGCGATCCCTTCGGCCAATTCTGCAGAAAGCGCTTTTGCCATTCTGGGTCGTCGTAGTGAATTGCGAGCGCGTCGATGCGCACGCCACGCAAGGTCTGTCCGTAGAGCGGAGAATGCGGTGAAAACGTAGAACCGATACGAGTCAGGATGCCGAAGTTCGTGCCTCGGGCGTTTGGCATGCCTGCAGCGCCGTTATTGGCAACCACTTTCATTCCGTCGACATCGTAGCGGCGCATCGCCGGCAGGCAGGTATGGGTGCTGGCGAATATCTCCACCTTAGCCTTGGCGAAGGCTTCAGTGCGCCAGGCCTGTTCTTTCGGATCATCCATACTCGAGACATCGAAGCGCCAGCCCGCAAGCGATTCTGCATCGCCGTGCACGACCCCGACGCGCACTTCTCCAACGCGGTAGCGTGCCACCATCGGCAACTCGCCGAGGCGGCGAAGCAAGTCTGGATGTTGCGCTGCCGTGCGCTTCAGTTTGGCGTGAATCTGGTTTGAACGTTCGACGACCAGCCGATCGACAGATTCTGGATAGGCGCAACCGCATCCCGCGGAATCGGAATCCTGACCCAGCTCGGCTTCGACGTTGCCTAGGATGGCGTCGTGGCGCAGCACGCGCTCGTTGATTTCGCGAAATCCCGCATCGTCGACATTGAACCAGTTGAAATCGCCGTTGAAGCACAGGGTCACGGGCCCGGGTTCGACGCGCGCCATCGCCTCGACGGTAGCCAAAGCCTGGGGATTCCCATACAACCCGCCGATCACGTACAGCGTTTCAGCGGTCCGCTCGGGTATTCTTGCAATGACGCCTGGTCCATAGCGGTAGCGAATCGGGCAGACCCGCCCGGGTGCGCTCATGCCGCGCTTCCGGCGGAGTTCATGCGATGGCGCGGTAAAGCAAGCGGCAGGAAGAAACCGGCTGTGCAGAGCGCCAGCCCGTAGAGATTGGTTCCCAGCAGAACGCCGTATTTCCCGCCGCCGATCGCCCAACTCACGGGAATCAGGTTCATTGCCTGCAGGACGCCCAAGCTGATCCCAGTCCAGAACGCAAGATGGAAGGAGAGCGGCGAGTAGCCGACCCGGCCGGAGAACAGGAAAATCGGTGCGAGGCCAATGACCATGGTGCCGCTGATGGTCGTGGCTTTGAGTATGTCGGTGCCCGCGATCATCGGCAGGTTGCCGAGCAGCGCGAAGGCCACCATCGTCAACGAGCCGATGGTCATCGCCTTGGGCGAGGGCATCCGTCCGGCGAGGAGCGGGAGTTCTCGCGCGACCAGCTTGGAGAGCGAAGTGAAGGTCGAGTCCAGCGTCGAGCCGGCCGAAGTGACCATCACCACGATCATCGCAAAGAACCCTGCAAAACCCAAGCCACGGGCCACCTCTGCGGGCACATTGCTGCTGGGCTTGATGCCCTCCAGCGTTGCATGCACGCCGACGAGGCTGAACGCGAAGATGGCGAGGAAACCGAGAACGCCGGCCACGATAAATGCCCTAAGCATGGTCTTCTCTTGCGTAATGAAGCCTCGATCCGTCAGCACTGGATCGTGAAACGGGTAGGAAAGCACCTGCAACAGCGCCACCAGCAGCAGGTCCCCGCCGGAGTTCAGGGCGAAGGTGCCCTGGGAAAGCAAAACGCCTGGCGCATGGGCGGGAAGCACATAAGCCAGTACCACGCCGAGAAACAGCATGAACACGATGGCCTGGATCACGTCGCTGAAAATCGAGCTGCGCAATCCGCCCTTCAGGCTATAGAACAGGACGGCGGCCGTGAACAGCAGCGCCGAAGCGATGAACCCGACCGAGCCGGTGTCGCCGTAATAGCCGCCGACCACCGCGGTATTGCTCCAGACTTCGTTGAACAGTCGAATCAGGATCGCCGCCGAAAATGCCAGAGCCGCTCCGCGCCCGTACTTGCCAATAAGGAAAGGGATCAGGCCGGTGGCGCCCTCGCGCGTGCGCAGGCGATAGATAACCAATCCCGCGACCGGAATCGATAGCCAATAGGCGGCGTAGGCGAGTCCGCCGACGATGCCGTAGCTGGCGCCGAGGTTAGCGGCGTTGGTCACCGATTTGGCGAAGATCCAGCTGATGAAAATGCTCATCATCAAGGCCCACCCCGATGCCGGACGCCCGTCGGTGCGGTGCCCGCGAAAGAAGCCGGCTTCATCTTCCGATTTCGGCACCACCAGATACATCACGACGCCAAAAACGAGCAGAAACCCCCAAAAGAAGAATCCTTGCAGTTCACTCATGTTGATTCCATCGATCAAATTGATAATATTCAGTTGCTGCAGCTTGGCGCCGGCGCAGTTTCGTTTTCCAGCGCGCCACCACAACTGGAACCCTGGCCCGCGGTGCAGCCGTAGCAATGGTCCGCAACGCGAATCGGCAGGCCTTCGAGCAAACTGACAGTTACGCTGGAGATGTGCAGACGCGATTGGCTCCTGTCCGTCAGCGCAAGGCCAAGTTGCTGATTGAAGTCGCAATCATAGATATAGCCTTGCCAGTCCACGCTGACCAGACTGCGGCACATCACACCGTCCAGGTTCTCGTCGCGATGCGCGTCGCGCAGCGTTGTCATGTAGGCGTTGAACTGCCCCTTGGAGATCAACATGCTGCCGAAGCGCTGGATCGGCATGTTGGTCATGGTGAACAGATGGTTGAAGATGATGCCGTAGCGCTCGCCGAGGTATCGCTTATAGTCGGCTTCCAGGGACGCCTGAGCAGGCGGCAGGCTGGCGCCCTGCGGGTTGTACACCAGGTTTAGGACTAGGCCGTCTTCCGTGCGGCCATAGCCTAGGGCGTTCAGCCGCCTCAGTCCTTTGAGGCTCGCTTCGAACGTGCCTTTGCCGCGCTGCTTGTCGACGTTGTCTTCCTGATAACAGGGCAAGGAGGCGACGACCTCGACGCCATGGGCTGCCAGAAACGCCGCCAGATCTTCGTGGCCGGGCTCCTCCAATATGGTCAGGTTGCAGCGATCAATCACACGCAGGCCGCGCGAGCGGGCGGCAATGACCAGGCGCCGGAAATTGCGGTTCAGCTCGGGCGCGCCACCGGTGAGGTCGATCGCGGTGATCTCAGGGCTGGCGGCGAGGAATTCGATCACGACATCTATGGTTTCGGCCGTCATCTCCTCTTTGCGATTCGGTCCCGCATTCACATGGCAATGGACGCAACTTTGGTTGCAGCGGTAGCCCAGGTTCAGCTGCAGTGTCTCGATGGCGCGGCGCGTCAGGCGGGGGAAGTCAGTACGAGTGAGAAGGTGAACTGTGGCATGCATGAGCGACTCTCCAGGATGTCTTATCCGGTTGGTCGATGCTGCATGGCAAATTCTTACAAACGGCCGGCATTTGCGGCATCCCGTTGAAAATCAACACTACTGGCAGGCGAATGCAATGCCTGAACCGGAAATTGATGCGACGGGCTGCTTCTTCTCCAACACCATCTCATCGAATTCGAAAGCGGGCGCCCCAAATGGTGGTTCTGGTTGCTTTTCCTGTCAGGGCGTGGCCGTCGGCCTAGGCCGAACAATCGCCACTGGCACCAATTTTCCAAGGGACCGCAATGCGATGTACTGCGGACGCCAAATCGGAGCCAGTACCCGGCACCTGGGCGGCTGGTTGTGGCCGGGAGGGTGATGTCGCCAACGGCCGCTTCGTAGAAACCCAATGGTAGAAAGCGGATTCGGGTGAATGGCCGCTACGGGGATTGCTGACAGGCCGGATTGGGTCGAAAGTACTCACTGGCGTTTTTCGGGAGCGGCCGCTCAAATCGGAAACGCCGATCGTATCTTCATCAGACCACCGGTGGCCGCTTCTTTCGAGCGGACGTCCGCAGTGGGACCACTGCCAGGCCGCGCCTAGCCGACTGTGACGCTCAGTTCGGCCGGCACAACGCGGTCGGTCTCATTGTTGCGCGGCACAAGGAAACCCCACCCGTACCCAAAGCCAACCATGGCTCCACCATGAACCCAGGGAGCGCAATCCGGCTCCCACCACGTGCAACCCTGCACCTACCGGATCAGTTGGCCAGCGCGGCCAGAAAACGCGCCAAACGCAAAATAACAACCCGTGGGAGGTATTGGGACCACAAAAACGAAGAATGGCGCCAATGCTCGCTTTTCAGGCAATTCAGGCTGGAACTCGCTTCCAGTCCTCGTTCTACGTCTTTCAAGGCCGCTTTTTCATGGGGGACGGCCAAAGCGCGATACCACTGCCACCCCCCACCCCTATTTCGCGACTGTGAAAATTTACCTACCTGACGGTCCACGGCGAGAAAGTCGATCAATTTTTTTGATACCCCCCCCACCATCTGATCACCAGTTCGGCCGACAGACCGTCATCGCGCCACCTCCCCGTTCATCAGTGCATGGTCCCGCAGTGGCGCCCGATCAGGTCGAGCAGCAGGAACGGGTCGAACTTCTCTCGCGGGACGCGAAGCTCACAGGTTGCCTGCCCACGAATGCCCAGGACCATGATTACCGGATCGGTGTCTGGGTTGTCCACCACCACGGCGTACTTGATACCCGGCTGCTCGGCCAGCTCGGCGAGCACTCGCTGCCTTCGTGTCTCGGCTGCCGGGTCAGGTGGCGGATCGTCGATCGCCTTGCCTGTCATATCGTCGTTTTCTGCCGCCCGTTCATTCCATGCACCGCGGTCGACGGGTTTTCGCTCAATACGTGCCAAAAGCGTACTGACAGAACTGACAAAAGTACTTCTGTCGGTTTTGTCAGTTGGGCTTTGGGGTGTTTCCAGTTGCTTCAGGCGCTCCAGGTAGCTCATGGCATCACCTTGGGATTGACGTAATAGACCGGATCTGACGGCCGGCCTATCACCGGCCCGTCGGTTTCTATCGCCTGGAGGTAGTCGAAATCCGCGAGCAGACGGCACGCAGCCTTTGCGCGCTTGGCGTCGCCCAGCCCATGCCAGCCGTTCCGGTAGATTTCGCGGGCTTTGAATGGGCTTCCAACCTGTCCGCGTTTGATCCGTGCGAGCAGCAGTCGTGCGGTGTCGGCATCCGGTGCGTCGGCGGCGTGATAGATGCGCCGAGCGTGAGGCTCTAGGTATTCGAGCCAGGCGAGTGCCTTCAGCATGGTGCGCTCGCCGACTGTGCACACGTCTGGTTCGTCCGCAATATGCAGGATCAGCGCGAGCTTCCCAAGTAAGCCGGGATACTTGCCGAAGTGCGACGAAACCGCAGCGCAGTCCTCGCCGCTGGTCTCGCGGTTCCGGCGGGTCACCATGTAACCGGAGTACCACTCCACGAAAAGACCTTGTGCCCCAGCGTCCAGGCGCAGAAAGAGCGGAGAATCGCCGAAGTCGTCGTGCTGCCCGATACGCTCTGGGTCGAACGTATCAGCGAACTTGAAGAGATCCGCGGCCGCGTCCTTGTCTGCCTTGCTCGGCCAGCGATCGACGTACTCGAATACCGGCGCGTCGGGCCACACGGCAAGCTGAAATCGCTGTAGAAGTCCGTCCGCACGTTCACCTGAAAATGCACCGCGCACGTACCGCTCCAGCGGACCGGGTTGAATGCCACCAATCACCGACAACGCGAAAGCGGGAATTGCCGTTTTTCCGCGCATGATGCGGTCGAATCTATAACCCTCTTTTCCGCTCCAGCCCGTGAGATAGAATCCTCTCGCCGTTGCGTTGCGTTCGTCCTCAAGATTCGTCAGCAGAGACGAAAGTTCGTCGCGCTCCACGAGTAGCCCGTTCGGATTCTCGGCAAGGATTTCACCTAGCCGTTCTACCGTGGCATCGGAGGTCCAATAGACGCGACACGGCGGCGCCCCAGGCAGGGCCTCAAGAACAAGGTCTAGTTTGGCGTCGGGATTTTCGGCGAGAGAATTCCTGGCTGCTTTCTTTGCGGCGTCGTTTCGAATTTTCGCCAGTTCCAGTTCGGCATCAAATATCAATCTGGCTTTGGCGTCAATCTCGTCCGCTGCAAATTGCAGGCGCTTGAACGGACTCATTGCATCGCGCATAGCGGGAGTTTTCAGGCTTGATGGCAAACCTATTAGCGCGCCCCAGACGTTCCCGTACTCGGTCCAGTCGTCTGCGGCCTTCAATCGAATCCCTAGACGGCGACCGACTAAACTGCCAAAAGCCACCATTGCCGAGACGGCCGCGAAGTCCGGCGCGAATCGCGCACGCTCGGCTGCATCGGCGACCCAGGGCCCGAACTTGTCCGGCAGTAGCCGCAAGTCGAATGCTGGGACGATGGGCAATGTTGGCAGCGGCAAAGGCTCCGGCCAGCAGTCAGCATAATCCGCTGTAGCGTCTGCGACGCCTGGTCGATGCTTTCCCCTTGCCAGTGTGCTTGTGTCGGCTGGGGCGCGTCCTACATGGCCGGCGTAACGCGCGATCGCCTGGTCCTCGCGGCTCACTTCATTTTCCATATGCTGCCATCGCTATGTCGTTGAGCCGTTGGGCGGCGACAAATACGCGCTGGTAGTCTGCCTCGCTCACAGCCCGGCTCTTGTGCAGATCTGCGGCGACGATAGCGATCACGCCCACCTCGCTCCGCACGACCTCGAAAACGTCTGAAGGCAGGAAAGGTCGGCGCTCGGGTTTGCCGTGCTCGATAGACCGTTCGGGGAAAAGTGAATTGAAGGTCAAACCGATGGTGCCGAGCACATGCTCAACGTCGCAGCCGGCAAAGTCATGGAGCAAGATGCGACCGTCATCTAGCTCGCGGACTGACAAACTCGGTGATTTGTCCTCGTGTCCGGGGCATTTTGCAAGCCATCTTCCGGCGCCAGTGCGGCGCACGCCATCGAGGCGCGACAACAGTGTGTCCGCGCTCACACGGCCTCCGGCGACAGCGCAGTGGGGCACTTGCCGCATTTCGCGCCTTCGGCGACTGCCCGTGCCCGGTTCATCGTTCCGCACGCGGCGCAGGCCACGGTCACGCCGCCTTATCGGAGCGCCGCGACGGCGCTGCGGGGATCGCCGTTCGCTGATAAAGCGATTCGCGAAACCGAACGTCGTCGATCAGGACTGAGCGCCCCACGCGAATAACACAAAATTTCAGCCAGGCGAAAGCCGGGTCGCCCGCGTCGGCGCGGTGAATCCATTGGGGGAGGCGCCCCTTGACGCCTGGGTGTCTTTCCGTGATTTGCTTTACGGTACAAGCGCACATCGGTGGAGGCGGACTCTCCTCCAGTCGGTGCCGCTTGGGCGCGCGCGGCGCTTTTTCAACCGCAATAGGCGTCGCAGTTTCTTCTGTGATTCGATTCATGTTTCCCTCGCATTGGCTGGCGAGGGACACATTAAAATGTAATTTCAGACTGTGCCACTGGTGGTTTCCAAACAGCCTAGGGCACTTTGACGATATTTCCAAACAGCCTAGGGCACTTTGGAAAATACTTGTCTACCCTTTCTGATTTTTGATCCGTTTGATCGAGTTGTAGATCGTTTGTCGCGACACGCCGTATTCACCTGCCCAGGCTTTTACGGGCGGGCGGTCCCCACGCGCGAAACATGCGCGGATGAGATCATCGAGGTCTGGGCGTTCGTACTTTTTTCTTGTCGCCTTGCCGCCCGCCTTCGCGCCCGCTGCAATGCGCTCTTGCCAGCGCTGTTTTCTTTCAAGAGTCTTCGGCAGCTCGTCGTACATCGAACACGCGGCAGCATACGCAATAAATTCAATCCAAGATAATCGAAGACCGTCGGCCAATTCGCTTGCCACGTGTGAGTCCATTGAGTTGCCTTCGCTCAATGCCAAGTTCTGAATTAGATTTTCGACCGTAGTGCGAAACGAATCTGTCGCCGGGTATTCCAGCGCATTGAAGCCGCGGCCGCTCTCGTGCAATCGGTCAATGAAGCAATCTATGGGCGCCAACAACAGGTCACGCAGGCTTTCCGAAAGGCCGGATCTGTAACTAATTGGCGCCGGATCGTTGGTCTGTCGGACTAGATCGCAGACGTGGTCCATCTCGAAAATGTCAAAGAGGCGAAATAGCATTTCGTCGCCAAGTTTGTACATCGCGGACGCGGCTTTCTTCACGCAATATCGCCCATGACGCGATCAACCAGGCGTGAGGTTCCGGCGTTGGAAATGTGCGAGTAGCGCAGGGTCATCGCCAGACCCTTGTGGCCGAGCAGCGTCGCGACCTCCGCGAGGTTAGCGCCGTTTTGCACCATCGCCGAACCGCAGGAATGGCGTAGGTCGTGGAAGCGAAAATTTTCAATCTTCGCGCGGGCGATGGCAGTGTGCCATGCGCGCGTTACATCGACCGGGAACACTCGCGCCCAGAGGCGGTACTGCTCGGGGGTGTAGGGCGCAACGAGCGGTGCGCGTTGCGCAAGGCGCGCGGCGAGTAATGCGCAAACTGGCATTGTGAGCGGCACGCCGCGCGCGTCGCCGTTCTTGGTTCTTGGGATTATGGCCCAACGTCGCGCGAGATCGACCTGCGCCCATTTGAGGCCGGCGACCTCGCCTTTGCGCGCGCCCGTGGTCAACGCGAACAGCACGAACGCGTATAGATCGGCTTGCTCCGATGCCTTGCACGCATCGAGCAGCGCCGTGCGCTCGTTGTCCAAGAGAAAGCGCACCACTTCGTTTGAAGCCTTCGGTTTGGTGACACGTGTGCAGGGGTTCGCCTCCATGACGCGCATTTCCTTGACGGCAAGCGCGAATAGGCGCCCGAGCTCGATCAGGTAATTGCGGACGGTGGCCGAGGAGCGCGGCTTGCTGGTTTTGTGGTTATGCCCGCGACAGTCGGCGCCGAGGAGCAGATCGCGGTGCGAGGCGATCAGTTCGGGCGTAATCTTTTCGAGGCGCAGGTCGCCCAGGTGCTCGCGCCAGTAGGCGAAGGCAGAGGCCGTAGGATTGGTCAAACGGGGCAAGGCGTCATCGAGGAGTTGGGCGAGGGTCATGCCCTTGGCGGATGCGAGAGTACCGCCCTTGGCGGCTGATTCGGTGCGCGCGGCCCAGAGTTCCGCTGCGAGCTTGGTGCGGAAGGATTTAGTGCGCGAGGGGTAGCCCACGACCCTGACCATTGCGTCCCAGGAAGTGCTGCCGTCGCCGTTGCGGCGTTTGCTGAAACTTGCCATATCTGCAATCTCCTTTTCTCGTTGGTGCCAGCCAATGAGAGGGAAACTGCAGAATCTGCAGAGAAATTGCAGAATTGCCTTTTCGTAAAACTCTGCAAGTCCTTGATTCTTTGGTTGCGGGGGCAGGATTTGAACCTACGACCTTCGGGTTATGAGCCCGACGAGCTGCCAGACTGCTCCACCCCGCGTCCGTGTCCGTTGCTAACCGACCAAAATTTGGGTCCGCTACAGAAGGAAGATTATAACTGGATTACGAGCCCACTGTCAAACGACAATACCTTTCCGCGCGAGATAACGGCCTCGTAGCCAAGCATTCGTTCGCACAGAACCAAGACGTGATGATGAACGCCGCTCCGCGCATCTGCTAAATGCTGCGTTCGGTCTCCCCTGCACTCGGGCGCCATACCAGCAGGCGCTGCTCGATCACACTGACCACCGCATCCAGCGCCAACGCAAATCCGGTGAGCACCAAGATGCCTGCAAACACAGTGTTGATGTCGAATACGCCCTCTGCCTGCAAAATCAGGTAGCCGACGCCGCGCGCAGATCCCAGGTACTCTCCCACCACGGCACCGACAAAGGCCAGACCCACCGAGTTGTGCAGGCTGGCGAATACCCAGCTAGTCGCACTCGGTAAGTAGACATGCCGTAGCAACTGCCGCTTGCTTGCGCCTAGCATGCGCACGTTAGCCAGCACGACCGGGCTCACTTCGCGCACGCCCTGATAAACGTTAAAAAACACAATGAAGAAGACCAGCGTCACACCCAGCGCCACCTTGGACCAGATGCCCAGGCCGAACCAGATGGCGAATATGGGTGCGAGGATCACGCGGGGCATGGAGTTGGCCGCCTTGATATACGGGTCGCAAATGGCCGATGCCATCGGGCTCAGGGCCAGCCAGAGACCTATGAGCAACCCGAACACCGTACCGATAGCAAAAGCGAGCATCGTTTCGAGCAGGGTCACGCCCAGATGCTCGTAGATGCTGCCTGAGCTGAACCAATCCCAGATACGCGAAAGCACCTTCTGCGGCTCTCCAAAGAAAAACGCCGCCTGATTCGCGTCATCGAAATAGATAGCCGGCAGCAGCGTCGGGCTGGTGAGCGCGTACCAAAGCAGAAACGATACCGCCAGCACAACGACCTGATAGAGTCGCAGCCGGCCTTTAGCGTTGTTGCTGGACATAGCCTTTCAGCACCTCCTGTTTCATGGTGTGCCAGATTTGCGCATGCAACTCGATGAAACGCGGCGTCAGCCGGATTTCGGCCACATCGCGCGGGCGCTCCAGATCGATCTTGTACTCGCCTATCGGATGCGTTTCCGGCCCCGCGGACAGCACCACCACGCGATCGGAAAGCGCAATCGCCTCCTCCAAATCGTGAGTGATAAACACCACCGACTTGCGCTCGGCCGACCACAGATCGAGCAGCTCGTTTTCCATCAGCTGCCGCGTCTGCACGTCGAGCGCCGAGAACGGCTCGTCCATGAGCAGAATCTGCGGATTCAGGATGAAAGTCTGTGCCAGGGAGACGCGCTTGCGCATCCCGCCCGACAACTGGTGCGGATAGCGATTACCGAACCCGGTGAGCCCAACGCGCCTCAGCCAATCATTGCCGCGCTCGATCGCTTCGGCGCGCTCGACACCGCGAAACTCGAGCCCGACGATGACGTTGTCGAGTGCGCTGCGCCAGGGCATCAATGCCTCGGCCTGGAACAGATAGCCGGCGTGATTGTTGATGCCGGCCAGGGGTTGGCCGAACACCTTGACCGAGCCTCTGGAGGGCAGCAGCAGTCCGGCGGCAACGTTAAGCAGTGTGGATTTTCCACAACCGGTAGGGCCGACCACGCAGACGAACTCGCCTTCTTCGGCAACCAAGTTCGCGTCCTTGACCGCAGTGTAGCGCTGGCTGCGATCATCGCGCGAAACGAAGGTGCAGCTGATGTTCTCGAGAGCGAGTGCGTGTATCATTCTTGGTCAGCGGCGGGCAGTGTGAACGCCGTCGTGATGAGGCGAGGCATCGTCACTCTTAGAACGGCAGTTCCGCCTCACGCATTTCATCGGGCGCTGCGAGGCGCCCTGCATCAACGTCATTTGTATTTCGCGTTTGCCTTCTTGACGAACTCGTTGGTATAGGTCAACTCGAGCTTGATTTCACTCGGTTTTACTTCTGGATTGAAGCCGGGCAGCACCTTGAGGGTGGTCTTGGGACCGGCGTCGGCAATGAAGCCATCCGGGGAGAACGCCTCCTTCACTTTGCTGAACGCAAACAGGTAAAGCGCCTTGTCGCCCAGCAGATAGGCTTCCGGCACGGTCTTGAGAATGTCCTGGGGCGAGGCCTGCTGCAGCCACTTGTCGGCACGCACGATGGCATTGGTCAGCGCCTGCGTCGTGTTCGGGTTGTTGCGCACGAAAGTGATCGGCGCATACAGGCATGCGGCCGGCATGGGTCCGCCGAATACCTGCTCGGTGCCCTTCAGAGTGCGCGTGTCGGCGATGATCTTGACTGCGCCGTCCTGCTCCAGCTTGGTCATGATCGGATCGGTATTGGAAATGGCGTCGATCTGGCCGCTCTTCATGGCGGCAATCGCGCCGGCGCCGGTACCGACGCCGACGATGGAGACATCGGTCGGCTTGAGTCCGTCCTTGGCCAGGATCTGATTGACCAGCATATTCGTGCTTGAACCCGGCGCCGAAACGCCGACCTTCATGCCCTTCAGGTCCTTGCCAGATTTGTATGCCGCCGCCTTGGAGGTGGCGATGCCCACCGACAGTTGCGGCGCACGCCCCATCAGCGCAAAGCACTGCAGATTCTGTTTCTTCGCCTGCATGTTGATGGTGTGCTCATAGGCGCCGGAGACCACGTCGGCGCTGCCGCCGACGACGGCGCGCAGCGATTGCGAACCGCCGGCAAAATCGCTGATGGTGACATCCAGCCCCTCGGCCTTGAAATAGCCGAGTTGCTCGGCGATGGTGAGCGGCAAATAATAGAATGCCGCCTTGCCGCCGACCGCAATATGCACCTTGCTCTTTTCCAGCACACCTTGCGCGTGCGCCGGCAGCGCCAGCACGATGACCACCGCACCCAGTGCCCATCTGATCCATTTCAACATCTTCGTCCTCCATTTATTCGTTTCAATGCCGTCGGGACTTTGTCTGCGCCGCCCTCTTGCCTTCGAGCTTCATGCTCACATAGCCACGCCGGCATGTCAACGCGCGTTGCTCTCAGAACAAACGCAACTGCCCCGTGGCAGCTGGCGGATTGAAGCGCGTGGTATCCACCTGGTTGCGGCCGTGCAAATTCAGGCCGTGGCGCGCGCAAGCGAGGCGAAATCGCTGCTCCTGCAACTCGGCGAACACGCCTTCGCCGCACATGCGCGCACCGAATCGCGGATCATTCTCGCGTCCGCCGCGCATCTGCCGAATTTGGCTCATGATGCGCGTCGCCTTGAGTGGATAATGTCGCTGCAGCCAGTCCTTGAACAGATCCTTCAATTCATGCGGCAGGCGCAGGATCTGATAGCCTGCGATGCCTGCGCCCTGCGCCGCCGCATGCTCCAGCACCGCTTCCATGTCGCTGTCATTCAGGAACGGGATGATCGGCGCCACCAGCACGCCGCAGGGTATGCCCGCCGCGCTCAGCGCACGCAGCAAATCCAGCCGGCGCCTGGGCGCCGAGGTGCGCGGTTCCATCCGGCGCATGAGCTCGTGATCCAGCGTGCTGACGGAAACGAACACCTGCACCAGTCCCTTTTTCGCCATCGGCGCGAGCAAATCGAAATCTCGCTCGACCAAGGCCGATTTGGTCACGATTCCGAGCGGATGATCACACTCGGCCAACACTTCCAGGATGCCGCGGGTAATTCTGAATTTGCGCTCTATCGGCTGGTACGGGTCGGTGTTGGCACCGATGGATATGACCTCGCAGCGATAGTCCGGGCGCGCCAATTCCGCGCGCAGCAATTCTGCCGCGTTGGCTTTGGCGAACAGCTTGGTTTCGAAATCCAGGCCGGGCGAAAGTCCGAGATAGGCGTGGCTGGGACGCGCGTAGCAGTAAATGCAGCCGTGCTCGCAGCCCTGGTAAGGGTTGATCGACCGTGCAAACGGGATATCGGGGGACTCATTGCGGCTGATGATAGAGCGCGCCCGCGTAAGCGTCACTTCGGTGCGCGGACCGCGCTCGTCCTCCGCCTCGCGCTCCCATCCGTCATCGCAAGCCTCGCGGCCCTGGCGCTCGAATCGGCCCTGGCGGTTGTCCGCAGCGCCGCGCCCCTTGAACGTGATCGGGACGACATGCGCATGGTCCGCAGGCGTCTTCATGTCGGCGTACGTTACAGCGGCCGGCGTTCCACCACGGCCTGCGCGAGCGTGCCGCTGTCGACGTACTCGAGCTCGCCCCCCACCGGCACCCCGCGCGCAATGCGGCTGACCTTGATTTCCTTGCTGCGCAGCATTTCGCCGATGTAATGTGCCGTAGCCTCGCCCTCGTTGGTGAAATTGGTCGCGAGCACCACTTCGCGCACGACGCCATCGGTGGCGCGTGCGAGCAAGCGGTCGAGACCGATTTGCCGCGGACCGATGCCGTCGAGCGGAGAAAGTCGGCCCATGAGCACGAAATACATTCCGGGAAAAGCCAGCGTCTGCTCCATCATCAGCAGATCGGCGGGTGTCTCGACCACGGCAAGGAGCGTGGCGTCGCGTCGCGGCGAACTACACAGCGCGCAGATTTCGTCCTCGGTGAAACTGTTGCACTTGGCGCAGCGGCGAATGCTCTGCAGCGCCGCGCCTATGCTCTCGCACAGTTTCTGCGCTCCGTCGCGGTCGTACTGCAGCAGGTGATATGCCATCCTCTGGGCCGACTTCGGCCCGACGCCGGGAAGGCAGCGCAGCGCTTCTATCAACGCTTCAAGAGAAGATGGCGGTTTCATCGCGCGGGCAAGATCCGCGGCAGCGAGCACTGAACGGATAAGCGCAACTTTGCCCTCATAATTTGGGGCTCCGGCGTCAGAACGGCAGTTTCATCCCGGGCGGCAATCCCATGCCGGCGGTAAAACCGCTCATTTTCTCCTGCACCGTGGCCTCTACGCGCCGCACGGCATCGTTCACCGCAGCCGCGACCAGATCTTCCAGCATATCCTTGTCATCGCCGATGAGCGAAGGATCGATGCTGACGCGTTTGACGTCATGCTTGCAGGTCATCACCACCTTGACCATGCCCGCACCCGATTGACCTTCCACTTCCACGCTCGCAAGCTGCTCCTGCATCTTGCGCATGTTTTCCTGCATCTGCTGGGCCTGTTTCATCAGGCCGGCCAACTGACCTTTCATCATGAAGCGCTCTCCTGCTGGTTGACCGTTACGCCACGAAGGACAAACTCCGCGCGTGTTCCTCCAAATTTGGCCGCGGTAGAATGACTCTTGCTGCGGCTTCTAGGTAGGCTTGACCGAATCGTTGACGATGGTCGCATCGAAGGTATCCATCAGACCGCGCACAAACGCATCGCCTTCTATCGCCTCCATGGCCTTGCCCTGGCGCGCCTGACGCTCGCTTTGTGCCTGCACCGCAGCGGTATTGCCGCCGATTTCCCCGATTACGATTTTGAGCGCGATGGCTTTGCCGAAGTGATCCTTCAGCGCGTCGCGCAGTTTGTCCTGATAAATCTTCTCTGCCAGAGGTTTGTCAGAAAACGCCAGCCCCAGTTCTATGCTGTCGCCGTCGAAACTGCGCAACTCGCTCTTCTGCACCAGCTGTTTGGTAAGCGCGCTGACCTTGAGTTGGGTAGCAAGCGCCGGCCAATTTCCATCGAACGCCTTTGTGGCAACTGGCGGCGCTGCCGCGACTCTGCGCGTCGCCGGGGCCGCAACACTTGCCGGCGCGGGCACTGCGGCCATTGCATTTCGTGCGGCCGCAGCCTCAGGCTTTTTTTTTGCCGCCGGAGCCGCTGCAGCGGCCCCAGACTCTATCGGCCGAAACGCCAGCATGCGCATCAGGCTCATGCTGAAGCCGGCGTATTCGTCCGGTGCCAGCGTCAGATCGCGCCGGGCGTGCAACGCGATCTGATAATACAGCTGCAATTCTTCCGCGTCGAACTGCTGCGTCAAAGCGAGGATACGCTCGCGCTCCGGTAGATCCTGCCCCAGCGCATCCGGCGCAACTTGCGCCAGAGCAACTTGGTGCAACAGAGTAGCCAGATCCTGCAACGCGCCGTCGAATGAAAGGCTGCGCGACTCCATTTCATCGGCAACGGAGAGCATCGCCTTCAGGTCCTCGCGTGCCAAACCGTCCAGCAGCTTGAACAGATAATCCTGATCGATGGCACCGAGCATGGCGCGCACCGCATCCTCGCTTACCTTGCCGCCGGCGTAAGCGATCGCCTGATCGAGTAGCGACAGGGCGTCACGCATGCTGCCCTGTGCTGCTTGCGCGATCAGGCGCAGCGCCGCCGGCTCGGAGGCGGTTTTTTCCTCGCCCAGAATGAACTCAAGGTGGCCGTAGATCGCCTCGCGCGGCATCTGTTTCAGGTTGAACTGCAGGCAACGCGACAGCACGGTGACGGGAATCTTCTGCGGATCGGTAGTGGCGAGGATGAACTTGATGTGCTCGGGCGGTTCTTCGAACGTCTTCAGCATCGAGTTGAACGCCTGCTTGGACAGCATGTGCACTTCGTCGATCACAAACACCTTGAAGCGCCCGCGCGTCGGCGCGTAGACGGCATTGTCCTGCAATTCGCGCATGTTATCGATGCCGGTATTGGTGGCGGCGTCGATTTCGATCAGATCGACGAAGCGTCCGCTGTCGATCTCCGTGCACGCGGAGCAAACGCCGCAAGGCGTGGCGGTAATGCCGGTTTCGCAATTGAGGGCCTTGGCGAGAATGCGCGCGAGCGTCGTCTTGCCGACGCCGCGCGTACCGGTAAACAGGTAGGCGTGATGCAGACGGTTCTGTTCCAGCGCATGCGTCAGCGCCCGCACCACGTGCTCCTGCCCCACTAAGGTGGAGAAATTACGCGGGCGCCACTTGCGCGCAAGGACCTGATAACTCATGCCGAAATTTTACCAGCGACAGGTGGGTAGCGGAGAAAGGATTCTGGTTTGGCGAGCCGGACCCCCGGCACTTGCGGTAAGTAGCTGTGGCTGCTTCCTTCCGGACCTGACCAGGTTCACCACGCCGCAATGCGGGGCGGCCCGCCAAGCCTATTATGACCGAGCAAGCGCCAATACGCGACATCTTTTGGCGTTTATCCGGAGCGCCCGCTTCCTGAGCCAGCCGGCAAGTGCGGCCGCGCAAGCAGCCGGCGCAGCTGATCTACGGACAAATTGCCGCCGCTCATCACCAGCACCACATTCCTGTTCGAGAGACGATCCTTGAGCTTAACTGCGGCGGCGAGAGACGCCGCGCCGGCACCCTCCGCGAGGTTATGCGTATGCTCCAGCAAGAGGACGATCGCAGCTTCGATAGCAGCGTCCTCGACCAGCACGAAATCATCCAGGTACTTGCGCATGATCCGCTGCGTATTCTCGAACGGAACGCGCGTCGCCAAGCCCTCGGCGACGGTGCTCATGTCTGCGCTGACCGCCTTACCCGATGCCCAGCTCAGCTGCATCGCCGGCGCCTGAGCCGACTGCACGCCGATCACCTGTATTCCAGGATTGATCGACTTCGCCACGATCGCGGTGGCGCAGACGCCGCTGCCGGCACCGACCGGCACGATGATCGCGTCGACGTCGGGCAGCTGTTCGACGATTTCGAGCGCGTAGGTACCGACGCCGTGAATCAGCAGCTCCTCGGTCGACCCGACGAAGCGGCCGCCCCGCTCCTTGGCAATGCCCTCGATCCACTCGCGCGCGCCATCGAAATCGCGGCCATGGAATATTACCTCGGCTCCCAGCCCGCGCATCGCCGCTACCTTTCCAGGGTTGGCACTTTCTGGCACCGCAATCGTGGCGCGCAGCCCGTGGGTGTGTGCAGCGAAGGCAATGCTCTGACCGTGATTTCCGGTGGATGCGGTAAACAGGCCGGAACTGCGTTCGGCGGCAGTCAGGTGCGCCACCAGGTTCACCCCGCCTCTGACCTTGAATGCGCCTACCGGTAAGTGATTCTCATGCTTCACCCACACATTGGCCCCGATCAGTTCGCTTAAGCCGGAATAGCGGTATAGCGGCGTCGGCTTCAGGTAGCGGTACACGTGCGGACGGGCGGCAATCACGTCGATCAGCGTCGGCATAGCGTTGTCTGTCATTCCCTGCCCCTCACAATCCGATGCTCAAAAGAAGTAAGAGGCCATTCCAGAATTACCGAAATGGCCTCTGATCTAGGGGAGCACGAGCGGAGGTATCCCTTCGTTTTGAAATAAGCTCTAAGCACTCCTGGAATCAGAGCATGCGCTCTGGCGTCGCGCGCGGATCGCGCATCCGGTACTGCCCCGACTCCACCTGGTGGAAGAACTTCTCGCACATCGTGTTGAACAGGTCGGGCTCTTCGAGATTGCATGCATGCCCAGTCTGCGGCATGCATGCGAGTCCGGCAGAGGGCATATGGCGCTTGAGCATGAGCGAGGCGTCCAGGCAGGGTTCGTCCTCGTCGCCACTGACGATCAACGTCGGCACCGTGCACATTGCCATCTGCTGCTTGAAGTCGCCGAGCGACGGCCGCAGCGCTTGATAACCTTGGAGCGTCAAGGCCGAGCCCTTGGACGAGTGCCGTCTGACCAGGGTGATGAATTCGGCGAAGCCTCGCGAATCTTTGTTCTGCAACTGCACCCGCGTCGGCGAGTTGCCGCGAACGTCCGCGCTCTTCTCCCAGCCTTCGGCCAGAAGCTGCGTTGCCGCGCCTTCGGATTCCTGTTTGAACCTGGCGCGCGCCTCCGGCATCGAACCCGAACCGATACCGGCGAGCGTGAGCGACAGCGCGCGCTGCGGCCATTTCATGCCGAAATAAAAGGTCGCGAATGCGCCCATGGATAGTCCGACGATGTGCGCCCGATCGATGTTGAGGCCATCGAGCATCGTCAGGATGCCGGCACGCTGATGTTCGAAACTATAGTCTTCAGCGCGCTCCGGCACGTCGGATGGCGGATAGCCGCGCGCATTGAAGGCGATGCAGCGATAGCGCCGCGAGAAATAGCGAACTTGCGCTTCCCAGCTGCGGTATTCGCCCATGAATTCGTGCACGAACAGTATCGGCCTACCTTGGCCGGCCTCTTCGTAGTACAGTTTGACGCCGTCGGCACCCGTGACGTGGGGCATGAAGTCCTCCCAATTAGCTGTTACACCTTTGCGCCCAATAGCTGCTTGAGCCCGTCCGTTTCGATCAGTTTTTGCAGGTCGTTTGCGCCACCGACGAGCACGCCCTTGACGAAGACCATAGGAAACGTCGGCCATCCAGTCCACATTTTAAGCGCATTGCGGCGCCGCCATTCGCTCAGATAGCTTCCGTATTCCAGGTATTTGTAGCCAAGCTGCTGCCGGTCCAGTAGCTTTCTCGCCTTCTTCGGCATCGGATTTTGCGCCATGCCGACGATGACGATATCGTTTGCGGCGATGGCGTCCTTTACCTCCCGCACGATATCGGCGTGGTTGTTGGCGATGGTGTCGCGTATCGCCGGGTGTATATGCGCTTCGTCGAGAATGCTGCGGCTCATCCTGGGACTCCCTGGTGCAAATAGACAGTTGTAAACCAATGCGGCGACACGTTTCCCATGCTTTCCTGCCGCCGGCGGACTCGGATCGACCGCAGCAAGTCTTCAGGCGACTTTCTTGCCTCCAACAGACGGCAGCTTGCAGCATGCTAAACGAAATCCGGGCGATCGCCGTGCTTTTCGCGCTGGTAGGTTCCGACCGCAGGGCGAGCATTCGGCCGGCAACAATCGCGCCAGATAGTACCAAAGCGAGGGGAAACCCGGCGAACCTTGTGTGCTACCATTTTGCAGAGAATACTATGCTGCCGCGGTTGGAGTTAGAAGCCGGTTTCCATGCCGGCGAAAGGCGGGTCCGATGAACCAAGTCATTCGCATACACTGGCAAAGCAGCACGGAGATCGAGCGCTTTCCTGCGTACATGCAAGCCATCCAGAGTCACGCGCGCGAACGCTGCGCCGCAGGGACCACCGTAAGCCTGGGCGGCGTTGCCGGCGCAACCGGCCGGCTTCATTACAAGGCTTTCGACTTTCTCAACAACCGTGGCCTGTTCGAAAGCGCAATGCGCGCCGAGAGAGATGGTTGCGACGCGGTGGCCATCGGCTGCTTCCTCGATCCGGTGCTGGACGAACTCAAGGAAGCGCTCGATATCCCGGTGCTCGGCATGGCCGAGACCGCCATGCATCTTGCCTGCACGCTCGGCCGACGTTTCGCAGTGCTCTCCCATAACGCGGCGCTCAACACCAAGTTCCATGCCGACCTGATCGCCAAGTACGGCGTGGAACGGCATGCCGGGCCCCTGGTCTCGTTCGATCTGCCCTTCCCTGAGATGGAGGCGGCGCTGACCGGCAAGGCCGGCCCTTGTCTGGCGCGCATCGAGCGTGCCGGGCGCGAGGCCGTCGCCTTGGGGGCGGAGGTGATCGTGCTCGGCTGCGGACTGATGAACCTGGTTGCGATCAGAAACGGCATGACCGAGATCGATGGCGCGCCGGTGTTGGATGTCTCCGGCGCATTGCTGAAAGCCACCGAGTCCATGGTCGTCCTGCGCCGCACTTCCGGCTTGCGCGTCTCGCGCAAGGGCTACTACGAGCGGCCATCGGCGCAAGAAGTCGAATCAGTGGCGCGCGCGTACGGGCTCGAGCTCGATCCTGTCGAGCGAATTGCCGCCGCCAAGCGCTGAGGCGGGTGATGTACGGCTGGCGCGGCAGAATCGGGCTGATCGTCCCCTGCAGCAATTCGACCTTCGAACCGGAAATGAAGGCCATGTGTCCGGAAGGGGTTGAAGTCTATGCCACCCGCATTGCCTTCACTCCGGACGAGCAGGGGTTAAGGGAGATGCGGCAGCACGTTGGCAGAGCGTCGCGGGAACTCGCCGCGGAGGGTTTGTGCGACCTCATCGTTTTCGGCTGCACGGTCGGCAGCATGATCGAGGGAAAAGGTTACGATGAGAAGATCTGCGGCGCGATCAAAGCCGAGACCGGCGTACCGGCAATCGCCGCGACGACGGCGGTAATCGCCGCCCTGCAGGCGCTCGGCGTCGCGCGCATCGCGGTGGCCACACCGTACACGAGGAGGCTTAATGAAATCGAAGCAAAGGCCTTGCTCAGCTACGGCGTTCAGGTGGTCAACATCAAGGGCTATCACGAAGACGTTGCGGACGCCGATCTCACCAACAAGATGATCGGTGACCTGCAGGAGGAGGATGCATTCGCTTTTGCGCGGTCGGTCGATCGCGACGACGCCGAATGCCTGTTCATCAGCTGCACGAATTTTCGCACCATAGGAATCATCGGACGCCTCGAACAAGCGCTCGGGAAGGCCGTCCTGTCGAGCAACCTGTGCACCGCCTGGTTCGCGCTGAAGACCTTGAATCTGGATTACCGCCGGGACGAGCCCCGATCCAGGGGCTTCGATTCCACGCTGGCGAGAACCCTGGTTTCGGGGTAGCGCAACCCGCGTTCGAAGCGGAATTTTCCGCCGCACTTTTCACGCATGCCTTTTTATATTGCAACCCGACCCTTTTGATGATAGCGTATTTACGCATGCGTAAAATCATCCAGGACAGCGCTGCCGCGAAGCGGCGCCGTTCGGAATTGAGAAAAGCAGCCCACGCAACAAAGGAGGATTCATGAAACGGTTCTTTGCACCGCTAGCAGTCGTTGCCGCCTCGACCACGCTCCTCATGTCTTCCGCGGTGAACGCCGATGAGATCTCGATTCGGGCCATAGGATTCCTGCCAAAAAACCATCCAGTCATGGCGCAGGCGCCGGTTTGGGTCGAGCAAGTCAACAACGCGCTGAAGGGCAAGCTGAACGTCAAGTACATAGGCGGGCCCGAGATCATCCCGGCGCTGCAGCAGGCCGAGGCGGTGGCCAAGGGCGTCATCGACGTCGCCATGGTGCCGACCGCTTTCTATCAGAGCCAGCTGCCCGAGGCGAGCGCATTCTCGCTGTCGCGCAAGAGCGCGGCCGAGGAACGCACGCCGGGAGGACTCTACGATGTCATGCAAAAACGCCACGAGGCGATCAACCTGCATTACATCGGCCGCGTGCACTATGGCAACTTCTACCTGTGGACCAAGGACAAGATTGCGAGCCTCGAAGGCCTCAAGGGCGTCAAACTGCGCACCACGGCTCTCTATGACCGATTCATGAAGCGCCTGGGCGCGATTCCGGTGACGGTGCCCGAAGGGGAAACCTACACGGCGCTGGAAGGCGGCACGGTTTCCGGCATGGGATGGCCGGTTTCCGGCCCGCGCGAACGCGGCTGGACCAAGATCGTCAAGAACGTCATCGATCTGCCTTTCTATTCCGCCAGCAATGTGCTGATCCTGATGAACCAAGAGAAGTGGAAGACCCTGCCGCCTGAGGTCCAGGCCAAGTTGATCGAGGTCACTGCGGCGTTCGAGCCGAAGATGGTGCAGCACTTCAAGGATGCGGAGAACGCCGAGTGGGCCGAACTGCAGAAGGCCGGCGTCGCGCGCATCAAGTTCTCGGACGCGGAGAACAAAAAATACCTGGATGCCGCCTACGACGTGGAATGGGAAAACCTCGCCACCAAGCTGCCCGACCGGGTGAGCGAGTTGCGCCGCCTGACCGGCAATTGATGCGACGGCGGCGATGCGTTAAGCGTCGCGTCGCCGCCTCTCCCCCGACCCGTTCCCTGCATTGAGGCATCGCCTTGCTTTCCCGTTTCGACCGCTGGCTCGCAAAAATCGAGATCGCCTTTGCCAATGTCGCCCTGGTCGGAATCGTGTTTCTCATCGGCGCCGTCTGCTTTGAGATGCTCATGCGCGGTCTGTTCGACCGGCCACAGAGCTGGGTCATCGAGTTCACCGAGTACGCGCTGCTCTACATCACCTTCCTCGGCACTTCGGCACTGCAGCGCCAGGGCGGCCATGTTTCCGTCGACCTGCTGACCGATGCATTGAATGAGGCCTGGCGCCGTAGATTGGCCCTGGTCAGTTCGGCGCTTTGTTTTGTCGTCACGACGGTGCTGACGTGGTTCGCAATCCTCGCCACCGTCGATGCGGCGCGGCGCGGCATCTACAAACCCACGGTCATAGAATTTCCGACCTGGATCGTGCTTGCCGTCATACCCGTGGGATCGCTGTTGCTCAGCTTGCGCTTCGCGCACCGCTTCCTCGCCCTGCTCGCGGGCGCCCCTCCCGCCAAGGCGGCTTGAAGCCTTGGACTGGTCAACGACACTGCTGGTAATTTTCGCGGCGCTGCTCGGGCTGATGGTCATCGGCGTGCCTATCGCCTTTGCTTTTCTCACGGTGAATGTGGTCGCGGTCTACTTCTACTGGAACGGCGTGGCCGGCTTGAATCAACTGGTATTGTCGATCTACGAATCGGTCACCATTTTCGCCCTGCTGTCCGTGCCCCTGTTCGTGCTGATGGGTGAAATCATGTTCCGCTCCGGCATCGCCGGGCGGCTGATGGATGTGATCGATTCGTGGATCGGCCGCATTCCTGGCCGGCTAAGCCTGATGGCGGTCGCCGGCGGCACGGTGTTCGCCACGCTGACCGGATCGGCCATGGCAGGCGCGGCGATGCTGGCGGCCCTGCTGGTGCCGGAGATGCAAAAGCGCGGCTACGGCAAGGAAATGAGCCTGGGGCCGATACTCGGCTCGGGTGGTCTGGCGATCATGATCCCGCCCTCCGCGCTCGCCGTGCTGCTGGCGGCGATCGCCAACTTCTCGGTCGGGGAATTCCTGGTGGCGATCATCGTGCCGGGTCTGCTCATGGGTGTGGCTTTCGCCGTCTATATCGTCGTGCGCTGCAGCCTCAAACCCGAATTGGCCCCGAGCTACGAGCGCGAGCCGGTGCCGATGCGGCTCAGGCTGCGCAACACCGCGCTCTACGGCATGCCGCTGTTCGTGATCATTTTCCTCGTCATCGGCTTGATGTTCCTCGGCATCGCGACCGCGACCGAGTCGGCGGCGGCCGGCGCCCTCGGCTGTTTTGTGTTGGCATGGATCTATCGCGGACTCAGCTGGGAAATGGTGAAAGCCTCCCTGAATTCGACCCTGGACGTCTCGGTGATGATGCTGATGATCATCACCGGATCGACCGCGTTTTCCCAGGTGCTCGCCTTCACCGGCGCATCGACCGGCCTGGTTGAACTGGCGACGACGCTGCCCGTGAGTCCTATGCTGATCGTGGTGGCGATGCAGATCGTGATGCTGATCATGGGCTGCTTCATGGAACCGCTGTCGATCATGATGCTCACCATCCCGATTTTCTTTCCCATCATCAAGATTTTCGGTTTCTCGCCGATCTGGTTCGGCGCCATCATGCTGCTCAATATGGAAATGGCGACCATCACGCCGCCCTTCGGCCTGGTGCTGTTCGTCGTCAAGGGCGTGGCGCCGGAAGGCACCACCCTGACCGATGTCTATCGTGCGGCCCTGCCTTTTATTTTTTGCGACCTTGTCGTGATGGCGGTGCTGCTGCTGTTCCCAGCGACGGTGACGTGGCTGCCCGCGCTGATGCAGAAATAAAATTGACTGCGACCGAGCATGGTGCCGAGCGCGCAACCCAGCTTCACACGGAACGGATGCAATGACTGTGGCAACGAATGAGACGGATGATCGACGCCTGCGTATTGCCGTCGACGTCGGCGGCACTTTCACCGACGTCACGCTGTGGGATCCGCGCGGCCCGCGTCTGATTGCAGCGAAAGCGTTGACGACACCGCAGGACCGCGCCATCGGTGTCCTCGACGCAATAGCCCTGGTGTTGGAAACGGCACAGGCGCGGCCGCACGAGGTGCTAGAACTGGTGCACGGCTCCACCACCGGCACCAACGCGCTGATCGAGCGCACCGGTGCCAGGGTAGGCCTACTCACCACCGAAGGCTTTCGCGACGTGCTCGAGATCGGTCGTATCATGAGACCCGAAGCAGGACTGTACGATTTCTCGGTGGACCTGCCGATGCCGCTGGTGCCGCGCCAGCGCCGGCTCGAGGCGCGCGAGCGCCTGGATGCGAACGGCCGCGTGCTGGTTCCACTTGACGAGGCAAGCGTCACTGCCGCCGCCGAGCGCTTTGCCGGCCTGGGCGTGGAAGCCATCGCCGTGTGTTTTCTGTTCTCGTTCGCCAATCCCGAGCACGAATTGCGCGTGGCGCAAATTCTTGCCGAGCGCATGCCCGGCGTGCTGATCAGCCTGTCGTGCCGCGTCTGCCCCGAAATCCGCGAATACGAGCGCAGCTCGACCACGGTGATGAATGCCTACCTCACGCCGGTGATGTCGGCTTACCTGGATTCGCTGCGCCATCGCGTCGATGCATTCCTCGGTCCGGTGCGCATTTCGGTGATCCAGGCCAACGGCGGCTCGACTTCGATCGATGCCGCGCGCAAGAAGGCGGTGACGACCGTGAACTCCGGTCCCGCCGGCGGCGTCGTTGCTGCGGCTTTCTACGGCCGCCTGCACGGGCGCAACCGTATCGTGTCGGTGGACATGGGCGGCACCTCCTTCGACATCGGCCTGGTCGAAGACGGCGCCTGCAACATCACCACCGAAGGCGCATTCCAGGACCTGCCGGTGCGCATTCCCATCATCGACCTGCACATCATCGGCGCCGGTGGCGGATCGATCGCCTGGCTCGATTCCGGTGGCGCCCTCAACGTCGGCCCACACTCGGCCGGCGCCGATCCCGGTCCCGCCTGCTACGGCCGCGGCGGCGCGAGCCCGACGGTCACCGACGCCAATCTGGTGCTCGGCCGCTTGTCGCCCGCATACTTCAACGGCGGTCGCATCGGCCTGGACACGGACGCCGCCCGCCGCGCGGTCGAACGGCTCGCCCGCGAGATAGGCTTGGGCCTAGAGGAAACGGCGCTCGGCATCGTTCGCGTCGTCAACGCCAACATGGTCAAGGGCATCGCCGCGGTCACCATCCTGCGCGGCATCGACGTGCGCGATTTCTCGCTGCTCTCGTTCGGCGGCGCCGGCGGCGTGCACGCGTATGACCTGGCGCGCGCGCTGTCGATGCGTGAGGCGCTGGTGCCGCCTCTGCCCGGCACGTTCTCCGCCGTCGGACTGCTGGTGACCGAGGGACGGCACGACTATGTCAGGGCGCTGGGCGGGGTGCGCGCCGACCAGGCCGATCTCGCGCAGTTCGAATCGCATTACCGCAGCATGGAAGCAGAGGCGCTCGCCGAACTCGCGAGCCAAGGCTTCGAGCGCGCCGCCATCACGCTGCTGCGCACCGCCGACCTCAAGGTGACGGGACAGACCTACGAACTGTCGCTGCCGCTGCCGGGTGCAGGTGCAGTGGACGAGCGCGCGATCGCCGGGCTGCTCGAAGCCTTTTCCCGGCTCTATCGCGAGCGCTATGTCTTCTTCTTCGAGGGCGAGCCGATCGAGATCGTCAACCTGCGCGTCACCGCGCTCGGCCGCAATCCAACGGTCGAGTTCGAGCTGCCGGCCACGGCCGGCGCCAACCCGATCGCGGCGAAGAAGGGCGAGCGCCCGGTGTATTTCGAGCAGCTCGGCTTCGTTCCCACCGCGGTCTACGAGCGCATGCTGCTGCGGCCCGGAAACGTCGTAACCGGACCGGCGGTGGTAGAGGAGGAAACCTCGTCGGTGCTCATTCCGCCGGCGACGCAGGCGCGGGTGCTGGCCGATCTGGGCCTCGCGATCGCAGTCGATGCAACGGAGGCGCGGTCATGACAGACGTGATCACCATGCAGGTTATCCGCTACGGCCTGGAGCAGGTCGCCGACGAGATGGGTTACACCCTGGTGCGCACCGGACGCTCCACCATCATCACCGAGATCAAGGACATCTCCTGCGTCGTCACCGACGCGGCCGGTCAGACGGTGGCGCAGGCCCACCACAATCCCAGCCTGCTCGCCGGCTTCGAGATCACGATGAAGAAGCTGACCGCGCTGTTCCCGCCTGAGAACCTCGCGCCCGGCGATGTCATCATCACCAACGATCCGTACCAGGGCGGCCAGCACATCATGGATCTATACGCCATCGCCCCCACCTTTTTCGAGGGCAAGCTGATCGGCTTCGTCGGCAACATCACGCACCACTCCGACCTCGGCGGCGTGGCGGCGGGCGGCGTCGCCGGCGGTATCCGCGAAATCTACCTCGAAGGTTTGCGCCTGCCGATGGTGAAACTCTACAAGGCCGGCCGCGAGGACCGGGAAATCGCCGCCATCATCGCCAACCAGATCCGCGTGCCGGACAAGACCCTGGGGGACATCCGGGCGCAGGTAAGTTCGGTCATGGTCGGCTCAGAAAGGCTGGACCGCATGTATCGCCGCCACGGCGAGGCGGTGATGCGTCAAGCCTGCGCCGACCTGCTCGACTATTCCGAGCGGCGCATGCGCCTGGGATTGTCCAAGCTGCCGGACGGCATCTACGAGGGCGAGGACCAGATCGACGACGACGGTATCAACGACGCGTCGATCCGGGTCGCGGTGAAGCTCATCGTCAGCGGCGACGAGGTCGTCGTCGACCTCACCGGCTCCGCTCCACAGGCCGAGGGCAACGTCAACGCGACGCTCGCCGGCACGCATGCTGCGGCCTATTACGTGATGATCGCCGTCGTCGATCCGGGCGTGCCGCCGAACTCCGGTTGCTATCGTCCGATCAAGGTGCTCACACGGCCCGGCAGCGTCGTCGACCCCCTGCCCCCGGGCGCGGTCGCGGCGCGCACTAATTGCACCCAGAAGATCGTCGAGGCGATGCTCAGAGCGTTGGCCCAGGCCGTGCCCGATCGGGTCACTTCGGGCTCGCACGGACAGATCTCCACCTGCGGTTTCGGCGGCCGCGATCCGGTCAGCGGCGAGCCCTTCATCTATACCGATATCCAGGGCGGCGGCAGCGGCGCGCGCCCCTATCGCGACGGACGCGACGGCCAGGACAGCCATCTGCCCCGCTTCATGAACACGCCGATCGAGGTGACGGAGCGCAAGTTTCCGGTACGCATCGAGCGCTACGAGTTCATCCGCGATTCCGGCGGCGCGGGCCAGTATCGCGGCGGCCTGGCGCTGCGCCGCGACGTGCGGCTGCTTGCCGACAAAGTGAGTTTCGCCCGCTACGCCGACCGTCACAAATTTCCCCCGCTGGGATTGTTCGGCGGCCTTCCCGGATCCACCGGCAAGTTCGTCCTGAATCCGGGAACGGCCGCGGAGCGAACCATGAAGTCGAAAGGCCTCGATACCCTGGCGGCAGGCGACCTGTTGAGCGTTCGTCTGCCGGGCGCAGGTGGCTATGGCGACCCGCGCCGACGCGATCGCACGCAGGTCCTGCAAGACTTGCGCGACGGGAAGATCAGCGCGGAATCGGCTCAGCGCGACTACGGTGTAGACGCCGCGACCGCCAGCGATCAAGAGAAAACATGAACGCCACTGCGGGCACCCGGCGCCGTGTCGTACTGTCCCTGGAGCAGGCGCTATCTTTGCCTTACGCCACTTCGCGCTTCGTACAAAAAGGCTGGCGAGTGATTCGGATCGAAGCGACCAGCGCGCCGGGAGGACTGCCGGGGGATCCGAATCGCTACATCGGCAAACGGGTGGCCGGAGACGATAGGCGCAGCTACTTCATCGCGCCGAATGTCGGCAAGGAAGCGATCAGCCTGAATCTCAAGGATGCCGCTGGCCGTGCGGTGCTGCGACGAATCATCAAGGCGCTCGATGCCGACGTGTTCTGCTGCAACACCCTGCCGCGGCGCTACCGACAACTCGGCATCGACTACGAGACCCTGAAGGCGGTAAAGCCCGACATCATCTGGGCCGGGATCTCGGCGATGGGCCCCGATTATCCCGACGTTCCCGGTTACGATCCCCCGATGCAGGCCCTGGTGGGGTTCATGGAACTGACCGGCGAGCGCACCGGGCCGCCCACGCTCGCGGGCGTTCCCCTGATCGATCTCAAGGCCGGAGACGAGGTCTACGCCGAAGTCATGGCGGCGCTGCTCGAGCGACACGAAACCGGCAGTGGACGCGCTATCCACGTCTCCATGTTGCAGGCGGCAGCCTCATGGCTGGTCACTACCATGCCGCTGCTCAACTTCGATTGCGACCAGGCGGAGATCACGCGAGCCGGCAACGAGCACCGCAAGTTCATTCCGACCAACGCCTACCCCACCGCCGACGGCTTCGTATTCATGACCATCGGCAATGACGTCCAGTGGCAACGGCTGGCGGCGATCCCAAAGTTTGCCTCGATTGGCAACGCGGTTCGCGGCACCAACGAGGGCAGGCACCTGGAGCGCGCGCAGATTCACGCGGAAATCGCGCAGATCACGGGCAAATTTCCGACCGCCATACTCATGGAAGATTTTCATCGCGCCACCATTCCCCATGCGCCGATTCAGACGATTGCCCAGGTAGCGGCGATGGCCCAGATCGACCGCAAGATGCTCACTTCGACCATGCCGGACGGCCAAGTCATTCGCCTGCAGCCGCCCGCCGTCGATCTCGTCGGCCCCACGCACTTCGCGTTTCCCCCGTGCTACGGCGAACACACCCTGTCCGTAATGCGCGAGGCTGGTTACAGCGACGCTGAAACGGATGCGTTGGCTGCCGACGGCGTCGTGGCGTTGCCGACCGGCACGCAGCCCGAAGCTTCACGCCCGCAAGGCGGATGAGCGTGCAAACGCCCGCGGCGAACACGTACGGACGGAATTGCTAGACCCGACGCCTCGATGCCATTGCCGATCAGCAACATGAGCCGAAAGAACGAAATCGTTCTCCACGCGACTGAGTTGTTTCGCCGCCAGGGCTTCGTCGCGACCTCGATCGAGGACATCGCCAATGCGATCGGCATCAAGCGCGAAGGCATTTACCATTATTTCAAGGACAAGTCGGAAATCCTCTACGCCGTCATCAAGCCGACCAGCGATGCGCTGCTGCGCGGCCTGGAGCAGATCATGGCGTTGCCGGTTTCAGCTGAGGAGCGCCTGCATCTGGCGGTCGAGAATCACCTCGATCAGTTCATTTTGCGCCACCGGGAAATGGAGATCATCTTTCGCGCTATCTATGCAAAACAGCACGGCAACCGGTCGGCCCCCTTGGCCAAGACGTGGGCCGCCTATGGCGAACTGTGGACGAAGCTGATCCGGTCGGGAATGAAGGCAGGGGAGTTCGACGCCAGCCTCGATCCCCGCATTGTCGCGCAAGCCATGCTGGGCAGTTGCAATACGCTCTCGATCTGGTATGACCCAAAATGCGAAGTCGAGCTGCGCGAGCTGGTTCGCACCTATTTCTCCGTGTTTGCTTATGGATTGTGCGCCGGCAAACGGCCGAAACCGAGAACGCGGCGCACGGCGTCGCGTAAAGCAGGAGGCTGAACCAAAGCCAGCGTGCCGTTTTGTTGCGGAACCTGCCTTTGTCATTGTTCTTTACAAACCTTCTCCTTGTGTATACAGTATCCAGAGTTCAGGCAATGGTCTTCCCGCCCTCGGTAACGCAGATACTTCCTTGGTCTCCTCGCTGAATCCGGTTAAGCGCTCCCCCGCCCTGGGCGATCAGGTCTATCGGACGCTGCGCGCCAATCTGCGCAACGGCAAGATTCTGCCGGGATACCCGTTGCAGGAGGTGCAGCTTGCGGCCCAGCTCGGTGTTTCGCGCACCCCGGTGCGCGAGGCGCTGACGCGGCTTGCGAGCGAGGGGCTGGTTAGTTCCGATGGTCGCAGCTTTGCGGTACCGGAGCTGAATCTGCAGAATGTGGATGACATCTACGAGGTTCGTTTTCTGCTCGAACCCGAGGCGGTGCGCCACGTCGCGGAGCAGGCGAGCGATGCCGCCACCCTGGCGCCGGTGATTCGAGCCCTCGAAGCCAATGTCGCCGCGCACAAGGCTGCCGACCATGCAAAATTCATCGATGCCAACGCCATGTTTCGTTCGGCCTGGCTGGTGCTGGTGCCCAATCGGCGCTTGGTGCACGCAGTCGAGCTCTATGCCGATCATGTGCAACACCTGCGGGCACTAACGCTTGGCGACGCCAAGGTGCGCAATGTCGTACTGCGTGGATTGAAACGCATCGCCGCGGCGCTCACCGCGGGCGACGGCGATGCAGCCGCGCAGGCGATGCGCGCTCACCTGACCGAAGCCAAGCACGCCTTCATTGTCGCCATCGGCATCGACCGCGGCAAACCATCGAACAACACCTGAAGTGAACGCCCAAATAGAATGATAGCCAAGAGCATCATCGGTAAGGAATACCCGCCATTCACCGTCGAAGTCGAAAAGCACTGGGTGCGTAGTTTTGCCGAAGCCATCGGCGCGACCGATCCGGTTTACTTCGAGGAATCGGCCGCACTAGCCGCCGGTTACCGCTCCTTGTCCGCGCCGCCGACCTTTCCCTTCGCGATGATCATGGACCGCAATCAATCGTTCATGATTCTCGATGAACTCGGCATCGACAAACGCCGCGCCATGCACGCGGAACAATCGTTCGTCTATCACCATGACCTGTGCGCGGGTGATGTGATCACCGGCCGGCAGAAAGTCGTCGATGTGTACGACAAGAAGAACGGCGCACTGGAATTCCTGGTCACTGAGATCCGCCTGGACAATCAGCGCGGCGAACACGTCTGCGAGCTGCGCACCACCGTCGTCGTTCGCAATTGAGGCCTGCACATGGTTCTGTTTGAACACATCAAAGTCGGCGATGCGATCCCCCCCATCACCCAGCCCGCGATCAGCCATTTGCAGCTGGCGCTCTATGCCGGCGCCGGCGCCGACCACAATCCGATCCACGTCGACGAGGCAGCGGCGAAGGCGGGCGGCCTCCCCGGCATCATCGCCCACGGCATGTTGCCGCTGGGATTTCTCGGCCTGCTGCTAACCCAATGGGTGCCGCAACGGCAGGTGCGCAGCCTGTCGGCGCGTTTCGTCGCCATGGCGTTCCCGGGCGATGTCATCACCTGCAGCGGCAAGGTCGCCGCCTTGCGCGAGGAAGCCGGCGAGAAATTGGTCGACCTGGAAATCGCAGCGCAGAACCAGAAAGGCGAGAACATTCAATTGGGCAAAGCCACGGTAATCCTGAGCTAGGAGCGAACGCAAAATGACTTTTAAAGCTGAAATTCCCTACGGCGCCTACTGGAGCACGCCTTTCGCCCGCTGGCAGGGCAGCTTCTCCGGTCTGCACAGCGTCGAATTCGCCGCGCACGTGGCGCGCAAGGAACTGGCGAAACGCAACATCGATGCCAAGCAGTTCGACTACGGCGTGCTCGGCTTCTCCGTGCCGCAACAGCACTCCTTCTATGGCCTGCCCTGGCTGACGGGAATGATAGGTGCAGGACAGGCCAGCGGCCCGACGCTGATGCAGGCCTGCGCCACCGGCGTGCGCACCCTGCTCTCGGGCGCGCAGGAAATCGAGGTGGGCATGGCAAGCACTGCTCTCGTCGTCAACTGCGACCGGACATCGAACGGGCCGCACCTCTATTATCCCAATCCGCGCGCTCCGGGCGGCACCGGCGCGGCCGAAGATTGGGTGATGGACAACTTTGGCTGCGATCCGCTCGGCGGCCACTCGATGCTGAAGACCGCGGAGAATGTAGCCGCGAAGCACGGCATCGGCACCGCGCAACAGCACGAAGTCGTGTTGCGCCGCGAGCAGCAGTACCGCGACTCGCTCCAGGACGACTGCGCATTTCTCAAACGCTTCATGACTTTGCCGTTCGAAGTCCCGGCGCCCAATTTCAAAAAGGTGACCGGCACGATCGCAGGCGACGAAGGCGTATCGACGTCGACGCCCGAAGGCCTGGCCAAACTGAAACCCGTTGCCGAAGGGGGCACCGTCACCTTTGGCGGCCAGACGCATCCTGCCGACGGTAATGCGGCCATCGTCCTCGCCACGCGCGAGAAAGCGCGGGAGCTGTCGACGAATCCGAAAATTGCGGTGCGCCTGCAGGGATTTGGTATGGCCCGTACGGCGCTGGCGTATATGCCAGAAGCCACGGTGCCGGCGGCGCAACGCGCGCTGGATCAGGCCGGCCGCAGCTTCAAGGACCTGAAGGCGATCAAGACCCACAATCCGTTCGCGGCGAACGACATTTACTTCGCGAAACAATCCGGCGCCGACCTGATGGCGATGAACAACTATGGCTGCTCGCTGGTCTGGGGCCACCCGCAGGCCCCGATGGGCACGCGCTCCATCATTGAACTGATCGAGGAACTGGTGCTGCGCGGCGGTGGTTTCGGGCTGTTCACCGGCTGCGCCGCCGGAGATACCGGAATGGCCGTAGTGCTGGAGGTGTGCGACGCCTAGGCTGGAATGACGTTGATCCTTCCCTTCGCGCCCGGTCAGGCCCGGGAAAGGAGGCAAGACGAGGCGCACGATGCGACCGGCCATAGATTAGGAGGAGACGGATGGACCTGTCCGAGTGGATAGACCGACATGCGGCGCTGACGCCCGAGCGCACGGCGATTCGCTTTCCGGGACGCGATGTTTCCTATGGCGCGCTATCCGAACTGGTGCAAGGTCTTGCCGCGTGCATGGCGGCCGCAGGCGTAAAGCGCGGCGCTTGCGCGGCCTATCTCGGCGTCAATAGTCCGGAAATGCTCGCCCTGCTGTTCGCCTGCGCGCGGCTCGGCGCCCTGTTCATGCCGCTGAATTGGCGCCTCGCCGGCCCCGAGCACCGGCAAATGCTGGAGCACTGCCCGCCATCGTTGCTGTTCGTCGAACCGCAGTTCGTGGCGCAGATCGATAGCTTCAAGACCGCGCTGGATTCCGTCACCACCGTTGCCTTCGGCCAGGCGCGGCCGGGGTGGATAAGCTACGACGATTTCCTCGCGCGCGCCGCAGGCCCTGCCCCGCACGACCCGGATCTGGCTCGCGCGACGCCGCTCTTGATCTGCTACACCTCGGGTTCGACCGGCAAGCCCAAAGGCGTTCTGCTCAGCCAGGACGCCCTCGCTTGGAACGCCGCCAACTGCATCGATATGCACCAGCTCACGCAGGAAGACCGGATACTCACCACCCTGCCGCTGTTTCACGTCGGCGGGCTCAACAATCTCACCACGCCGGCCCTGCAGGCGGGCTGCACCGTGGTCTTGCATCCGAAGTTCGACGCCGACGCCTGCTTCGATGCGATCGAGCGTGAGCGCGTCACGCTGACGGTGCTGGTCCCGGCGCAGTTGGACATGATGATGGCGAGTCCGCGCTGGCAGAGCGCGGATTTCTCCAGCCTGCGCATGATCACCACCGGCTCCACGATCGTTCCGGCGCGGATCATCGCCGCAGTACATGCCCGGGGCGTGCCGCTGGTACAGATCTACGGCTCCACCGAGACCTGTCCCATCGCCGTCTGCCTGAAGGCGGAAGACGCGCTGCGCAAGGCTGGATCGACCGGCAAGCCCGCCGCGCACTGCGAAATGCGCATCGTCGACGATGCCGGCAAGGACGTGGCAGCGGACGCCACCGGTGAGATCCTGGTGCGCGGCCCCAATGTGATGAACGGCTACTGGAATGCGCCGCAGGAAACCGCCGCGGCCCTCGTCGATGGCTGGTTCCACTCCGGCGACATGGGCCACCTCGACAGCGAAGGCTATCTCTACGTCGACGGCCGCAGAAAGGAGATGATCATCTCCGGCGGCGAAAACATTTATCCGGCGGAAATCGAGAACGTGCTGGCCGAATGCAAGGACATCGCCGAGGCCTCGGTCATCGGCCGCCCCGATGCGCGCTGGGGCGAGGTCGTCGTTGCCGTCGTCGCGCCGAAATCCGGACGCACGCTGACGCCGGCATCGGTGCTGCAGTTGCTCGAGGGTCGCATCGCCCGCTACAAGCATCCCAAGGAAGTGGTGTTCGTCGGCGAGTTGCCGAAAACCGCCCTGGGCAAGATCCGCAAAGAGGACGTGCGCCGGATGATCGCGCACGCAGCCGGCACATGAAACTGAACTCCAAGACCACCATTTCGGGAGACTGTCGATGGCGCTAAAGATAGGTATCGACGTCGGCGGCACGTTCACCGACTTCGTCCTTACCCGCGACGACGCCGAGCCGGCGATATTCAAGACGTTGTCGACGCCGGACGACCCATCGATCGCCGTCGTCAACGGCCTTGCCGACATTGCCGCCGCCATGAGTCCGCCTCTGAGCCTGGGCGCGTTCGCGGCCACCATCGACACCATTGTGCACGGGACCACCGTGACCACCAACGCGACGCTGACCAGCACCGGCGCCAAGTGCGGCTTGCTCACCACGGAGGGCGTACGCGACGCGCTGGAAATGCGCCGCGGCATCCGCGAGGAGCAGTACAACAACCGCTACACCAACGTCAAGCCCCTGGTGCCGCGCTATCTGCGCGCCGGAATCGAGGGCAGATTGGACCGCAACGGTGCCGAGACCAGAGCGCTCAAGCTCGAACAAATCAAGCAGGCGGTGGACCTGTTCAAGCAGGAAGGCGTGCAGGCCGTGTCGATCTGCTTCATGAATTCCTTCGCCAACCCCGCGCATGAGCAGGCTGCGGCGGAACTGGTGCGGCGCGAAATGCCCGACGCCTATCTCAGCGTCTCCACCGATGTGCTGCCGTCGATCCGCTTCTACGAGCGCATCAGCACCACTGCGCTCAATTCCTATGTCGGGCCCAAACTCAATCATTATCTGGACCAGTTGGTCGGACGTTTGCAGGAGATCGGCTTCAAGGGTCTGCTGCTGATCATGCAGTCCAACGGCGGCGTCATCTCGCCGCAGTTGGCGCGCGAGAAAGCCGCCCTCACCCTGCTCTCGGGTCCGGCCGGAGGGCCGGGCGCCGGCCTCTTCTACGTCCGCGTGCATGGCCAGAACAAGTGCATCACCACCGACATGGGCGGTACCAGCTTCGAGGCCTCGGTCGCCGTGGACAGCCCGATGATCAAGAACGACGGCGAGATCGCGCGGCGCAAGATCGCGCTGCCGATGCTGGACATCCACACCATAGGCGCAGGCGGCGGCTCCATCGGCTGGCTCGATCAAGGCGGGATGCTGCGCATGGGGCCGCAGAGCGCCGGCGCCGACCCCGGACCGGCGTGCTACATGAAAGGCGGGCGCCTGCCCGCCACCACCGACGCCAATCTCGTGCTGGGTTACCTCGACCCGGATTTCTTCGCCGGCGGAAAAATGAAGCTCGATGTCGCCGCGGCACGACGCGCCATCGAGGAGCACATCGCCAGGCCGATGGGCCTGTCGATCGAACAAGCGGCTGCCGGCATGTACCGCGTCGCCTGCAACAACATGGCCCAGGGCGTACGCGAAGTCACCATCAAGCGCGGTTTCGATCCGCGCGAGTTTCCCTTCATTCCGGCCGGCGGCGCCGGGCCCATCCACTCCTGCCTCATCTGCACGGAGCTGGAGGTCCCGCTGCAGATCGTGCCGCGCGAATCGTCCGTGCTCTGCGCCTTCGGCATGCTGATGAGCGAACTGAAACACGATTTCGTGCGCACCTTCGTCTCGCGCTTTAACGCCATCGACTGGGAACGACTTTCGCAAATCATTGACGACATGTCGCGCGCGGGCGCGCGCCAGCTCGCCGAAGAGCGCATCCCGGAAGCCAGTCGCCGCTACGACGTCAAATTCGATTGCCGCTACATCAAGCAGTACCACGAAGTCTCGTTCCTGGTGCCGCGCGAACTGATCGACGAGCGCGACACAGCGCTCATCGCCCGCGCGTTCCACGCCGAGCACAATCGGCTCTACGGCTATTCGCTGGAACAGGAAAACACGCCGGTGGAAATCATCAACGTGCGGGTGCAGGCGATCGGCCTCACCGACAAGCCTCACTACAAGCTGGAATCCTGGGCCGGCGCCGACGCCTCCGCCGCCGCCAAGGGCAGGCGCAAGGTCTATATTCCCGAAACCAATGCGTTCAAGGAAGTCCCCATTTACGACGGGCACCGGATGCGCTTTGGCAACTGGATTGCCGGCCCGGCGATGATCGAGCAGGAAACCACCGCGATCTTCGTCAGCGCCTCCTACGACTGTGTGGTGGATGCCTACGGCTCCTTCGCCCTCTACCGGAAAGGCCGCGAGGATCTGGTCGGCTCCTGCCTGGAAAAAGAGACGGAGACCTTGACTTGAACAAGAACCTCGACATCGAAGTAAAGATCGACCCCATCCTGCTCTCGGTCTATGCCCGGACCTTCAAGTCGATCACCGACGAGATGAGCATTTCCATGGCACAGACCACGCGCTCGCCGATCCTGTGCGAGGCGAAGGACTATGTCACCGGCCTCTACGACGGCGACGGCAACATGCTGGAGCAGACCGAAAACCTGCCGATTCTCGCGTTCTCGCTGGCACCGGTGTGCAAGTACATCAAACAATACTTCGGCGACGAAATCTACCCGGGAGACGTCATCTTCCACAACGACGTCTTCAGCCTCGGAAACCAGAACAACGACGTCGCCGCCTTCAAGCCGGTGTTCTTCGAAGGCAAGCTGGTCGCCTGGACCGCGGTCAAGGGCCATCAGGCGGACATCGGCGGCAACGTCGCCGGTGGCTACAATCCCAACGCCGTCGAGGTGTGGCAGGAGGCGCTGCGCATCCCGCCGGTGAAGGTGGTCGAAAAAGGCAAACTGCGCAAGGATGTGTGGAACCTGATTTTCGCCAATGTCAGGCTGGACATCGTGCAGCACGATATGAAAGCCGAGATGGGCGCCTGCACCGTAGGCGAACGCCGCCTGCTCGAACTGCTTTCGAAATACGGCATCGACAGCTACCAGGCGCACAAGCAGGCGCTGTTCAATGCCACGCGCAAAATGATGGAAGCGGAAATCGCCACGATTCCGAACGGCCGGTATTCCGGCGAAGGCTACGTTTATTACGACGGCCGTTACGAAGGCTCAAAGTACACTATCCGCGTCGATATCGAGGTCAAGGACAGTTCGATCAAATTCGACTACTCGCGCACCGATGCCCAAACCAATGGCTTCGTCAATGGCACCTTCACCTCCAGCGCCTCGGCCACCATACTCACTCTTCTGCAGATGGTGAACCCCGACATCCCGCACAACGAGGGCATGGTGCAGCCGATCGAGATCGTGATCCCGGAGGGGACCATCCTCAACGCCGCGTATCCCAAAGCCACCACCTTCGGCAATCACCTCTGCCCGCCCAATGCCGACGCCATCCAACGCGCGCTGGCACCGGTCATGCCCGAGCGCGTGACCGCCGGCTGGAACAACCTGCTGGCCTCGCTCACCACCGGCATCGACCCGAGAAACAACGAGAAATACGTGGACATCGGCTTCATGGGACTGAAGGGCGGCTCGGGCGCGATGCGCGGCACCGACGGCTACGACCATATCGGCATGATCGACGCCTCCGGAGGCGTGCTCGATCAGGACTACGAGATGTTCGAGCAGCAGACACCGCACACCCTGATCAGGCACGAGTTGCTCACCGATTCTGCGGGTGCCGGCGAATGGCGCGGCGGACTCGGCGTGGAAACGATATTCGAAATCGGTTCCGACGACACGCAGCTGGTCACCTTCGGCGATGGCGATTTCGAACCGGCTTTCGGTCTGTTCGGCGGCGGCCCGGGCGGTCTCAACTTCATCCGCCTGCGCTATCCGGATGGCCGCACCGTCGTGCCGCGGAACAAAGACCTGATCACCGGCGTGCCCAAGGGCACCGTCTACCATCAGGTCGCAAGCGGCGGCGGCGGCTACGGCGACCCGGCGCGGCGCGATCGCAAGCTTCTCGCGCAGGAGGTGCAGAACGGTTTCATCTCGGCCGAAGCGGCGCGCGAGCAGTACGGGGCTGACCCCAAGCGGGATCCACGTTCATGAACTTCGATCTGACCGAACAGCAAAAAGCGATCCGCGACACGTTTGCCCGCTTTTGCGACCAGCGCATTGCGCCGCGTGCGGCCGCGCTGGACGAAGCGCATGCCTTTCCGCGGGAATTGTTCCAGGAACTGGCCGACCTCGGATTCTTCGGCATGCGCTACCCGGAGGATGTCGGCGGCACCGGCATGGCGCTCAGCGAATTCTGCCTCGCGCTGGCCGAAATTGCGCGCGGCTCGATGTCGCTCGCAGGGGCAGCAGCGATGCAGTCGCTGATGGGCACCAAATTCCTGCATATGCTGGGCAACGCCGACGTCGTCGAGCGCCTGTTCAAACCCGCTCTGCGCGGAGAAAAAATCGCCGCAATCTGCATGACCGAACCCAACGCCGGTTCCGATCTCGGTTCCATCGCCACCGCAGCGAAGAAGGTCGAAGGTGGCTATGTGCTGAACGGGCGGAAAACTTGGATCACCTCTGCGCCGGTCGCCGATTTCTTCACCGTCTTTGCCAAAGCGGGCGAGGAAAAGAAACTCACCATTTTCCTCGTCGAGCGCTCGTTCAAAGGCCTCACGGTCGGCCGCGCGATCCACAAGATGGGCGTGTGGGCCCTGCCAACCTCGGAAGTGAGTTTCGACGAGTGCTTCGTCCCCGACGGCCACCGCCTGAGCCGGGAGGAAGGCGACGGCGAGGGCCATCTGCGCAAGACCCTCGCGGAAATACGCATCATCACCGGTGCCATGGGCCTGGGCATCGCGCAGGCGGCGCTGGACGAAGCGGTGCGCTACTCCTCGGAACGCAAACAATTCGGCAAGCCCATCAGCAGCTTCCAGGCAATCCAGTTGAAGCTCGCCGAGATGGCGACCGAACTCGAGGCCGCGACGCATCTAGTACGCTACGCCGCATGGCTGCGCGATGCCAACCTGCCGCACCACAAGCAGGCTGCGATGGCAAAGCTCTTCGCCACGGAAACGGCGGCGACCATCTGCGACAAGGCTGCGCGCGTGCTTGCCTCTTACGGCTTCGCCATGGAATACCCGGTGCAGCGCTATCTGCGCGACGTGCGCTTCCTGCTGATCGGCGGCGGCACCAGCGAGATATTGAAACTCATCGTTGCTAAAGAGCTGACTTCATGAAACCAATCAAGGTACTTCTCGCCAAACCAGGTCTGGACGGACACGACCAAGGCGCCAAGATCGTGGCGCGCGCGCTGATGGATGCGGGCTTCGAAGTGATCTATACCGGCTTGCGCCAGACGCCGGAGGCCGTGGCGCGCATGTCGCTGGAAGAGGACGTCGATGTCATTGCCCTCTCCAGCATGGCCGGCTCGCATGTGCATTTCTGCCGGAAACTGAAACCGCTGCTCGAGGCCGGCGGACTCACCGACAAGCTGTGGCTGATCGGCGGCTGCCTGCCGCAGCAGGACCATGCGACGCTGCAGGAACTCGGTTTCAAGGGCATCTTCCCCACCGGATCGAAGCTCGATGCGATCGTCGACTACATCCGCCAAAACGCAAGGACAGCGTGACATGGACGAGCGCACAAAGCCTGAGCTGAAAACCGTCGTCAACGAATCCGGTATAGAGGTCAAGCCGCTCTACACCGAGGAGGACGTGGAGCAAAGCGGCGGCGATGACATGATCGGCCTGCCGGGCGACTATCCGTTCACCCGCGGCATCCACCGGCTGATGTACCGCAAGCAGCCCTGGACCATGCGCCAGTACGCCGGTTTCGGCAATCCGGCCGAGACCAACCAGCGCTTCAAGTACCTGATCGCCAACGGCCAGACCGGACTCAACGTCGCGTTCGACCTGCCGACGCAAATCGGCCTCGATTCGGACGACCCGTTGGCCGAAGGCGAAATCGGCCGCGTCGGCATGTCGGTCGACACCCTGCGCGACTTCGAAGTCGCCTTCGACGGCATCGACCTGAACAAGATTACGGTGTCGCTCACGATCAACGGCGCGGCGGCGATCCTGATCGCGATGTACCTCGCCATGGCGGAGAAGCGCGGCTATGACTTGAAGCAGCTGCGCGGCACGGCGCAGAACGACATCCTCAAGGAATTCATCGGCCGCGGCACCTGGGTCTATCCGGTCGAGCCTTCGATCAAGCTGGTGGGCGACACCATCGAATACTGCGCCGAGCAGGCGCCGCGATACAGCCCGGTCTCGGTCTGCGGTTACCATATCCGCGAGTCCGGTGCGACGCCGGCGCAGGAAATGGCCTACGCCTTCTCGATCGCCAAGGCCTATGCCGACGAGGCGATCAAGCGCGGTCTCTCCATCGACGAATTCGCCGGGCGGCTGTCCTACAATTTCAACATCTTCGGCAACATCTTCGAGCAGGTGTGCAAGTTCCGCGCCGGCCGCAGCCTGTGGGCCAAGATCATGAAAGAGGAATACGGCGCGGAGAAACCCGGCTCGATGTGGCTGCGCATGATCGCCGGCGGCGGCGGCGGCGGGCTGACTTTCGAGCAGCCGGAGATGAATATCGTGCGCGGCGCCTACTATGCGCTGATCAGCGCGCTCTCCGGCGCCCAGACCATGGCGCTGTGTTCCTACGACGAGGCCTACACCATCCCCACCGAATACTCGGCGCGCATCTCGCTGCGCACGATGCAGATCCTGATCGAGGAGATGGGCCTCACCGAAACCGCGGACCCGCTCGCCGGCTCCTACTACGTGGAGACCATGACCAACCAGATGCGCGACAAGATCGTGGAAATCATGGCCGAAACCGATGCCGAAGGCGGCATCGTCAAGCTGGTTTCGGAAGGCATCATCCAGGCCAGGGTGTCGGCGCAGGCCTACCGCATGCAGCGCGATATCGAGACCGGCAAGTTTCCCAAGGTCGGCGTCAACCGTTACCGCAACGAGCGCGAGGAAGATCACCCGGTCGAGTTCCACTCGTACAAGGAGGAGGATGCACGGGTGCAAATCGAGCGCCTGAAACAGGTGCGCGCGGAACGCGACCAGGCGAAGGTCGACCTGGCCCTGACCCGCGTGCGCACGGATGCGCAAGCCGGCGCGAACCTCATGCCCGCCATCGTCGCCGCGGTGAAGGCCTATGCCAGTGTCGGCGAGATCACGCATGAAATGGTGAAAGTCTACGGGCGCTACAAGGAACCGATTCGCTTTTGAGATATGTTTTCGAGGACAAGCCAATGACCGAAATCGAACACTACGTCGCACCGACCAGCCTGGAGCAAGCGGCCGAGTATCTGCGCTCGGGCGAGGTGACCATCCTCGCTGGCGGCACCGACCTGATGCCGCAGAGCCAGAGCGGCCGCTTGAAAATCAAGCGCACGCTGATGAACATTCGTCGCGTCCCGGAATTGAACGGCATCGCCATCGACAACGGCGCGATCCGCATCGGCGCGCTCGCGACCATGACCGAGATCATGCAAAGCGAACTGGTGAAGAAGCACCTGCCGATACTGATCGAGGCTTGCGACCATTTCGCCAGCGACCAGATCCGCAATGCCGCAACCCTGGGCGGCAACATTTGCAACGCCTCCCCCGCCGGCGATACGCTGGTACCGCTGTTGGTACTGGACGCCGAAGTCGAACTGGCCTCCAAGCCCAACGGCAGCCTCAGCCGCCGCCGTGTCCCGCTAGCCGATTTCTTCACCGGGCCGGGAAAGACGAAGCTAGGCGCCGCCGAATTGCTGGCCGGCGTGCGCATCCCGCTCCCGGGTCCCGCGCGCTACGCCCGCTTTTTCAAATTCGGCACCCGGCCGGCGCTGGACATCTCCACCGTCTCCATCGGCATCGCCGGGACCTTGAAGAACGGCGCGCTGTCGCGGGTGCGCGTCGCCTTCGGCGCCGTGGCGCCGGTGCCGATGCGCGCACCGCGCACCGAGCAAGCCCTGGAGGGCAAACGCCTAGACCCGAAAACGATAGACGCCATTGCCGGCGTGGCGCGCGACGAGGTGAATCCGATCGACGACGTCCGTGCCAGCGCCTGGTACCGCAAAGAACTGATCCACAACATAACCAAGAGGATGCTCGGCCATGTCGCTCAAACATGACATCGAATTCACCCTGAACGGGGTCAAACGGCGCGCCACCGTTCCGGTGGATATGAGTGCGCTCAATATGTTGCGCGAAGTCATCGGTCTCACCGGCACCAAATACGGCTGCGGCGAAGGCGAGTGCGGCGCCTGCACCATCCTGGTCGACGGCCTGTCGCTCAACGCCTGCCTCATGTTCGCGGTCGACTGCCAGGGCCGCGAGCTGGTGACCATAGAAGGACTCGCGGCCGACGCCAAGGCGGATGCGCTGCGCGCCGCTTTCGTCGAGCACGGCGCAGTGCAGTGCGGCTACTGCACGCCGGGCATGGTGATGCAGGCCAGCCACTTGCTCGCCACCCATCCGCATGCCGACGCCGAAACCATCAAGCGCGGCATCGAGGGCAATCTTTGCCGCTGCACCGGCTACAAGAAAATCGTCGACGCGATCGCCGCCGCCGGCAGCGCCGACCCGCAAGGAGCCGCGCCATGAACGTCAGGGAAAAGAAGGTCAGGTTCATCGCGCCCGATACCCTCATCGGCAAACGCATCCAGAAGATGGATGCCCCGGAGAAAGCCAGCGGCAAGACGCGCTATATCCACGACATCGACTTGCCGGGCCAACTCTATGGCAAGATCCTGCGTTCCACGCGCGTGCACGCGCTGATCAAGAGCATAGACACCTCGGCGGCCAAGGCATTACCCGGGGTGCATGCGGTGATCACCGCGGCGGACATCGTCAACCAGCGCCCGATCGGCGTGGCCAAGGATCACCTGCCGCTGAAGACGGACAAGGTGCGCAGCCTGCGTGACGAAGTCGCAGCGGTGGCGGCGGAGTCGGAACAGATCGCCATGGAAGCGCTGCAGCTGATCAAGGTGGAGTACGAGGATCTGCCCATCCTCACCGACCCGGCCGAAGCGATCAAACCGGGTGCGGTGTTGGTTCACCCCGAACCTCACCGGCCCGACGGCGAGGAACACCTCAAGCCCGTCGGCCCGGTCGCGTTCACCGGCAAATCGGACAATATCGCCATGCGATTCGACTACTGCCACGGCGACGTGGTCAAGGCCGAAGCCGACTCGGACGTGGTGGTCGAGGACACGTTCAAGCTGCACTACGTCACTCACTGCTGCCTCGGCGTCTCGGGCATGATCGCCGAGTTCGATGCTTCCGGCCACCTGCTGATGTACTCGAACACGCAGGTGCCGTTCCTGCACAAGCGCGAGTTCGCCGAGTATCTCAACATGGATCCGGGCCAGATCCGCATCATCCAACCCGCCATCGGCGGCGGCTTCGGCTCCAAGCTCGACATCTATCCGTTCGAGGTGATCTGCGTATTCCTCGCGCGCGCGGCGAAGCGCCCGGTGAAGCTGGTGTTTACACGCGAAGAGGAATTCATCTCCTCGCCGACGCGTCAGCCGGTGCTGCTGACGCTGCGCTCCGGCTGCAAAAAGGACGGCAGCCTCACCTTCCGCCAAGTGCACACGCTGCACGACAACGGCGCCTACACCTCCTGGGGCGCGACCACGCCGTTCGTGATGATGCAGACCTTTTCCTCGTTGTACCGGGTGCCGAACTGCGACTATCACACCATCGCGGTGTACACCAACAACCCCTACGCCGGATCGTTTCGCGGTTACGGCAACCTGCAGGCCACCTTCGCTGTCGAAGCGCACATGGACAAAATGGCCGAGGCGATCGGCATGAATCCGCTGGATTTCAGGCTGAAGAACGCCCAGGACGAAGGCGAGATCAGCGGCCAGGGCATGGATTTCAAGAGTTGCCGGTTCAAGGAGTGCCTCACGATCGCCGCCGAACGCAGCGATTTCCGGCGCAAGCACGCGGACAACATAAAGAATCGCAAAGCGCCCGGTCCGATCAAGCGCGGCATCGGCATCGCCTCGATGCTGCACGTCGGCGGCGGCGCCAAGATCTATCCGTCGGACGGTTGCGGCACCATCCTCAAACTGGACGACTTCGCCCAGGTGACGCTGATCACCGGCGCCTCGGAGATCGGACAGGGCTCGGAAACGGTATTGTCGCAACTGGTGTGCGAAGAACTGGGTCTGCCGATGTCGGCGCTCACGGTAGTCAACAACGACACCGCGATCACCCCCTGGGATGTGGGCGTGCATGCGAGCCGCACCACCTTCATCGCCGGAAACTCCGCGCTGGGCGCGGCGCGCCTGGCGAAGGTCAAGATCCTGTCCGCAGCGGCCAAGAAATTCGAATGCCCGGCGGGCGACCTCGATCTGCGCGGCGGCTGCGTCATCAAGGCCGAGAGCGGCGAAGTCCTCACCGATCTGCCGCGGCTGATGCGCAACATGCATTTCCAGGACAAAGCTGAACTGGTGATGACGACGTTTTACTACGAGCCGCCGAGTTCGCACCAGGACAAGGACTACAAGGGCAATGTCTCGGCGGCTTACGCCTGGGGCACCCAGGTGGTGGAGATCGAACTCGACACCGAGACCGGCATCGTCAAAATGACCAAGGTCACCGCTGCGCACGACGTGGGCCGGGTGCTGAACCGGCTCGGCATCGAAGGCCAGGTCGAGGGCGGCGTGGTCATGGGCCAGGGCTACGCGCTCACCGAAAGCCTGATCGTCGAGGACGGCGTCACGCGCAATCCGAATTTCCGCGACTACAAGCTGGTTACCGCGCCGGAGATTCCGGAAATGGACATCGCCTTCATCGAATCGATGGACGGCGAAGGCCCCCAGGGCGCCAAGGGCGTGGGCGAAGCGCCGGCCATCTGCGTCGCCGCCGCGACGGCCAACGCGATCTACAACGCCACCGGGGTGCGCATCTGCGGCCTGCCGTTCACCCCGGAGCGCGTTTATCGCGCACTGCATGGCAAAGGCGAAAAGCTATTCCTGGAAAGACCCGGGAACAGCGCGTGAAACGCCGCACCATCCTGTCCCTCGAACAAGCGCTGTCCCTGCCCTATGCGACGCTGCGCTTCGCGCAGCTCGGCTGGCGGGTGATCCGCATCGAGTCCACGCCGGGCGGCGCAGGCCTCCCCGGCGACCCCAACCGCTACATCGGGTCGCGCGTCGCCGACGACGACCGCCGCAGCTATTTCGTTGCGCCCAACGTCGGCAAGGAGGCAATCGCGCTCAACCTCAAGGACGAGCGCGGGCAGGCGGTGCTCAAGCGCCTGCTGCGAACGCTTGACGTCGACGTCTTTTGCTGCAACACCGTGCCCTCGCGCTACCAAGCTCTGGGGATCGACTATGCGACGCTCGCGGCGGTCAAACCCGACCTGATCTGGGCGGGGATCTCGGCGATGGGGCCGCAGGTCCCGAATGCCCCAGGCTACGACCCGGTAATCCAGGCGATGGCGGGCTACATGGAGCTCACCGGCGATCCCGCCGGTCCGCCGATGCTGACCGGCATCCCGGTCATCGATCTCAAGGCGGGCGACGAGGTGTACGCCAACGTGATGCTGGCCTTGCTCGAGCGGCAGGAGAGCGGTCGCGGCAGGCAGATCCACGTGTCGATGCTGCAGGCCGCCGCTTCGTGGCTGATCACCGTGCTGCCGTTGATCGACTTTGGCTGCGAGCCGAACGAGATCACGCGCTCGGGCAACGAGCATCGCAAGTTCATACCGACCAACGTCTACCCGGCTGTGGACGGTTTCATTTACATGGCGATCGGCAGCGACGTGCAGTGGCAACGTCTCACCGCAATCGCCAAATTCGCGCCGGTCGCGAACGCGGCGCGCACGACCAACGAGGGACGCCACGGCGAGCGCGCGGCGGTTTACCGCGACCTGGCCGCCGTAACCGGCAAGCACACCATGGAGGAACTGCTCGCCGATCTGCGCGCGGCGACGATTCCGGCGACCCGCATCCTGACTATTCCCCAGGTGCGCGAACTGCCGCCGCTGCGCGAAAAGCTCACCCGCACCGTGGCGCCCGATGCGCGCGTGATTCATATGCAACCGATGGCGGTCGACGTCGAAAACACCTGTGCCGAGCTCAAATTCGCACCCCGGTATGGCGCCGATACGCGTCAGCTGCTCGCCGAAGCCGGATACCCGGGAACGGAAATAGACGCGCTCGCCGCCGCCGGCGTCATCGCATGAAACGAACGCTGACGCGATGCGCGTTCGTGTTGCTGGCGCTGATGTCTGGCGTTGCGCTGGCACAGGGATTTCCGTCGCGGCCGCTCAGGATCTTGGTACCGTTTCCGCCGGGCGGCGGCACTGATGTTGCGGCGCGCGCGATCGCCGAACGCCTGGGCCGCGAGTTTGGCCAGCCGGTGGTGGTCGACAACCGTCCGGGCGGCAATTCCGTCATCGCCACCGAGGCGGTCGCGCGCGCCGCGCCCGACGGCCACACGCTGCTGCTGACTACCGATTTTCATTCCATCAACGCCGCGTCGGGCATGCACCTGCCCTACGATTCGATCAAGGATTTCGCGTTCGTCGCGCAAGTATCCACCTCGCCGCTGATGCTGGTCGCGCATCCCTCGCTGCCGGCAAAGACGCTGGCGGAACTCGCGGCGGCGGCGAGGCGCGCGCCGGGCGCACTCAGTTTCGCCTCGCTCGGCAGTTCCAGCCCCCACTATCTCGGTTTCGAATGGTGGAAGCACATGGCGGCGATCGACATCCTCGACGTGCCCTACAAGGGCGGTGGCCCGGCCCTCGCAGACCTGCTTGGTGGCCAGGTGAAGCTGATGTTCATCGTCGCGGCGAACGGCATCCGCCAGGCACGCGCCGGCAAGCTCACCGCCCTCGCAGTGACCGGGCCGGCACGCGCGAGCGTCGCACCCGAGGTGCCGACGTTCGCCGAATCGGGCTATCCGGAGTTCGTGCTGTTGAACTGGTACGGCGTGCTCGCCCCGGCGGCTACGCCGCGCGACACGGTGCAGAAGCTGAATCACGCGATCGTCGCCGCGCTGAACACCCCCGCGGTGGTGGAACGGCTCGCGGGAGTCGGTGTGGATGCGCATCCGGGCAGCGCGGAACAACTCGAGGACTGGGTGCGCAAGGACATCGAGCGCTATCGGCGGATCATTGCAGTTACCGGGGTAAAACTCGATGCGCCTTAGTCTGAAGAATGCGCGCGGGGCGTGCGCTGCAACCTCGTGCTCAGGCGAATCGGCGGTTCCAGCATCGGGGTCGAATATCGGCATGCACGCGCCCTCGATCTATACTTGCGTCCGCCGCTCCATGACGTATTTTTTGAGGAAATGAAATGAATAAACTCGAAGCTAAGATCGCCATCGTCACCGGGTCGGGCCGCGGCATCGGCCAGGCGATCGCGCTGAAGCTCGCGCGCGAAGGCGCCAAAGTCATGGTGAACGACCTCGACGCCGGTCCTGCGGAAGAGACCTGCGCCAAGATCCGCGCCCTGGGGAGCGAAGCCAACAGCTGCATCGGAGATGTGACGGCGCCGGATTTCGGCACGCGCATCGTCAAGGACACGCTGGATGCGTTCGGCGGTATCGACATCATCGTCAACAACGCCGGCTACGCCTGGGACGGCGTGATCCAAAAAATGACCGACGACCAGTGGTACGCGATGCTTGACGTACACGCGACCGCGCCGTTCCGCATTCTGCGCGCCGCTTCGGATTACATCCGCAGCGCGGCGAAGAAGGAGAAGGAGGAAGGTCGCAGCGTAAACCGCAAAGTGGTGAACATCTCGTCCATCGCCGGCATGTTCGGCAATGCCGGGCAAATGGGCTATTCTGCCGGTAAGGCCGCCATCGTCGGCATGACCAAGACCATGGCCAAGGAGTGGGGACGCTACCAGGTGAACGTCAACTGCGTCGCTTTCGGCCTGATCCAGACGCGCATGACGCAGCCGGTCGGCTCGGGCGCGGCCGTGGCGATGATCGGAGAACGCGAAGTGAAAATGGGGATTCAGCCGGAGTTCATCGAGTTCATGAACAAGATGATCCCGCTGGGACGCGGCGGCACGCCGGAGGAGGCTGCGGGCGCCGTGTACCTGATGTGCATCCCCGAATCGGATTACATCAGTGGCGAGCTCGTGCTTGCGAGCGGCGGCTTTGTCATGTAGCTAGAGGTTTCATCCACCAAGGAGGAGAAGAAATGAAAATCAGAGGAATTTTGGTTGCCCTGTCGACGCTGGCGCTGGGCGTTTCGCTTTCGGTTCAGGCGCAGGTGAAAGTCGGCGTCATCGTCTCGGCCACCGGCACGGCTTCTGCCGTCGGCATCCCGCAGAAGAATGCCGTTGCAATGCTACCGAAGAAGATCGGCGAGACCAGCATCGAATACATCACCTACGACGACACCAGCGACCCGACGCAGAGTGTGACCCTGGCGAAAAAGCTGCTGACCGAATACAAGATCGATGCCCTGATCGGCCCCTCGGGTTCGCCCAATGCGATGGGCGTGCTCCAGACCATGGCCGAGGCGCAAACGCCGATGCTGGCGCCGGTCGGAACTTCGGCCGTGGTGCTGCCGATGGACGACAAGAAGCGCTGGGCATACAAGACCCACCCGAACGACGATGTAATCAGCGATGGCCTGGTCGCAGCGATGATGAAGCGCGGCGTCAAGAACATCGGCTTTATCGGCCGCAGCGACCCCTACGGCGAGAACTGGTACAAGACCTTCGCGCCGATGGCGCAAAAAGCCGGCATCAACATCGTCGCCAACGAACGCTACAACCGCCAGGACACCAGCGTCACCGGTCAGGTGTTGAAACTCATCGCGGCGAAGCCGGACGCGGTGCTCGTTGCCGGCGTCGCCGCCGATGCCGCCCTGCCCCACATGCAGCTCGTCGATGCCGGATTCAAGGGCCAGATTTATCACACCCATGGCTCCGCTTCCGGCGTTTTCATCCAGATTGGCGGCAAGAAAGTTGAAGATGCGCTGGTGGTCGGGCCGGTGTTCATGGTTCCGGAACAGATTGCTGACAACGTGCCGACGAAGAAAGTGGCACTAGAATTCGTCACCGGCTACGAGCGCCTATACTCCGCCAAGCCGCCGATTTTCGCCGCCGGTGTTTATGACGCAGGCATGTTGTTGCAGCGCGCCGTCCCGGAAGCCATGAAGAAAGGCAAGCCGGGCACGCAGGAATTCCGCACCGCACTGCGTGACGCGCTGGAGGGAACCAAGGATCTGGCCATGTCTCAAGGCGTTGCGACCATGACGGTGCAAGACCATTCCGGCTTCGACCATCGCGGACGCGTGCTGCTCACCATCAAAGATGCCAAGTGGCTGCTGGTGAAGGACTAAGCCTCGATTGCGGGACGGCGGAAGTTACATAGAAGCGTCGGTCTAGAAAACGTCCGGTGTCGGGACCCGACCCGGACGCGATCCAAAGGGTCACGCTATCCGACGGCCCGCTCCCGCCGCCTCGGCGCCCATCGGCTGCTCAATTTCCGGCGAAAGGCCCCCTCCTCCTACGCCGAGCGACAGTCCCGAGCGTGCGCCGCCTCTCGTTTTGTTACAGCCCGGATGTCCAGAGTCGCCACCGCGTCGACGCCTTGAATGGCAGGCTGCCCAAGCCCGAGCCGGCGCAAAGAGTCGGGACCGACGCGCTGTGATTGCAATCGGAAATTCACCCTGCCAACATAGCGGCACAGGAAGCAGAAGTGGGGGAGATCACAATGCGCAAGCACATTGTTTCGCTGCTATTTGTTGCCACATGTGCACTGCACGCAAATCCGAACTTCGCCCAGAGCGCTGCCTCGGGCGCACAAGCTGCTGCAAACGAGCCTGTTTCACCGTCGGCACCAGCAACACCGGGATCGACGTCGCGCTCGGTCACTCGGACCGAGGCGTTGCAGGCATCGATGCTCGCTCTGATGAACGACGCGTATATGGATCGAGATGGCAAGGCCCTGTACTCCTACGCGCATCCAATGTTCTGGGCCCCCTACGCACTGGTGGGTGACTCCGGACGCTGATGCCGGACGCCCCGTGCCATCAATTGGAGTTAGCCACTTTCCAGTAAGCGGTTGAAGCTGACAGCCGACTCAGGAGCAACGCAATGCGCTACGAACTGTATTACTGGCCCTCCATACAGGGCCGCGGCGAGTTCGTCCGGCTGGCACTGGAGGACGCCGGCGCGAATTACGTGGATGTCGCCCGCCTGCCGGTGCGCGCTGGCAGGGGCATGCCGGCAATGATGCGGCTGATGAGCGACGAAGCGGTCGCGTGCCCGCCATTCGCACCGCCGTTCCTGAGAGTCGCGGGCACTAAACAGCTCATTGCGCAAACGGCGAACATTCTGCTGTTCCTCGGACCACGCCTCGGACTCGTCCAGAAACGCGAGATCAGCAGGTTGTGGGCGCACCAACTGCAGCTCACCATCGCCGATTGGCTCGCCGAAGTCCACGACACGCACCACCCGATCGGCGGCGGACTTTATTACGAGGAGCAAAAGCGCGAAGCCAGGCGGCGCGCCGCCAACTTCTGCGTTGAACGCCTGCCGAAGTTTCTCGGATATTTCGAGAAGATCATCGCGAGCAATCCGGAATGGAGCGGCGGCCTCGTGGGCAGGACCACGTCCTACGTGGATCTGTCGATGTTCCAGATGATCGCCGGCCTGCGCTATGCGTTTCCGCGCACGATGGCAAGGCTGGAACCGAAGCATCCTGGTCTCGTCGCGCTGCACGATCGGATTTCGGCGCGGCCGCGCATTGCCGCCTATCTGACATCGAAGCGGCGCATTCCTTTCAACCAGTCAGGCATCTTCCGGCATTACCCCGAATTGGACCCGCCACGGTAGGGTGCGCTGCCCAACTGGGCAAGGCCAGTGGCGGCGCCTGGTAAGTCCGTCCAGACCAAGCGGCCTAGGCTCAAGAATGTGCAATAATATTTGCACGTGGTCCCGCTCCAGTCAGGAGGCAATCATGAGCGACGAAGAATGTCCGAACTGCGGTGCGCAGTTCCCGGCCAATGATTCGTGGGCAAACAGCGCAATATCAATCCTGGTGGCTGCGCCGGCCGTGCGGGACCTGGTCACGCAGCTACGCTGCCCGAAATGCGGTCACGTCTTTTCTGAACGCGAGACCCGCCATCTGCGCTCTTCTTGGACAATGGGAACAATGATTTTCTTGGTACTGCTGGGTGCGTGCGTCCTTATCTGGGCCGTCTATTGAATGTTCGTAAAGACGATACCGAATCCGGACCACGATGAGGGTGCCCGGTGTGGATAAGCTTGAGTGTGTCGGTTCGTGGCCTGAATGAACTGACGTTAACCGAAATTTCAACAGGCGGCCGGAGTCAGGGACAACAAGCCGGCCAATACCGAATAGAGCGCAATTAACGCAAAGCAATGGGGGACGGCGATGAGCAGCCCTGATTCAGATAAGATCTTTGCCGGCTCGATTCCGCAGCTCTATGAAGAGTACCTCGTCCCGTTAATCTTTCAGCCGTACGCCGAAGACCTCGCAAACCGCTTGGCGTCACGAATGCTTTCTCGCGTGCTGGAAATTGCTGCGGGCACGGGTGTGGTAACCCGCCACCTGGCGTCCGTGCTGCCGGAACAGGTGTCGATTGTCGCTACGGACTTGAATCGCCCAATGCTGGAAATGGCCGCCGCGATCGGTACCAAACGTCCGGTCGAATGGCGTCAGGCGGACGCCATGCAACTGCCCTTCGAAGAAGGAGAGTTTGACGCTGTGGTATGCCAGTTCGGGACAATGTTCTTTCCCAACAAGTCGAAGGCGTTCTCGGAGGCGCGCCGGGTTCTCAGGGCCGGAGGCGTATTGCTGTTTAACGTGTAGGATCGAATCGAGGAGAACGAATTTGCCCACACCGTGACAACGGCCCTTGAATCTCTCTTTCCCGAGGATCCCCCTCGGTTCATGGCCCGCACGCCGCACGGGTACTACGACCTCGCACTCGTTGCGCGGGATCTTCGGGGCAGCGGCTTTGTCTCGCCACCACAGGTCCATACCGTTGCAGCGCGAAGCGCGGCGGCGTCCCCGCGAGTCCCCGCGCTCGCCTATTGTCAAGGGACACCGCTACGCAATGAAATCGAAGCGCGCGACACGTCGCTGCTCGGCGAAGCAACCGACATCGCGGCGGCAGCGATCGCCCAGAGGTTCGGGCCGGGCCCCGTCAACGGCAAGATCCAGGCACACATTTTTGCTGTCGAACGCTGAGTGTCGCGACTTGGCATGGTCGACCGTCCAAAGCGGTTCCTGTGCTGCCTACTCGGCGCGCCAATCGGCAGGACCCGCTTCAATGCGCCAAGGTCAGGCGGGCAGTGACCTGCTTCGCCTCCGCATCCGAGCTCGGCGCGGCGATCGTGCGCGCCATGCGGGAGGTGTCGGCCCCCGCCACTTTCAACGCCGCTTCGATCGCGAGCGCGCGCTGTTGCGCCAGCTCGGTGAGCGCGTTGGCGGGAAGCGTCTGCGTCTCGCGCAAGCGGCGCAGCAGCGTCTGGTGGAATTCGCGCGTATCCACCAGTTGTGGCTCTCCGCTGACCAAGCTGCGCAGCCGCGTGGTCATCGAGGGAGTCGCTTTGCCCGCAGCGAGCGACTTGGCTTCCGCTTCTTTCCTGATCTGGTCGAGTTCGGCCTTGGAGAAGCGCTCTGCAAATAGAGTTCTCAACGCCTTCCGCGTTGCCCGGTCTTCGATATTGACCGGTCCCGGTTCTTCGCCTTCAGCCACGGCGAACCCGGCCTTGCGGCTTATCTCCCCATTGAGCGCGGCGCGCTTCATGGCGCGCGCGTCGGCCTCGGCGTCGTAGTGCCCGGGGATGAGGAGCTTCAGTTCCGGATGCTTGGCCAGCGTCGCGGCTACGCGCACCAGCTTTTCCTGCTCCGGCGGCAGCAGCCTTGACCTGCCCGGATCGAAGGCTATCGCTCCGAGGTCCTCGCCCGCGGCGCCCCCGAACAGGTGCGCCAGCGCCCGGAATGGCGCGGCGATGATGTTGCCGATGAAATGCCCGACCGCCTTCCAGATGAGGGGCGCCAGGCTGAACTGGGGATCGTCGAGATTGCCCTTGACCGGCACCTCCAGTGAAATCGTGCCGTCCGGATCCTTCAGCAGTTTGACCGCGAGTTCGAACGGCAGCTTGAGCGCGTCCGGACTGTCGACGTGCTCGCCAAGCGTGAACTGCTCCAGCGTGATCTTGTTGTCGCCCTCGATTACGCTGTCGCGCACCCGGTAATTCAGGTCCAGTCCGAGGCGCCCGGTGGCGATACGGTAGCCGGCAAAGCGCATCGAGTACGGCGTCGCCGTGACGAGGTCGATGTTGCGCATCTGTACCCGAAACGTGCTGCGATTGCGCGGCGCAAACGGATTGACGGCTCCGGAGAGGCGCGCATAGCCGAATTCATCGACGCGGCCTTCGAGTGAAAACTGACTGCGCGCTTCGCGGTTACTCGACAAACCGTTCGCCGTGCCCGCAAGATCGTAAATCTTCGCCACGAACCCCGGGCTCAGGCTGTCGTCGGAAAAATCGAGCGCCCCTTGATCGACGCGCACGCGCCGGATGGCGACGGCGAAGGTGCCGGCGGCACCGGCCTTCGTCTCGTCCGCCTTGGCCTCGGGCGCCGCTCCGGCTTCGGCCGCAGGCGGCTTGCTCACGTCGCTTACCGCCTGACTTCTTTCGAACGCGCGCGAAATATTGGACGTGCCGTCCTTCGCAATCGCAAACCGGCCTGCCGGTGCCTGCAGCCGCAGTTCGTCGACGTCGATGCGATCCGGCGACAAGTTCGCCTTCAGCGATTCGGTCGCGAGCGACTTCCAGCCGAACAGACGTACCCCGGCCATATCCTCCAGCGCAAGATTGGCGATGCTGGCGGTCCCGGAATACGCGAGCTTCGCGTCCTTGGCCCCGGCGCTTAGGGTTCCCGAAAGCGAAATATCGCCCGAAGTGAATTTCACGTTGGCAAACTGCGACAGCACCGTCTGCGCCGGCGCCAGCGCGACGCCGCTTGCCTCGAGTTTTGCCTCGACCGTACCCTGCGCGGGTACCCCGCTCCCCCGCAGCGCGATTCGGCCTCCGCTTTTCACATCGGCACTCAGGCGGAACGAAAGCGGCTTCGCGCCATCGGTCGACGCGTCCCTGAGTCTGAGCGCAACGCGCTCCAGCGCGAGTGCGATACCCCGGCCACGATCGGTGAAATTGACGCTGCCTTCGCCCAGTTCGATCCGCTTTGCCTGTGCCGACAGCGGCTTATCGGATTTCGATTTGCCCGCCGCGGGCAGAAGATCGCGTAAGGACAGGCGGCCGTTCTCCAGTTCCGTGACTACACCAAAGCTGCCGAGGCGTACATTCCCGGCCTCGATCGCATTTGCGCCGCTGTCGTAGCGCGCGCCGTCGAGCGACAGCTTGGCGAGGCTGATTGCCGGCTGCGGCGCGCCCCCCGGCGACGCGGACGCCGACAGCGCCTCGAGTTTGGCCACGGCGAAATTGCCCGCGTCCAGGCGCACGCGAACACCCGAAGTTGTCGATGCAGCTTCGAGCGCGAATGTCCCGCTCAGGCCGTCGGCCGCAAGCGCGAGCGGAGTTTTCGCAGTGGCGTCGGTGTAACGCGCCGAACCCTTGCCCAGTTCCACCGCGGCGATGCTCGCCAGCCATATGGCGGGCCTGGTGCTGGCGTCCCCGCGACGGCCGGCAAACAGGCGCATGAAGTCCAGTTCGCCGTTGGCATCGCGCCTCGCCTCGAGCGCGAGTTCGCTGACACGCAGGCCTTTGGCCGACGCGCGCTGTGCGCGTAGATCGAAGGCGATGTCATCGAACGCAATTTGGCGCAGCTGCGCCAGCGGCTTGCTGTCGAGTTCGGCGACATGCAGGCCTTTGGCCGATGCGCGCTGCTCGCGCAGATCGAACGCAACGCCATCGATCGCCAGTTGCTGCAGCTGCGCCAGAGGTTTGCCTTCATTGCCCGTGGCGAGCATCGCTCGCGCAATGGTGATCTTGTGCGCCGAACCGCGACCGCTCGCCAGCGCGATCTGCGCACCATCCAGGGTTACGGGGCCCGCCTTTGCGACCAGCAACTTGTCCTTGGCATCGGTTACAGTCGATTCGCCAACGTGCAGCGCCTTGACCAGAATCTGTTGTTTGCCCCAATCGAAGTCGACACCGGCGAACGTGATCGCGCCGAACTTCGTCAGCAGCGCCTTTTCCCCGGCGCTTGCGATTGCGAGTTCGCGCAGATGCAGCTTCGCCCCCGTCAGCGAAAACCGGGGCTTGCCCTCGACCAAAGCCAGGTGATAGGGCAGTTCCAGATCGGCGCGGCCCGCGGCAACGCGCGTCTCGGTGAAATTATCGACATAGGGCATCAGCTCCTTCAGCGCCGCATTCTCGACCGCGAGCGTGCCCGTGGCCGCGAGCGGCGCGAGAGAAAGCTCACCCTTCCAGCGCAACAGCGCACCGCCCGGAGTCTGTCCCGCCAGCGTATACGACCCCATTTCCGGCTCCAGCGTGGACAGCGACGAGAGCTCGATCGAAAGGCGCTCCGCGCGATTGTGGTAATCCTGGCGCTCATCGTCGAAGGCGATGCTGCCGTTGGAGACCGAAAACTGGCCGATGGCGAAACGTGGCAACTGCGTCGAAGCTGCACCCTCCGCGGTGCCGGCAGGCGCGCTCCCCGATCCGGGCCAAAGCGCCGCAAGGTTCAGCCGGCCGTCCTTCGCGATTTCGATGTGCGCCGCAGGATCGACCAGCCGCACCTCGTCCAACAGCCAGGCGCGGCGCAGCAGCGAATGCCACTCGAGGTCGGCCACGGCTTCGACGAATCCGAGCACCGGCCTGCCCTCTTTGGTCTCCAGCGCGAATCCGCGCGCGTGCAGCCTGAGCGTGAACGGGTTGAACTTTATCTCGCCGATGCGCGCGCGGTGATGCAACTGTTCCTCGACAAAACGCGGCAGCTCGCGCTCGGCGAGCCAGGGGAGGAGCAGGAAACCGCCTAGCGCATAGACCGCGGCCAGCACTGCCGCGATGACCGGAACGAGCCGCAGCTTGCGTGTAAGTGTGTTCGGTCGGGTCTGTTGGCTCATGGCCGGCGCTCGGTCTGCGGCGCACAACTCCGCGCCGCACATATTGTGAATTGTAGTCCAGCGCGTATCATAACCAAGGATGGTAGGAGTTCGCATGTCTTTTGCAGTGAACCACGCTTGCAGCCACAATCGGTCCCGCGCAGCTTGAGCCAGGATCGTCTTTATCTCGCCATAGACCAGGGCACCCATGCGAGCCGCGCGGTGGTGCTGGATTGCCGCGGACGCGTACTGGCCAGCGGCGCGCAGAACATCGGTCTCGCGCGGCCGCAGCCCGACTGGGCCGAGCAGGATGGCGACGAGGTGGTCGCATCGATTTTCACTGCGGTCACGCAGGCCCTGTCAGCGCTCGGCGAGCGCTGCCGCGACATCGCCGCCGCCGGCCTCGCCAGCCAGCGTGCGAGCTGCATCTGCTGGGACCGGCGTGATGGCCGGCCGCTGTCGCCCCTGTTCAGCTGGCAGGACCGACGCGCCCACTTGTGGCTACGGCAATTCGAAGCGCACGGCGAAGAAGTACATCGAAAGTCCGGTCTGTTCCTGTCCGCGCATTATGGCGCGAGCAAGCTGCGCTGGGCATTGGACCACCTGCCGGCGGTGCGCGCAGCGCGCGATGCCGGGACGCTCTGCTGGGGCCCGCAAGCGAGCTTTCTCGCATTTCGGCTGCTGGACGAGCAGCCGATGTTCGCGGATCCGCAGTGCGCGGCGCGCACGCAGTTGTGGAATCTCGGCACGCGCGACTGGGATCCGGAGTTGCTGTCGCTATTCGGCCTGCCGCGGGGATCTTCTCCCCTGTCGTTCCTGCCTAAATCCGTTCCCACCTGCTACCCATTCGGCACGCTGCGAGTCGCAGACCTGGCGATTCCGCTCACGGCGGTAAACGGCGACCAGTCGGCGGCGGTGTTTGCCTTCGGCTGGCCGGAGGAGGATTCTGCGTACGTCAACATCGGCACCAGCGCGTTCGTACAGCGCGCGCTCAGCCGCAATCCGGGTTACGTTCCGCGGCAACTCACCGGCATCATCCTCGACGACGGCGAGACCACCGTCTACACGGTGGAGGGAAATGTCAACGGCGCGGGCACGGCGCTCGCGTGGCTGCGCACGGAACTGGGCATCGAGGATGTCGAGTCGATGCTGCCGCAATGGCTGGACACACCGGGCGAGCCGCCGCTGTTCCTCAACGGCATCGCCGGATTGGGCGGCCCGTTCTGGAAACCCGATTTCGCCTCGCGTTTCGTCGGTGAAGGCGAACCCTGGCAACAGGCCGTCGCCGTGGTCGAAAGCATCGCCTTTCTACTGCAGGCGAACATCGAAGAGATGGCAAAACAGTTGCCGCCGGCGGTGCGCATCCGCGTCAGCGGCGGGGTGTCGCGCATCGACGGCCTGTGCCGCAGGCTCGCTGCGGTGAGCGCGCTACCGGTACAGCGTCGCGAGGATCCAGAAGCCACTGCGCGCGGCATCGGCTATCTGGCAGCCGGACGGCCCGCACCATGGAATAGCGCCTCCGAGGAAGAAATATTTGCGCCCGCCGAAGACGCGAACCTCCGCCGGCGTTACCGGCGCTGGCGCGCGTTGATGACTGCAGCCACCGGGGTCTGAGTTCTCTTCGTGGTGCCGAATGCGAACCATTCTCGCGCGATCTGCGGATACGGGCCCAAAACGCGCCCACCAATCCGATTCTTGAAACCGCCGCCCGTCTCGACTTGGCCCGTCCGGGTTTACGGCTATTTTTGACAGCTGCCAACTGCGTATATAATGCCGCCGTATACGCTTGTACAGTCGGACGCTGGAAGGCTGGATTCGTTCCAGGATGCGACCGTTGGTAATGAAGGAAGATCGAAGATGATGAAATTGCGCATTTTGGTTGTGGCGCTAGGTATGGCGGTGCTCACAGGCTGCGCCAGCGGGCCATCCGGCGTGGAGCGCTGGGTGGAGAGCCTCCCGAGCACCGGAGCAGGCGGCGCCAACCTTGAGCAATCCGGAGTCGAGAGCGGGCAACTCGCGTCGGAGACGACGGACCCTTGTTCCGGATCGCGCCGCATGGCAAGGATACGGTGTCGGTGGTAATCAATATCGGCGCAGTGCCGACCGCGGCCTGAGCCGGTTCGCCGCAGATCTGCCGGCGTCATTCAACCGCGACGCGGCAAAAGAAATTCTCACAACTGCAGAAAACGCCGATATCCATCGGCGTCACCAGCGTTAACGCTTTGGCGGGTTGATCACCGAGGCCGCAGGCGTCTGAGATCGCTCCGATTGCGGCAGGTTCAGCCACTCGCGCACCAGTTGCGCTTCGCCCAGATGTTCCCCGCGGCTGAACCGGGCTTGCACTTCCTCGAACCCGATTTGATTCAAGCGCGCGAAAACGTGCTCCTTGAGTTCGAGCATCATAGTCCAGTGCCTCCTCTGCTTTTGCGCGGACAAAAAACCGTCCGCGCGGATCGACGATCTCGGATAGAAACTAAGCCACGCCGTTCTTGTTTTTATCCATAACCGCGTCTTCTGTACGGATGCGCCTTTTATCCGTACAGAAGACGCGGTTGCCGCGCGTAGCGCGGAACAGCCGCTCTAGAATTCGACGGCGATTACGGCATCGCATATGATCGATGGCAACGAACGATAGTACTCAAGTCAGCTTCATGATCACCATGCCGAACACGTTCGCAGCCGAGTCGGCGCGATCGGACATGTTCGAGATATGCCGGTAGACCTCGCGCCGGTAGAACAGCTGCGGCAGCCGCTCCGGATCGGTGGCGCGGGCGAATAGATCCTTGATCGCAGTGCGATACAGACGTTCGACCCGACGCTCCAGCCTGCGCACCTCGTTCGCGTGATCCAGCGCCACGCGCGGGTTCTGCGCCAGGCGCAGGGTCGCAGATTCCAACTGCTCCGCCTCCTCGCACACCAGTTTCATCATCTGGCGGATGGAGTCGTCGGCGTCGACCTTGAGGATGTTCATCTCCTCCACCGTCGTCAGCGCATAGGTCACCATGTCCTCGAAGCAATGGGACAGGTTGAAAATGTCCTCGCGGTCCAGCGGCGTGATGAAGGTCTTGTGCAGCTCGTCGATGAGCACGCGCCGCAGTTCACTCGCCTCTTCGGCCAGGGTACGCAGGATTTTGAGCGCCTCCGCATCCACCTGCTCCAGGGTGCTCACGAGGTGATGCAGGCTTTCCGCCGATTTTGCCGCCTGCCCGATCAGCATGGCGATGAATTTGTTCTCCTGCTTCAGGTTTGCGTCGAACCAGCCCATTACCGGCCTCCATCCCGCAACAAGGAATCAATCAAATAGTAGAGCGGCGCCGCCAGCAGCGCCGTGGCCGGGAGCGTCAGCACCCAGGCCACGGCGATGTCGTTCAGCACTGCCCAGCGCACCTTGGATTTGCGCTCGGCCGCCCCGGCACCGAGTATGCTCATGCTCACCACCTGCGTCGTGCTTACCGGGCCGCCGGCGAGCGACGCACCCAGGATGATTGCGGTCGAAGCCAGCTGGGAGGTGAATCCATGGATCGGATGGATCCGGTAGAAGCGCGTGCCCAGCGTGCGGATGATGCGCCAGCCCCCGACCGCCGTCCCCAGCGCGATGGCCGAGGCGGAGAGCATGACCACCCACCAGGGCACGACGAACATCGGGGTAAATCCTAGCGTCAGCAAGCCCATGGCGATCACGCCCATGGTCTTTTGCGCGTCGTTCGCGCCATGGCTGAGCGCGAGCGCCGTCGCCGACAGAACCTGGGCCCGCGACAAGACCACGTTGGCCTTCGGCGTCGCGTTGCGCAGCAGCCAGAGCGTCGCCCGCATGACCGCCAGCGCCATGACAAAGCCGGCCAAGGGAGAGGCGAGCAATGCGATCGCGATCTTCCACAATCCCTGCGTCTGGATCGCGTCAAGGCCCGACCCGGCAGCGGCGGCGCCGACGATGCCGCCGACCAGAGCGTGGGAGGAGCTCACCGGAATGCCGAAGTACCAGGTCACGAGGTCCCACAGACTGGCGGCGAGCAGCGCCGCGAGCACCACGGCGATGCTGATCGTGCGCGGATCCGCCACTTCCGCGCCTATAGTCTCGGCGACTGCGACGCCGAACAGGAACGGCCCGGCGAGGTTAGCCAACGCGGCGAGCGTGAGCGCGCCGCGCGCGCTCATCGCACGCGAGGCGATGATGGTGGCGACCACATTCGCGCTGTCGTTGAATCCGTTGAGGAAGTCGAACAGCAGCGCCACCGCGATCACGACCAGGAGCAGGGTGATGGCCGACATGGTCCGGAAACTCCGCGGCGGAACGATCCGCGTCAGCCGAACAGGCCACCGACGCGCGTCCCGGCAATGCGATTGACGACGAGCAGACTCAGCGCGCAAACCACGATCAAGATCACGCCCAGCGCGGCCGCCTGGCTGTGCGAGCCGGCGATGTAGAAGGTGAAAATGCCGAACGGAATCATCTCCCAGCCGCCGAGCGTGAGAAAGATTGTCGCCGAGGCTTCCTGGATCGACATGATGAAGGAAAACAGCGCGCCGACCAGGATGCCCTTCCACACCAGCGGCACCGTGATGTCGCGGAAGGTGCGCAGTTTGGTCGCGCCGACGTTCGCAGCGGCTTCCTCCATCGACGGGTGCACCAGGAGCAGCGACGAATAGCTGCCGCGCACCGTATAGGGCAGGCGGCGCACGGCGAGAACCAGCGGCAGGATGATCCACATCCCGGTCAGCGGGACGTCGATGACAGGCAGCGGAACGTTGAAGGCGCGGATGTAGGCGATGCCGATGGCGGTTCCGGGGATCGCCAGAATCAGCGTCGTCAGCGCATCCATGGTGTTGCGCCCGGGCGCGTGCGTCCGCGTCATGATCCATGCCATCGGCACGCCGATGAGCAGGCACAGCACCAGGGCCAGCCCGGCGTAAACAAACGAGTTGATGATGAACTTAGGCGTCTCGATACTCACCGCGCGGAAGAATTCCAGGGTGTAGTGAACCGGGAACGGCGTCAGCGCCCAGCCGCGTCCGACCGCGGCGAACAGGACGCCCACCTGCGGGATCACGCAGACGAACAAGAGCAGCATCAGCAGACCGACGGCGAGCCAGCGCTGGAACGGCCCGAGGCGGCGGCGTTCGACCCGGGAATAGGCGAGCGAGCTGTAGTCCTTGATCGCCACATATTCGCGCGCCGCGATCACGAACAGGATGGCGAGCACCACCAGCAGCGCGGAGATCACGATCCCCATGCGGAAGATGCGCCGGTCGACGAACTGCATGATGTTGAGATAGGCCTGCGGCGCGAGCAGGTCCTGCACGCCGACGACCAGCGGCGTGATGAAATCGGCGAAGGTCCAGATGAACACCAGCAGCGCCCCCGAAATATAGCCCGGCGTGGTAAGCGGCAGCGTGATGCTCCAGAGCCGCTGCCAGCCCGTGGCGCCCACGCCCTGCGCCGCCTCCTCCAGCGATGGGTCGACCTTGGCGAGGGCATCCAGAATGGAGAGCGTCATCAGCGGAAACAGATGCACCGTCTCCACCAGCAGCACGCCATGCATCCCGTACATGAAATTGACCGGCGTCTCCAGGCCGAACCAGTCCATCAGCAGGATGTTCACCGTGCCGGCGCGGCCGAGGATGAAGACGAAGCCGAGCACGCCCACCAGCGGCGGCAGGATCATCGGCAGCATGGTGAGATAGGAAAATGTCTTGCGGTAGGGAAACTCGTAACGGACGATGAGCAGCGCGACCGCGATGCCGATCACCGAGGTGGTGAAGACCGCCGCGAAGCCGAGCACCATGGAGCGCCAGAACGAACGCAGATAGAACGAGTCGGTGAAGAAATCGCGGAAGTAGCTGAGCGTGAATTCGCCGGCCTCGTTGGTGACCGCGTCGTAGAAGATCCGCGTCAGCGGGTACAGGATGAACAGGATCAGGAAGGTCCAGATCAAGACGAAACCCAGGGCGGCCAGCGATCCGCGCGGCAGCTTCATGCTTCCGCCGGCATCGCCACGGTGCTGCTGGCAGGAAAACTAACCGTAACCGCCGAACCCATGGCGAGCTGTTCGTGGTGCCAGGGATCGCGGATGTCCACTTTGAACAGCACGCCCTGCCCCAGATCGACGTCATAGCGCAGCGCATTGCCCAGGTATGCTGCGAACACAATGCGCCCCTGCACCTGGTTGCGGCCGGGCGCAGGCTCGCTGCCGAGGGCGGCATTTTCGGGACGAACGGACACTACGCAGCGGTCTCCCGGGCGAAAACGCTCGTCCATCACCGCCGACAGTTCGCCGAATCCCGTTTTCAGGCGCAGCCATGGCTGCTGTGCATTCCCCGCTTCCACGGTCCCCTCGGCCAGGTTGTTGATGCCGATGAAATCGGCGACGAAGCGGTTCTGCGGGCGCTCGTAAAGCGCCTTGGGCGGGCCGACCTGCAGCACCTTGCCCTTGTTGAACACCGCGATGCGATCCGACAGCGTCAGCGCCTCTTCCTGGTCGTGCGTCACATAGACGGTAGTAATCCCGAGCGCCTTCTGCAGCTTGCGGATCTCGGCTCGCACCTGGATGCGGATCTTGGCGTCGAGGTTGGACAGCGGCTCGTCGAGCAGCAGCATTTTCGGGTTCAGCACCAACGCGCGCGCGAGCGCCACGCGCTGCTGCTGCCCGCCGGACAACTGGCCGGGGTAGCGATCCTCCATCCCACCCAATTTCACATTCTCCAGGACGGCGCGGATGCGCTCGCCGATCTCGGACGCGGATACCTTGCGCAGTTTCAGGCCGTAGGCGGCGTTCTCGTATACGGTCATGTGCGGCCACAGCGCGTAATTCTGGAACACCATGCCGATGCCGCGTTCGTGCGGCGGCAGGTCGTTGACCACGCAGCCGTCGAACAGAACCTGGCCCTCGTCAGGCGCGTAAAACCCGGCGATCAGGCGCAACAGCGTGGTCTTGCCGCAGCCCGAAGGACCGAGCAGGGTGAACATCTCGCCCTCCTCGATGGAGAAACCGACGTTGCTCACCACCTCCAGCTGACCGAATCGCTTGGTGAGGCCTTGTACCGTGATGCGCACGACTCCCCCCTCTGTTATTGCTTATTTTGCCGGCGCGGAAGGCACGGACGCAAGCGTTCCTTCCGCCCCTTGCCTCAAAGCGCCTCTAGCGTTTGAGCGTTTCCCAAACCGACTCGATTTCCTTGCGAAACTGTTCGTTCACCTGCTCGTAACGTCCCTGCGCCTTGTCGTCCTCGTATATATTGGTCACATCGACGTCGAAGTAAGAGCGAATGCCGCCGGTGAATTCGACCGCCATTTCGGCGCGCGAGCCCGGCGCCCCTTGCACGCGGAACTTCGGCGTGATCGGGAACACGCCCCGTTCCATCGCCACCCTCTGCCCGCGCTCGGACAGCAGGTAGGTGATGAAAGCGAGCGCCGCTTTCGGATGTTTGGCACCTGCCAGCACCGAGATCGGTTCGGGCGTCACCCATGCGGTCTTCGGCGCGACGAACTTGATGTCGAAGCCGGCCAGCTTGTCTTCGAACGCCATGTAGCTCGGCACGGCGAAGCCGGCGGCAAACTCGCCCCGCGCCACCACCGACGGCACGTCGCGGCTGCGCGCGGTGAAAATGCCCGTGTTCGCGCCCAGGCGCTTCAGCCAGGCCCAGCCCTGGGCGTCGCCGTCGCGCTGCAAAATCACTTCGTAGGTCGCGTGGCTGCTGCTGGAACGGCTGGGCGCGCACTGCGCGACCTGGCCTTTCAGCTTCGGATGCAGCAGATCGTCCCAGTCCTTCGGTTCGGGCACGCCCAAGCGCTGCAACACTTTTGGCTGATACACCAGACCGTAGGGTTCGAGCACCGTGCCGGTCCAGAATCCTTTCGGATCCTTCAGATAGATCGGCTTCGGTTTGCCTATGGTCGCAGGAATCGCGTCCAGCACAGCTTTCGGCAGGTCGAGGCGCGCCAGCAGTTTCTGCTCCGCCAGCTTGTCATACAGCGCGCTCTCCCCGCCCCACAGGATATCGACCTCAGGGCGGCCTTTCCATTCGAGAATGCGCCCGTAGGCGACGGGCGTCCCCGCCGCCAGCGCGCTCGTCTTCAATGTGATATTCCACGTTTCCTTTGCGTACTTGACGAAATCCGCGAGCGTAGGATCGGTGAGCGTCTTCGCCACCGGCGTGATCAGGACCAGTTCATCCTCTATCGGCTGTGCCACGGCGGGACCCATTGCCCATGAGGTTAGTGCGAATGCTGCCAATGCAAGCATCTTCAGTCGGTGAACCATGTCATCCTCCTGTGTTGGTCAATCGGATTGCACGATCGAAGCTTACCGGCCGGACAAGACTGGATCTTGACTAATGTCAACTCGAGTTTGACTCGTACCGCCGAAGTCTTCCGGCCGCGCGGGCCGGGATAAGCGACAGCGCGATGCGAGATGCGTTCTCCGCATGCGCGCCTGGATCTTTACCCTATTTGGCAAATCTGCAGTGCCGCCCAATACTATCCCGATTCAAGCCCGAGTGCGCTGTCGCATTGCCTGCGTCAGATAGCCAACGCAGGCATCGATCGTGCCGAGTTTTCCGGCATCCGACTCTGGCACATCCACCCCGAATTCCTGGTGCAAAGCGATCAGGAAATTGAGGAAATCCATCGAATCGACATCGAGCTGATCGCGCAGGCTCACCGCCGGCTTGAGAGTGCGCGAGTCCAGTTCGGGCACGATCTTGGACAAGATCTTGATCACGCGAACGCGGATTTCGTCTTCAATCATAAAACCTCCGGCTATTGCAGCAGGTGATCCACCGCTGCGAGAAATAGCGCGCCGCGATGGCCATCGGTCGCTCGGTGATCCCCAAAAGCGTTGCCGTCGGCGGCGGACGCGGCACGATTTGAGCTGCCACCACCCACGGTCGCTCCAAAGCTGTTGGCAGTGTGGTTAAGCCCTATGGTGTCGCGGATGCTCATTTCACATGCTCTCCAAGGTCGAGACATCGCCCTCGGGCAGCCCGAGTTCGCGTGCCTTCAGCAGGCGGCGCATGATCTTGCCGCTGCGCGTCTTGGGCAGGCTCTGCTGAAAATCGATTTCCTTCGGCGCCACTACCGCGCCCAGCCGTTTGCGCGCGTGCGCCATGATGTCCTTCTTGAGCGCGTCGCTGGGCGCGTACCCGGACTTGAGCGCGACAAAAGCCTTCACCACCTCCAAAGCGACCGGATCGGGTTTGCCGATGACGCCTGCTTCGGCCACTGCCGGATGTTCCATCAGCACGCTTTCGACTTCGAACGGACCGATCAGATGACCTGAGGTCTTGATCACATCGTCTTTGCGGCCGACGAACCAGAAGTAGCCGTCAGAGTCGCGGCGCGCGAGGTCGCCGGTCAGATACCAGCCGTCGGCGAAACACTTGTGGTAGCGCTCCGCTTCGTTGAGGTAGCCGCGGAACATGGACGGCCAGCCGCTACGCAGCGCGAGTTCGCCTTCGACGCCGGGTACGTCCAGTAGCGTGACGCTGAAATCTGCGCTGTCGTCGGACTTGTTCGTGCGCACGATGGCGGCATCGATTCCGGGTACCGGCTTGCCCATGGAGCCTGGACGTACATCCAGCGCGGGGAAATTGGCGATCATGATGCCGCCGGTCTCGGTCTGCCACCAATTGTCGTGGAACGGCAGGCCGAACGCGGTGACGCCCCAGCGCACCGCCTCCGGATTCAGCGGCTCGCCCACGCTCGCGAGGTAGCGCAATGCGGGCAGCCTGCGGCCCACAAGCGGCGCCAGACCCGCTTTCATCAACATGCGAATCGCGGTGGGCGCGGTGTACCAGACGCTGACCCGGTGCTGCTCAAGGATCCGGTACCAGCGTTCGGCGTCGAAATCCGCCGCGTCGACAATGCTGGTGACCCCGTTGCACAGCGGCGCGATGATGCCGTAGGAGGTCCCGGTCACCCAACCCGGGTCCGCGGTGCACCAGAATACGTCTTCGGCGTGCAGGTCGAGCACCAGTTTGCCGGTTGCATGATGGGTGACCACGGCCTGATGCACATGCACGGCCCCCTTCGGCGTGCCGGTGGTACCGCTGGTGAAATGCAACAGCGCCGGATCCTCAGGATCGGTAGCGGCGATGCTGAAGTGCTCACTCGCCTGGCCCAGCAGTTGGGCGAAATCCAGCGTGTCCTCGACGCCGCCCTGTTCGTCCTGCCCGCACACCAGCAGCACCTGGCGCAGTCCGGGCAATAGATGGCGGATGGGAGCGATCTTTCTTTGGTACAGCATCGGCGTGGTGACCAGCACCCTGGCATCGCCGAGCGCCATGCGCGCGCGGATCGGTTCCGGGCCGAAGGCCGAAAACAGGGTGCAGACCACGCTGCGGTTCTTCCACGCCCCCAAGGCCGCGATATAGAGCTCCGGAATGCGCCCGGTGAGCACATAGACGCGCTCGCCCGCACCGACTCCCAGTCCGCGCAGCACGTTGGCGAAGCGGTTGGAAAGCGCACTCAAGCTGGCGTAGGAAAAATCCTGAATGACGCCGTTCTTTCCCAGCCAGCGCAAGGCGATGTGGTCCTTACGCGCCCCTGCCGCATGACGATCGACCGCCTCGTGCGCGATATTGAGCCCGCCGCCCGGCAGGCCTTCCAGTTCGCGCCGGGCTGCGTCCCAGGAGAAGCTGGAACGCGACGCCGCATAGTCGCGCAGATTCGGCGTCACCGCGTAGCCGGCCGGATAGCCGGCGCTGGTCTCGACGGCCGCTGTCGTCGCACCTGCATTGGATTCGAGCATCTGACCCAAGCTCCGCACGAAGTCTTTTTTGGAACAGGACTTAGAGCTCATTACAAAATCGAGGGGATATCCCCCAAGGTAGGAGACCGGAGGTCGGGACCACCCGAAGAGGTGGTGGGAGACCGAAGGTCGGGACCACCCGAAGAGGTGGTGGGAGACCGAAGGTCGGGACCACCCGAAGAGGTGGGGGGAGACCGAAGGCCGGGACCACCCGAAAAGGTGGGGGGACTTTCCCGTCAAGCGGGATCGAGACCTGCGGTGCGTATCCCCTCATGCGCCCCTAAGTCAGGGGCCATTTCGGCAATTCTGAAATGGTCTCTTGGTGCTTACTGTGCACGCGACGAGCCGGTCCTGTGTTGATGATTGTCAAGGTATGGCCGCCGCTTTGGCCGGGCAGCGCGCCGGCTTCGCGTTCCGGGAACGCGGTGAAGGGAGGATTACAACTGCAGTTCTATGTGCACGGTATCGGCTTCCCCCAGCTTGCGCTGGCTCTTGAAGCCAAGTTGCTTTGCGAATTTGAGCATCTTGTGGTTGCTCGCGAGCACGATCCCTTCCATCGTCTTGAAACCGCGCGCGCGTGCCGCCTGTATCAGGGAGATCATCAGCAAGCCGGCGACGCCGGTGCCCTGCCAGGCGTCGTCGACTGTTACCGCAAACTCGCAGCTGACCGGGTTTTCGGTAGCCACGTAACGCGCCACGCCGATCTCCACCTCTTTGCCTTCGCGCAGGATGGTGGCGACGAAGGCCATGTGCTGCGCGTAATCGATTTCGGTGAAGAACTTGAGCTTCTTCGGCGCCAGTTCCCGCACCGATCCCATGAAGCGGAAGTAGCGGGAATCATCCGAAAGGTGGCGTACGAACTCCTGCTCCATGCCGGAGTCTTCCGGGCGGATCGGCCTGATGGTCGCAGGCGTGCCATCGGCCAATACGCGTTGCCGCACGAGGTCTTTTGGATACTCTGCCATCGTTGGGATACCACGATGGAATCAAATCCTGCACCCGGCCAGCGCGCCTTCGTATAGCGCCTCGGGGATCGCCCGCGGCTCCACGCAATCCCCGACGACATAGACTTCGGGCACCCTCGTGCGCAGCAAGTCGACACTGGATGGCTCGGGCGTAGACCCGCGCGCGAGGATCACCAGATCGGCGCCCACGCTCGCCTCCCCGCCGCCCGCCTCGACGACGATCGCCTCGCCGTCCTTGATCTCGCGCACATCACAGTTCGTGCGCAGCACCACCCCCAGCCGGCGCAGGCGCGCCAGGAGCGGTCCGCGATAGCTCCCCACCACGTCTCCCGCCAGATCGGCGGCGGGCGAGCGCGACACCAGCGTGACCCGATTCCCACGCTCTGCGAGAAACTCCGCGGTCTCGCACCCCATTTGCCTTCCGCCCAGCACCACCACCGCCTGGGCTTTCGCCGGCGGCCTTCCTTGCAGCACATCCCAGGCGGGAATCACCTGGTCCGCAACGGCGCCAGGCAACTGCTCCTGCAGCGGCCGTGCACCTGCCGCGACCACAATTGCGTCGGCCTCCCCCGGTGCCAACGCCTCGGGCACGAAGTTGGTCGAAGTGCGCAGCTCTACCCCGGCCTTCCGCGCCTGCGTGATCAGACAGTGTCTCAGCCATTCGATTTTCTCCTTTTGCGGAGGCAGCAAGGCGAGACGCAGTTGACCGCCCAACTCCGCGCTACGCTCGTACAGCACCACATGGTGACCGCGCAGCGCCGCAACGCGCGCCGCTTCCAAACCGCCAGGCCCCCCGCCGACGACGATAACGCGCTTTGCCTTCGACGCCGGCACGACGGCAGCGAACTCGCGCTCGCGACCGACTTCCGGATTCACCAGGCAGCGAATCGGCCGCGTAAGTGTCAGCGCATAGCGGCAATAGTCGCAGGAAATGCAGTGGCGAATCTCTTCGTCCCTTCCGGATGCGGCTTTGGCCGGCCAATCCGGATCAGCCAGGAACGGGCGCGCGAGCGCAATGTAGTCGGCCTTGCCTTGCGCCAGTACGTCCTCGCCGAAATCGGGATGGCGTATTTCGCCGACGACGATGACCGGCACCGCGACGCGTTGCTTGATGGCGGCGGCGTGCGCCGTGAGCCAGCCTTCGGGACGCGCCATCGGGCTCGTATCGGCTGGCAGCAGCGCGATCGGCGCGGTGCCGCCTACCGAGACGTGGATGGCATCGACGCCCCAGCGCTCGAGCGCGCACGCAATTTCGACCGCCGCCTCGATTCCATAACCGCCCTCGGCGCTCATGCGAAACAGAATCGGAAAGCGCGCGCCCACCGCTGCGCGCACCTTGCGCATCACCAGCCCGGCAAAGCGCAGCCGGTTCTCCGCGCTGCCGCCGTATGCATCGGTGCGCTGGTTGGAAGCCGGCGAAAGAAAGCCGTGGATCAGATAGCCGTGCGCACCATGGATCTCGACCGCGTCATAGCCGGCGCTCTGAGCGCGCAGCGCGGCCCGGGCGTAGCTCGCGGCCAGATCTTCTATCTCCAGTTCGGTGAGCGCGCACGGAATCGTGGAAACCCCCGGCTCGGCGATTGGCGACGGCGCCACCAGCACACCGCCGGTCAATTCGGGAAGCGCCCGCGCGCCGCCATGATGGATCTGCAGCGCGATCTTCGCTCCATGGCGATGGACCGCTTCCACCAGATCGAAATGGCCGGGCACCAGTGCGTCACGGTCTATCCCCAGCTGGCAAGCAAAGGCCTTGCCCCCAGGCGCGACGTAGCAGGCTTCAACGATGACCAGTCCGACGCCACCCTTTGCCCGACGCTCGTAGTAATCGACGGTGCGCGCAGTAGCCGCTCCGTTCTCGGCGGCAAGCTGCACCACCATGGGCGCCATGACCACCCGGTTACGCAGTTGCATCCAGCCGATCTTCCCCGGCGAAAACAACCTTGGACAGTGGCTTGTCGTCATCATCGCGTCTCCCGAGTCGGTCGTGATTCCCGCGCTATCCGATACCTGCTTCCAGCGGCCATGCCCGGCACTTTCAGCGCCGCAATACAGGCTGCATTATTTCTTCTTGAGCAAGCCGACAGGCGCAGCCGCCACCATCTGCATGGTATCTGAAACACGCCGGTGGTTTCTATTTTCGCTACTAAAAAAAGTGATTGCCCAAAACGAAAACCCCGCTCGCGCGGGGTTTCGTCGAAGACTGCGGACGATCTACTTGGCGCGCGAACCCACCACTTCGATTTCGACGCGGCGGTTCTTGGCGCGGCCTTCCTTGGTCTTGTTGTCGGCGATCGGCTGCGACTTGCCTTTGCCTTCAGTGTAGATGCGGTTGGCTTCGATGCCCTTGCTCA
>Ga0334722_10000278_pt1 | contig 78498 bp, 57 predicted proteins | sample C3_bottom_MG_FD_207210 | JGI IMG/M metagenome (GOLD analysis project Ga0334722, IMG submission 207210) | Sediment microbial communities from Yellowstone Lake, YNP, Wyoming, USA - C3_bottom | ecosystem: Environmental > Aquatic > Freshwater > Lake > Sediment | place: USA: Wyoming | collected...
GCAGCCGCGTTCCAATAAGCGCATACCCGATCATGCGTGCTTCGCCATAGTCGCGACGCGTATCCTCCATCGCCAGCAGTCCGTCCCATTCAAGACGCACCGCCATTGCCAGCGATACGCCGTGTTTGGCACGATTCGATTCGTCCTTCGCGGGATCGAACGTAATTTCCACGCTAATTATTGTATGTACATAAATGCGGCGGGGCAAGGAATTTCTTGCGACAGGAATTTTCTGCGACTCCGATGTCCCCAGGGCATGAAAGACCGGTGGCACGCCGATGCGCCAGACCTACGCCTGATCGGGCGCCGCGATTTTCTCTTCGGGAGTCAGGGGCCAGGGCCGGGTTCGCAATCGTCTTGACCGGCTATTGCATTCGCTCCGGGCGGCGCAGGATTTTGAGCAAGTACGAGTACAAGAGGCGAGAGGATGACGCGGGTGGATGACCTCACACCCTGCCGTAGGTGGCGTTGTTACTGCGTTTTTGTTAGGCTACGCGCTAAAGCTTCGGCGTCGCCGTGGCGGATAAAGAGCCAGAGCCGTGGGCAAACTTGAGAAAGTCCTTGCTGGTTTGTTGCGGGGTACTGCCGACCAAAATCTGGCATTTGCCGATTTGCGGTACGTTTTGGAGCAGCTGGGCTTCGAGGAACGCGTCAAGGGTGATCATTTTATTTTTACCAGACTCGGCGTGACCGAGATCATTAACCTGCAACCCGTTGGCAATAAGGCGAAAGCGTATCAAGTGAAGCAGGTCCGAAATCTAGTGCTGAAATACAAGCTTGCGAGGTGATGAAGATGCAACACCGCTACGAATTGGTAATCTTCTGGAGCAAGGAAGATCAGTGCTTCGTTGTGGAAGTACCGGAATTGCCTGGCTGCATGGCCGATGGCGCAAACTACCAGGAGGCGGTGAAGAACGCTGAGCGCGTCATCGAGGAGTGGATCGAAACGGCGCGCGCACTCGGTCGCGCCATTCCCGAACCGGCCGGGAAGCTCATGTACGCCTAGATCGGGACTTACGCTCGCACGCGCAGCAGCGGTTGCAGCGCGCCGGCGCGACTTCAACGCAGCCGGCGCCGACCCGGACGGGTTTGCCTGCGGATGCGCGAGTTGAACAACCCGCACGGGCGTTCTAGCTGCGCGCGATGTCCAGCCCTCACACCCTGCCGTAGCTATCCTCCAGGCGCACGATATCGTCCTCGCCCAGATAGTCCCCGCTTTGCACTTCGATCATCACGCAGTCGATCACGCCCGGATTGGCCAAGCGGTGCGCCACGCCCGCCGAGATGTAGGCCGACTCGTTGCCGCGCACGAACACTTGCTGCTCGCCGTTGGTGACCACCGCGGCGCCGGACACGACCACCCAGTGTTCGCTGCGGTGATGGTGCTTTTGCAGCGACAGCGTCGCGCCGGGCTTGACCACGATGCGCTTGATCTTGAAGCGCGGGCCTTCGCCGAGCACGGTGTAGCTGCCCCAGGGCCGGTGCACGGTACGGTGGATGCGCGCGCTCTCGTGGCCGCGCGCGTTCAGCTCCTGCACCACGGCTTTCACCTGCTGCGCCTGGTCGCGGTGCGCGATCAGCAGCGCATCGGGGGTATCGACGACGAGCAGGTGTTCGACGCCGATGATGGCGACCATGCGGTCTTCGCTGCGGATGTAGCAGTCGCGGCCGCCGACGACGATCGCCTCGCCGCTGATGCGGTTGCCGGCGGCGTCGGCGGGCGCGAGTGCGGCGAGCGCCTGCCAGGAGCCGATGTCGCTCCAGTCGAAGCGTGCGGGCACCACCGCGACGCGCGGCGCCCGTTCCATGACGGCGTAGTCCACGGAAATGTTCGGCGCCCGGGCAAAGGCGGCCGCATCGAGGAGCGCCGGCACCTGCGCGCGTTCGCTCACCTGCCAGCAGGCGGCGACGGCGTCGTACACCTCGGGCGCGCTGCGCTGCAGTTCCGCCAGAAACACACCGGCGCGAAAGCAGAACATCCCCGAATTCCAGTAGTGGCGGCCGGAACGCAGGAACTGCTCTGCCGTTTCACGCGACGGCTTCTCGACGAAGCGGCGCACGCCGAAGGCTTCCTCTCCGGCTCCGGGCCCTGCCGTGACCGCGCCGCCGGCCTCGATGTAGCCGAAGCCGGTTTCCGGGGCGGTGGGCGGGACGCCGAAGGTGACGAGATAGCCGTCCTCGGCGAGGCGCTGCGCGGCGGCGACGGCGGCGACGAAGCCCTCAGTGTCCTGGATCAGGTGATCCGCCGGCAGCACCAGCAGCACCGTGTCCTCGCCGAAGCGCTCCTTCACCACGAACGCGGCGGCCGCGATCGCCGGCGCGGTATTGCGTCCGACCGGCTCGAGCAGATAGCTCAGCTCCACGTTCGGCGCCGGCTTGAGCGCCGCGTACTCGTCGCGCGTGATGAAGTAATAGTCGCGATTGGTGACGGTCAGCACCTGGCTCGCGCCGGTGGCGACGGCGCGCTGCAGCGTTTTCAGCAGCAGACTGTCGCCATCGGCCATCTTGATGAACGGCTTGGGGTGCGCCTCGCGCGATACCGGCCACAGGCGCGTGCCGGCGCCGCCGGAGAGTATAATCGGTAAAAGAATGGCAATTCTCCCTTGGAAAATATGAACGCCGTCGCCGGGTCGCCGCGCAGCGGCTGCTGCCCGTCTCGCATTCTACTGCGGGTGCGCATGCCGGGCCGCATCCGCGCTACCTTCTTCAGCGTGCGCCGCTCTGCGGCGCAGCCGCAGCTGCTCATGGTAACAGCCTGAGCGTGCGCCGGCCGGAATCGATGACCCGCTCATGAATCCGATCATCTTCACCATCGTTTCCAATAACTACCTGTCCTACGCGGCGACGCTGATGCAGTCGGTGCGCAGCGTCATGCCGAAGACCAGGCGCTTCATCTTCCTTTGCGACGAAGCGCTCGACGTGGACGTCGATTGCGCCGCGCAGCTGATCCCGGTGAGCACGATCATGGGCCCGGTTCTGGCGGACATGGTTCTGCGCTATTCCATTCTCGAGATCAACACCGCGGTCAAGCCGTTCATCTTCCGTTCCTTGTTTCGGAACTCGAAATCCGCTCCCATCCTCTATCTGGACCCCGACATTCTCGTCCTGTCCCCGCTCGCGGAGGTGCTGAAGGCGCTGAACGGCCCCTACGAGCTGGTGCTGACGCCTCACCTCACGGCGCCGCTGGAGGACGACAAGGAACCCTCCGACCATACGATCATGAAGTCGGGCATCTGGAACCTGGGGTTTGCGGCGCTTCGAAAAAGCCCGGACACGGTGCGCCTGGTCGACTGGTGGTGTAAAAAATGCGAAACCCAATGCCTCTCGGACGTCGCGAACAACCTGTTCACCGATCAGCGCTGGATGGACATGGCCCCCGCGTTCGTGAAGGCGACGAAGCTGCTGATGCACCTCGGCTATAACGTCGCCTACTGGAATCTCCCGCACCGGAAGCTCGCCTGCGGCAGGGGCGATAGCTGGCGCGTCAACCGCACGTTCCCGCTGCGTTTTTTTCACTTTTCCGGCATCGTCCCGAACGACCCGGGCGTGGTCTCCAAGCACCAGAACCGGATCATGCCGGAGCATCTGGGCGAGTTGAGCCGGCTGTTCGACGCCTACCGCGCGGCGCTGATGCGCAACCGATGGCAGCAGCTGAAAGCGATTCCTTATGCCTACGGTTTCACCAAAGGCAAGCGGCGCATTGCGGATATCACCCGGCCCTATTTCCGGGATCTCTATCCGCACAGCGTGGCCTCGAAGTTCCGCAACCACAAACAGGCGCTGCAGTGGTACGCGCGCTGGTTGGCCGAGCCCGCGCCCGAGCACAACCTGGGTCTGCCGCGGGTAATGGTCGCGGTGGCGCGCGCGCGCCCGGACGTCGCGCGCGCATTCGACAACAGCACGGCCGCCGGCGCCAAGGCGTACGCAAACTGGTTCCGGGAAAAAGCCACCCTCGAGTGCGGCATCGCGCCGGAGGAGGTGGAACTCGCGCTGCTGCAGGCGGGGCGCGATGCCCTCGAAGCCGAAGCGCCCGCGGCGTCGGAGCGGCATTCGGTGGGCGAACTGATAGCACGGGTGTCGCGCCTGGAAATCGACGGCTTCGCCCCGCCGCCGCCCACTTCCGGGCTGACGGCCTGGCTGCGCCGGCCGATCGCGATCGGCGAGGAATGCGAGCTGCCGCTCGCGCTGCTGCTGCCGATGTGCGCGCGCAAGGACCTCAGAAGCCATTTTCCGCTGACGCGTGCGCGCGACGTGTTCCGCTATCTGGTCTGGCTGTTCTCGAACGGCGTCCAGGAGCACTGCTGGCATCGCGAACTCACCGCTGCATTCTTCGACGCCTGCAGCCCGCTGATCCAGGGCTTCGACGGCGAGCTTCCCGCGCAGCGCCTGATGGCGCTGGGCGGCGGCATCAGCCCCCTGGTCTCGATCGCGGCCGAGCAATACGACGGCGGCTTCGGCCCGCTCGCGGGAGACGGAACGCCCTGGTCTTCGCCGGACAACGTCGCCCGCACGCTGAGCTTCGTATACCGGCGCTTCCTCGGAAACGGCGCATTTCCGCTGGCCGCGAGCGGTCCGGTCGAGGCCTTTCTGTTCGGCGCGCAGCGCGACGTCGATGCCAGGTTCGGACTGCAGCTTCCGGTGTTCGTGCATACCGTCTGGGCGGCGCGGCCCGATCTCAGGGCGCTGTTCCCGGGCGGCAGCCGTGAAAGCTGGCTCGGCCTGATCGGCTGGTTCGTGCTCCACGGCCGATTGGAGTACCTGCCCACCCTCGAACTCGCGCGCCTGCCCGGGTTCTGGTCTTTTCTCGCTTCCGCGTCGGCCGACATCCCGTCGTTCAATAACCTGCAGGCGGCCATTTTTCATGCGCGGCCGGATGTGTCGAAACTGATGGAAGCCGGGAGCGCTGCCGGGCGGGGCCGGTTTCACGACTGGCTGCGGCTCTCGGCGCATGCCGAGTATTCCTTTGACCGCGAGCTGGCGCAATTGGCGCTGCACGAAGGCGCGCCGGCGGATGCGCAGGCCGGCGCCGCGGCCACACGCGTCCATCCGCTTGCGCCGGGAATCGACCGGCGCATCCGCCTGATCGGTCATTTCGAGCTCCCGAGCGGCAGGGCGGAGGACGCGCGCACGCTGGCGGCGGCGCTGGAATCGGCAGGCTACGAGGTGGACAGGATCGAGCGCTCGGAGGCCGTGGCAGCCGGTGCGCGGCGCCTGCGCCAGAAGGCGGCTGTCGCGATCCACGTCCTCAACGCCGACACCGCGTTCGTCGACTGGGTCTGGCGCGAAGCGGTGGGCGCGATCGCCGAGATCAACGTCGGCTTCTGGGCCTGGGAGCTGGAGGCGATGCCGCCGGCCTGGCGCTATGCCTACGCGTTCTACGACGAGCTGTGGGGCAACAGCCAGTTCTGCGCGCGCGCGCTGCAGGGGCAAGATCTCAGGCCGGTGCGGCCGTTGCCCCTGGCGGTGGCGGCGATCAGCGCGGCCCGCGCCGGCGCGCTCGAGCTGAAGCAGGTAGCGGACGAGGATTTCTGCTTTCTGGTGAGCTTCGACTTCAAGAGTTTCCACGAGCGCAAGAACCCGCTCGGCGCCGTGGCCGCATTCCAGCGCGCGTTTCCGTCCGGAACGGAGCCGGTCGCGCTGGTGATCAAGACCCTGAACGCCGAGGCGGCACCGCTCGCCTGGCAGCAGCTCGCCAAACGCTGTGCGCCCGATCGCCGCATCACGCTGTTGAACCAGGCCTACACGCGCGCCGGCATGGATGCGCTGTTCGCGCGCGCCGATGCCTATGTCTCGCTGCACCGCGCCGAGGGCTTCGGCCGCGGCCTCGCCGAGGCGCTGCTGCGCTCGACGCCGGTGATCGCGACCGCCTACTCCGGCTCCGACGAAATCTGCCGCGCGAATACCGCCTATCTCGTGGACTATCGGCTCAAGCCGATCGAGCCGGGCGAATACGTCGACGACGCCGTCGGGCTGATGTGGGCCGAGCCCGATATCGACAGCGCGGCGCGGGCCATGCGCGAAGTGCTGCGCCACCAGGACCAGGCCAAAGTGCGGGCCCGCAGGGGGCGCGCGCTGGTGCAGCAGCAGTACTCGGTGCCGGCGATCGGCAAGCTGGCCGATCGCTATTTGCGCGCTTTGTTCGAACGCGGCAGCGGCACGGCGCCGGCGCTGCGCGCGACGCACGCGGCCGGCCGGCGCGCGCGCGGCGACACGCGCAAGCTGGTCGCGGGCTAGCGTGCATCCTGTGCACCGTATCCTGCGCGGAATGGATCAACACGATTTTTGACTATTCATCCGGAGGAGCGCAAACGTGGCAACCAAGAGACAGACGCCAAAGATCAAGACTGGCAAAGCGGGCCCGGCCGATCGTCCGACCCAGGCGTGTCAATATTTTCCGTCATACAAGTTCCTGCTGAGCGCAGCCAAGGAACAGCGGACTGCCGACGGCAAGCTGCAGGCGCTGACGCTGCCCCTGCCCGTCGTCTCGGCCCTGCTGCGCGAACTGTTTGCCGCGACGGGCTTCGATGAGCAGGACTATCTGGCGCGCTATCCGGATGTGAGGGAACTGGTGCGTTCGAAACAGGACCAGACGGCGGTCGAACATTTCGTCAACTCGGGGTTTTTCGAGGGCCGGCTGGCGAACTGCGCGCCGGTGGCGGAAGAATGGTACCGCAAGCGCAACCCCGATGTCTGGCAGGCGATCAAGAAAGGCCAGTTCAAGGACGCGAAGGAGCACTACTTTACCAGCGGCGCGAACGAGGGGCGGGCGCCGTCGCCGGAGCTGGAGCCGATTGCCGAGTATTGGTCCGACGTGATTTTGCGGCGCACGAAGCTCGGATGAAATCATGGCGCGAAACCAGGCGTCGCCTTGCCGCCGCCGGCCGTAGTGCGCGCGCGCCGGGCGCGAGGGCGGCGGGTGCGCGTCCGTTACCGGATTTTCGATGAAAACAATCGACGCAGACGCCGAGCTTCTCCAAAAGATCGACGCGGACAGTGCGATTGCCGGCGTCACCTTCGAGGGATTGGTCAGAGATTACGACGAAATCAGCCAGCGCTTCCACGCCCATTTTTCGATAGACGCGCCGGCGCAGCACGCGAATGCGCTGTTCCACAAAGTGCGCTATTGCGATCTGCTCTCGCGCGCATGGAACGGCAGGGTTCTCGACGTCGGCGACGACAAACCGTTTCTTTCCTATTTCCTCAGGAAGTTCAATCCGGAAAGCGCGTTCTTCACGATTTCGAATGAACTGCCGCAGACGCCGTTTCCGCTGTGGCAGGTCGACATCGAGCAGGAGGCGTTCCCGTTCGAGAGCGACTATTTCGACGAGGTGATTTTCACCGAGGTGTTGGAACATCTCTGGCGGGATCCGAGTTTTTGCCTGGCTGAAATCAACCGGGTGACGAAGCATTCCGGAAAGATCTTGCTGACGACGCCGAATCCCTGCGATATTCATGCGATCATTTGCGTACTGTGGCAGGCGAATCCGAATCAACGCGGGCAATTTTTCTCCAGCCTGGAATCCGGCCATTTGCACCTGTGGACGGTGGCCGACGTGAGACTGTTGCTGGAGTCTCATGGCTACGCCGTCAGCGAGGCCGCCACCCAGAATCTTTACGGGCATACCAAGCACGACACCAAGATCGAAGCCTTCATCGGCGAGATCTCGCCCCACCGCGCGCTGATGAACGAAACGGTGGTCGTGACCGCGCGCAAACAAGCGCACGCGCCGGCGCCGGCATATCCGGCCCAAATCTATCCGGATGGCGGCCCGGTGCTGTTTTCAGGGGCGGTCGTGCGCTTCGCGCAAAAAAAAACCGCCGAACGGGGGTAATCGTGTCCACGCGCTATTTGATCGTGTTTCAACCGCGCTCCGGCAGCACTTATCTCACCAGCGCGCTGCACAACCCGGAGAAGGGCTGCGTCAGCGGCTTCGAGATTTTCAGCCGCAGCGATTCGGCCGCCATGGAGTATCTCACCGTCGGGGAATTCCGCGATTTCGGCCCGGCGGTGAAACGCGAGTTGCTTTCACGGTTTTTTGCCGCGCACAAGGACAAGGCGGCGGCGGGCTGCAAAGTCGCCCCGTATCAGATCAACGACGATGTTCCCGGCTTTTTTTTGCACGCGCAGGAATTGTGTCAGCGCATTATCTTCCTTTACCGCGCCAACCCGATCGAGGCCGCGGTATCGCAGCTGTGGGCACTGGAGCGGGCCAGGCAGGGGCAATTGGCGCGCCTGGTTCGCGGCGAGGAAAACACGTTTACGAAATTGACGGTCAAGCGCGACGAATTTCGCTGGTACGTGACCTCGTCGATCGTCGAGGCGGAACTGATCATGCTTCTGGCGGAGTTGTGCCGGGTCGAGAAGCTGCTGTTTTCCTATGAAGAGTTCTTTCTCGATGTCGAAAGATCGCTTGCGACCGTTCAGCAGTTTCTCGGCCTGGACGCGCTCGCGCAGTCCGAATTGATCAAGATCCGGCCGAAGAACATCATGGACAGCGTCAATAATTATGCCGATCTGGTGAAATGGTCAGAGGAACTCGGACTTTCCTGCGATTTGTCGACCGCGTCCGCGTCGCAGTCCTGAGTTCAACGCGCAGTCTCGACCCGGCTGGAAAGCTGCGAGCTCCGCACCCTGCGCGTGCGCGCGTTGCGCTGGCGGCGCTGTGCCTCATTCTGGCGATCGGGCCAGTCCGGGCGCTCGATGATGCCGGAAACCCGTCGGTTCAGATTCCGGCATCGAATGTCGCGGCGCTCGCGCTGACGACCCCGCTGCCGGCGACTTGGCTGCTCGGCATCCCGTTTCAGACGCAGGTCGTGCAGTTGCGGGACGAACGCGGGAACCCGTTGCGGCGCGCGGGCGTGCCGGTTGCGGCGACGGCATCCGGGAAATGCCTCACCTTGTCCGGGGCGACCGCCGTGACCGACGCGAGCGGCCAGGCGATCTTCCGCGCCTTGACGCTGCGCGGAGCGGCGCTCCCAAGAGTCGTCACATTCTCATCTGCCGGACTCGGATCCGCGTCGTCGGTCACCGTCAGGCTTCAATGGGGGCCCGCAGTCGCGGGGGACACCGTTTCCGTCTCCTGCTTCGACGCCAGGGGCGATGGTGTCACAGATGACCAGCCGGCGATCCAGCGTGCACTCGACAGCATTTCAAACGATGGCGGAACGGTCAGCCTGCCTGTCGGAAGCTTTCTTCTGCGCGGCTCGGCGGGCGGTGTATCCCGGGGACCGGGCGACCAGATGTTTCCGAATGGATCGCAAATCGAGAGCGCTTTGATCGTGCGTCGCCATAAGCTGAAGCTGCAGGGCGAAGGCGGTGGCAGCGTCCTGATGCTTGCGCCTCGCGCAAAAATCCGTGTGCTGACCATCGACCGTGCCAGCGATGTGACATTGCAGGATTTCGTCGCCGACGGCAACAAGTCGCAGCGCGACGGCTCGCGCCCCTGGCCGAACGCGGATGTCGTCGACGGTCTCATCTACGGCAACGTGACCACGCGGCAGCGCTTCGTGCGCGTCGAGGCGCGCAACGGGCTGGAAGACGGCCTCGCGGCCTGGCGCGGGACCGAGCCCGTAGTCGAGTCCTGCTACAGCCACGACAACGGCCTGGCCGGCGTCGGCGCGGCAGGCGTCTCTCTCAACGGCGGCAGCGGCGCGGCGGTGCTGAACTCGAGGATCGAGAACAACAGCGCCACCGGGATCTGGTTCGCATACGGCGCCATCGACTCGACCGCCCGGGGCAATCGCATTTCCGGGCAGCTGGGCGCCGCGATTACCCTCGGCGGGTTCAGCGTCGACCTCGGTGCCGGGCGCAATCATGGCTATGTCATCGATGGCAACACGATCACGGGAAACGGCAGCCGCGGGTTTCCGGCGATTCACATCCTCGGCGCGAGCGCCGGCGTGATTGCCGGCAACCGCATCAGCGACAACGCATTCGATGGGATCAAGATCGAAAGTGAAGTGGGTACCCCAGCCCCGCCCAGCACCGCCTGGGTGCTGCGCGACAACTGGATCGGCAATTCGAGCGCCGCGCATTCGCAGTCCCGGGGTGTCTATGTCGGCGGTCACGCCGAAGCGGTGCTGCGGTCGAACACGATCCAAAACAACGGCAGGTCGATTGCAGATCAGCTTGTCATCGGCCATCCGGAAGCCCGAATCAACGCCGACTGGCAAAGCAGCAACGCCCTGTCGTTCGCTCGCTAAGTTAGATGCTCGGCCGGTCGTTCACTCAGCTAGGCGTTCGCTCGTCCAGTCGTTCACTCGTCTAGGCGTTCATTCGTCCAGTCGTTCATTCGTCCACGTTTCGACGATATTGCGGGGAAACGCGCACAGCCAAGCTCAGGCCATGACCAGATCGTGATTGGCGATGAGGTCGTTGAGCAGCAGTCCGGTCAAGTTGTCGAGGGTGACCACGAGCTGGGCGCTTTGTGCGCCCGCGGGGCCGTCGCCGTCGACGTAGACCTGCGTGCTGCCGCCCGTCTGGACGAGTTGCACGAAGTCCGCATTCTGCGAGCTTCCCGCAACGTAACCGGTCAGCAGATCGCGAATATCGAGCGCGTCGCCCGCCGCACCGGCCGTGAAGTCGGTAACGTGATCGGCGTTTGCCGCCCCCGAGTTGCCGGCGAGGAAGGCGAAGGTATCGGTACCCGTGCCGCCAGTGAGCACGTCGTTGCCCGCGCCGCCCGAGAGCGTGTCGTTGCCCCCGCCGCCCGAGAGCGTGTCGTTGCCCGCCAGGCCCGTGAGCGTGTTGCTCGCCGCATTGCCGGTGAGCGTGTCGTTGCCCGCAGTCCCGGTGTAGGCGAGTTGCTGATCGGTGCGCCCGGCGGCGTAGCCCGATTGAATATAGTTCAGCGCGGCCGCATCGAGGTTGCTGCCGTAGGTGGCCTGCAGATCGGCGTAGTTGGCCAGATACTGCGCGGCATTGAAGCTCGCCACGCGCCCTTCGGCGTAGCCGCCGTGCAGGTAGTGGCTGAGCGCCGCCGATTCGTTGGTGCCGAAGGCACCGATCAGATCGGCGTAGGAGGCGGTGTAGCGATAGATCGAACTCGCCTGGGAAGTAGCAATGCTACCGTCGGCGAACTGCAGCTGCTCTACGCCGGTGAGCGAGTCCACCCCATCGGCGCCCGCGCTGTTGTGCCCCACCGCCATGGCGCCGCTCGAGGTGCGCAGCAGCGTGTACTGCGTGGCATTGCCCGAGTACACCGCCGTGTCCGTGCCCGCGCCGCCATCGATGATGTCGTTGCCGGCACCACCGGTCAGGGTGTCGTTGCCGGCGCCGCCATTGAGCGTGTCGTTGCCCGCCAGGCCGGCGAGCGTGTTGTTCGCCGCATTGCCGGTGAGCGTGTCGTTGCCCGCAGTGCCGGTGAAGGCGAGTTGCTGATCGGTGCGCCCGGCGGCGTAGCCCGACTGGATGTAATTCAAGGTGGCCGCATCGAGGTTGCTGCCGTAGGTGGCCTGCAGATCGGCGTAGTTGGCCAGATACTGCGCGGCATTGAAGCTCGCCACGCGGCCCCCGGCGTAGCCGCCGTTCAGGTAGTGGCTGAGCGCCGCCGTCTCGTTCGAGCCGAAGGCGCCGATCAGGTCGGCGTAGGAGGCGGTGTAGCGGTAGATCGAGCTTGCCGCCGAAGCACTGATGGTGCCGTCGGCGAACTGCAGTTGCTCCACCCCGGTGAGCGAGTCCACCCCATCGGCGCCCGCGCCGTTGTGCCCCACCGCCATGGCGCCGCCCGAAGTGCGCAGCAGCGTGTACTGCGTGGCATTGCCCGAGTACACCGCGGTGTCCGTGCCCGCACCGCCATCGATCACGTCGTTGCCGGCGCCGCCGGTCAGCGTGTCGTTGCCGCCGCCGCCGCTCAAGGTGTCGTTGCCCGCCAGACCGGAAAGCGTGTTGTCGCCGCTATTGCCGGTGAGCGTATCGTTGCCCGCAGTGCCGGTGAGGTTGGGCGCCTGGTCGGTGCGTCCGGCAGCGTAGCCGGTCTGGATGTAATGCAAAGTGGCCGCGTCGAGATTGCTGCCGTAGGCGGCCTGCAGGTCGGCGTAGTTGGCCAGATACTGCGCGGCGTTGAAGGTTGCCACGCGCCCTTCGGCGTAGCCACCGTGCAGGTAGTGGCTGAGCGCCGCCGATTCGTTGCTGCCGAAGGCACCGATCAGGTCGGCATAGGAGGCGGTGTAGCGATAGATCGAGCTCGCCTGGGAAGTAGCAATGGTGCCGTCGGCGAACTGCAGCTGCTCCACGCTGTTGAGCGAGTCCACCCCATCGGCGCCCGCGCTGTTGTGCCCCACCGCCAGCGCGCCGCTGGAAGTGCGCAGCAGCGTGTACTGCGAGGCATTGCCCGAGTACACCGCCGTGTCCGTGCCCGCGCCGCCATCGATGATGTCGTTGCCGGTACCACCGGTGAGGGTGTCGTTGCCGCCGCCGCCGCTCAAGGTGTCGTTGCCCGCCAGGCCGGCGAGCGTGTTGTTCGCCGCATTGCCGGTGAGCGTGTCGTTGCCTGCAGTGCCGGTGAAGGCGAGTTGCTGATCGGTGCGCCCGGCGGCGTAGCCTGACTGGATGTAATTCAAGGTGGCCGCATCGAGATTGCTGCCGTAGGTGGCCTGCAGATCGGCGTAGTTGGCCAGATACTGCGCAGCATTGAAGCTCGCCACGCGGCCCCCGGCGTAGCCGCCGTTCAGGTAGTGGCTGAGCGCCGCCGTCTCGTTCGAGCCGAAGGCGCCGATCAGATCGGCGTAGGAGGCCGTGTAGCGGTAGATCGAGCTTGCCGCCGAAGTGTTGATGGTGCCGTCGGCGAACTGCAGCTGCTCCACCCCGGTGAGAGAGTCCACCCCATCGGCGCCGGCGCCGTTGTGCGCCACCGCCATGGCGCCGCCCGAAGTGCGCAGCAGCGTGTACTGCGTGGCATTGCCCGAGTACACCGCCGTGTCCGTGCCCGCGCCGCCATCGATCACGTCGTTGCCGGCGCCGCCGGTCAGCGTGTCGTTGCCGCCGCCGCCGCTCAAGGTATCGTTGCCCGCCAGCCCGGAAAGCGCGTTGTCGCCGCTATTGCCGGTGAGCGTATCGTTGCCCGCAGTGCCGGTGAGGTTGGGCGCCTGGTCGGTGCGACCTTCAGCGTAGCCGGTCTGGATGTAATGCAAGGTCGCCGCGTCGAGATTGCTGCCGTAGGCAGCCTGCAAGTCCGCGTAGTTGGCCAGATACTGCGCGGCGTTGAAGCTCGCCACGCGGCCCCCGGCGTAGCCGCCGTTCACATAGTGGCTGAACGCCGCCGATTCGTTGCTGCCGAAGGCAGCGATCAGATCGGCATAGGAGGCGGTGTAGCGGTAGATCGAGCTTGCCGCCGAAGCATTGATGGTGCCGTCGGCAAACTGCAGCTGCTCCACCCCGGTGAGCGAGTCCACCCCATCCGCGCCCGCGCTATTGTGCCCGACCGCCAGCGCGCCGCCGGAAGTGCGCAGCAGCGTGTACTGCGAGGCCGCGCCCGAGTACACCGCAGTGTCCGTGCCCGCGCCACCATCGATCGCGTCGTTGCCGGCACCGCCGGTGAGGGTGTCGTTGCCGGCGCCGCCATTGAGCGTGTCGTTGCCCGCCAGGGCGGTAAGCGTGTTCGCGTAGGCATTGCCGGTAAGCGTGTCGTTGCCCGCGGTGCCGGTGAAGGCGAGTTGCTGATCGGTGCGCCCGGCGGCGTAGCCCGACTGGATGTAATTCAGCGTGGCCGCATCGAGATTGCTGCCGTAGGTGGCCTGCAGATCGGCGTAGTTGGCCAGATACTGCGCGGCATTGAAGCTCGCCACGCGGCCCCCGGCGTAGCCGCCGTTCAGGTAGTGGCTGAGCGCCGCCGTCTCGTTCGCGCCGAAGGCGCCGATCAGATCGGCGTAGGAGGCGGTGTAGCGGTAGATAGAACTTGCCGCCGAAGCATTGATGGTGCCGTCGGCGAACTGCAGCTGCTCCACCCCGCTGAGCGAATCGAGCCCGTCCGCGCCCGCGCCGTTGTGCGCCACCGCCATGGCGCCGCCCGAAGTGCGCAGCAGCGTGTACTGCGTGGCATTGCCCGAGTACACCGCGGTGTCCGTGCCCGCGCCGCCATCGATCACGTCGTTGCCCGCGCCGCCGGTCAGCGTGTCGTTGCCGCCGCCGCCGCTCAAGCTGTCGTTGCCCGCCAGGCCGGAGAGCGTGTTGTCGCCGCTATTGCCGGTGAGCGTGTCGTTGCCCGCAGTGCCGGTGAAGGAAAGTGCCTTGTCGGTGCGCCCGGCGGCGTAGCCCGACTGGATGTAGTTCAAGGCGGCCGCATCCAGGTCGCTGCCGTAGGCGGCCTGCAGATCGGCATAGTTGGCCAGATACTGCGCGGCATTGAAGCTCGCCACGCGGCCCCCGGCGTAGCCGCCGTGCAGGTAGTGGCTGAGCGCCGCCGACTCGTTCGTGCCGAAGGCGCCGATCAGGTCGGCGTAGGAGGCGGTGTAGCGATAGATCGAGCTCGCCTGGGAAGTAGCAATGGTGCCGTCGGCGAACTGCAGCTGCTCCACCCCGGTGAGCGAGTCCACCCCATCGGCGCCCGCGCTGTTGTGCCCCACCGCCATGGCGCCGCTCGAGGTGCGCAGCAGCGTGTACTGCGTGGCATTGCCCGAGTACACCGCCGTGTCCGTGCCCGCGCCGCCATCGATGATGTCGTTGCCGGCACCACCGGTGAGGGTGTCGTTGCCGCCGGTACCATTGAGCGTGTCGTTGCCCGCCAGGCCGGAGAGCGTGTCGGCATTATCCGTTCCGGTGAGGTTGTCGTCCCCGGTGGTTCCGATCTGGTTCGGGATCACCGGCGCGGTCGCCGCCGCCGCCACCGATTCGAGCGTGCCATGACCGTCGGTGTAGCTCGCAACCACCGTGATCACTTTGCTGATCTGCGCCGCGGAGAGCAGTAGCGTGCCGCCTGTCGCTCCGGCGATGTTGCTGCCGTCGGCCATCCACTGATAGCCAATGGTGCCCACGCCGTCTGCGTCAGCCAGCGTGTTGCCCGCAGTGAGCGTCTGACCCTGCATCGCCGTGCCCGTGATCGTCACCGTCCCCGTCGGGGCGTCGTTCACCGGGCTGACGGTAATGGAGACGGTCGCCAGGTTCGAGTTGAGCAAGCCGTCGCTGGTCCGGTAGGTGAACGAATCGATGCCGTTGAAATTCGGGGTCGGAGTATAGGTAAGATTGGCGCCGGTGCCGCTGAGTGTGCCGTGCGACGCGTTCGTGACGAGGCCAAAGCTCAGCGTGTCGCCATCGACGTCGGCGCCGCTGAGTGTGATCGCAACGGCTGTGTCCTCGGGCGTACTGATCGCCTTGCTGTCTGCCGCAGGCGCGTCATTCACCGCGGTGGCGGTGATGCTGAAGGTCTGCGCAGCGCTCGTATTCACCCCGCCGTTGGCGGTGCCGCCATCGTCTACGAGCGCCAGGGTGATGTTGGCCGTACCGTTGGCATTCGCTGCGAGGGTGTAGGAGAGGGTGCCGTTGGCGGACACGGCCGGGCCTGCTGCGAACATCCCCGGGTTGGTATTGCCGTTGACGACGAAGCTATGGCTCTGTGCCGCCTCGTCGGCCGGTCCGTTGCTGATGGACGTTGCCCAGCCTGCGATGGTCACCGGCCCGGCGTCCTCGAGCACCGTCTGGTCGGCGCCCTTGGCGAATTGCGGTGCGTCGTTCACCGCGGTGATGTTGATGCCGCTCGTGGCCGAACTCGACAGGCTGCCGTCCGATACGGTTGTCGTGAGCGTTTTTGACGTGGTGTCGTTTGGCGCGGTTTGGTAGGTAACGTCGCCAGCCGTGGTGAAGTAGTTGTCCAGCGCAGCGGGCGTGCCAGTGAAACTGCGCGCGGTCGCTGTGCCGCCGATGGCGATTCCCCCGGCGGCATTGCCCGTGATGGTCCCGTCCGCAACCGACAGCGTCACTGTCAGTGTGGCGCTGTCCGCATCCGCAAACGGCGTTCCGGTGTAGAGCAGATTCCCGGGCACGTCTTCGATCACACTGAAGGCGGCGGGCGCGCTCAGCGTCGGGGCCGCGTTGGTCGCTATGGACAGCGAATCACCGGAGGCCTGCCATGCGCCGGCGGCGGGCGCATTGAGCTGGATGTCGATGTCGGCGCCCGCGATCGCGTTCGTGCCGATGTAGAGGTGCAGCCCGTCTGCCGAGATCTGAGCCTGATTTGCAAGGAGGGTAGTTCCGGTGCCCGTCGTCAGGGAGCCGGTGGCGAAGACAGCGCCTTCCACCTTGATGCTGTCCCCGGCTGCGAAGTCCATGATCACGTCGTTGCCGTTGCCGGAGGCCGCATACTGGAAGGTGTCGTTTCCGCCACCACCTGTCAGCGTGTCGTTGCCCGCGCCGCCGCTTAGGAAGTTGTTGTTCGCATTGCCGGTGATGCTGTCAGCCATGGCCGAGCCATTGACATTCTCGATGCTGATCAGCGTGTCGGTATTGCCCCAGCCGTCGGTGGCGCTGCCCGCCAGCAGACTGACCGTGACACCCTGGGTAGCCGGCGCCGGATCTCCGGGCCAAGTTTTGTAGAAGTAGTCGACGTTGTCATTACCCAAACCGCCGTTCAGGACGTCGTTGCCGGCCCCGCCGTTGAGAGCATCGTCGCCGTCGCCGCCGACGAGGGAGTCGTTGCCGTCGTTGCCGCTCAGGTAGTCGTTGCCCGCTCCACCGTCGATAGTGTCGTTGCCCGCGCCGCCGCTCAGACCGTTGTTGTTCCCATCGCCGGTGATGCTGTCGGCCATGGCCGAGCCATTGACATTCTCGATGCTGATCAGCGTGTCGGTATTGCCCCAACCGTCGGTGGCGCTGGCCGTCGCCAGATTCACCGTGACGCCCTGGGTGGCCGGCGCCGGATCTCCGGGCCAAGTGTTGTAGAAGTAGTCGGCGTTGTCGTTGCCCGCACCGCCATCGAGGGTGTCGTTGCCCGCACCGCCGTTGAGACCATCGTCACCGTCGCCGCCGGCGAGGGAGTCGTTGCCTTGGTTGCCGCTCAGGTAGTTGTTGTTCCCATCGCCGGTGATGCTGTCGGCCAGTGCCGAGCCGCTCACGTTCTCGATGCCGGTCAGCGTGTCGGTATTGCCCCAGCCGTCGGTGGCGCTGCCCGCCAGCAGACTGACCGTGACACCCTGGGTGGCCGGCGCCGGATCTCCGGGCCAAGTTTTGTAGAAGTAGTCGACGTTGTCGTTGCCCAGACCGCCATCGATGGTGTCGTTGCCTGCACCAGGGTTGAAGTAATCGTTGCCGTCGCCGCCGAGCATCGAGTCGTTGCCGGCGTCGCCGTTCAGCGAGTCGTCGCCTGCACCGCCATCGACAGCGTCGTTGCCGGCACCGGCATTGAGATTATCGTTGCCGTCACCGCCGAGCACGGAGTCGTTGCCGTCGCCGCCATTGAGGGTGTCGTTGCCGCCGCCGCCGATCAGGGTGTCGTTGCCGGACCAGCCCTGCAGCAGGTTGGCGCCGCCGTCGCCGGTGATGTGGTCGGCGACATCGCTGCCGTCGACATTCTCGATGCCGGACAAAGTGAAGCTGGAGTTGTAGATGCCTGCCGGTCCTGCTGCGATCGACCCGGTGCCCGCCAGAAGGTCGACGGTGTATTGGGTAATGACCGTACCGCTTGGAGTGTCCAGGCCGAGCGTGTCGATGCCGTTGCCGCCGTTGAACACGTCGGTGCCGGAAGAACCCGCTGCGGCCCAGCGCTCGTGCGTGACCAGGAGATCGTTGCCGTCGCCGCCGTTCAGCGTCTGGCTGCCGCCGGCGCTGACCAGAAGGTCGTTGCCGGCGCCGCCGTTGAGGGTGACGCTGGTGTCGTCGTCGCCGGTGGTGACGAGATTGTCACCGATCATCAGCACACCGTTCGTGAACACGATGTGGTCGCTCGCGATCTTGAGCGGGTTGAGCGCGTCGGCGCTCGCCGTGAACAACAGGGTAGCGGTCTTGATTGTGTTATGGAAGGAATCGAGCTGTCCCAGCATCAGGCCGCGGCCGTCGTTCGGCCCGCCGTCTATTTTGCTGATGTCGAAGTCCTGCGGCCCGAGTCCGGCGACATTCAAGATGTCCTTGGCCGGATCGAAGGAAATGACCGTGCCATTGGTCAACGCGGAATAATTGTAGGTCACCGCAAGCGTCTGGGCGCCGTCGGCGAACACCAGCCGCTCGATGTTGCTCAGCGTATCCGTGCCGTCGGCGCCGGCCACCGTATAGCCGCCGCCGACCAGCGGGGTGACCACATAGCCGGCCTGGCTGCCGCTGTAGATTGCGGAGTCGAAGCCGGCGCCGCCGTCGAGGGTGTCATTGCCGAGGCCGCCGGTCAGGGTGTCGTCGCCGTTTAGCGCAAACAGGCTGTTGTTCCAGTTGTCTCCGGTAATGGCGTCGTTGAAATTCGTACCCTGGATGCTCTCGATGCTGATCAGGATATCGGTGCCGCCAGCGCCGTCGACGGCCGTGCCGGTTGCCAGGTTTACCGTAACGCCGCTCGTCGACCCGATGTCATAACGCGCCGTGTCAAAGCCCGCGCCGCCGTCGATGCTGTCGTTGCCGGCCATGCCGAAAAACGTATCGTTGTCGGCGCCGCCGGTCAGGGTATCGTTGAAACCGGAGCCCATGACCTCCTCGATGCCGGTGAAGGTGTCGGTGCCGCCCAGGCCATCCTGAGCCGTACCCGCGCCGCCGCCCGCGAGCGTGACGTTGACCGCGGCGTTAGACTGGCCGTAACGCACCCGATCGATCCCCGCGCCGCCGTCGATGCTGTCGTTGCCGCCCAGTCCCTCGAACTGGTTGTCCGCAGAACTGCCGATGAGGGTGTCGGCATAATTCGAGCCGCGAATATTTTCGATGTTGAGCAGGGTGTCGCTGCCGCCGGCGCCGCTGGCCGTGCCGTTGAATCCGTTGCTGCCATTCTGGTCGGTGTCCAGCACAACGGTGACGCTGTTGCCGGCGTGCTCGTAGCTGACCCAGTCGCCGCCGCTGCCGCCGTCGATGGTGTCGTTGCCGCCCATGCCCTCGATCATGTTGCCCTGACCGCTGCCGGTCAGCGTGTCGGCGTAATTCGAGCCGCGAATATTCTCGATGTTGAGCAGGGTGTCGCTGCCGTCGGCGCCGCTGGCCGTGCCGTTGATGCCGTTGCCGTTGTTCTGGTCGGTGTCGAGAACGACGGTAACGCTGCCGCCAGCCAGCTCGTAGCTGACCCAGTCGCCGCTTCCGGGTCCGGCGCCGCCGGTGTTGCCGCCGTCGAGGGTGTCATTGCCCAGACCGCCAATCAGGGTGTCGTTGCCGTCGTTGCCGCTGAGGTAGTTATTGTTCGCATCGCCGGTGATGCTGTCGTTCAGTCCCGAGCCGTTCACGTTCTCGATGCCGATCAGCGTGTCCGTATTGTTCCAGCCGTCGGTCGCTGTGTTCGTCGACAGATTTACCGTGACGCCCTGGGTTGGGACCGGCACCGGATTCCCGGGCCAGGTATTGAAAAAATAGTCGACGTTGTCGTTACCCGCACCACCGTCGATGGTGTCGTTGCCCGCGCCACCGTTGAGGTAGTCATTGCCCGCCCCGCCATCGATCGTGTCGTTGCCCGCGCCGCCGTTTAGACCGTTGTTGTTTGCATCACCGGTAATGCTGTCGGCCATGGCCGAGCCGCTCACGTTCTCGATGCCGACCAGCGTGTCGGTGTTTCCCCAGTTGTCGGTCGCGGTGCCAGCCAACAGATTGACCGTGACGCCCAGGGTGGCCGGCGCCGGATCCCCCGGGTAGGTGTTGTAAAAGTAATCGGCGTTGTCGTTGCTGCCCGCCCCGCCATCGAGGGAGTCGCTGCCCCTCCCGCCGTTGAGGTTGTCGTCGCCGGCACCGCCGAAGAGTTGGTCGTTGCCATCGTTGCCGCTGAGGTAGTTGTTGTTCGCATCGCCGGTGATGCTGTCGGCCAGCGTCGAGCCGTTCACGCTTTCGATGCCGGTCAGCGTGTCGGTATTGCCCCAGCCGTCCGTGGCGGTGCCAGTCAGCAGATTGACCGTGACGCCCAGGGTGGCCGGCGGCGTCCCTGCGTTGTTAGAGTAGTCGATATTGTCCCAACCCAGACCGCCATCGATGCTGTCGTTGCCCGCCCCGCCGTTGAGGTTATCGTCATTATTGCCGCCGAGCAGCGTGTCGTTGCCGGCACCGCCGTTCAAATTGTCGTTGCCGTCACCACCGAGCAGCGAGTCGTTGCCGTCGTCGCCGTTCAGAACGTCGTTTCCAGCGCCGCCGTCGATGGTGTCGTCGCCCGCTCCGCCACTGATGGTGTCGTTGCCGCTGGTCCCGATCAGGTTGTCGTTGTAGTTCACCGCAAGCGTCTGGGCGCCATCGGCGAACACCAGCCGCTCGATGTTGCTCAGCGTATCCGTGCCGTCGGCGCCGGCCACGGTATAGCCGCCGCCGACCAGCGGGGTGACGACATAGCCGGCCTGGTTGCCGCTGTAGATTGCGGAGTCGAAGCCGGCGCCGCCGTCGAGGGTGTCGTTGCCCAGGCCGCCGGTCAGCGTGTCGTCGCCGGCCGCTGCGGAGAGCTTGTTGTTGCTGTTGTCCCCGGTCAGGGAGTCATTGAAACCAGATCCGTTAACGTTCTCGATACTGATCAGGGTGTCGGTATAACCCTGGCCGTCGATAGCGACGCCGGTTACCAGATTCACCGTAACGCCGGTCGCTGCGTCGAAGTCGTAATACGCCGTGTCATTGCCGCCGCCGCCATCGATGACGTCGTTGCCGGCCAAGCCGCGGAAGGAATCATCGCTGCTGCCGCCCGTCAGGGTGTCATTGAAATAGGTGGCAATCACGGCCTCGATGCCGGTGAGGGTGTCGGTGCCGCCCAGTCCGTCCTGAACCGTGCCTGCACCGGCACTGGTGAACGCGACGTTGATGGCAGCGGTAGAAAGCCCGTAGCGCACCCAATCAAACCCCGCGCCGCCGTCGATGCTGTCGTTGCCGCCCAGTCCCTCGAACTGGTTGTCCGCAGAACTGCCGATGAGGGTGTCGGCATAATTCGAGCCGCGAATATTCTCCATGTTGAGCAGGGTGTCGCTGCCGTCGGCGCCGCTGGCGGTGCCGTTGAAACCGTTGCTGCCATTCTGATCGGTGTCCAGCACAACGGTGACGCTGTTGCCGGCGTGCTCGTAGCTGACCCAGTCGCCGCCGCTGCCGCCGTCGATGGTGTCGTTGCCGCCCATGCCCTCGATCATGTTGCCCTGGGCGCTGCCGGTCAGGCTGTCGGCAAAATTTGAACCGCGAATATTTTCGATGTTGAGCAGGGTGTCACTGCCGTCGGCGCCGGTGGCCGTGCCGTTGAATCCGGTGCCGTTGTTCTGGTCGGTGTCGAGAACGACGGTGACGCTTGCGGTCGCCGCCGAGTAGCTGACGAAGTCGCCACTGCCAGGTCCGGGGCCGCCATTGTCGCCGCCGTCGAGCGTGTCGTTGCCCAGGCCGCCGGTCAGGACATCGTTGCCGGCCTGCGCCCAAATGTAGTTGTTGTTGGCGTCGCCGGACAGCGTGTCGTCAAATTGCGAACCGAGGATGTTTTCGATACTCGCAAAAGTGTCGGTGCCGCCCCAGCTGTCGGTCGCGGAGCCGGCGGCCAGATTCACCGACACGCCGCTCAGGGAACTGCCATAGCCGACCCGGTCAATACCGGCGCCGCCGTCTATGCTGTCATTGCCGGCCATGCCTTCAAACGTCTCGTCGCCGATGCCGCCGATGAACGTATCGTTGAAGTCCGAGCCGCGCACCGCTTCGATGCCGTCGAAGGTGTCGGTACCGGCGGCAACCCCGCTGAAACCGCCGTCGCCTGCGGTGCCCACACCGGCGGTGCCGGCGTCGAAGCTCACGGTGACCGCAGCGGTCGAGTGGTCGAAGCGGATGGTGTCATACCCGGCACCGCCGTGAATCACGTCGTTGCCGCCGCGGCCTTCGAATGCATCGTTCAATGCACCGCCGGTCAGGGAGTCGTCGTAGTTCGAACCGCGAACCGCCTCGATGTTGAGCAGGGTGTCGTTGCCGGCGGCCCCGGTCGTGGTGCCGCTGTAGCCGTTGCCGCTGTTGCCGTCGGTATCGAGCGTGACGACGACGCTGCCGCCGGCATTTTGATAGTTCACGCGGTCGCTGCCCTCGCCGCCGTCGATGGTGTCATCGCCGAGGCCGCCCTCGAACTGCTCGAAGTGGATGCTGGCAATGATCTGCGAACTGCTGCTGCCGCCGGTGAGGATGTCGTTGAAGTTGCTGCCGACAACGCCGTCGATGTTGATCAGCGTGTCGGTACCGCCGAAGCCGTCGGCAGCCGTGCCGGTGCCGAGATTCACCGTGACCGCATTGGGCGAATAGGCGTAGCTGGCTTGCGCATACACGGTCGGGGTGCCGCTGCCGCCGTTGATGGTGTCGTTGCCGCCCATGCCTTCGAAGGTCTCGCCGATGTCGCTGAGCAGGTACTGGGAAACGTTGGCCGGATTGCCGGTCAGGGTGTCGGCGTAGCCGGAGCCGCGCGCCCGCTCGATACTGATGAGCGTATCGTTGCCGTCCGCGCCGCTCGCCGTGCCCGCGCCCAGGTTGACGGTGACCGCACCGGAGGCATTCACATAATCGGCCAGGTCGCTGCCGCTGCCCCCGTCCAGGGTGTCGTTGCCGCCGTTGCCGCGCAGCCAGTTGCCGCCGCTGTCGCCGGTCAGGGTGTCGGCGTAGTTCGAGCCGGAAATGTGCTCGATGCCAGTCAGCGTATCGCTGCCGGCCGCACCGCTGGCCGTGCCTGCAGCGAGGCTGACCGCAACGCCGCCGCCCGCATACCAGTAGGATGCCCAGTCCGCACCGGCACCGCCGTCCAGCGCGTCGTTGCCCGAGCCGCTGTATAACCAGTCGTCTCCGCCACCGCCGTTCAGCGTATCGTTGCCGTAACCCGCATCCAGGGTGTCGTTGCCGTTGCCTCCATTCAGAATGTCGCTGCCGCCGCCACCGTTCAAGCTGTCGTTGCCGTCGCCGCCGCTCAAGCTGTCGTTGCCAAGCGCGCCCTGCAGCAGGTTGGCGTTGGCATCGCCGGTGATGCTGTCGTTGCCGTCGGAGCCCTCGACGTTCTCTATCCCCGACAGGGTGAAGGTCGAGGAATTGGCGCCCGCGGTGATCAGTTGCGCACCGACCGCCGTGTTGCCCAGATCGACCGTGTATCCGGCGAGGCCGGATACGCCGCCCAGCACCAGCGTATCGACGCCGTTGCCGCCGTTGAATACGTCGGCGCCCGATGCGCCCGCTGCGCCGAGGTTGCCGCCGATGGTGTGGAGCCTGTCGTTGCCGTCGCCCCCGTTCAGGGTCTGGCTGCCGCCGAAGCTCACCAGCACGTCGTTGCCCGCGCCGCCGTTCAGCGTCAGCGTGCTCGCGTCATCGCCCGTGCCGGGCGTGTTGTCCCCGGCCAGAAGCTGCGAGCCGTCGGCGAAGCTGATGTTGCTGCTCGCGAGCTTGTACGCATTGTGGTCGTCGCTGCCCGGCGTGAACAGCAGCGTGACATTCTTGAGCGGTACGCCGGACCCTTGCTGCGTCAGAATCACCCCGCGCCCTGCATCCGCTCCGGAATTGATCGTGTCGACGTCGATGTCGGTCGCCGCGATCCCGCTGCCGATACTCATGATGTCCCGCGCCGAGTCGAACGAGGTGATCGTGCCGTCGGCGAGGTTCGCAAACGTGTAGAGCACGGGCAGCGCCGTATTGCCGTCGCTGAACTGCAGCAGTTCGACGCCGTTCACCGTGTCGGTGCCGTCATTGCCGTCGGCGAGGTTGTTGTCGGTGACGGTATAGTTGTAGTTGCCGTTGACCGTCGTTGCCGCGCTGACCGTGTAGTCGGCTTTGTTGCCGCTGAACACCGCGGTGTCATAGCCCAAGCCGCCGTTGAGGACATCATCGCCCAGCCCGCCGGTCAAGGTGTCATCCCCTTGCGCGCCGATGAGGCTGTTGGCGTTGGCGTCCCCGATCAGGGTGTCGCTGAAATCCGATCCGCGCACATTCTGGAAGTTGCTGAAGCTGTCGGTTCCGCCCCAGCCATCGCTTGCCGTGCTCGTGCCAAGATTCACCGTCACCCCGCCCGGCGAATACTGGTAGCGGAGCATATTGACGCCGGCGCCGCCGTCCATGGCGTCGTTGCCCGCCCCGCCTTCGATTTCGTTGTCGCCGCTGCCGCCCGTGATCGTGTCGTTCCAGGCCGAACCAATGGCGCTTTCGACGTTGGTGAAGCTGTCGCTGCCGCCCATGCCGTCGAGCGCCGTGCCCGCGCCTGCCGTGATAGCGGAGAAACTCACTGTGACAGCTGCTGCGGAATGGCTGAAACTGACCGTGTCATTGCCCGCACCGCCATCGATGGTGTCGTTGCCCGCCATGCCCTCGATGGTGTTGCTCGCCGTGCTGCCGGTCAGGGTGTCGGCGAAAGCCGAACCGCGTAGGCTCTCGATGTTGTACAGCGTGTCGCCGCCATCGGCACCCATTGCCCAGCCGACAAATCCAGTGCTGTTGTTCTGGTCGCCGTCGAGGTTGACCGTGACGCTGCCCGAGGCGTGCTCATAGCTGACGAGGTCTTTGCCTCCGGCCGAGGTGTTGGCGCCGCCGGTGCCGCCGTCGATGGTGTCGTTGCCGCCCAGGCCCTCGAACTCGTTGTTCGCCGAGCTGCCGGTCAGGGTGTCGTTGTACTGCGAGCCGCGGACGTTCTCGATGTTGAGCAGGGTGTCGGAGCCGTCCGCGCCGTTGGCCCAGCCGACGTAGCCGTTGGCGCTGTTCTGGTCGCCGTCCAGATTCACGGTGACGCCGCCGCTGGCGTACTCGTAGCTGGCGAGGTCACCGCCGCTTGCCGTGTTGGCGCCGCCGTCGATGGTGTCGTTGCCGGCCATGCCGATGAAGGTCTCGTCGGCACCGCTGCCAGTCAGGCTGTCGTTGTTAGCCGATCCGCGCACCTGCTCGATGCTGGTCAAGGTGTCGGTATTGCCCCAGTTGTCGGTGGCCATGCCTGTCGCCAGGTTCACCGTGACGCCGACTCCATTGGGCCCCTGGTCGTAGCGCGCCGTATCGAAGCCGGCGCCGCCGTCGATGACGTCGTTGCCCTTCATGCCGATGAAGGAATCGTTGCTGCCACCGCCGGTCATGGTGTCGGCGTAATCGCTGCCGCGTATTTCTTCGATGTTGATCAGCGTATCGGTGCCGCCCAGTCCGTCCAGAACCGTGCCCGCGCCGCCGCCGGTGAAAGTGGCCTGGATGCCGCTCGCAGAACTGGTGTAGCGCGCCTGGTCGAACCCGGCGCCGCCGTCGATGGTGTCGTTGCCTCCGACGCCTTCGATCACGTTGTCCAGGGAACTGCCAGTCAGGTTGTCGGCGTAAGCCGAGCCCGAAATGTTCTCGATGTTGAGCAGGGTATCGGTGCCGCCCAGTCCGTCCTGCGCGGTGCCGACGATGCCGTTGGCGCTGTCCTGATCGGAATCGAGGGTCACAGTGACGCCGGTGAGGGCGGAGGCGTAGCTAACTTGGTCGCCGCCGCCGACGAGGTTCGCGCCGCCGTCGATGGTGTCGTTTCCGCTCAGGCCTTCGAACTGGTTGCTGAGGGAACTGCCCGTCAATGAGTCGGAAAGCTGCGATCCGCGTATGTTCTCGATGTTCATGAGAACGTCATTGCCGTCAAATCCGGTGGCCGTGCCGTTGTAGCCGTTGGCGCTGTTCTGGTCGCTGTCGAGGTTGACGGTGACGGCGCCCATGGTGTGTTCATAGCTGACGAGATCGCCGCCGCCGCCCCCACCGTCGATGGTGTCGTTGCCATTGCCGCCCTCGATGACGTCGTTCGACGCGCTGCCGGTGAGGACGTCGTTGAACTGCGAGCCGCGCACGTTCAGGATGCCGCTGAGGATGTCGCTGCCGTCGGCGCCGGTGGCCGTGCCGCTAATGCCGTTGGCGCTGTTCTGATCCGTATCGAGTACGACGGTGACGCTGCCGCCGGCGTGTTGATAGCTCGCGATGGTGCCGCTCGCGCCGACCAGGCTGTCGTTGCCCAGGCCGCCTTCGAGCGTGTCGTTGACACCGCCGGTCAGCGTGTCGTTGCCGGCTTCGCCTTGCAGCAGGTTGGCGCCGGCGTCGCCGGTGATGCTGTCGTTGCCGTCGGAGCCGTCGACGTTCTCGATGCCCGACAAGGTGAAGGTGGAGGAGTTGGCGCCGGCGGAGACCGAGCCTGTCGCCGTAGCAAGATTTACGGTGTATCCGGTCAGGCCGGCCACGCTGTCCAGCGCGAGCGTATCGGTGCCGGTGCCGCCATTGAACACGTCGGCGCCCAAGCCGCCGGACGCACCGAGGTTGGCGCCGACGGTGACCAGCCTGTCGTTTCCATCGCCGCCGTTCAGGGTCTGGCTGCCACCGAAGCTGACCAGTATGTCGTTGCCGGTAGTTCCATTCAGCGTCAGCGTGCTCGCATCATCTCCCGTCCCCGGTGTGTTGTCGCCGACCAGCAGCTGCGAGCCGTTGGCGAAGGTGATGTTGCTGCTTGCGAGCTTGTAGATGTTGGTCGCGTCGGATTCTGACGTGAAGAGCAGGGTGATGGTTTTCACAGGCATGGGGGAGCCTATGGCCGGAATACCGCCGGGGGCGGTACCCGAAGTTGCGGGGGTCGCCCATGCAGTAAGCATCACGCCGCGTCCCGCATCCAACCCGGAATTGATGGTGTCGATGCTGATGTCGGTCGCGGAAATCCCCTGATCGATGTTCAACACATCCAGGTTCGGGTCGAAGGAAACTGTCGAGCCATCGGCCAGGTTTGATAGGGTATATAGGGTGGGAAGTACCTGCGATGCATCGGCAAACTGCAGCAACTCGACGTTCGATACCGTGTCGGTGCCGTCATTACCGTTGGTAAGGTCGATGTCGGTAACGGTGTATTTGTAGACGCCGCTAACCGTTGCTGCACTGACCGTGTAGCCGGCCTGGTTGCCGCTAAACATCGCGCGGTCGTAGCCCAGGCCGCCGTCGATACTATCGTTGCCGGCGCCGCCGGCCAGCGTATCGTCGCCTCCCAGTCCGATGAGGGTATTGTTGCCGGCATCGCCGGTGAGGGTGTCGGCGAACTGCGAGCCGGTGATGTTCTCGATGTTGGTGATGGTATCGGTGCCGCTCCAGTTGTCGAGAACGGTCGCGCCGCCTCCTGCCAGAGCCACCGTCACGCCTGCGAATGGTGATGTAGCGTAGCTGATGGTGTCGCCGGCAGTCTCGCCGCCGCTGCCGCCGTCGATGACGTCGTTGCCGGCCATGCCTTCGAAAGTCTGGTCGCCGATGTTGCCGGTCAGCGTATCGCTGATATAGGAGCCGCGGACGCCTTCGATGCCGTCGAAGGTGTCGGTCCCGCCGTAACCGTCGAGCGCGGTGCCCGAGCCCGCCGTCGTGCCGCTGAACGTGACTTGAATGCCGGCCGGCGATGTGTCGAAGCGGATGGTGTCCATTCCCGCGCCGCCGGAGATGATGTCGTTGCCGCCGCGACCTTCGAACGCTTCGTTGCCACTGCCGCCGGTCAGCGTGTCGTTGGAATTCGAGGCGCGGACCTGCTCGATGCTGGTCAGCGTATCGGTGCCGCCATATCCGTCGCTCACGATACCGGTGGCGAAGTTCAGGTTGATCGCGCCGCCGTTGTAGTTCACCCGGTCGGCTCCCTCGCCGCCGTTGATGGTGTCGTTGCCTCCCAGGCCTTCGAACTGCTCGAAGTGGCTGCTGGCGATGATCACCGAACTGCTGCTGCCGCCGGTAAGCACGTCGTTGTAGTTGCTGCCGACGACGCCGTCGATGTTGATCAGGGTGTCGCTGGCGCCATAGCCGTCGGAGGCAGTGCCGGTGGCGAGGTTGACGTTCACCGCGCCGGGCGAACTCGAGTAGACGGCCTGCGCGATCGAGGACGGCGCGCTCGTGCCTCCGTTGATGATGTCGTTGCCCGCCATGCCTTCGAAGTTTTCGGCTAGGTCGCTCGACAGGAACTGGATGAAGCGGGTTCCGTTGCCGGTCAGGGTGTCGTTGTAAGCCGAGCCCTGGACGCTCTCGATGTTGGTGAAGGTGTCGGTATTGCCCCAGTTGTCGGTCGCAGTGCCCGATCCGAGCGCCCCTGTCAGCGTCACCGTCACGCCGGCCGGGCCCTGCGCATAGCTGACGCGGTCATAGCCGCCGCCGCCGTCTATGCTGTCGTTGCCGGCCATGCCCATGAAGGTCTCGTTGCCGCTACCGCCCGTCAGGCTGTCGTTGAACCCCGAGCCCTGAACCTGCTCGAAATTGCTCAGAACATCGGTATTGGCCCAACCGTCGGTCGCGAGGCCCGTCGCCAGGTTCACCGTGACAGCGCCCGGATCGGAGAGGTAGCTGACCGTGTCGAAGTTGGTCGTGCCGCTGCCGCCATCGAGCGTGTCGTTGCCTTGACCGCCGACGAGGGTGTCGTTGCCGTTGTTCCCGCCCTGGATCCAATTGTTGGCGGCGTTGCCGGTCAGGCTATCGTTGTAGGACGAGCCGAAAATGGACTGGAAGTTGCTCAGGGTGTCGGTGCCGCCCCAGCCGTCTGTAGCCGTGCCGGTGGCGAGATTGACGGTGACATTGCCCGGAGAGAGCGAATAGCTGGCCATGTCACTGGTGCCCGTGCCGCCGTTCACGGTGTCATTGCCACCCAGGCCCTCGATTACGTTGTTCGCGCTATCGCCCATGAGGACGTCGGCGGAGTATGAGCCGCGAATCTGTATGATGTTGCTCAGTGTGTCGTTGCCGTCGGCGCCGGTGGCCGTCCCGGCAGCGAGGTTGACCGTGACGCTGCCAGAGGCGTGCTCATAGGTGGCAATGGTGCCTCCGCCCGCGCTGCCGACCAGGCTGTCGTTGCCCTGTCCCCCTTCGAGGGTGTCGTTCATGCCGCCGCCGCCGATCAGGGTGTCGTTGCCGCCCTCGCCCTGTAGCAGGTTGGCGTTGGCGTCGCCGGTGATGGCGTCGTTGGCTTCCGAGCCATCGACGTTCTCGATGCCGGACAGGGTGAAATTGGACGAATTGCCCCCCGCGAAAATTGTTTGAGCACCCACCGCGAGGTTGCTCAGATCGACGCTATATCCGATCAAACCGGCTACGCCACCTAGCCCTAGGGTGTCGGTGCCGCCTTCGCCGTTGAATACGTCGGTTCCGGAGCCGCCGGGGGCGCCAAAATTCCCGCCCATGGTAAAGAGCGTATCGTTGCCATTACCGCCGTTCAGGGTCTGGCTGCCGCCGAAGCTGACGAGCAGATCATTGCCAGTGCCGCCGGTGAGCATAAGCGTCGAGAAGTCATCGCCTGTGCCCGGTGTGTTATCCCCGGCCAGCAACTGTGCGCCATTGGCAAACTGGGTGTTGCTGCTGGCAAGTTTATACAGGTTGAGCGGATCGCTCTCGGCGGTGAAGTACATCGTGATGTTCTTGACCGCGCCCCCGGACCCCCATTGCGTGAGGATCACGCCGCGTCCTGCATCTGGCCCGGTATCGATTGTTTGAACACCGATGTCGATCGGATTGAGCAGGGAACCTGTCGTTCCGCTGCCATAGCCGATATTCAATATGTCCCGGGTCGGGTCGAAGGAAAAGGCCGAGCCATCGGCCTGGTTCGCAAAGGTATAGAGCACGGGCAGCGCCGTGGTTCCGTCGCTGAACTGCAGCAGTTCTATGCCGGAAACCGTGTCGACGCCATCATTGCCGTCGGACGCGACGTTGTCGGTGACGGTATAGTTGTAGCTGCCGTTGACAGTTGTCGCAGCGCTAATCGTATAGGCGGCCTTATTGCCGCTGAACGCGGCAATGTCATAACCCAAACCGCCATTGAGAGTGTCGTTGCCCGCGCCGCCGTTCAGCGTGTCGTTGCCTTGCGCCGCGACGAGGTTGTTGGCGTTGGAATCGCCGAACAGGCTGTCGTTGAATTCCGATCCGCGCACATTCTGGAAATTGCTGAAGCTGTCGGTCCCGCCCCAGCCGTCGCTTGCCGATCCTCCGCCGAGGTCTACTGTCACTCCTCCCGGCGAATACTGATAACGGAGCATGTTGCTGCCGGCGCCGCCGTCCAGGGCGTCGTTGCCCGCCCCGCCTTCGATTTCGTTGTCGCCGAAGCCGCCTGTGATCGTGTCGTTCCAGGCCGAGCCGATGGCGCTTTCGACGTTGCTGAAGCTGTCGGTGCCGCCCATGCCGTCGAGCGCGGTGCCCGCGCCTGCGGTGATAGCGGAGAAACTCACGGTGACGGCTGCTGCGGAATGGCTGAAGCTCAGCGTATCATTGCCCGCACCGCCGTCTATGAAGTCGTTGCCCCCCATGCCTTCGATGGTGTTGTTCGCAGTGCTGCCGGTCAACAGGTCCGCGTAGGCCGAACCGCGAATGCCCTCGATGTTGTACAGCGTATCGTTGCCATCGGCACCATTTGCCCAGCCGACAAACCCGGTGCTGCTGTTCTGGTCGTTGTCAAGCATCACAGTGACAGCGCCGCCGGCGTGTTCGTAGCTGACGAGATCGCCGCTGCCGGCCGAGGCGCCGGCCGTGGTAGAGGCGCCGCCGGTGCCACCGTCGATGGTGTCGTTGCCGCCCAATCCCTCGAACTCATTGTTCGCCGAGCTGCCGGTCAGAGTGTCGTTGTACTGCGAGCCGCGGACGTTCTCGATGTTGAGCAGGGTATCGGCGCCGTCCGCGCCGTTGCTCCAGCCGTAATATCCGTTGGCGCCGTTCTGGTCGCTGTCGAGATTGACATTGACGTTGGCGGTGGCGTACTCGTAGCTGGCGAGATCGGTGCCTGCCCCGCCGTCGATGGTGTCGTTGCCGGCCATGCCGATGAAGCTCTCGTCGGCGCCGCTGCCTACCAGGCTGTCATTGTTACTCGAGCCGCGCACCTGCTCGATGCTGATCAGCGTGTCGCTATTGCCCCAGTTGTCGATGGCGATGCCGGTCGCGAGGTTCACCGTCACCCCACTCGTTCCGCCCTGGTCGTACCGTGCTGTATCGAAGCCGGCACCGCCGTCGATGGTGTCATTACCCATCTGGCCGCTGAAGGAGTCGTTGCCGCTGCCGCCGGTCATGGTGTCGGCGTAATCGCTGCCCCGCACCTCTTCGATGTTGATCAAGGTGTCGGTGCCGCCCTGTCCATCGGTTACCGTTGCAGCGCCGGCACCGGTGAAGGTGACATGTATGGCGCCGGTGCCGCCGCGGCCGTAGCGCGCGGTATCGAACCCGGCGCCACCGTCGAGGGTGTCGTTGCCCGCCCCACCGTCGATGGCGTTGTCGCCGGAATTGCCGGTCAGATTGTCCGCGAACATCGAGCCGCGGATGTTCTCGAAGTTGCTCAGGGTGTCGTTGCCTTCGGCGCCGCTGGCGCTGCCGGTGCCGAGGTTGACGGTGACGCCGCCCGCACCGCCCATGTAGCTCAGCGTGTAGCTGATCGTGTCGGTGCCGGCGCCGCCGTCGAGGGTGTCGTTGCCGCCCAGGCCTTCGATTTCGTTGTTCGCCGCACTGCCGGTCAGGAGGTCGTTGAAATTCGAACCGCGAAGGTTCTCGATGTTGACCAGGGTATCGTTGCCATCGGCGCCGCTGGCCGTGCCGTTATAACCGGTGGCGCCGTTCTGGTCGGTGTCGAGGGTGACTGTTACACTGCCGCCAGCCGCCTCGTAGCTGGCGAGGTCGTTGCCATTGTCGCCGACGAGGCTGTCGTCGCCGGCGCCCCCGTTCAGGGTGTCGTTGCCGTTGCCGCCCCACAGGGTGTCGTTGCCGCCGCCACCGATCATCAGGTCGTTGCCGTCCGCGCCGCTCAGCAATTGGGCGCCGCCGAAGCTGAGCAGCTGATCATTGCCCGCGCCGCCGAACAGGCCATTGGTGGTCGTGTTGTCCGACGTCGTATTGACGGTGTCGTCGCCCACCAGCAGCACCGAGCCGTTGGCAAAGACGATATTCTGGTCGGTGATCTTGTAGAGGTTGGTCGGATCGACGTCCGGCGTGAATACCAGCGAAACGATCTTTGCCGTCGCGCCGCTGTACGATTCGTTCGGGGTAAGCGTGATGCCCCGACCGGCGTCGCCGCCGGACGTGATGGCCGTGATGGAGAAATTGGCGGCGGACAGGGCCATGTCCTGGAACGCCAGGGTATTGACCGCGGGGTCGAATGCCGTCGCTGACATGTGCCCCAGCGCCGCATAGTCAAGGACATGCGGGAGCAGATAATTGGTATTGAAGAACTGCAGTACCTCGATATTGGAAATGGTGTCGATGCCGTCGACGCCGGTGACCGTATAGGTCGTCCCGGTGACGGGGGTTACCGTGTAGTCGACGCCCAATACGCCGTTGTAGGTGGTGCGGTCGTATCCCTGTCCGCCGTCGAGCACATCGCTGCCCGGGCCGCCCCAGAGACTATCGTTGCCCATGCCGCCGTAGATCGTGTCGTTGCCGCCAAAGCCCGACAGGTTGTTGTTGTTCCAATCGCCGCTGATGAGGTCGGGCTGCTCGGAGCCATTGATGTTTTCGATTCCGGACAGCGTGAAGCTGGAGGGATTGGTGCCAGCCACCGATCCGGTGGCGTTGATGCCGTCGGGGCCGGGGATGAGGCTGACGGTGTATCCGGTCAATCCGGCTACGCTGCCGAGGTTCAGCGTATCGGTACCCGCGCCGCCGTTGAATGCGTCTGTCCCGGAGCCGCCCGCAGTACCGTTAGCGCCGCCCCAGGTCACCAGATAGTCGTTGCCCGAATTGCCGTTGAGCGTATCGCTGCCGCCGAAGCTGATCAGCAGGTCACCGGTGCCGCTACCGTTCAAGTTGTGTGAGCCGCTATCGTCGCCTGTGCCGGCCGTGTTATCGCCGACCAGGAGTTGCGAGCCGCTCTGGAACGTGAGCATGCCAGTCGATATCTTGTAGAAGCTGGCTGGATCAGGCGTCGGAAACACCAGCGAAATCGTCTTGACGATCGTCACGCCGTCGGCGGGACTCATCTGTTCCAGCCTGATCCCCGATCCGCCATCCAGCGTCGACGGCCGGAAATTGGTCGCCAGGAGCAGAGGATCATTGACGTACAGATTATCGACCGTGGGGTCGAAGGATGTAGAAGAACCATCGACAAGGGTTGAGTAGTTGAAAGTAGCCATGATCGTAAGGCCTCCTCTGGTCTTCTAGTGAATTTGATTCGAGCGCGTTCGCTGCGCGGGCGTACCCGGTGCGCGGCGATGGGCGCGATGCTGATCCTCCAGCTCGAACCGCTGGAACGAATTAACCAAGGTTTGAAGATGGTCCCATCCGGACGGATAGGCGAAAGTTACCGCGCAGCGCGTGCTATTTCGATAGCGCGCTGACACTCTTGTTGCAAGGGTGATCCGCTTCATAGGTACTGACCCCTGGTGTCACCTATGAACTGCTCGTCTCGTTATCTGTTCGCTCTAGGAAAGAATTGGCGACTTTTCAGATAGTGTCCGCTTGCCGAATCGGGATTCGCCAACACCTCTGTTCAGATGGCGCAAGCGCAGAGGCCGGGACATATACCCGACCAAGGTATTCGCGGCCGAGGTATCGAGGAATCACAGAATAAGCATCGTGTGATGCTAAGGATAGATTCGGGGGCTGCATATCGCTTATTGCGCTATTTTGGGATAGCTTGAAACGTTAGGTCTCGCCTGCACGTATTGATGATGCGGCGAATGCAGATATGAAGCTGAATTCAGGTCGCCAGAGTTTCCAGCAGTTGCACCTGCCGCGGCAGGCACCGGGTGGCAAGATCGAATCGATCGACCACGGTCTGCCGCGCAGCTTCTCGCAGGGGCGCGAGTTGCTTGCGCCGCTCCAGGGCAGCTACCACACTGTCGGCAATGGCCTGTTGGTCGAAGAAATCCACCAGCCAGCCGTTTTCGTCATGCTTGATGACCTCCTCGACTGGGGCGGTGCGCGAGGCGACGACCATGCAAGCGGCGGACATCGCTTCGAGCAGCGACCAGGACACAACGAACGGGTAAGTCAGATAGACGTGAACGGTCGATATCTGCAGCACACTAAGGTAGCGGGCGTAGGGGATGCGGCCTAGAAAATGAACACGTTCGAGGTCCAGTTTCCCCTCGAGCTGCTTGAGCAGGATTTCGCGCCAGCACCGGCCTTGCGCAAGCGTGAGTCCGTAACTGACCTCGTCGCCGCCCACGATCAAGACTCTGGCGTTGGGCCGGCGCTCCAGTATCGCAGGCAAAGTGCGCATGAAGATGTGAAATCCGCGGTAAGGTTCGAGATTGCGCGCCACGTAGGTCACGATTTCGTCGCCGGCGCCAAGCGTGAGATCCGGGCTCTTTAGAGCGACTTTGGCAGTGGACGAGGGGGCGGCCGCGCTGCTGTCGATGCCGTCGTGCGCAACCTGGATGCGATCCTGGATCAGACCGGGATAGCGGCTCTTTTGCCAGCGTGTCGGCGCAAGCAGAAGGTCGGCGCTCTCGATGCTCATCCATTGCGTGGTGTTCTTGATCCTGACGCGAAACAGGTCATCGACGGAAGCGGGGAACTCGGGATCGAAGCCCACATCCGCGCCCGCCGCATGATAGTAGTACTCGGCATAAAGCACCAGTTTCGCATCCGGAAACACCTCGCGAAGAAACAGCGCCTCGCCCCAACCCGGATGGGCCACCACAAGCTCGGGTCGAAAACCGCGCGCCTTGAGCTTTGCGGCAACACGCACGACCTCCTGAGCGCGCCGGATCGCGCCCTCGTAGCCGCGCAGGTATGGGTGCGTGGCCTTGCCTCCCGGCTTGGGCGCCGGATAGGGGCATATCTCAACGCGCGGATGCGCAAGCGCAACCCGCCCGAGATTGCCGGCATCACCGATTGCGACGACGCGATTGGCCGGTTGCGATGCAAAATGTGTAGCGATATGTCGAAACTGCGCGGGAAAGTTCTGGTGCACGAACAGCAGATTCATAGTGGGTACCGTGCAGGTGAGGGCAATCGTTTCATTTCAATCGCTGCCCGCGGCAATCGGTACGCGCACCGAATCGCCGCCGTCCTTCCCAGACCGCGACTACGAATGCATTCAGTTCGTGCACCACGGAACGGTACGCTTGTGCGGTCGCTGTTCAGGCTGGTGACAACCATCGGTGCGCAGTTGTGCTGCATAGGAAAGTTCGGATTGTGCCATTTCGAGCGCGTGCCGGGGCCGCTGCGCACTGCAGTCCCGGGGCTAGTTTGTAAGCATTCCTAGCCGGGCCACCGCGACAAGCGCACGCTCGGACAGGTTCAACAAGGATTGATGCCTTTCCCTGGAACCGTCGTTTGGCTCTGGCCGCGGAGCTAAAATGAGGCTTGAAATTGGCAGAATGTGCCGTGAGGATCAGTCTGTGGCTAGATCATCAATAAGTGCCTAATCTTCAACGCTGAACGGGCTCCACGAAAGATAGCGTTTCAAGCTAGTCTTGTTTAATGCTTCGAGCGATACCGCTTCGAACCGCGATGCTTTAGCCTCGGTAAATGCAGAACTCGGAATGCACCTTGGGCCTGCATGAATGGCGTTGGCGCAGAGCGTAGGGAAAATTGACTGAGAACAGGAAAAGAGCTTACAAATGAAAGGCCTGATCCTAGCCGGCGGCTCCGGGACGCGCCTGTATCCGGTGACGCTCGCGGTGTCGAAGCAGTTGCTGCCGATCTACGACAAGCCGATGATCTACTATCCCTTGTCGACCCTGATGCTCGCGGGCTTGCGCGACATCCTGGTGATTTCCACGCCCGAGGACACACCGCGCTTTACCCAGCTCCTGGGCGACGGGGCGAAATGGGGCATCAACATTTCCTACGCGGTGCAGCCGGCGCCGCAGGGCATTGCACAGGCGTTCATCATCGGCGCCGGCTACATCGGCAACGACACCTCGGCGCTGGTGTTGGGGGACAACATTTTTCATGGCCACGACCTCGTCGCGGAGCTCAAGGCCGCGGCAAAGATCGAAGCGGGCGCCAAAGTGTTCGCCTACGCGGTGCACGACCCTGAGCGCTACGGCGTGGTGGAGTTCGATGCGGGGCGCACCGTGCTCTCGATCGAAGAGAAGCCCAAGCATCCGAAGTCGCGCTATGCAGTAACCGGGCTCTATTTTTATGACCGGCAGGTGGTCGAGATCGCGCGCGCGCTCAAGCCTTCGGCGCGCGGAGAGCTGGAGATCACCGATGTCAACCGGCGCTACCTGGAACTCAAGCAGCTGAGCACCCACGTCATGGGGCGCGGCATGGCCTGGCTCGATACCGGCACGCACGAATCGCTGCTCGAGGCGTCGAGCTTCATCCAGATCATCGAGAAACGCCAGGGACTGAAGGTGGCCTGCGTGGAGGAGATCGCCTATCGCCAGGGTTACATAGACGCGGAGCAGCTCGCGCGCCTGGCCGAACCGATGCGCAAGAACGGCTACGGGCAATACCTGCTCGACCTATTGAATGAAAGGGTGTTCTGATGCAAGTCAATGCGACTGAAATTTCCGATGTGCTCCTGATCCAGCCGAAGGTGTTTGCCGATGCGCGCGGGTTCTTCTTCGAGAGCTTCAACGAACGCGCGTTTGCGAAGGCGACCGGCGTCAGGGCTCAATTCGTGCAGGACAACCATTCGCGCTCGGTGAAGCACACGTTGCGCGGCCTGCATTACCAGATCCGCCAGCCGCAGGGCAAACTGGTGCGCGTGGTGGCGGGCGAAGTGTTCGATGTGGTGGTGGACATCCGCCGCCATTCACTGACCTTCGGCAGATCGGTGGGCATGACGCTTTCAGCCGAGAAGCACAACATGCTCTGGATCCCGCCCGGTTTCGCGCACGGTTTCCTGGTGCTCTCCGATGGCGCGGAGTTTCTCTACAAGACCACCGACTACTGGGCACCCGAGCACGAGCGCACGCTGCTTTGGAACGATCCCGCGCTCGGCATCGTCTGGCCGCTGGCGGGCGAACCGATCATGGCGGCGAAAGACCTGGCCGGGAAGCGCCTCGCCGACGCGGATGTGTTCGAGGGGCGGGGTTCGGTGGAGGTGGCGGCGGTGGGGTGAGGAATTGCGCTGGGAGCATGCGGTGATCGTATCGCGGGGCGACGAGGTAGCGGGCCTCTTCGCGCGGCGGCGGCGGACGCGGGCGGAGGAACCGGCGCACCTGACCGCGATGCAAGCGGCGGGGCAGACAGTGGCGGGGCAGACAGTGTATGAGCGGTTTGAGGGGGTGAGGTGCTTTTGAGGGCGATCTAATCCTGCGGGGGTGCGGCGCGCACCTATGCTGCGCCTAGAATCCCGCTTCCCTCTGGTGGCGCAATGCAAGGATTAGCGCTTGGCGGCTGTCAAAGCGGTTGAGGATGACGTATCCGCTGTCGCCAAACGTTATCGGCCAAGTTCGGTATTCCGGGTCAGTCTCGACTATGGCGCGTCCAAGGCCGGGCTGGGTTTCCAAGATACGAACCTGGCTGCGTATCGCGCCGGCCGCACGCCGCGCGGCGTCGGGGCTTTTTGATGCGAGGAATTGATATAGGCGCCGCATATCGGCCAGCGCCGGAGCGGTCCAGATCAGTCGTGGCATTCCGGCGGTTCGACGTCGTTACCGTTTTCCAGCTGAGCGAGCCAGGGGTCTGCCTCGGCGTCCGTAACATGTTGGCCGGTTGCCTGGTAATGTTCCCAGGCATCCTTGCCGGCTTGGAGAAACGCCTGACGCTTTTCCTCGCGATCAAGATATTGCTCAATGGCTTCGCGCATCAGCATTGCTGTGAATCGTCGAGAGCCTTCGAGCGACGTTAACGCTCGAGCCCATCAAGCCCATTTTCGGGTCGTGTCTTGATATGAGCACATTTTGAAATATTTTAGATATAATGTGACTACAATTCATCTGGGAGTTCTGCCATGCTGGTTGCTGTTCGCGAACTGAAAGCCGGCCTTTCCCGTCTGCTGTTGCGTGCGCAGAAGGGCGAGGTTATTGAGGTCACATCTCACAACAAACCGATCGCCCGCATCGTCGGTATTCCGCCACACGCTGGTGAGGGACTGCGCAGCCTGATCGCGGGCGGCACACTCAGCTGGGGCGGTGGGAAACCTGTGTTGGCTCCCCCGCTGACACTGTCGGACCAAGGCAAGCCCGTCAGTCAGCTGGTCCTGGACAATCGACTTTGATCCTGTTCTGCGACACATCCGCCCTGGTCAAGCTGTATGTGCAGGAGGGTTCCAGCGCCGCCGTGCAAGCGCTTGCGGAGTCGGCGTCCGCCGTCGCCGTGTGCCGCATTGCCTGGGCCGAAACCATGGCGGCATTGGCGCGCCGTTCGCGCGAAAATCCCGCCGACGCCGCGGCGATCGAGGCTGTCAGAACCCGAATGCGCAATGACTGGCAGCGTTATGCCATCGTCGAAGTTACGCAACAACTGGTGGAACTGGCGGGTGACTATGCCGATACATTCGCGCTGCGAAGCTACGATAGCATCCAACTCGCCGCAGCCCGCATCCTGCAGGTGGCAACCACCGAAGAACTGCAATTTGCCTGCTTTGACGCCCGTCTGAAGAAGGCCGCCAATGTGCTGGGCATGCTTTGATTTGGCGCATGAACGACTGCGTCCACTTGCGGCGTGGATTAACCGCCTGCCGACGGGTGCTGTGGATGAATTCTAAGATACGACTATTAGTACGTATATTACAATAAAGTCGCGACTATATTTCAGTATGCGATATAATGGTCAAAATGAAGCGCCACCTCGACGATTTGGTCGCCACCGACCTGCAGCGCAAGATGGTCCTGCTCACCGGCCCAAGGCAGGTAGGCAAGACGACTCTTTGCCTTCATTTGATGGAGCGCTTTCCACCCGCCCAGTACCTTAACTGGGATGTCGCCACCGACCGCGCAATCCTGCAACGGCAGACCTGGGGGGCACGAACCCGTCTGCTGGCCATGGATGAGATTCACAAGATGCCGGGCTGGAAGAATTGGCTCAAGGGCGTTGTCGATGGCCGACCGCCGGAGCAGGCGCTGCTGGTGACCGGCAGCGCGCGCATGGAAACCTGGCGCCAGAGCGGTGATTCACTGGCCGGGCGCTACCTGCCCTTCCGGCTGCACCCGATTTCGGTGCGTGAATGGTGCGAGCAGCAAGGCGGTACGCCGACCGAAGCTTTGACGCGTCTGATGGAACGCGGTGGTTTCCCCGAGCCGTGTCTGGCCGAAAAGGTGGAAGACGCCGACCGCTGGCGCCGGCAATACTTCACCGACCTGATCCGCGAGGACGTCATGGAGTTCTCCCGCCTGCACGAAGTAAGCGCCATGCGCTTGTTCGTGGAACTGTTGCGCGAGCGCGTCGGCTCGCCGCTGTCGCTGGCGTCGATCGCCCGCGATCTGGCCGTATCGCCCGCCACGCTAAAGCGCTACCTCGACATCCTGCAGGCGCTCTACATCGTCTTCGCCGTTCAGCCGTGGCATCACAACATCGGCCGCGCCATCCTGCAAACGCCGAAGGTCTACTTCTTCGATACCGGGCTGGTGCGCGCAGACGCGGGCGTGCGTTTCGAGAATGCCGTCGCCGCGATGTTGCTCAAGCATGCGCATTTCCGGCAAGACGTGCAGGGCAAGACCGTCGGCCTGCACTACATCCGCACCAAGGATGGCGCCGAAATCGATTTCGCGTTGAGCGAGGAGAACCGGCTGACCCATCTGATAGAGTGCAAACTGACGGACAAAGCGCCGCACCGGGCGCTTGCCAGATTCGCCGGTCAATTTGCCGACGCCGAAGCGGTGCAGATCGTCTATGACTTGAGGCAGGAGGAATACCGCGCGCCGGTGCATATTCTCGATGCCGCAAATTGGCTAAAGGGTCTGGCTGCATGATGCATCAACTACGTCAGAGGGATTCCTGCTGGTTTGAGGATGATTCCAGTTGCCGCCCGGACCTCATCACAGTCCACGCCCGGCCGGTTGCGCGCGACGCTGCGACGAAGCGTGAAACAATTGGCTAAGATCGACATTTTCAACGGCGACGCCGACGGCATCTGCGCGCTGCACCAGTTGCGCCTCGCCGCGCCCGGCAGCGACCGGCTGGTGACCGGCGTCAAGCGCGACATCGGTTTGCTCGAGCGGGTCGATGCCTTGCCCGGCGACGAGGTGACGGTGCTCGACCTCTCGCTCGAGCCGAACCGGCGTGGGCTGATGCGCTTGCTGGACGCGGGTGCGCACGTGAGGTATTTCGACCACCACTACGCGGGCGAGGTGCCGGTGCATCCCAATTTGCAGGCGCACATCGATACCGCGGCGGATGTCTGCACCAGCATCCTGGTCGATCGCCACCTCGACGGCCGCTTCCGCCCCTGGGCGGTGGCGGCGGCCTTCGGCGACAATCTGGTGCAAAGCGCCGAAGCGCTGGCGCACGCGGGCGGCTACGCCAGGGCGCGCACGCGCATGCTCGCCGCGCTCGGCGAATGCCTCAATTACAACGGCTATGGCGACTCGCTGGCCGATCTGCATTTTCATCCGGCAGAACTGTACGCGGCGTTGCGCCCGTTTGCGGATCCGGGCGAGTTCGTTGCCGTTTCGCCGGTGTACGCAGAGCTCACGACGGGCTTTCGCGCGGACATGCGCAAGACGAAGACGCTCGCGCCCGCGATCGACGATCCGGCCTGCCGCGCTTATGTTCTGCCCGATGCGCCCTGGGCGCGGCGCGTAAGCGGGGTGTTCGCCAACCGGCTCGCCGCCGAGTTGCCTGGCGCCGCGCATTCGGTGCTGACACCCGATGCGCACGGCAGTTACACCGTCAGCGTCCGGGCGCCGGTGGCCAAGCCCTGCGGCGCCGATACGCTGTGCCGGGCGTTCGAGAACGGCGGCGGGCGCAAGGCCGCGGCGGGGATCAACCGCCTACCGGCGGCTGCGGTGGACGAATTCCTGCGCCGGTTCGCGGAGCATTGTTTCGGCTAAGCGTCGAAAACCCGATAGCGCCGCGGCCTAGTGGCCAGGCTCGAAGACGGCGTCATGCCCGACGCCAGGCCGGGTTCGCAGAGTCCGGTCGGGACTGCAATTCGCAGCCGCAGGATTTCACGGTCTTCCATGCGCTCACAACTCGTCCGCCAAGGCGATCGCGGCCAGGCGCTCCGCGGCCTCGAGCGCTGCGCACTCGGCCGTCTTCAGCCACACCTCAGGGCGCTCGGGCGCCTCGTAGGGGCTGTCATAGCCGGTAAAGTTCTTGAGCGCACCGGAACGCGCCTTGGCGTACAGGCCTTTGGGATCGCGCTGCTCGCAGCTTGCGAGCGAGGTATCCACGAACACCTCCACGAACTGGCCTTGCTTGAACAGCCCGCGGGCGAATTCGCGCTCCGCCTTGAACGGGGAGATGAAGGAAACGATGACGATCAGGCCTGAATCGACCATGAGGCGGGCGACCTCCGCCACCCGGCGGATGTTCTCGACGCGATCGGCCTCGGTAAAGCCGAGGTCGCGGTTGAGACCGTGGCGCACGTTGTCGCCATCGAGGATGGTGGTGTGCTTTCCGGCGGCATGCAGGCGCTTTTCCATCAGGTTGGCGATGGTCGATTTCCCGGAAGACGGCAGCCCGGTGAACCAGAAGCAGCGCGCCGCCTGGCCTTTGATCTCGGCCCGCGCCTGGGGCGTGATGTGAATTTCCTGCCAGTGCACGTTGGTCGCGCGACGCAGGGCGAAACGCAGCGTGCCGATGGCGAGCACGTCCTTGCTGAGCCGGTCCTCCAATACGAACGTGCCGAGGGTGCGGTTGTTCGAATACGGCTCGAACGCGACCGGTCGGTCGAAACTCAGGTTGATGTCGGCGATATCGTTCAAAGCCAGTGAGTTCGCCGCGAGGTGCTGGCCGCTGTCGATGTCGACGCGGTACTTGATCCGGGTGACAGCCGCCGCCGCCTGCTGCGTGTGTACGCTTGCGCCATGCTGCCGCTCCGGAATCAGGGGTTGAGGCGACAACCAGATCAGGCGCGCCTCGAACTGGTCGGCGGCCTCCACCGGATCGGACAGCGTGGTGAGGACGTCGCCGCGGTTTACCTCCACGGCATCAGCCAGGCTCAGGCTCACCGCCTGCCCCGCCTGCGCTTCGGGAAGCTCGCCGTCGGGGTTGGAAATTCCGGTTACCGTCGTCGATGCGCCCGAAGGAACGATGCGAACGCGGTCGCCGCGTCGAAGCGTACCCGCGGCGATACGTCCGCGAACGGCGCGCGTGCCGGAATCCCCCTGGTGCACCGACTGCACCGGCATGCGCAAGGCGGCCGGCGGCGCGTCGGGGATGGCAACGGATTGCAGCAATTGCACGAGCGTCGGCCCGTGGTACCAGGGCGAGCGCTCGCCGGCCGCGGCGACGTTGTCGCCGCCGAGCGCCGAAATCGGCACGAATTGGATGCGATCGAACTCCAAGGCCTGCGCAAACGCGAGGGTGTCGCGTTCGATGTCGCGGTAGCGCGCCTCGTCCCATCCGGCCAGGTCCATCTTGTTGATCGCGACGACTACCTGCCGGATGCCGAACATGCTGGCGATCCGGCTGTGCCGCCGGGTCTGCAGCTGCAAGCCGTTGCGCGCATCGACGAGCACCAGCGCCAGCTCTGCGCCGGCGAGTGCAATCGCCGTGTCGCGGACGTGTGCTTCGTCGCCACGCGCGTCGGCCACCGCGAAGCTGCGATCCGCGAGCGTAAAGTTGCGCCAGGGAATGCCGATCGGGATGCCCGACTCGACCCAGGTGTCGCGTTCTGTCGCATGACGCGGCGGCGCGGCCGCGTGCGCCGCGGAAAGCAGCCTCGATGTCGACAGCAACTGGTCGACCAGCGCCGTTTTGCCGTCGCCAACGCTGCCGCAGGCGACGACGCGCAGCAATCCGGATTGCTGCGCTGGATTGATGTCCGTCATTTTGTTTTCTTTCGTCAGGCGTATCGCGGGCACAGCCCGCTCAGTGTCACTTTGCAATCAGTGGCTGCGCTCACGCGACTCTGGACCCGCGTTCAGTCGGGCGGTTCGATCGGCTTTGAGCCCTGCTCCCTTGGTGCCGAGCGCCACAGACGAATGATACGCGGAAACGGCAGGACGAGGATCACCGGCCGGGGATCGGTGGAGGCGACTGCGCCACCGCTTTACCTAGATTGCGGCCCCTGCGTCGGTAGACGTCGTCTGCACGGTCCAAGCGGAAAATTCAAAGTTTCCGGGCTGTTAGACGGTGCCAAGGGTAAGATGTAGTTGCTGCCTCGCATGCGTTTCGCAGGGCGCGGCGCGCATGCATTCGGGGCAATTTTGGAGGCTTGGAGGCGATCGAAGGAATCCACATCTGCGCCAGCCGCAGTGATGCGGCTGGCGGGCAGGCTCGCGCATCCTTCGCGCGACCAATTTACTTGGCGCGCGTTCCGCAGCGCCCGCGCAACGTCGGTAGTTGCGTCAGCGCAGCACGCGTCGTAACACCCACACCGCCATGAGCATCCTGAACTGGCTGATCCGCAGCGAAGGCGCGCGCAAGCGCGAGCCGGCCGCCGACGCGCGCGTCGCCAACGCGATCGAACTGGCGGTGCTCGGCATCGACGGCCGTCTGCGCCTGGTCACCGATTACGCCGGCCGGCTGGCGCCGGCGGTCGAGGCCGCGCTCGCGCATTGCAGCGCCCTGGCTGCCGCCATTCCCGGCCCCATCGATCTGCTCCCCAACGCCTGGAGCCGGAATCCCGGCGTGCGCGCGCTGTTCGTGCAGGCGGACGAGATCGACGAGTTGCTCGGGCACTCGCTGGAACTGCTCGCTTTTGCGGAGCAGCCGGCCCATGCCGGCGTCGACGAACTGTGCGCGGTGATTTCGCTGCTGCGCACCGAACAGAAGGTGCTGGGCTGGGCCAGCCACGGCGAAGTATTGCAGCGCGACGTGCCGCAACGCACGGTAAGCTTTTCCCGCCATCGCCTGCTTGCGCCCAGCGCGAGCGAAGCTGAATTGCGGCTCGAGGTGGAGTGGCGCGCGTACGAACACCTGGTGGTCGAGGCGCTGGGATATCTGTTCCGGGACGGAACGGCGGAGCGTCCGACCGGAACGGCAAGCGCCTTGCTGCGCGAGCGATTACAACTGCTGCAACAAGCGCGGGCCGGACTGGATGCCTTGCACCAGCCGCCCGTAGCGGACGAATTGGCATTTCATGCGCTGCGGCAACAGCTGATCGAAAACGGCCGGCAGCTGGCTTCCCTGCATCAGCGTGCAACCAGCCTCGAGGATCGGCTCGAGCGCGTGATCGAGGTTCTCGCCAGGCCTGAAGAGGTGATCGTCTTCGGCCGGATCGAAGACCGGCTGACAGCGCTCAACGTTATCGCCAGCGACGATGCGGACATCGCCGCGGAACTGTGCCTCGCGGAGATCGCGGTAAAAGGCGCGCAAACCTACGCGCGCACCACCGCTATCGTCCGCCTGAACCGACAGCAATTGAAGCCGCGGCGCATGGACTATTCTGCCGCCGAGCGCTGGCTGTGAATGGCTGGGCATTGCGCGATCTTGGATCGGCCCGCGCTCACCCCCTCCTGCGCTAACGGGAGCGGGCGCGCTCTAGCGTTTCCTCAGGCCCAGGTGCGCAAGATCGGCGAGTGCAGCCTGCATCTTTGCCCCTTTCTTCAGCCGCGCGTCGTCCACCGGCGCACCGGTCGCGCTGCGCACCGGTATCACGCCCGCCCAGATCGGCAGCGCGTAATCGGCTTCGTCGTCCACCGGAGCGCCGCTGCGTAACTTGGCGGAGGCCTCGTCGATATGCATGCCGAGCACGGTGGTCGCTTTCAGTTCCTTCGCGTTCACCGGGCGCAGTTCCTGCCAGCGGCCGGGATACAGGCGCTCGACGAAGGCTTCGAGCTTTGCCAGTTTTTCGCCCGAGCCCTCGACCTTGTGCGCCTTGCCGAACAGCATGGCCGAGCGAAAGTTGAGCGAATGGTGAAACGCGGAGCGCGCGAGCACTAGGCCGTCCAGGTGCGTCACGGTCAGGCAGCAGTCGGCGCCCGTCTCCAGCGCGCGCAGCATGCGGCTGGCCGACGAGCCGTGCCAGTACACCGCGTCGCCCTCGCGCCAGTAGGCGGTAGGCGTGACGTAGGGCTGGCCGTCGATGGCATAGCCGACGTGGCAGATGAAACCCGCGTCGAGTACGGCGTAAACCGTGGCGCGATCGTAGTGGCCGCGTTTGGGCAGGCGTCTCAGTCTGGAACGCGCGCTGGGTACAAATGCATCGGTCATGGATGGCTCGTCTGATTTGTATAGGACCATGGATGTTACCGGAGGCCGGCCGCGGAGGCAAAGCTTGATCAGGAGCAAGCGCGAACCCTCCCGGCTATGCAACAATTCGCCTGTTGCGGCATCTTTGGGTGCCGCTCGGTTTTTTCGGCGCCCGGGGACAGAGGAACAAGACCATGAATTCGAATACTGCGCGGCAGGTGCTCGGCATCATCGGCGGCAGCGGCGTCTACGATATCGACGGGCTCAGCGGCAAACGCTGGGAGAAGGTCTCGTCGCCGTTCGGCGAGCCGTCGGACGAATTGCTGCGCGGCGAACTCGACGGTCTGGCGATGGTGTTTCTGCCGCGGCATGGGCGCGGGCACAGGATTCCGCCCTCCGAGATCAACTTTCGCGCCAACATCGATGCGATGAAGCGCGTGGGCGTGACCGACATCGTTTCCGTCAGCGCCGTGGGCTCGCTGCGCGAGCACCTGCATCCCGGGATGTTCGTCATCGTCGACCAGTTCATCGACCGGACTTTTGCGCGCAGCAAGAGTTTCTTCGGCACCGGGCTGGTCGCGCATGTTTCCATGGCACATCCGGTGTGCCACCGCTTGGGCGACCATCTCGAAGCCGCGGCGCGCGAAGCCGGCATCGAGGTGGCGCGCGGGGGCACCTATCTGGTGATGGAGGGGCCGCAGTTCTCCAGTTACGCGGAGTCGGAGCTGTACCGCACCTGGAACTGCGATGTCATCGGCATGACCAACATGCCCGAAGCCAAGCTCGCGCGCGAGGCCGAGATCTGTTACGCGACGGTGGCCATGGTCACCGATTACGACTGCTGGCACCCGCACCATGACGACGTGACGGTGGATGCGATCGTCAAGGTGTTGCTGGCCAATGCCGAGAACGCCCGCACTCTGCTGAAGCAGGCGGCGCCGAGGGTGAAGCAGGATCACGCAGCGGCCGGATGCAGTTGCCGCACGGCGCTTGCCCACGCCCTGATCACCGCGCCCGAGGCGCGCGATCCGAAAATGGCGGAGCGCCTGGATGCCGTTGCCGGGCGCGTGCTCAATTCAAAGTAACGAAGTAGGGAGACGACAGCCATGCCGATCAAATCGCTCATCCGCACCGTCCCGCATTATCCCAAACAGGGCGTGATGTTCCGCGACATCACCACTTTACTCAAGGATCCGGTCGGGTTTCGCCTCACCATCAGCGAGTGCGTCAAGCGCTATCGCGGCGCGAAGATCGACAAGATCGCCGCCATCGAGTCGCGCGGCTTCATCATCGGCGCCGCACTCGCGTACGAACTGGGGGTGGGCTTCGTGCCGATACGCAAGAAGGGCAAGCTCCCTGCCGAAACCGTCGGCCACGACTACGAGCTGGAGTACGGATTCGACCGCATCGAATTGCACGTCGATGCGATCAACAAGGGCGAGCGCGTATTGCTGGTGGACGACCTCATCGCCACCGGCGGCACGGCCGAGGCGGCGATCAAGCTGATCGAGAAAATGGGCGGTGTCGTCGTCGAGTTCTGCGCCGTGATCGACCTGCCGGACCTGGGCGGGCGCAAGCGCCTGACGAAGCTCAAGCACAAGGTGTTCACGCTGTGCGAGTTCGAAGGCGATTGAGCGATCAACCGAAACATTTTGTTTGGGAGACACATAGAAATGAAGAATTGGCTGCGTTTGGCGCTCGTTTTCGCATCGTCGGTGTGTTGCGCCGCTGCCGCGATGGCGCAGGGGTTTCCCTCCAAGCCGGTGCACATCGTAGTGCCGTTCACGCCGGGCGGAACCGCCGACGTGATGGCGCGGCTGATCGGACAGAAGATGTCCGAGGCGCTCGGGCAGCAGGTGCTGGTCGAGAACCGCCCGGGGGGAGGCACGGTGATCGGCACCGAAGCCGTCGCGCGCGCGCCGGCCGATGGCCACACGCTGCTGCTGATGGCCAACAGTTTCACCATCAACCCCAACGTGCGCGCCAAGCTGCCCTACGACCCGTTCAAGGATTTTGCCCCGGTGACCATGCTGGTGAAATCGCCGCAGGTACTGGTGGTCAGCCCTGCACTCCAGGTAAAGACGCTGGCCGAGTTCATCGCGCTGGTGCAGAGCCGGCCGGGGAAGTTCAGCCTCGCCACCGTCGGTCCCGCCACCACCCAACACATCGCGGGCGAAATGCTGAAGAGCACAATGAAGCTGGATATGATCTATGTGCCCTATCCCGGCGGCGCGCCGGCCGCAGGCGCGCTGGCAGGCGGTCATGTGGACGCAGTGCTGGCCAATTATTCGGAAGTCGCGCAGCACATCAATAGCGGCAAGGCGCGGGCGATCGCTGTCACCTCGCTCGAGCGCACCGACACCCTGAAGGACGTGCCTACGGTATCCGAGTCCGGCTTCCCGAATTTCGAAGCAGCCGCCTGGTTCGGACTCGTGGTCACCGGCGGCAGCCCGCCGGCGGCGGTCGCGCGGCTCAATGCCGAGGCGAACAAGGCGCTGAAGGCGCCCGATGTGCGCGAGAAGCTGATCGCCCAGGGCATGTACCCGGTAGGCAGCACGCCGGGCGAGTTCGATGCGCACATACGCTCCGAGATGCTGAAATACGCCAAGGTGATCAAAGAGGCGGGCATCAAGGTCGATTGACGACGCGAGCGACGATGCCGGCGGTGGCTCGCAATCGCCGGTGAACGACATTTCCATTCGAACCTCAACAAGGAGTAAGCCGCACCATGCCCATTGCAGAACGTATTATGCAGATGCACGCCGAGTTGACCGCGTGGAGGCGCGATGTGCACGCGCACCCGGAACTCGGATTCGAGGAAATCCGCACTTCGGATCTGGTGGCGGCGAAACTCGCGGCGTTCGGCTGCGAAGTACATCGCGGCCTGGGCAAGACCGGCGTCGTCGGCACGCTGCGCGCAGGCAGCGCCGCGCAAAGCGCAGCGGGCGGGGCACAAAGCGGGGCGCGCGGGGCGCGTACGGTCGGGCTGCGCGCGGACATGGACGCGCTGCCGATCGAGGAAGTCAGCACGAGCGAGCACCGCTCCCGCCACCCGGGGAAGATGCATGCCTGCGGCCACGACGGGCACACGATCATGCTGCTCGGCGCGGCGCGCTACCTGGCCGAGACGCGCAACTTCGACGGCACCGTGCATTTCATCTTTCAGCCGGCGGAAGAAGGCATGGGCGGCGCCAGAGCGATGGTCGATGACGGCCTGTTCGAGAAGTTTCCGTGCGAGGCCATCTTCGGCATGCACAACCGCCCCGGCGTACCCGTAGGGCGGTTCGCGGTGCGCGCCGGCCCGATGATGGCGGCGGGTGCGTTCTTCGACATCAGCGTCACCGGCAAGGGCGCGCACGGCGCGCGCCCGGAGTCGGGCATCGATCCGGTGGTGGTCGCGGCGCATATCGCCATCGCCTTGCAGACGGTGGTTTCGCGCAACGCCCCGCCGGTGGAAACGGCGGTGCTGTCGGTAACCAAGATCCACGCCGGCGACGCCTACAACGTGATTCCGCAGACCGCGCAGCTCGCGGGCACGGTGCGCGCGTTTTCGCGCGAGGTGATGACGCTCGTCGAAACCTCGATGAAGCGCATCGTCAAAGGGGTGGCCGAGGCGTTCGGCGCGAGCGCCGAGATGGACTTCAGGTTCTTGTTCCCGCCCACGGTCAACGACGCGCGCGAAGCCGAGTTCGCCGCCGGCATCTGCGCCGAATTGGTCGGCGCGCAAAACGTCGAGCGCGACCCGCCTTTGCTCATGGGCTCGGAGGATTTTTCCCTGATGCTGGAAATGATCCCGGGTTGCTATATCAACATCGGTAACGGCGTCGGCGAGGGCGGCTGCGAAGTGCATAACCCGGCCTACGACTTCAACGACGCGGCGTTGCCGCTGGGCGTTAGCTTTTTCGCGCGGCTGGTGGAGACGCGGCTGGCGAAGCGCCAGGCCTGACTCGGCTCAGTACGCGACCAGCGGCCGAAGTCGGTCCGATGTCACTTGAACTCTTTGATCTTGGATGGACTGGTCTATATACTAGTCTGAATTGAATGCGTGTTCTTGGAGGAAGTTATGAAGATCGAAATCGGTTCATATGAAGCGAAGACCAAGCTTCCTGAATTGCTGAGACAGGTCAAGACCGGGAAAAGCTTTACCATCACCAATCGGGGCGAAGCCATTGCGGATTTGGTGCCCAGCGTAGGCGCGAGGGTGAAGGACAAGGCTGCGGCGGCAGAAAAGCTGAAAGCGTTCATGCTCTCCGATCCGGTGCGTGGTGTAAATATCAAAGCACTCATCGATGAGGGGCGCGCGTGAGTTTCGTCCTCGATAACTCGGTGACCATGCGCTGGTTCTTTGGCGGCGGCAAGCCGCACGAGCTTGCCTACGCCGGCAAAGTGCTGGATGCGATGAAGAAGGCCAGCGCGCGCGTACCCGTGACCTGGGGGCTAGAGGTGGCGAATGTCATTGCCAGGGCAGAAGCGAAAGGCATGGTGACAGAAGCGCGTAGCGAAGCGTTTCTTGAAATGCTGGAAGGCGTGGAGATTGAGGTGGACGCTGCCACATCCGCGCGCGCACCGTCAGGCACCCTTCAACTGGCGCGGCGATACAAGTTATCCGCCTATGATGCCTCCTACCTTGAACTGGCCTTGCGCCAAGGCGTACCGCTGGCTACGCTCGACGCGGATTTGCAAAGTGCAGCGAAGAAGGCGGGCGTGAAGAAGTTTGGTTGAAAAGTCGATTCGATCCAACGGGACTCATGGCATGGAACCGCGGCGCCGCGTACGTTTATGCTCCATGCAATCGCCGCCCAGGTTGCGCGAAGAAATGCGCTGCGCATTCGTCGCGTCGGCCCTGGAAGCGCGGCAGGACGTGGCCCGCCGTGGCCGGGTGATGGCAGCCGCGGCTCAGCCCGCGCCGTCCAGCATCCGCACTTCGATCTGCGGCGTGGACATGACGATCTGGCGCGCACGAAAGGTCGCCAGGAGCGCCTGGTTGATTTCGCTCACCGCGGCCAGGTAGTCGGGCACATTGACCCACCGATTGACGCTGAGCTTGACGCTCGCGTCGGCGAGCCGGGCGACGCCGATCACCGGCGCCGGATCGCGCAGCACGCGCGCATTGGCGCGCAGGATTTCGTCCACCGCGCCCAAGGCCAGGCCGACATCGGTGCCGTAGGCGACGCCCACTTCCACATCGAGCTGCCTGATGCGGCCGTAGTTGTGCAGGATCTCGCCCACGATCTTGCGGTTCGGGATCACGACCTTCGAGTGGTCCAGATGCCCCAGCGTAGTGCTGAACAGGCTGATGTCGAGGACTTCACCTTCCTCCTTCACGATGGAGATGTAGTCGCCGATATGGAAGGGCTGGGTGAAGATGATGGTCAGGCCGGCGGCCACGTTGCCGAGTACGCCCTGCATCGCGAGCGCAATGCCCGCACCGGCCACGCCCAGGCCGGCGATCAGCGGCAGAAGTTCTACGCCCAGATTCTGCAGGGCCATAATCGCAAACAGGCCCACGACCAGGATTTCGCCCGTGCGCACGAGCAGCGAGCGCACCGGTGCTTCGAACTTGAAGCGCAGCAGCAGGCGCTCCAGCATGCGGCCGGCCCAGCGTCCGACCAGGTAGCCGGCAACCAGGATCAGGATCGCGACCAGCAGCTTCGGCCCGAAGCGGATGGCCATGTCGAGGATCGAGGCTTTGAATTGATCCAGCAATGGCAATGGATTGTTCATCGGACTCCCTTTCTATTCGCCAGCGGCTGGCGATTGATGCGGCTATTTTGCGGCGCAGGCGCGACCCCAGCAGCACCGGCGCTTCGGCGACGCTATTTCCCTAGCAGCCCGAACACTTTCTTCGCCATGCCGGTCGCGCTGCCGACCGGGTCCTTGCGGATCGCCTTCTCCTGCTCGGCGATCATCAGGAACAGCCCGTCCAGCGTCTTCTGCGTGACGTAGTTCTCGATCTTCGCCTGCTTGGCGTCGACCAAGCCGAGCTGCGCGCCTTTGCCCGCGAGGTTGTTGTACTTTTCGGCGAGCCCGACTTTGGCGGTGACCTTGGTGACGATGGGGAGGAACTTCTGCGTGAGCTGATCGCTCGTGGTCCTGCGAAAATACTCGGTCGCGGCGGTGTCGCCGCCGGTGAGGATGCCTTTGGCGTCCTGCACGTTCATATTCTTCACCGCGCCGACCAGCAGCGCTTTCGCTTCCGGCACCGCCTGTTCGGCGGCCCGGTTCATCGCCGTGACCAATTCATCGGCCTGTTTCTGCATGCCGAGCAGACGCAGGCCACCCTCCACGCGCTTCAGGGCGTCAGGCAGCGGTATCTTGACCTTGTCGTTGCCGAGAAATCCGTTTTCGACGCCGAGCTTGGACACCGCGGCCGCGGACCCTTGAGTCAGCGCGTCCTTCAAGCCGCCGGTGGCGTCGGCGTTACTTAGGCTACCCAGGTCGACCGCGAGCGCTTGGGTGCTGATGAACATTGCGGCGAGAAACCCGGTGGTTGCGCGCATGAGTGCCTCCTTCAGATGGGGTCCGATGCTCGGTCCGAGCATGCGATAGCTCGATTGTTGTCGATCCGGCGGTGACGGCATTGACCGATATCAAGGGCGCTAGTGCCCCGGATGACGGGTCCATACTACGTTCGCTCCCTTGAGCGGGTGTCCCTAAGTCTAGCCCAACTTCGCCAGACCGCGGGCGGTGGTGCCTCAGGTCCTTACCGTGATCGACGAAAATTTTAGATGGTGCATGAACTCGCGCAGGATCAGCAGCGTCGCCGCGAACGCGGCGCCCGTTGGAATGCCTTCCTGCGACGCGGGCCTGCCGAGCGTCACCGCAGCCAGCCGCGCAAAAGTGCGTTCCAGCAGATCGAGGGGGAGCGTCAATTCCGCGCCAGGGGCGACTCCGGCGATCAGCGCGATCTCGCGGACGGCCGCATCGGTCGAAATGAGCGTTGAACCGCCCGCGATCATCGTTCGTGCCGGGGCCAGTTCGTCCTCGACGGTCGCAATCGCGGTTTCCATTTCGAACGGTGTCGGCGGTTCGTGTTTGAAGTGATCGCCTGCGGTTTTCCGCGAACCGATCGCGAGCACGAGCACTGCCGCCGGGTCGATGCCATTTCCGGAGGCGACGACGATTTGTTCTGCGCCAATATGAAGCAACGTTAGCGGTACGCCTGCCGCGATACGGGCTGCCATTGCGGAATAGCGCAGGCGGATTTCGGTTTCGAATTCCGGAGTGGCCGCGTCCTTTGCACGAAGCGGACTAGATTCCAGCGATGATCGGCCGTTCATGCGAACTCCTGGCAGAAACCCGGCAGGTACCGCATTTGCTGCGGCTGCGTCCTACCCTCCGACAACCGCCGTCGGCGTGCCGTGGTTTGATCGCGCGCGCTCTTTCGCCCCCGCAAGGTCCATGGCGTTACCGAAGACAAAGGAGTCCATAGAAAGCATCCCATAGGATATACCGCCGTCGATGCGTCGCACACATTGATTGCCTTGACCCGCCGCACCCAGGGCGATGAACAGGGGCAGCAGGTGGTCCTCCGTGGGGTGAGCCCGCTCGGCCTCCGGCGCCTGGCGGCGGTAGTCGAGCAAAGCATTCAGGTCGCCGCGTTCCAGCGCCTGCGCGACCCAAAACGCGAACGCTTTCACGTAGGCGGCTGGCGCTCCGTGGCTCTGTCTGAACTCATACAGGTTGTGAGTGAGACTGCCGGATCCGACGATCAGAATGCCGCGCTCCCGCAGCGCGGCCAGCGCCTGCCCGACGCGCAAGCATTCCTTAGGTCCGTCCTGGAACCGCAGCGACAATTGGATCACGGGAACATCGGCCTCGGGATACAGGTGCAATAGCGGCACCCAGGCGCCGTGATCGAACCCTTCCTGGGAGTTCGCGCGCACGGCGTGGCCCTGGCTTTGGAGCGCCGCCATCACCTCGGCGGCGATCGCGGGCGCACCCGGCGCGGGATACTGGATTTGGTACAGGGCTTGCGGAAAGCCGCCGAAGTCGTGCATGGTTTTCGGCGCGGGGCTGGTCGTAACCTCCAACTCCCGGGTCATCCAGTGCGGCGAGACGACCAGGATCGCCCGCGGTCGCGGCAGGCTGCGCGCGAGCGCAGCCAGTTGCGGCCCGAGCAATCCGGGCTCCAGCGCCAGGGTCGGCGCACCGTGCGAAATAAAAATTGCAGGTAGTGTAGGCATGCAGAGCGCCTTACAGCGGGACGTCGGTCAGACCGGCCTGGTTCCGTACGCTCACGCGCGATCGAGTGAGTAGCGTCCGGACCCGTGCGCGAAAACGGACAGCAAGCCGCCGAGGATGGCCAGGTTCTTCATGAAATGGATCTGCTGATTCATGACCTGGTCGGCTGGAACTCCCCAATAGGGATGAAAGATGAACGTGGCGGGAACCGTGAACGCGATCAGTGCCAGCGCCGCCCACCGCGTCTTCCAGCCGAGCGCCAGCATCAGCCCGGCCAGCACTTCGAGCAGCGCTACCGGCCAGATCAGGAGTTCGGCTGCGGGCATCCCATAGGCCTGCATGTAGCCGACCGTAGCTGCCGAATAGGCGAACTTGCCGTAGCCGGACCATAAGAACAGCAATGCGAGTCCGACCCGGCCCACGAGGGACGTCAAATCGGCCGGCGATGCGTTTTTCGATGCCATTGAATTTGCGCTGATTGCGTTTGCGGTCATTGCGTTTGATGCCATATATCCTCCGGTTGATTCACTGCTTGCGTCGGTGCCGGAACCATTCCGGCATCTGATGTCGGCATTGAATCAGTTGCGCCAAAGGAAATAAACCAGCAGAATTGCAATTTACTATTTACTTAAACGCAATAGTCATGGCGATCGACATCGTGGCGGGCATGCGCGTGTTCAGCGCGGTGGTGGACGCGGGGAGCTTCGCCGGCGCCGCGGACAAGCTCGATTTATCGCGGGGCATGGCCACGCGCTACGTGGCCCAGCTCGAAGCGCATTTGGGGGTGCGGCTGCTCAACCGGACCACGCGCAAACTCTCGCTCACCGAGGCGGGCAGCGACTATTATCAGCGGGCAAGCCAGATACTGGCCATGGTCGAGGAAGCCGAGACGTCGGCGGCGCAGGAGGCGTCGGTTCCGCGCGGAACGATGCGTGTCACATCGTCGGTCGCCTTCGGCGCCCGCCATCTGGGCCGGGCGATCACCGAATACCTGCAACGCTACCCGGGCGTGAACATCGATCTCACGCTGAACGACCGCGTGGTGGATCTGGTCGAGGAGGGATTCGATCTTGCGATTCGCGTCGCCGCACGCATCGATCCCGGCCTGGTCGCACGCCGGCTCACGCGAATACGCATCGCGGCCTGTGCTGCGCCCGCTTATTTGAAAAAATTCGGAACACCGAAATCGCCGGAACAGCTCAGCGGACACAACTGCCTCACCTACGCCTATTCGAACGCGCAGAGCGACTGGCGCTTCCGGCGCAACAGGGTGGAGAAGACGGTAGGGGTTTCGGGAAACCTGCAAGGCAACAACGGCGACATCCTGGTGAACGCGGCGATCGAGGGGCTGGGCGTGATCCTGCAGCCGAACTTCCTGGTGTTCGAGGCGCTGCGGCAGAAGCGGCTGGTGCGCATCCTTCCGCAGTGGCAGGCCGACGAACTCGCCGTCTACGCGGTCTATCCCCATCGAAAATTCCTGCCGCCCAAGGTGCGCAGCTTTATCGACTTTCTCGCCGAACGCTTCGGTCCCGAGCCGTATTGGGATCTCGACGGCAAACACACGTGATGGCGCGGTCGGCGCTGCAGAACGCCGTCCCTTTATGTCCCAGGTGCTTCAGCTTGTCCCCTTTACAGCGTGGAGGTGTACGCGGCCGTAAGCGGCCTCGGCCGCGCTGCCTTGCCCGTCGTAACGGTTCCCACGCTCACGAAGCAAAGCGGCTGTTCGTGTTCGCCCAGCTTGAACAGCGTGCGCATCTGCTGCGAGTACAGGGCCCTGCCGCTCAACAGGCCCGCGCCGAACCCGAGTGCATGGGCGACGAGCAGCATGTTCTGTAACGCGCAACCGGCAGAAATAATGCGTTCGTGCGGATGAGTGGGTCCCAACTCCGACTCCAGTCGCGCAACCATCAACGCCAGGAACGGGCCGCGAAAGGCTTTCGCCCTCGCCTCCCCTCTCTGCACCTCGGTCGCCTCGCCATCGCGCGCGACGAGCGCCTCGGCAAACGCGTCACCCAGCAGGTGGCGCCGCTCCGGGGGGACGATGATCAGGCGCCAGGGGGTCAGCCGTCCGTGATCCGGCGCGGCGCCCGCGGCACCGAGGATTTTCTCGAGTTGCCCGGGATCGGGGCCCGGATCGCCCAAGCGTTTGGTCGACACGTGATGGCGCGAATGAATCAGCGTCAGCGTCGCATCCAGCACTTCCTGGTCTTCAGTCGAACTCATGCCGGTCAACAAATCGGGGGCTCAGTGCGTTGTGCGCAGAATGCCACAAAGTCAGCTCGTGCGGACTTTGCCAGCTTCCAGGTCGACGAATCCGACTGTAAGCTCGGCTAGTCCGCGGTAATAGCTGCTTTGCGCGCCGGCCATCACGGCCGATGTGAACGAACCGATCCAGCAGCCGAGATGTTCGTCGAGAAAGCGTTTGCGCAAGACCGTTTTCCCCCGCCGTACTTCAAGTTCGCCGTTGCGCTGCGCCTCGTTTTCCCGAAAGATGAGCAGATAGAGAAACTCCAGTTCGACCGCGATGTGGTCGGGCACTTCGTGAAACTCCTCGCGCATGTCAAAGCCACCTTCCTCGTACAGCTTTTGCACCGCCATGGTCGATTCGCCCATGACGGTGTTCTCGCCTTCCAGCCAGACCGAACCGTAGGGCTTGGCGATGATCTGGTTGGGGCCGAGGAACAGGCGAGTGTAATCGAGCAGCAGGGCATCGTGGCCTGCGGCAGTGTAAGCCTCGCCCAGGGGCTGCGCGTGCGCCGCAAGCTCTGGGTGGATGCGCGTCGCCGCCTCCAGCATCGAATCGAATACCTTCTCTTCGGCAAACTCCGGCCCCGGCTCGTAATAGCAGGCAGAGAGCAGGCGGCTCAGGTTTTCGCGGGCGATTCCCCGATCGAGGTCGTAGTGTGGCATTCGGTTTCCTGCTGAAATGAAAAGGGGCGGACCTGGCCCGCCCCTAGTCTATTACACCTGCACCTAAGCGATATCAGGCTCTGGCGCTGTACTTGCCGACATAATGCACGTTCGGCCGCGTGCCTTTGTCTTCCTGCAGACGCACCGACTTCTGCGCCTTCAGCACCTTGGCAATCGCGGAATTGGCGTCGTCCTGGTCACCGAAGATCCGCGCCTGCGAGGGACAGGCCTCGACGCACGCCGGCTGCAGGCCGTTGCTGGTGCGGTGATAGCACAGCGTGCACTTCTCGACCATGCCCGGCTTGCGGGTCGTTTGCGCGTCGCCGGCGGCGAACTGGTTCAACGCCGGCATAGCCGCGCCGGCGCGCCTGGCGGTTTCGGCGCCGGAAGCGGTGCATCCGGGGATCATCTCCACTTTGTCGCTCCAGTAGGGCTGCGCGTCGCGATCCTTGGCGTTGAAGCTGATCACGCTGTAGGTCTCGCCATTGAGGCTCGCTGCATCGAGTTCGAGATTGCTGTACGGACAGGACCCCTGGCACGCCTGGCAGCCTATGCACAGCGCCGGGTCGTGCATGGTGATGCCTTCCGGCGTCTTGAACATGGCCTTGGGCGTGACCGGACAGTTCTCGACACAGGGCGCTTCGCTGCAGTGATTGCACAGCACCGGCATCACCAGGTGCACCGTATTCGGGAAGCTGCCTTCGGTCTTCAGGATGAAGTCGGCCCAATTGTGACTCTGGCCATCGGCGCGGTTGCGAGTGTTGTTCTCGGCCTTGCAGGCAAGCGCGCAAACGCCGCAACCCACGCAGCGCTGAAGGTCTATAACCATTCCAAATTTAGGCATTTTTCGTCTCCTTCAATTCGCGTTGCGAGGGGCTAGGCTTTCTGGACTTTGACGCCGGTGAAACCGCCATTGCGCGCGGTGGCGCCGCTCAGGCGATCGTAGTCATCGACCAGGATCTCGTTGTTGTTGCCGCCGCGTGCTTGTGCCTTGGCATAATCTTTGGCGGCAACGCGGCCGTAGGCCCAGTGTCCCTGGCCGTAGCACTTCGCCACCGTGCCGGGCCTGACGCCTTCCCAGAGTTTCAGCTTGGTAACGATAGTTCCCGCCACCGAAGTGACCTTGACGCTGTCGCCGGTCTTCAGGCCCAGCTTCGCGCCGTCGGCCGGGTTCATCTTCAGCACGTCGTCCCAGGAGACATCGCCGGCGTCGACCTTCTTGAACTCCTGGTACCAAGGCAGGTTCTGCGAGCGGCCCTCGCGATTGAGGCGAGATTTGTAGTCGATGAACGTAAACGGATAGTCATTGATGCTGCCGTGGCGCTTGGGCGGTTCGTAGTGCGGCACGAACGCTTGCTCGCCGCGCGCCATGTAGCCGGAAACGGCGAGGATGTCGTCGATCGTCGTGTCGAACTTCTTCGCGTGCTCGGCCAGACCTTGCTTCGCGGTCTCGCTGTAGAACTCGAACTTCTTGGTCGCGGTGGCAAACTTGCCGCCCCAGCCCTTCTTGAAGCTGTACTTCGCACCACTGAACATGCCCTTCTTGCGGAACTCGGCCCAGCCGTTGATAGGCGCGTCGCCCTTGAGCGGCTCTTTCGCTTTCCACAAGGTGGCGCTGGAAATCTTCGCCGCAATCTCGGTGAACTCGCGTTCGTTGGCCGGCGTCTTGCCGGTCTCCGGATCCTTGAACTCCTTCGAGTAGTAGTCGAACAAGTTGGGGAAACCCCTGGACTTGAGCTTTTCGGCGAGCAGCCAGACGACCTCGGTCTCCTCCTGCTTCACGTCCCACAGCCGTTTGCCGGCCGGCTGCTGGATCGTCGCGTAGCCGTGCAGATTGCCCATGTTGGTGATCACCGAGAACCCCTCGCTGGAGTTGAACGTCGAGGGCAGCACGATGTCCGCGAACTGGGTCATCTCGGACGCGTTCGTGACCATGTGCACGAAGAACGGCACCTTGGCGAGGGCCCGGTCCCAGCGCGTCGGATCGGTGGCGGAGAAGCTGAAATTGCTCCAGGTGCTGATCAGCACCTTGACCGCGCCCGGGTCCTTGAGCATGCCATTGGCGACGTTGTTGGTCACCACGCCACTGCCCGGTTTGGCGCCCATCATCGCCGGCATGTCCTTCGCGCCGCGGCCGTCGAGCTTCTTGTGCTTGCTCGCGCCTTTGGCGATATCGTCGACGTAGGCGTCGGCTTTCGGGAAATGGCCCATCGGAACGCTCGAGCTTTGCAGCATGCCGCCTTCGACGTCGACCGAACCGCAAAGGCCATTCAGCGCGTGCACCGCCATCGCGGCGTAGGTGCCGCGCGGATTCATCGCCACGCCGGGTCCCATCCACACCGCGACTTTCGGCGCTGCCTTGCCCATGGCGCGGGCGACGCGCACAATCTGCTCGGCCGGAATCAGGCACTCTTTTTCCGCCCAGGCCGGCGTGCGGTCTTTCAGTTCGATGTTCCACCACTTGACGAGGCCGTGCGTCTCCTTCTCGGCGAAAGCGGCTTCGTCGACGGCCTTGCCGGCGACAAACAGGTTCCTGCCGTCCTTGAAATTGCCGACGAACTCCTGGTTCCACAGGCCTTCGGTGAGCAGCACATGCGCGATGGCGCCCGCCAGCGCGCCGTCGGTACCCGGCTTGATCGGCAGCCATTCATGCGCCTTGGCCGCCGAGGTCGACAGGCGCGGGTCGACCGCGATCACCTTGCCGCGGGCGAGAATTTCGCCGAAGCGGTGGATGGTGTTGGGCACCATGCGATTGGAGGCGAGCGGATCAGTGCCCCAGACGACGAGGCAGTTGGTGTGGGCAAGGTCGTAGTCGCGATAGCCGAAAAAGCCCTGGGTCAGCCCGGGGCCCATTTTCTCCGCTTCGGCGCAGATGGCACTGTGGGAGAAGTAATTGGTCGTGCCGAACACCTTCGGCAGCGTGCCGTACAGCAGCTCGGTCGAGGTGGCGGAATAGCGGCCGCGGATATAGGCGAGCTTGTGCGCTTCGTTGTTCTTCCTCAGATCCATCATCCTGTCGGCGACGGTGTTGAGCGCTTCGTCCCAGCTGATCGGCACGAACTTCGGATCGATGCCGCGTCCCTTCAGCGGATTGGTGCGCTTCATCGGCACCTTGATCCGGTCCGGATCGTAGGTCTGCTGCGGGATCAGCTGTCCACGGGGGCAGACGTAGCCGTGGTTGGTCTTGCTCAAAGGATTGCCCTGCACCCGCACCGCGCGCCCGTCCTGCACGAAGATCTGGATCGCGCACCACTGGGTGCAGCCCTGGCAGGCGGTCGATACCCATTCACCTTGGGCCGGGCCCGCAGGCCTCGCCGTGCGCACCTGCATGGCACTGGTGACCGGTTGCACGGCGCAACCGACGACCATCATGCTGCCGGCCGTGACCACCGATACCTTGAGGAATTCCCGTCTTGTCAGTTTCATCTAGAAGCCCCCTTCGCGGAACCGAAATTGATCCACGCAAATGGTGAGCCGCGTCGACGCGGGACATTTGACCCAAGTCAAGTTGCTGCGGGAACTCCTGGATTCCGGTCCGGAGGCGTTACCGAAAAGTAACGCTATTGGCCGCCATTCAGCTTTCGCCGCCGGCCGCGATTCCGAGCCGCTTCATCCTTTCCCAGAGATTCTTGCGGCTGATACCGAGGGTCGCTGCGGCACGCGTGATGCGACCGTGGCCTTCGTGCGTCGCCAGCACGCGCAGGATGTACTGGCGTTCGAACACCTTGAGATGCTCGTCCAGGGTTTCGCGTGTCGTGTCGAGCGCGGGCGGGATTTGTTCAAACAGGGTTTCGGGCTGCAGCGCGCCCTGCCCGCCCAGCAGGCAGGCGCGCTCGATCGCGCTTTTCAATTCGCGCACATTGCCCGGCCAAGGATAGTCGAGCATCAGGCCCTCGGCGCGCGCCGACAGCGACTTCGCACCGGTGCGCCGCGAACCGGCGTGCTCGTCGAGGAAACGCTGCGCCAGCCACAGGATGTCTTCCTTGCGCTCGCGCAGTGGCGGGACCTGCAGCCGGACGACGTTGATGTAGTAGTAAAGGTCTTCACGAAATTGCCCCTGTTCTACCATCGCCTTGAGGTCCTGGTGCGCGGCGCAGATGATGCGCAAATCGACCGGGATGCGCTTGTCGCCGCCCAGGCGGACCAGCATGCGCTCCTGGATCGCGCGCAGCAGTTTGCCCTGCAACGAAGGCGGCACGTCGCCGATTTCATCCAGGAACAAGGTTCCGCTGCTCGCCAATTCGAACGCGCCCTGGCGCAAGCGAACCGCACCGTTCGCACCTGGCTTCTCGGATCCGAACAGTTCAGCCTCGAGCGCGGTTTCGGCAAAGGCGCCGCAGTTGAGCGCAATGAAAGGACGCGACCCGTCGGGGTATCGTTGCCGGTGGAGCGCAAACGCAAGCCGTTCCTTGCCCACGCCCTGCTCACCGGTGATCAGCACGTTGCTGCTGGTGGGACCGAGCTTCACCAGCGTTGCCTCGAGCTGTCGCATCAGCGGGGAGATGCCGAATTCCGTACTTTGTCCTGCGGGCGCCGTGGTACCGGTCAGGTCGCGGATCTTTTCCAGCAGCGTTTCGATTTCGAACGGCTTGGTGATGTAATCGGTCGCGCCGAGTTTGAGCAACCTGACCGCCTGGTCGATCTCGCCGTGGCCGGTGATGAACAGGTAGGGCGGCAGCGGCGCCATTTCCCGCGACAGGCTTGCGAACAGCGCCTCGCCTGAAAGGTCCGGCAGGCGAATGTCGCTGAGCACCAGGTCGTAATGCCGGCGCGGCATTTCCAGCAATGCCTCGCCGCCGCTGCGGAACCAGTCGCAGGTGTATCCCTCAAGTTCGAAGCGGTCGGCCAGCGCCTCGCCGACGATTTCGTCGTCCTCGATCAGACCGAGCCGCGGCCGGACCGCGGCATTCATTGTGGCGCTCCAATCGGCACGGTAACCTTGAACGAGGTCCGGCCCAGGCCATCGACCATTTCGCTTGCCACCGCGATGTCGCCGCCGAGCTGGCGCGCGATTTGATAGCACACCCAGAGTCCCAGGCCGCGGCCGCGCTCGTCGTCGTTGGCAAAGGGCTCGAACAGGTGGGCGGTTTGCATGTCCGTCAGGATCTGCCCGCCGTTGACCACCTCGATCGACAAGCTCGTGCCGGCATTTGCGCTGGCGACTGTCGTTATCGGTGCAATCGATACCCTTACTTCGCCTCCCGGCACCGACGCCTGGACTGCGTTCAGCAGCAGGTTGATCAGCACCTGCCGCACCGAGGTCGACGGCAGCGGCAGCGGCGCCGTCAATCGGCTGTCCCAATGCAGGCTCACGCCCCGCTCGCGCGCTTGCGGTTCGATCAGGGTGCGCACATCTTCCACGTCCTGCGGCGAGAGGTCGCGGCTTTTCACCTTCGCCTCCACCAGCAGCGCGCCTACCGTGTCCTTGATCTGCATCAGGCCGCGCTCGAGCAGCGTCAAGGTCTTCAGCGTGCGCGGGCCGGGCTCGCCATGATGGCGCAGGGTATTGAGCGCGGTCAGCATGCCGAGCAGCGGATTATTGATCTCATGCGCGATGCCCGCGGTCAGTTTGCCGATCGCGGCCAGGCGTTCGCTATGGATCATCTGACGCTCGATCTCGGCTTTCCCGCGCAAATCCTGCAGCATGCGATTGTAGGCACGATAGAGGCGTCCCAGCTCGTCCTGGTAGTCGTATAACTCGGGGGCAAGGTTGTCCGGGAGACGCCGGCCCAGTTCCTCCATGCGTTCGGTAAGCCGCACCAGCGGAACCGCGGTGCGCTGACCCCAGTACCAGCCCAGCGGCAGCAACAGCACGATCACCAGAACTGCGGTCAGCGCCGCCTGCTCGGCGCTTTTCTGAAAGCGCGAGTGCAGCACTTTCTTGGAGTAGATCTGCACCAGGGTTCCCAGGTGCGCCTCCTCTTCGCGGATCGGCGTGGCGACGAACAAATGGTCGGACTCGTCCGGTTCCAGCACCCGGGTATCGCGGCCCGGCTGGGCGATCGCCTCGGCCAACGCCGCGAAATCGGGCGCAAGCTGCCTGAAATCGGCGAGCATCGGCAGCGCCTCCGGACTGGTGGAGACATACACCTGCCCGCGCTGATCGAGCACCACGAAGGACTCCGCCTGAACCGGACTTTCTCCGGAATCACGGTTGAACGGCGCCTTGATGATCTCGTACGTCCGCCACACCTGATCGTGCAGGATGGCCGGAAACAAGGTGGTCGCCATGGTCCGGCCCTGGGTCGTGGCATCGCGCAGCAGGTCGCTCTTCAACTCCCCGTAGGAGCGCAGCAGCAGCGTGGTCGATATGATCGCAGCGGTGCCGACAATCAACAGGCTGCCCCACAGGGGCACCTTATAGCGAAAACTCAGATTGAGCAGGAAGCGCATCGGCCGAGCGCAGCGTCAGCCCTCGCCGAATGCGCGCATCATCTCGGCCACCCCGTCGTAGAGATTGGGACGGCCTTGAATGAAACCATTCAGGTTGAGGCGCTGCAACAGCGCGCTGCCCTGCGGATCGTTGCGCATCATGACCAGCATCTTTTGTACTGCGGAAAATTCGGCTTCGGACAAAGTGCGGCGCGCGACAATGGGCGGAAATCCGAACTCGGGCGACTGGCTTACCAGCAGCGTGCGGCGCGTGATTTCCGGCTTCAGCGCCTGCAGCGAATCCCAGACGTAACTGTCCACCGAGCCGCCGTGCGCGAGCCCGTCGGCCACCGCCTCGATGAGTTTATTGTGCGAGTAGGTGAAGAAGGTCTTGGCGAAAAACTTCGCCGGATCTTCGCCCATCTTGCGCAGTTGGTAGCGGGGAAACAGGTGCCCGGTGCACGAATACGGGTCGGCGTACGCGAATACTTTTCCCCGCAATTGCGACATTTCCTTGATCTGCGGGTTTTTTGCCGAAACGATGAGATAGGCGCGGTAATAGGGTTGCGATTGATACAGCGGCACCGCGACCAGGCGCAGTTGCTTCTTGAGGTAGACATACGGGTAGGTGCAGATCCAGGAAACATCGAGTTGCTCCTGCCGCAACAGGTCCATGGTTTCGCGGTAGCTGTCGCGCTGCACGATTTCGACCGGGCGCTTGAGCCTGGACTCCATGTAATCTCGCCATTCGGCCAGCAGGCCGTGCTGCGTGTGCAGGAACGCCGGGGTCATGCCCACGCGCAAGGGCTTGGCCGCAAATGCCGGCTGTGGCGGCGTCATGGCCAATACCGCGCAGGTTCCCAGGAACGTCCTACGTGTCAGCTTCAACTTACAGCTACTCTCTGAACGTCGATGGTCACCTCGCGCCTAGCACGCGCGGTGCTTTGCTGATCTTGATTTCCACTGCCTTGCCCACGGCGCGAGCGGCTTTGATTAGCGTATCCAACTGAATCGAAAGATTGTCGGGATCGAGTACGCGATCGAGCTGCGAGCGGCTGGTCGACATTTTCGAAGCCATGGCGGTCTTGGTGAGGCTGGCCGCCTGCATGCCTTCGCCGATCTGCTCGGCCAGTGCGCGCTTGAGCGCGCGGGCCTGCACCTCGTCGTAAATACCTTCTTCTTTGAGGAAGTCATCGAAGCGGCTGCCCGTGTGGGGGTTATTTTTCGCCATGTTTCCACTCCTTGAATCGTTTCCCGGCCAGGTCAATTTCAGATCCCGGCGTTGACTGGGTTTTCTTGATAAAGCCGTGCAGCAGTACCATCATGCCGTGTTCGACCGCAAATAGCGTTCGAGCAATGCGCCTGGTCAGTGATGTGCGCACTTCCCAAACCGCACCGCGCAAATGATCCACTCTCGGCTTGCCGATCGGCCATTTGAACTGCACGTATGCGATGTTTTCGCCGATGGCCTTGCGTTCGTCCTTGGGCAAACGCTTCAGCCAATCCCGCACAGGCTCCGCGCCGCTGCGGGATTTGTAGAATACAGCCTCCAACTTTTGCGGCTGTGCCATATCCGAATAGTACCGTATGCGGTACAGTTGTCAATGAGGAGAGTGCACGTAAGGACTGCGCGATACGCGCCGTTCTTTTGCAATATACGACATCGCGCTGGCGCGATGTGCGCTTCGGGATTGGGGCGTCAAAGCTGCGCCGTGGCCCAGTGCACGATGTCCTGTGCCGACATCCCTCCGGCCTGCCGCGCCACCTCGCGCCCGCCTTTGAACAGGGCAAGGGTGGGAATGCTGCGGATCGCGTATTGCGCGCCGAGCCCCTGTTCCGCCTCGGTATCCACCTTCGCCAGGCGCACGCGGGGTTCCAGCATTGCCGCGGCCTGGACGAACTGCGGCGCCATCATTTTGCACGGGCCGCACCAGGGCGCCCAGAAGTCCACCAGCACCGGAATGTCGTTGCGCTCGATGTGCTTGGCAAAATTGGCTGCGTTCAGTTCCACCGGGTGCCCGGCGAACAGGGATTGGTGGCAGCGGCCGCAGTTCGGTGCTTGCCCCATTTTTTCGGCTAGCACGCGGTTGACCGCGTTGCAGTGCGGGCAGACGAGATGCAATGAATCGCTCATAACGGGCTCCCTGATCGGCGTCCTTTCCCGTTAGGTGAGGGCGGCATTGCGGAATATCAAACGTTCGTCGACCTGCGGCACCACAATCACCGGCGCAAAACCGCCGCCCGGAGTGCGGAAATTAGTCGTCTGGCCGGAATACATTCGCGCGGCGAGGAGCAAAACCCTGCCGTGGTAGGTGTAGGCGCGAACGTCGAACTTAAGATCCGACTGAACGCCGTCGACCTCGGTCACGCGTTTTCCCGGCGGCACCAGCGCCTGTGCGACGAAGTCGCCGGCCAGGATCTCGCCCCAAACCCGGCGCGTGAGTTTGTCCCCGCGGTAGGCAGCCTTGCCGCCGTAGCCGGCCACCGGCTTGAAGAAAAGGCGACGGCGCTCAGCCCACAGTTCGCCCGCGCATTCGGCCGTCACCATCCGGGTCTGCGGAACGGCGGTCATGAGCAGATCCCGATCAGCCGCGGACACACCCCATGCGGCCAGCGTGTCGTCGTCGCTCAGGGCGATGAGATTGCGCTTGTCGGCATGCAGCGCATGTGCGCGCGGGTGCGGGGTCAGCACCACCGCTCCGGCCTCGTAGGCATCGCGCAAGGCACTATGGGCGGGGTCGGAAAGATAGAAATCGGTCAGCCGGTTGTAGACCAAGTCCACCGTAACACCCCGGTGCCAGAGCTTGCCCTCACGCCACTCAAGTTGTTTCGGGTCGGCGATGTCGGCGGCGACCCCGTGGCGCCGCAGCAGTTGCTGCAGCAACTCGAATTCCGGCGCCAGATACTGCGCCGCCGGCGCGTCGTCGACGATCGCCACCGAGCCCATAGGAGTATCGCCGCGCTGACGCCGCCACTCGGCGACGAACATGTCGAAGAACTTCTGATCCAGCGTCTGCAGTTCTGCGTTCGGCGTGAACGCCCAGTTCATCGCTTCGCAACACGAGCGCTGCGCGCGCGCCAGCGCCGCAGTCAGCAAAGCGCCTCCGGCATTGGTATTGATCTCGATCAGCTGCGGCCCCTGCGGGCCGAGGTGAAAGTCGTAGCCCATGAACACGCCTGCCGGGCCGAATGCGTGTTGTGCCAGGTCCGGAACCCGCGCCAAAGCCGCCGCCGCGTATGCAGGCAACGCAATGACGCGCTCGATCGCCGCTGCCGTGGCCGCGATGGTGGCCGCCATTGCGGGCGAAACAAACACGACCGTCGAGGAGAACAGGTGCGGCCGCGTCTGCAAGACGCGTTGCGCCAGACCGGCGAGGCTGGGGTCGCTCTCCAGCTGCTCACGCAGGCGGTCTGCGTTCAAGGTGCGGCAAAAGCACCACTCGTTCAGGTCTTCGATCGTGTTCAATTGCGCGACGGCCAGCCACGGCTCGATCGCGTCGCGGTTGGGCATCCCAGCCGCCTGCACCACCTTGTCCTCTGTCACCACGTCCGCCTCCCCGCCTCGTACCAGCCCTTGCTCGCATTGACCACTTTGACCACCAACAGCATCACCGGCACTTCGATCAGCACGCCGACCACGGTGGCCAAGGCTGCGCCCGATTCGAAGCCGAACAGGCTGATCGCGGCGGCCACGGCCAGCTCGAAGAAGTTCGAAGCGCCGATCAGCGCTGAGGGGCAGGCCACGCTGTGCTTTTCTCCCAGCGCCCGGTTTGCAAGGTAGGCCAGCGACGAGTTGAAGAACACCTGGATCAGAATCGGCACGGCCAGGAGCGCGATGACCAGCGGCTGCTTCAGAATCGCGTCACCCTGGAAGGCGAACAGCAGCACCAGCGTCAGCAACAAGGCCGCGACCGACCAGGGCTGAATTTTCACCATCGCGGCGTCGAACGCCGCCTGGCCGCGGGCGAGCAGCTGCTTGCGCATGATCTGCGCCAGGATCACCGGGATCACGATGTAGAGCACAACGGACGTAAACAGCGTGTCCCAGGGCACCGTGATCGAGGAGATGCCGAGCAACAGCCCAACGATCGGTGCGAAGGCGAAAATCATGATGCTGTCGTTCAGCGCCACCTGCGACAACGTGAAATAGGGATCGCCATTGGTCAGCCGGCTCCACACGAACACCATCGCGGTGCAGGGCGCGGCGGCGAGCAGGATCAGCCCGGCGATATAGCTGTCGATTTGCGCCGCGGGCAACAGCGGCGCGAACACGCCGCGAATGAAAAACCAGGCGAGGAAGGCCATCGAGAACGGCTTCACCAGCCAGTTGATCACCAGCGTCACGCCGATGCCCTTGAGGTGCGCCTTGACCTGGTGCAGCGCGCTGAAGTCGATTTTCAGCAGCATCGGGATGATCATCACCCAGATCAACAGGCCCACCGGCAGGTTGACCCTGGCGATCTCCATGCCGCCGATCGCCTGCATCGGACCCGGGAATACCTGGCCAAGCACGATGCCGGCGACGATGCACAGCGCAACCCAGAGGGTCAGATAGCGCTCGAAAAAATTCAGCGGCGCGATGGCGGCGCGCTTGCCTATGACTTCAGACGGTACGGACATGGATCTCTCCAGGAACGTCAGGGTGATGGATCGGTTTCATGCGGCGTGTTCCGCCGCAGCTGCGTCGCCCGTGACCAGTTCGAGCAAGCGCCCGACGCCCACCGGTTCCTCCGCGAGCAGCGGCACGACGGCGTAGCGGCGCGCGTGCCGGGTGGCGACATCCTCGATTTGCGGCACTTCGTTGAGCGCGCGCTGACGCAGCAGCGGCGAACGCGTGATTGCCGCTGCCAAGTTATTGTTGACGATCCACGCCCGGGGCTCGATGCCGGCGCGGCGCAGCTCGGCTTGCAGACCGGCCGCTTCAAGGACCGGGGTGGTCTCGGCGAGCGTGACGATCAGCACCTTGGTCTTTGCCGGGTCCTGCAACTGCATCATCGGCGTGGTGAAGTGCAGACCCTCGCCCGCCATCTGGCGCACCACGTCGCGATGATAGGCGCCGGTTGCATCGAGCAGCAGTAGGGTGTGCCCGGTCGGTGCAGTGTCCATCACCACGAACTTCTTTCCCGCTTCGCGGATGATGCGCGAGAACGCCTGGAACACCGCGATTTCCTCGGTGCAGGGCGAGCGCAGGTCTTCTTCCAGCAGCGCGCGACCCTGCGCGTCGAGGTTCTTTCCTTTGGTGGCGAGCACCTGCGCCCGGTAGCGCTCGGTCTCGGCGCGCGGGTCGATGCGGCTGAGTGCGAGATGTTCCATCGAGCCGTCCAGCGTATCGGCGAGATGCGCGGCCGGATCGGAGGTCGTCAGGTGCACGGGCAGGCCGCGCTGCGCGAGTGCGACCGCAATCGCCGCCGCAAGCGTGGTCTTGCCGACGCCGCCCTTGCCCATCAGCATGATGAGACCGTGTCCTTGCTGCGCAATATCTTCCAGCAGATCGCGCAGCTTGGGAACGTCAGTCACCGGCACAGCGGGAATGGCTGCCGCAGGCATTGCGACCGCCGGTGCAAGCAGCGCGCGCAAGGCGTCGAGGCCGACGACGTTGAACGGTTTGAGCGAAATACGGTCGGCGGGAAGCGATTGCAGAACCTGCGGCAGCGCAGCCACAGCCGCCTGCTCGCGTTTGACTATCGCCGCCGCCAACGCGTCATGCGCAGCCTCGCCGCCGGGCAGAGTGCCGTTGATCACCAGATATTGCTTTCTGAGCCCGATAGCCGCGAGTTCGGCGTGGGTGCGCGCCGCCTCGCGCAGCGTAGCCTGCTGAGCGCGCGCCACCAGGACCAGCCGTGTCCGATCCGGATCGGATAGCGCGCGGACCGCGGTGCGGTATTGGTCGCGCTGCTTCTCCAGACCGGCGAGCGGGCCGAGGCAGGAGGTATCGCCCTTGCCTTCGACCAGAAAGTCGCTCCATGCCCCCGGTAGTTGCAGCAGGCGGATGGTGTGTCCGGTCGGCGCGGTGTCGAATACGATATGGTCGTGTTTGCCGATCAGAACCGGATCGGTGAGCAGCGCGGTAAATTCGTCGAACGCGGCGATTTCCGTGGTACAGGCGCCGGACAGTTGCTCCTCGATGCTCTTCACCACCGCGTCCGGCAACCTGCCTCGCACCGGACCTACGATCCGCTCCCGGTACTGCCGCGCCGCGGCTTCCGGGTCGATCTCGAGCGCAGTGAGTCCCGGCACCGCTACGATCGGGGCGAACACATTGCCGATAGAGATGCCGAACACCTGTCCGACATTGGAGGCGGGGTCGGTGCTGACCAGGAGCACGCGTTTGCCCTGATCGGCAAGGCGAACCGCCGCGGCACAGGCGAGCGAAGTCTTGCCGACGCCGCCCTTACCGGTGAAGAATATAAAGGAAGGCGGTTGATCGAGAAACCGCAGCGGGACTCGCATCGATAGCTTCGCGTCAACAGCTACGGCTGCCGCTGCAGCAGGCGCCTGGGGTCGTTGCTTCGGCTGACACTGGAATTGTGCGGACGATGTTCGCCCAGCGGGCGAGTTCGGCGCGTCGCGGATAGCGGCCCGCCAACGCGACTTCGCCGTCGACCAGGATCAGCGGCAGCGCCTCGTCACCGGAGCGTTCCAGAAACGCGCTGACGATCGCATTCCTGACGAAAACGAGCGGTTGTTGCGCAAGATTGAAGCGCTCGATTTGCGCCCCGTTCTGCTTGGCCCAATCGACGTCTGCCGCAAAGCTGACCAACTGCTGGTCCACGTCCACACCGCAAACACCGGTGTTGCAGCACATTGCAGGATCGAATATCTGGATGACGGCCATGCTTGATGTTCTCCAAAGAATAGTTGCGTGCGTTTATGGCATTAGCGTGCCGATGCGATCAAGCGCGGCCTTCAATCCCGAGCGGTCATGCTGGAGTTCGGCTAGCGGCAGCGCCAGAAAGGCTTCGATGCGGGTCCGCAGAATGCGGTATGCCTTAAAAAAAGCAGCGTCGATTTCCGCATCAGTGCCAGTAACGTGCGCCGGGTCGTCCACACCCCAGTGCGTGCGCAACACCGGCCCCAGATAAGCGGGGCAGGTTTCGCCGGCGGCGCTTGCGCATACGGTGACCACGATATCCGGCGTCGCAGGCAGCTTGTCCCAGGACTTGCTTTGCAGGCCCGCGGTCGCAATACCCGCGCGTGTGAGCACGACCAGCGAGCGCGGATGCACCTGGCCGGTCGGATGGCTGCCGGCGCTCATGGCATGCCAGCCGGCAGGAGCGAGATGATTGAAGATAGCTTCGCCCAGGATCGAGCGACAGGAATTGCCGGTGCACAGGAACAGCACGTTCACAATTTCACTTTCTTGCGGGTATTCAATGAATCGGGGGAGGCGACGCGCTTCGCGCGTGAAAACGCGGCGCTCACATCCACGCACTGTTCGGGACGCCCGGCACAGCATTCCGCGGTGAGATAGGCGATCAACTCCAACATCAGCGGCATATTGGCGCGGTAACGCTGGAATCGTCCCTCCTGCTCCACCGTCACCAGGCGTGCCTGCGTCAGCGCCTTGAGGTGAAAGGAGAGGTTGGTCGACGGGATGTCCTGCGCGACGGCGATTTCGCCGGCGACCAGCCCTTCCGGGCCCTTGCGCACCAGCAGCCGGTATACGTCCAGCCGGATGCCGGATGCGAGCGACTCGAACACGGCGGTGGCATCTGATTTTTCCATTGCTTGATTATACAAGAATAGTTGAAATGTTAAAGCGTTTCGTTTGAGTTTTGTCAAACGGCGTTTGCGTCCGGGCGCCAGACTGATGCCTGCAGCACCGACCAAGCGCTGTGCCAGATCGGCTGTCGACGACGGGCGTATTCATTGAAAACCTTAGAAAAAGGGAATGTCCGTATGGCGAAAAGGTCCTTTCCCTTGTCGAAGGTCTATGGCCTGCTGGAGCCCGGTCCGGTGGTGCTGGTCACGACCGCCGACCAGGGACGTCCGAACATCATGGCCATGTCCTGGCACACGATGCTGGAATTCGAGCCGCCGCTGGTGGGTTGCGTGGTCAGCAACCGCAACCACAGTTTCCTTGCGCTCGAGAAAACCAAGGAGTGCGTGATCAATATCCCGGCGGTCGAGCTTGCGGCGCAGGTGGCGGGCTGCGGCAACGCTTCCGGGCGAACGGTGGACAAGTTCCAGGCCTTCGGTCTCACCCCGACGAGCGCCTCGTACGTCAAGCCACCGCTGCTAGCCGAATGCTATGCCTCGCTGGAATGCAAGCTCGTCGATACGAAGCTGGTGGCCAAGTACGGCTTCTTTATTCTCGAAGTGGTGCAGGCGTGGATCGATCGCTCGAAGAAGGATCCGCGCACCCTGCATCATCGCGGGCGCGGCGCCTTCATGGTCGCCGGTGACACGATCAAACTGCCTTCGAAGATGAAATAGCGATTCTTCTAAAACGTGTGCCATGGACGTCGGATCGTTTTTTCGTCGCTACGCCGCAGGGCGGGCAAGTGACGCGCCTGTTACCACAATTGATCAAGGAGATATTGCGATGCTTACCATAAAAATACTCGGTCCCGGCTGCGCCAACTGCAAGCGGCTTGAAGAAATCGCGCGCAAGTGCGCAGCCGATCTCGGCCTCGAGGCCGAGTTCATCAAGGTTTCGGACTACCAGGACATCCTCGCCTACAATGTCCTGTCGACTCCGGGACTGGTGATCGACGATAAGGTGGTCAGTTCCGGGCGCATACCGGCGCCGGCATTGGTGACGGCATGGATCGCGGATGCGCTGAACGCGGCGTGAGGCGTGCTGACCGCGACGCAGCGCGGGAACCGCCAGAGTCTGACGGCGGCTCCATCCGCGCAGCCCGGTGGCATAATGGGGCGCGTCTGCTCCAATCCCGCGTGGGTCTCGTGCGGTCTTCAATTGGCGCCCAGGAAACCTGGATGGCTATGAAAGCGACAAAGAAGATGGCCCTGCTTTCGATCGCGACCTCGATCGGAACGCTGGCGCTGAAGTTCGGCGCCTATTTCCTGACCGATTCGGTCAGTCTGTTGTCGGATGCATTGGAGGCTCTGGTCAATCTCGCTGCAGGCCTGGTGGCGCTGACGGCGCTCACCATCGCCGAGCAGCCGGCTGACGACCGCCACACCTACGGCCACGACAAGGCCGAGTATTTCTCCATCGGCGTCGAAGGCACGTTGATTCTGTTCGCTGCCGTCTCCATCATTTACGCCGGATGGAGCCGTTTCATGCACCCAATGCTCCCGGAAAATCTGGGCTGGGGCATTTCCGTGGCCCTGCTCGCGGCCGCGATGAACTTCACCACCGCGCGCTTGATGCTCAAGGTCGCAGCGAAGCATGACAGCGCCACCATCGAAGCCGACGCCAAACATTTGCTGACCGACGTGTGGACTTCGGCCGGCGTTCTGGGCGGGCTGATGGTCGTCGTGTTTATGCCGGAATGGCTGATACTGGATCCGCTGATCGCGATCGTCGTCGGCCTGCATATCGTCATCACCGGCGTCGATTTGCTGCGCCGCTCTATCGACGGCCTGATGGACGCCGCATTGTCGCCGGCGGAAATCAAGAAGACCGAGGGACTGATAGAGGCCGGTTTGCCCGCGGGCGCGAGCTTTCACGCCCTGCGCACACGCAAATCGGGCGCCACGCGCTTCGTCGAATTTCATCTGACGGTACCGGGAGCGATGAGCGTGCGCGATTCGCATGCCCTGTGCGACCGGCTGGAAGAGTCCATTGCCAGTCATCTGGCAAAAGCATCGGTCACCATCCACGTCGAGCCGCAGGAGGCGCATGAGCCCGCTGCGACAGCGCCGTGAGCGCGAACCCGGATATGCGCGCCATGTACGTGAGGAGTAAAGGATGAAATACCAGGACTACTACAAGATCCTCGGTGTTGAACGCGATGCCGGCACCGACGCGATCAAGCAGGCCTATCGCAAACTCGCGCACAAATATCATCCCGATGTTTCCAAAGATCCTGCCGGCGAGGAGAAGTTCAAGGAAATTGCGGATGCCTACCAGACGCTCAAGGACCCGGAAAAGCGCGCCGCCTACGACCAGCTCGGCAGCCACCAGCCGGGGCAGGATTTTCGGCCGCCACCGGACTGGGGCAAGCAGTTCGGCGATGCGCCCACCTCGTTCGACGACATTGATCTATCCGAGTTGTTCGCCGGGCTCGCCGGTGGCGGACGCCACGCGGGGCGGCAGGGCGGCACGTTTCAAATGCCCGGCCAGGACTACGAAGTCACGGCGCACATCAGCTTGGATGACGCCGCACGCGGCGCCACCGTCGATCTGAATCTCACCGTGCCCGAATACGATGCGGGCGGCCGGCTGCATCGCGTGGAGCGCTCGTTCAAGGCGCGCATTCCCAAAGGCGCCACCGATGGGCAAAGACTGCGCCTGCGCGGCAAAGGCGGCAAGGGGTTCAACGGCGGTGCCGACGGGGATTTGTATCTCAACATCGCCCTGCACCCGCATGCGCTCTACCGCGTCAGCGGCCACGATCTGTACCTGGACCTGCCGTTGACGCCATGGGAAGCCGCGCTCGGCGCCATCGTCGAAGTTCCGACGCTGGCCGGATCGGTTCATCTCAAAGTGCCGCCGGGAACGCCGGCCGGGCAAAAATTGCGGCTCGCCAGGCGCGGATTGCCGAAACCTCGCGAGGGCGAAGGCGACCTGTTCGCGATCGTTCAGATCGTCGTGCCCACCGTGCTGAGCGAGCGCGAGCGGGATTTGTTCAAGCAACTGGCGGACGGCTCGACCTTCAATCCGCGCGGACACTTCGAACAGGAGGTGCGCAATGCAACCCGAGAAAACTGATGCGGTGTGGATGGACGCGCGCCACGAGTTTTCAATCGCCGAGCTCGCGCACTGCTCCGGCCTGTCGGAAGCCGAGCTGCGCGAGCTCGTGGAATACGGCGCTCTCGCGCCTACCAATCCGCAGGAGGCCCAGTGGACCTTCAGCGCCGATCTCGTCGTTACGGTGCAGGCCGCGGGCCGCTTGCGGACCGATCTCGAACTCGACGTGCAGGCGCTGGCGCTGGCGCTGGCGCTGATCAAGCGCATTCGCGAGCTCGAGGCGCAGCTGGGCGATTTGCGCGCGCAATTGCCACACCGCCATCGCTGACGGTCGGTTGTTAAACAATGTCAAACCAGGTTGCCGCCGTTGATTTTTTCAACGCCTTGACCCCATCATCGGGGAGCCCGATGTTTTTAGCGAGACCAGCATGATCAGCCTGTTCGGAAACAAAAAACCAGATCACCCGATGTCCGACATCAAGGAGGCGAAGAAGCTCCTCGAGGAGCTGCCGACCAGCGACGCGTTCAAGTGCGCGGACGAACTGGGCCATTGGCTGGAGTCGGTGATGACCGCGGAAGGCTTCAAAGCGGAATATCGGGCGCAGCTGATACAGCTTCTGGATGAGACGGCACAGGTGCATGTGCGCAAGCTGACCCGCGACTACATGGTTTCGCCGCGTCTGGCGAAATATCAGGAAATCCGACTGTGGACGGCGCTGCACGACTACTGGCACCGGGCGGCTTCGGCCTACGTCAGTTGCATCGATCTGTATGCTGCCGGCACCAAGGGCTCGGACGCGCTCAAGGGCAGCATGCCGCTGCTGCTGGTGCGTGCACTGCGCGCGCTCGCGGCACAGACAAAATGGATGTACGTGCGCTACGGACCCATGGATCCGTCCGTATGGGGCGTAATCGCCAAAGTTTACGCGTTCGCGGAGCAGCGCAAGCTGGCGCGGTCTGCGGTGACGATCTATCCCGGCATTCCGGGGGAGTCCACGCCGGAACAGGAGTTCCTGAAGGTGGTGATGCTGTCCGCGTCCTCGCCAGACAGCCTGCTGCCGCTGGAGGTGGAACTGTGCGAGCGCCTAATCGCCCACTTTTGCACTTCATTTACGCTGCGACTGGATTTGCAGCCCGATATCGCCTACTGGATCGATCTTGCCACCCATCAGGCGCCGCTGCGTCTGGCGCGTCCTCCTCAGCATGCGCCGACTCTGCGTTTTTTTGCCGCCGGCAAGGCGTTGGAGGACCTGGGAAACCTCACCCGCACGGTCAAGACGACGGGCAGCGTGCCTTCGCAGGTCAATCTGGGCGGCAACTATCCGGTCGAAACCGTGATCGATGTCCTCAATCACCTCGCCTTGTACTGGTCGCCCAAGCCGCCAGAGCGCAAGCACCAGCGCCATCGGGTGAAGTCGCGCCTCAACGTCACCCACGGTTATGAAGGCGTGCTGGCGGTACTCGGCAACTCCGGTTCCGGCGATGGCGCAAGTACCGAAACCTGGATCGTGGAAAATGTCAGTGCCGGCGGCTTCGGTGCCGGTATCCCCGAGATTAAAGGAGATTGGCTCAAGATCGGCTGCCTGCTCGGTCTGCAGCCCGAAGGCGGGGACAACTGGGTGCTGGGCGTGATCCGCCGCCTGCAGCGCGATGATGCGCACAAGGGATCGGTGGGCATCCAGACGATTGCCAAATCGGCACAGCTGGTGCAATTGAGCCTGGGCGAGGGAGCCGGGATCGAAACCGGCATCCTGCTCAACGACGGCAACGATGCGCGCGGCGAGGCGCGCGTGCTGCTGCGGGGCGGAATGTTCGTGCCGGGGCAAAACCTTGAATACCGCAAGGGTGATCTGACCTGCTTGCTCCTGCCCCAGGGCGTGGTCGCCAGCGGCGACGAATACGAGGTGGTCAAGTTCCGCGAGATGATACGCGACACCGCCGGCGATGGCGACGAGTGATGAATTAGGCCGATAGCAGGGTGAGGAAGAGGGGGGGGCCGGGCGGGAAAGGAAGGGCCCCGCTCTTTCCTTAGGCTTAGGCCCACATCTATATCCCCCATTTCGGAGGCTGCTGAAATTCGCTTCCCTCCAATACGGCTTTCCTACGCGCATAGTGTTCCACCCGGGAAGCGAATTTCAGCAGCCGGTTAAAGATTGGGAGCGCTTTCGCAGCAATAAATACTTTACACGCCAGGTGTGAATTGATAGCATAGACACCATCTAAGTGTTTATTTCTAATAATTATTAATGTCAAGAAAACGATCGCCCGTCAGTCTAGGCAATGCGGCGAATTCGTATCGCGCGCGGTTCCTGTTCGCCGTGATTGCGCTGGCGTTCACCTCCGCTCCCGCACTGGCGCAGGCGCAAGCCTCCGGCGGAGTCAGCGATGCTGGAACGGCGCTTCCCGCGGGCGGATGGTATGGCGGACTCTCCGCAGGACGCTCGCACGTCGGTATCCACGACAGCATGATGTCCGTCACCGGCACGACGCTGTCGAGCTGGTCCCGAGACCAAGCCAACACGGGTATCAAGCTTTATGGCGGGTATCAGATCAACCGCAATCTCACGCTTGAAGGCGGGTATGCCGAATCGGGTCAATTCGATACGCGGCGCGAGTTCACGACACCTGCGTTTGGCTTGCAGTCGAGCGAATTCAGGACCAGCAGATTCTATATGGGCGCAGTGGGAGTCGTTCCGCTGCCCAATCGATTCTCCCTGTTCGGCAAACTCGGAACCGGTTACGCGACTGGCGCGGCTTTGGATGCTACGAGCGCTGCCGGACTGCCGATGTTGACGCCTGCCGACCTGGCCCTGAGACGCTCCGAATGGAATTCAAAGTACGGACTCGGAGCCAGCTACGAAATGTCGAACAAACTGGGCCTGCGCTTCGAATATGAGCGCACCAACAGCGCTGGCGACGGCCGCTCAGTGGAGGGCAATGTCGGCATGTGGTCGCTTGGCCTGACCAAGCGCTACTAGTCCGCACGCCGAGCAGCGCGGCGCGGGCCGCTATAATGCCGCGACACGCCCTGCTCCCCAAACCTCAATGTACAAACATTACTTCGGTCTTGCCGAATCGCCATTTTCGATTGCGCCGGATCCGCGCTATCTCTTCCTGAGCCAGCGCCACCAGGAGGCGCTGGCGCATCTGCTCTACGGCGTGAATGGCGACGGCGGTTTCGTGCTGTTGACGGGCGAAGTCGGGGCGGGCAAGACCACAGTCTGCCGCTGTTTGCTGCAGCAGATTCCCGCGTCCTGCGACATAGCCTATATCTTCAATCCCAAGCTGACGGTGGAGGAACTGCTCTCCACCATCTGCGTCGAATTCGGTATCTCTTTCCCCGCGGGCAATACCAGCATCAAGGTATACATCGACTGCATCAACACCTACCTGCTCGATGCCCATGCCCGTGGCAGGCATACGGTGCTGATCATCGACGAAGCGCAGAATCTCTCGGCCGAGGTACTGGAGCAGATGCGCCTGCTCACCAATCTCGAAACCAATCAGCGCAAATTGCTGCAAATCATATTGCTCGGCCAGCCGGAACTGGCGGCGATGCTGGAGCGGCCCGAATTGCGGCAACTCAGCCAACGCATCGTCGCCCGCTACCATCTGGGTCCGCTGACCAAAGCTGAAGTCGAAGCCTACGTTCGGCATCGTCTCGAAGTGTCGGGCGCGCAGCGAACGCTGTTCCCGGCCGCGCTGATGGGGCGTTTGTACCGCCTGAGCGGCGGTGTTCCCAGGCTCATCAACGTGCTGTGCGATCGCGCGCTGCTCGGCGCCTATGTGCAAGGCAAAGAGCGTGTCGATCGCGCGACCCTGTCGAAAGCAGCGCGCGAAGTGCTGCATCTGAATCAGCCCAGAACTCTGGTGCAGCCGCTGCTGGTCGTGCTGATGCTCGCGGTCGCCGGCTTGCTCGGGATGACGCTGTATCAGCAGGAACTGAGCGCGAACAAAGCGGCAACGGCGCCGGTGGGCGGCGCAAAGCGCGCTGCGGAAGCGAGCGTTGCGGCGCCTGCCTCGACGTCCCCGGCCAAGAGCGCTGCGCCGGTGGCGGCGCTCCCGGACACACTGGTCTGGCCGGAGGACGAACTGCGCTCGGGCAGCAAAGTCATGGCGTTTGCCGCGCTCTACCGGACCTGGGGCGCGAGTTATCAGGGCGGCGACCCCTGCCGGCAGGCCGAAAGTTCCGGATTGCGCTGTCGCAATGCGCGCGGCGGATTGGATGAACTGCGTCGGCCAAATCGACCCGCAGTGCTGTTGATGCGCGACGAGCGGGGGCGCGAATTCCATGCCACCCTGATCGCACTGAAGGACAATACCGCCACCTTCGTCATTGGCGCCGAAACCAAGACGGTGGCGCTGGGCGTTCTCGCCGCACAATGGACCGGACGCTACACTTTGCTTTGGCGCGTACCCCCGGGTGCGCACGAAAATATACGCGCCGGGGAACGCGGACCGGCGGTGGAATGGCTGATCCGCCAACTCGCGCTGGAGCAGGGCAAACCCGTTGAACCCGACAAGAATGCCTTGTTTGACGAAACCCTGGTGCGACAGGTCAAACAGTTTCAACTCGCCCAGGGTTTGATACCCGATGGCGCCGTCGGCGCTCAGACCTTGATGCGCCTCGCTGGCATCGCGGATCGATCGGCGCCGAAACTGACGCCCGAGCACGGGGGAAAATAGGCATGTCGTATATTCTCGATGCCCTGAGGAAATCGGACCAGCAGCGCCAATTGGGTGCGGCGCCTACGCTGCAGATGGCACAACCGGCCCCGGCAGCAGGCAAACAATCGGCGTATCTGTACTACGGCGTGCTCGCCGCGGTCCTGCTCGGCGCCGGGATGGCGATCGGCTGGTTGCGCCCATGGCAAACCGCGCAACCGGCTCTGCCAGCATCCGTCGTCGCGGCGAAGCCGCCCGAGGCAAGCCCGCGCCAGCCGGAGCCGGCGCGAATCGAGCTCGCGCCTGCGCCTGAGCGAGCCACTGCGCCGCCGCCGGCGATGGCGCCCGTTCCGTCCCCCGAGCCGGCCCGCGCCGCCGCTGCAGCGACAGCACCAGCACGCGCCCGCGCGCCTGCGCCGTCGCCTGGCCCGGCGCAGGT
>Ga0334722_10000279_pt1 | contig 78263 bp, 61 predicted proteins | sample C3_bottom_MG_FD_207210 | JGI IMG/M metagenome (GOLD analysis project Ga0334722, IMG submission 207210) | Sediment microbial communities from Yellowstone Lake, YNP, Wyoming, USA - C3_bottom | ecosystem: Environmental > Aquatic > Freshwater > Lake > Sediment | place: USA: Wyoming | collected...
GGTTATTTGTTCGCCGTGCGGGGGCGCGGCGCCGCCCTCACCCTCCTTCGCTCGGCGGGCGGGGCCGCGCGAAGGAGGGCAGGCCCCGGCCCCTCTCCGACGAGCGGAGAGGGGAGACGATCGGGGTGTTGGGCGGGATGGCTTGCGAGGAAGTTGGGGGATGAGCAACGAGATTGTGCAGTGCGGGCGGTGCGGCGCCGGGAATGCGGCGACGCGGGCGGTTTGCTATCGGTGCGAGGCCTCGCTGGCAGGGGCGCAGCCGTGGACTGCGGAGGTAAGCACTACAAGCGTCGGCCCGGCAGCGGCATCACGGCACGATGCGATCTCGGCGGCTGCGCGTGTGCCAGAGCTTCGTTATGCGGACACGATGTCGCGAGTCTTGGCGCTACTGTGGGACATCGTCGTGCTGACGGTCCTCGGAGTCGGTGTGGGACTGTGGGCCGGTGTCCGCTACGGAGCGACCTGGTATCGGGTCTCGTGGGGCGTGTATGAGTGGCTGCCACTCCAAATCGCGTTGCCGATTATGATGGTCGGGGCATGGCTTTATTTCGCCGGCTATGAGTGGGCGGTGGGCGGGACGCCGGGCAAACTGTTTTTCCATTGCCAAGTAACAGATTTGCAGGGGCGGAAGGTTTCTTTCTGGCGGGCCTCGTGGCGGTTTGGGCTCAAAGTGCTGACGGTCATTTGGTCGGTGGTCATGGTGGCGATGCTGTGGGGCACGATTGATTGGTCATCGGGGTGGCAGGTGGCGGGACTGTGCGCATTACCAATTGTGGTGACGGCGGGGATGGTGGCGTTCGGGAAGCAGAAGCAGGCGATTCACGATGTGTTTGCAGGGACAGTGGTGGTGCAGGCGGGGGCGACAGAAGAGAGTCCGTAGTGCGTAGTAAGTAGTGCGTGGGAAGGTAGCCCCGGGTTTTCGAACCTGGGGTTTCGCTTTTCTGGCCGGCAATGGGAATTGCCGGGCTACCGTCCTCACCCCCCGGCCCCCTCTCCCGCGTGTGGGAGAGGGGGGTGTCGTCCTCACGCGGCCTCACTGCGTTCGGCCACCCTCTCCCGAATTGGGAGAGGGGGGTGTCGTCCTCACCCGGCCTCACTGCGTTCGGCCACCCTCTCCCGAACTGGGAGAGGGAACGGAGACCCCTCCCCCGGCCCCTCTCCCCGCAAACAGGGAGGTGGAAGATGAAAAGGTGGCCCCGGATTTCCGAATCCGGGGTTGTTGTTTAGTCCGGGGATGAGATCCCCTGACTCACCGTTAGGCGCCCGCTGAAGCGGGCTCGTGCGCCGTAATGGTTCGAGCCCCATTCATGGGGCGTTTGTTGTGAGTCCGGCCATTCATGGCCGGACCTGGGCCCCGGCAATGGGAATTGCCGGGCTACCGTCCTCACCCCCCGGCCCCCTCTCCCGCGTGTGGGAGAGGGGGAACCTTCTCCCCCGTCCCCTCTCCCATGTACATGGGAGAGGGGTGCCCGGAGGGCGGAGAGAGGGTTGAAGGGAAAGGCGGCCTCACCCTACTTCGCTCGTCGCGTAGCGCCGAGCTTCGCAGGGCAAGCCCCCGTCCCCTCTCCTGTGAGGAGAGGGGTCTGCGACATGGCGACCCCATCCCCAGCCCTTTCCCGCGCGCGGGGAAGGGCGAAGACAACTTTCCTGTTCGCCCATTCTCCTGTTCTCCAGGAGGTATCGTGATTCGAGACCATGATTTGCAGGTGAATTTGTGGTTGGGGGACCGGGTGCCGGTGGCGGCGCTGTCGTATTGGCGGGACGGCGCGTGGCACGACCTGAGCGACCGGCTGCTGGTGACGCCGGACTTTCCGCTGGCGGTGGTGCGGCGGGTGCAGGGGGTGGCGACGGCGTCGTTTGCGCTCGATAACGGAGACGGGCTGCTGGCGCGGGACAACGCGGCGTCGGCGCTGAACCGGAACGCGGCGGATGCGTTCGACCCGCTGCTCGATGCGACGCGGCGGGTGCGGATCGAGCAGGGGGCGCGCTGCCGGGCGAACGCGGCGGAGGGGAAGGCGTACACGGTCAGCCCGAACCCCGATGCCGCCTATCCCGACACCAGCCCGACGGCGACGAAACTGACGAACGGGACGGCGCTGACGACGGCGACGGGCGACTTCGTCGGGTGGCAGGCGGACCCGGTGATCACGGTGGACCTGGGGGCGGCGCAGGCGCTGGCGGCGGTGGCGCTGGTGTGCCTGAGCAAGACGAAGGCCGGCATCCGGCTGCCGCTGTCGGTGGCGGTGGAGGTGTCGGAGGACGGGTCGGCGTTCACGACGATTGCGGACTTCGACTGCTCGTATCTACTGGACGACCCGGGCGGACGGGCGGTGTTGCTGCCGGTGGCGCTGGACCTGGGCGGCCGCGACGCGCGATATGTGCGCTTCACGCTGACGCGCGGGCAGGCGAGCGATGTCGTGCTGGTGTCGGAGGTGATGGCGTATGCGGACCCGGCGATTGTGGAGGCGCGGCGCGTCACTTTCACGGGGATGCTGGGCGACGACATCACGCAGGGGGCGGAGTGGGGGAGCGTCATTCAGTGCGCCCAGGTGCGTGACTTTTCCAAGCGCCTCGATGACCGGTTCATTGAGGTGTACACGACATATGAACAACAAACTATCGAAGCAATTATCGCGGACCTGCTGACGGCCGCACAGTATGGATTGCAGTTGGGCGCGTCGGAATATGCGCTCGATGCGACCGGGTTCGTGATGCCGACCTGGACGACGCAGAACCGGTCGGTCTTCAGAGCGTGTCAGGATTTGGCGCGCATCGTCGGGTGGGAGTTCGTCGCCGATGAGCAGGGGGTGTATCGGTTGCGCGATGTGCCGCGGGAAGATGCGACCGGCGAGCAGGTGCTGCGCGCCGGGCTCGGGTTGATTGATTGGGTGAAGGGGCACTCGGACCTCGACCTGCGCAACAAGGTGATCGTGCGCAACCGGAGCGGGACGGACAGCGGGGTGTCGGCGTCGGCGCAGGATGATGTGTCGATCACGCGCTACGGCGAGCGGCTCTTCGTGATTGCGGAGCCGTCGATCCGGACGGCGACGATGGCGCGGGCGCTGGCGCGGGCGGTGTTGCACGATTACAGCCAAGTGCAGCGGACCGGGGCGGGCGAAGCGCCGGGGACGCCGCTGCTGGCGGCGGGGCACATCATTGCGGTGCACGAACCGCTGGCGACAGCGGCGACGAGCGCGCAACTCTATCGCCTTGACCGCATCGAGAGCACGCAGACCGGCGCCGGCCACGGCGACTATCGCCAAACGCTGCGACTGCGCGGGTTCCGGCCGCGGCTGCCGGAAGCGCCGACGGGCTTCAAGGCCACCGAGGGGAATGGGCAGGTGGCGCTGCAGTGGGACGCGCGACCGGAGGCGTATGTGGTGCGTTACCGGGTGACGCGGGCGCTGACGGCGACGGGCGCGGAAACGCTGCTCGCCGAGCCGACGGGCACGAGTTACACGGACACGACGGCGGTGAACGGGACGACCTACTGGTATCGAGTGGCGGCGGTGGTGCTCGACGGCGGCATCGGCGACGCAGCGGGGCCGCTGCGGGCGCGGCCGCAGGCCGCCGGCGGCGGGACGAACGACGAGGGGGCGGTGGAAGCGCCGACGGGGCTGACGGTGGCGCTGGTGAATTGGTTCGGCATTCAGGTGCCGAAGTTGGCATGGCAGCACCCTTCGAATTCGGGGCGGCAGGTGATGACCTACATCGTGGAGCGCGGGGGCGCGGCGGGCGGGCCGTTCGCGGAAATCGGGGCGGTGACTTTTCCGCCGAGCCGGGCGCCGTTCTTCATTGACCGGCGGGTGCCGGTGCGGACGCCGGGGACGAGTTACTACTACCGCGTGCTGCTGTTCGATGCGCGCAGTGGGTTCCGCAGCACGGTGGCGGGGCCGACGGGGGTGACCTACTGATGGGCAACGGGCGAGGGCTGATTCCGGACAGCGCCGACTTGATCGGCGCCATTCTCGACGCCGACCCGCGGGAGCAGTTGCGGCGGCGGCTGCACGCGGCGGGGCAGGTGGACGCGCTGGTGGGCGATCGCGCCGATGTGCGTGTCGGCTATGACGCGGAGGGGCAGCCGTTGGTGTTGCACGGCGTGCCTGTGCAGGCGGGCTTTCAGCCGGCGGTCGGCGACTGGGTGCGGCTGGTGTATCCGAACGACGACCCGTCGGCGGCGCTGGTCGAGGGGCCGACGGTGACGCAGTCCACCGATCCGCCGGGCGGCGGGGTGCCGAGCGTAGTGGACCAGACGCAGGTGAAGCCAGACGCGATCGAGAGCGATGCCTACACGGCGCCGCCGGGGCACTTGCGCGACAACCTGGACCATCTGCGCGCGGTCGTGAAAGCGATGAAGGGCACGGCGGCGTGGATTACGACGCCGCCGGCGACGCTGCAAGAGGCGCGCGACCACATCGACAACCTGTCGAACCCGCACCACACAACGCTGGAGCAGGCGCGGACGGCTGGGAGCGTTCTGCAGGGTGGGTTCTCGTTCGCCGCCGGAGTGGTGGGCTTCATTGCCGGTGCGGCCGACCAGGCGGCGCGCTTCGGATTTGCGAGCGCCAACGGGCCGCAGTGGGGGGTTCTGGGACCTTCGGCAGGGGCGAACCCCGGGCGGCTGTTCGCGCGCTTCGGCGGCGGGGCAGCGATCGGAGACCTGGCGTTTCTGTGGAACGACGGCGCCGCCGACGCGCAGGTGGGGCAAGCGAGCCGCCAGGGGGGCTGGGGGTTCGGGAGCGCCTACGCGGCGCCGGCGGTGGACGGCGGCGTAGTGTGCGCGGGCGTCGCCGCGGGCGGCGGGACGCCGGTGGCGGGCGCGTATTTGGGCAACACGGTGACGCCGCCGGCGACGCTGGCGGCGGGCGACTTCGCCAGCGGCGACGGGGCGGGGATCGTGCAGTGGGATGCGTCGGCGCAAGCGCTGATCTTCCGGGCGACGGGGACGACGACGGACGCGCAAGTTGGGCGCGGCGCGGCGGACCGGCTCGATGTCGGCAAAAGCGGGGCGGCGGACGGGCTGACGGTCTGGGGCGCGATCAACTGCGGCGCGCAGTTGGATGCGAGCGCCGGGCGCATTACGGCGAACACGATCATCGCCTCACGCGGCGGGACACTCTGGGCGGCGCGCTTCCTCACGGACCTGTCGGGGCGGCGGAACTGGGGCTTGATCACCGAGGCGACAAGCACGGGTGACCTGACGATCCAGGAGAGCAGCGCGAACAACACGAACCCGTCGGTGGTGCGGGCGCAGATGCAGTCGGGGGGGAATTTCGTGCTGCCGGTGTCGCTGGTGGTGGCGGCGGCGGCGGGGACGGCGGCGACATCGGGCTACACGCAGGATTTCCGCGGGGCGTCGCAGCACTTGTTGGCGAGCGCGACGGCGTATGCGTCGGACTGGAAAGCGAGCGGAGACAGCAATCTCCGCTTCCGGGTACGGGCGGACGGGCGGCACGAATGGGGGCCGGGCAACGCGGCGACAGATGTACTGCTCTACCGCGACCAGGTGAGTGTGCTGCGCACCGAGTCGCATGTCCAGGCCGACCAATCCCTCTACCTGGGGCGGGCGTGGGAGAGCGGCAACAGCAAGCAAGGCACCATTCGGCTCACGCGCGCCACTGGGGCGCTGAGCAACGCGCTGCTGTTCCTTCGCGGCAATGTCAGCGGCGACAGCGGCGAGCGGATGGTGATCGGCGATGACCGCATCTTTTTCGGAGCGGGCGGCACGGTGCCCGGCCCGGGCGGTTCCGATGTCGGGCTGCTCCTGACGGTATCCGGCGGGTCCACCTATGCCGACTATTACTCGCCGGGCGGACACCGGATCAACAACAGCGATGTGCAACTGATGAGCGGCGTGGATGTCTTCCCGAACGCGGACAACGATGTGCAGGTGGGGTTCCGGTCGGCGCCGGGCGTCGGGGCCTACCGGGCAACGAAGGCGTTGGTCACGCACCGGCTGGAACTGCGCGACCAACGGGCGAGTAGCCAGCAAGGCGATTTCCAGTTTGTGGACACCAGCGTGTCGAGCCAGACACCGGGGACGACCTTCCACGACTTCGGGGGCGGGAAGACGCTGAAGTACACCGGGCTGTGGATCAATGTGAACGGGACGGTGTATGCGATTCCGGCGATTGCGGACACGGGCGTGACGCCGCCGGGTGGGCCGAGTGTGCCGCAGTAAGGCCCATGAATGATGAATGATGATTGATGATTGAAGGAGGGGGCATGACGGAGGACGATGTGCGGGTGTTTCATGCGGTGGCGTTGCCGACCCCATCCCCAACCCTTCCCCGCGCGCGGGGAAGGGCGGAAACAATGGTGGCCTCACCCCGGCTTCGCCACCCCTCTCCTGTGAGGAGAGGGGCTAGATGCGAGACCGTGCATCCAACATGTCGGAGGGCAAAGTGACAGAAGAGGACATTCGAGTGTTTCATGCGGTGGCGTTGTTGCTGGCGCAGGAGGGGCAGTTGTGGCAAGCGGTGCGCGGGGCGACGGAGGACGACGGGGCGCGCGTGTATCGGGCGGTGTTGGCGCGGCGGCGGGATGCGGTGCGGCAGCGGTGCGCGCAGTGGGAGGCGGAGGCGGGGGAGTTGGAGCGGAGGCTGGGGAGCGAGGTGAAAGGTGAGTAGTGAATGGTAAATGGGAAAGATCCCTCACCCCCCAGCCCTCTCTCCCGCGTGCGGGAGAGGGGGAGTGACCGGCCTCACCCCGGCTTCGCCACCCCTCTCCTGTGAGGAGAGGGGTCTGTCGCGTCAGCGGGTGCGATGAACTGGAGCGCGCGTGAATGGAACTGACACAACTAGCGCAATACGGCGGGATTGGGGTGGCGCTGGCGGCGATTGGGCTGGCGGGGGCGCTGGCGGTGTTGGCGAACCGGAGCAACATCGGATTGCAGGAGATCCTGCGCAATCATTTGGAGCACGATGTCCGGGGGCGGGAGGCAGTGGCGGAGGCGCTACAAGCGTTGCATATCAGCATGGAGCGGATGCGGGCGTGGTTGGAGGTGGCGATGCGGGCCGAGCGGTGACGGTCGTCCCTCTCCGCTTCAGGGAGAGGGTGGCCGAAGGCCGGGAGAGAGGCGCCGGCAGGTGAGTCTGGAACGGATGCAGGCGTGGTTGGAGGTTGCGATGCGCCACGGATGATAGAGTCTATTCATGGCAGAACTGAAGAATGGTAGCCTGCGATGGTGGTGGGAGGAATACGTTAAGCCACTTGTGCTTGGCTCTTTTCTTTGGGCAGACGCAATATGGGGAAAGTCTGCAAAGACTTTTGCTCGTATTCTGCCTTTTGCTCTCTTTCTCATTGGAGGAGTTGCGGCTGACTGGTGGGGGTCGGTTGAGTGGTGGAAAGTATTTGTCCCGCTCTCGCTGTTTCATATTCTCATCATTGGTCCAGCGCTTCTTTGGAAAGAGGAGCGCGGTCTGAGGCTCGGCCTCGAAGAAACAGTGAGCCGCGTCCGCGACGCTGACAAACCCTATCCGACGCTGGTATTCGATAGGACACTGCCTTCTTGCTTCATGGAACACATGGTCCCAATGATGCAAGGAGGTGTTCCCGTCTATAACAGAGCCAAGGAGCGACTCTACCGGCTAGCTGTCGAGAACAGAAACACGCATGCGCAGTACCACACTGAAGTTGCTGTGACTCGCATGGAGCCCCATGAGACGCCCTTCCTTCCCTTATTGCTGATACCTAAGGAGTTCAATCGCTGGAATCCGACAATGGTTGTCCCTGGCGCGCGCGTGGAAGGCGCCCCACAATACGGATTTGTAGACTTTCTTTGTTGGAATGAGGTTTCAGGTTGGCGCATCGAGTACCTTACAGACGAGCATCCATGTAATATCGAAGTTGGTTCATATACGTTTTTCATGGATTTAGTGGTCTCAAGTCGAGTGGTGAGGAGTTTGATCGTAGATGTTGACTGTTCCTCTGATGGATCGCTTGCTTTGCGCTTGGCAGATGAAGATGGAGCCAACGATTGAAGTTTGAAAAGGTGTGTGTGGAGCGAGTCGAGTGAGACCTGCAAAACAACACGGCCCTGAACGCCCTCACCCCCGCTTCCCACTTCGCCCTGCGGGCTTCGTAGGACAGGTCGCGTACCCCTCTCCCTGACAGGGAGAGGGGACTCCTAGCATCGCTCGCTAGTGTTCGGATGGCAGGGCGGTCAGATTGCTACCCTGCACAAAAAGCCGCGACCCCGATTTGCATCGGGGCCGCGTGTGGTTTTCGAGTTCGGGAAGGAGTTAGCGGGGGCGGACTTGTGAGGCCGCGGGACCCTTGGCGCCTTGCTTGATCTCGAATTCGACTTCCTGGCCCTCACGGAGGGTGCGGAAACCGTCCACCAAGATCTCGGTGTGGTGTACGAAGACATCACCAGAGGCGGTCTCAATGAAACCGTACCCCTTGTCGTCGCTGAACCACTTCACTTTGCCTGTCGGCATGTACATCCCTTTCCGGTAGTGCGTTCCTCACAAGCCGGAAGGTCTGTACGAGTGACAACAGCCAACGGCGGCTTGGGGCGTGCACTCCAAGTGGGGCCGGTGTCCGGCCCCTGCGGTACGACTGTACCACAGGTATGACGAAAAAGCCAGGGATTTGTTCCCGGGGGGCGTCGTACTGCGCATTTCCGGCCATCGGCCTCACCCCGGCTTCGCCACCCCTCTCCTGTGAGGAGAGGGGACTGATGCCCTCTCCCCCGGCCCCTCTCCGACGAGCGGAGAGGCTTGTCCCCTCCCCCAGCCCCTCCCCACTTGCGTGGAGAGGGGGGAGCAATGAGGCACATGGGAGACGCGCTGTCCCTCTCCCAAACGGGAGAGGGTGCCCGGAGGGCGGGTGAGGGGAACTGCGCCCTCTCCCCCAGCCCCTCTCCGACCCCGACTGTGTCGAGGGCTCTCGGAAAGACCGGAGCGAGCGGAAAGGGGGGAGTCATCCTCACCCCCCCGACCCCCCGCTCCCGCAATTGAGAGAGGGGGGTGAAGGAGTTTGAATGAAGATGACGGCACATTTTGAATTGAATGAGTTTCGGTGTCGGTGTGGGGTGTGCGCGTGGCCGCCGAGTCCGGAGATCGTGGCGCGGGTGCAGGTGTTGGCGGAGCGGTTGGAGGCGCTGCGCGCGGATTTGGGGGGCGCGGCAGTGACGGTGGTGTCGGGGGTGCGGTGTGCGGCGCACAATCGGGCGGTGGGCGGGGCGCCGCGGTCGCGACACCTGACGGGCGAGGCGGCGGATGTGCGGGTGGCGGGGAGTTCGATGGAAGCGGTGGCGGCGCGGGCGCGGGCACTAGGGTTCGGCGGGGTGGGGGTGTATGGGACGCATGTGCATGTGGATGTGCGGGAGGGGCGGCGGGCGTTTTGGCGGGTCGGATGACAGACGCTCTTTGAGCGTGGTGCGTAGTAAGTAGTGCGTCGGGATACTGAGTCGTCCTCACCCGCCCTGCTTCGCTGAAGCTACGCAGGGCACCCTCTCCCGAATTGGGAGAGGGAAAAGAGAAACCCATCCGCCTAGCCCCCTCCTCGCAGACAGGGAGGGGGAACCAAAGATGTTCCTGTTCTCCGATTCTCCGGTTCACCCAATCCTTAGGAGGTGTGGGATGGTGATCAAGTTCGGGAAAAGTGTGTGGCGGGCGGTGGTGCAGTGGGTGTGGTGCCGGATGTGGCCGGCGCCGGAGCAGGTGGACGCGCTGATTGATGGGCTGCTGCAGCGGGTGCACGAGTGGTGTGCGCTAGCGCAGCAGGAGGCGGCGCCGCGGACACGGGCGCTGGCGGAGCAGGCGGTGGCGTTTCTGTTGACGCTGCTGCGGCAGCAGGCACAGTTGCCGCCAATCATCGGGCCGTTGGTGCGGAAGTTCGTGGAGCGCTACTTGGAACACCTGACGGGCCCGATGGCGCAAGACTTGGCGCTGGCAGCGGAGCAGGGCGCGGAGCGGTTGTGTCAGGCGATCGAGGATGTGCTCGAGGAGGTGCGGGAGAAGGCGAAGGCGGCGTATTGTCCGACGGCGAGGTAGCGCGGGACCCTGCTTCGCCCTTCGGGCTAAGCAGGGCAAGGGCGGGGAGGCAGGAACGACTGGTCCGGCCCTGAAGGGCCGGGCTGATGACGACAAACCGCAACTCGGCTCACGGCTGAAGCCGGAGCCGCACATCAGCGGGATGCGTGAGTCCGGGGCCGAAGCCCCGGGCTAACGACCTCACCCCCAGCCCCTCTCCTGTAAGGAGAGGGGACTAAATCACTTTGTGTCCACAGTTTCGTCACCGGGGGGAGTGATAGAAGAGGGCAGCGAGCCGGGCCAGGGCTCGAGGGCTGGGGCGCGCGAGCGCCACTCGCCTGGTCCCGGGAGCGCGAGAGAGTGTGACGGCGATGGGAGTGGTTGCGCGTCGAGAGCGCGCAACGGATCGCCGAAGCGAGAGGCGTCGGGGCGTGACTGCGCAAGCGGTCGCGCCCCGATTTTTTTGTTGGGGGACCCCTCCCCCTGACCCCCTCCCCGCAAACAGGGAGGGGGATGCCCTCATCCCCTGAACCCCTCTCCGACGAGCGGGCTAGGTTGAGATACTATGCGGCCGGGGTTCATGCGATGTCGATTCTAGAGAACCTGGTGATTGCGACAATCGGCGGGATGGTGGCGTGGATGGGCATCTTTCTATTCCGGAATCGGCGTCGTCTGGCGCGTTGGGAGGTCGCGGAGGTGCTGGTGAAGGGCGAGGGATACTGGTGGGGCCGGCCGAACGGGTTGCATCTTGCCTTCCTGACGGCTGTGGCGCTGCCATTCAATGTCATTGCGACGGTGCTGTTTGTCTCGGTGTTGTGGGCGCGGGCCATCGTGGGGGATGGCGCGCTGTGGGAGCGGCTCGTCATCGGGACATTTAGTGCGCTTTGGATTGCAGTGCTGCTGGCGATGGACATTGGACTGTTCAACGCGTGGAATGAGTTCCTGTTGTCGAAGGAGGCCGGCCGCGGCGAGCGCGCGTTGTGTTCGGTGCGAGAATGGCACTTCGTCTTCTTCGCGCTGGTTGGAATGACCGTAGGTGTGGCAATGGTCGCGTATGGTCTGTCCGCGATCCTTGCCCGATGAACCCTCTCCCCCAACCCCTCTCCCAAGTACTTGGGAGAGGGGTGACCGAAGGTCGGGGAGAGGGTTGGAATGCACCGCGGGGGCCCGGTGGCGGGCAAGTGGCATTGGGAATCGGAGGCGAGTCTGGCAGGTGAAGCACCTGCCCCCCCGGGTCAGTTGCCTGACAGGTTCAGCGTGGCATCCAGGGTGGTGGGGGCGAGGCAGGCCTTGTCGTTGCAGGCCTGGTAGCGGAGTTCGACGGCGAGGCGCGGGCGGGCACTGGGGTTGGCCAGTTTGACGGTAGCGGTGAGGGTTGTAGTGCCTTCGTACACGAGGAGTTTCGTGTCGGAGAAGGTGAACTTGACCGAGCGGCCGGGCGGGTAGGTGACCTTGCCAAGGGTGGCGCCGTCGCCGGTGACGGAAAGCGCGGTGGCGATGAGGAGCGGGTCGGAGGCGGGGTTGGCGTTGACATGCCAGCCCGACTTGATCTGCAACTTCACTTCGATTGCAATCGTGTTGCCGGCGGGGCGGGCGGTGGCGGTCATCGTCATCAGGTCAGGCGGGCCGCCCATCGGGCCGTTGGAGACGGTGACGCCCACCCCGGCAGACTGCGCCGAGGGCTGCGTCGGTATGCCGTTGGTTGGGGCACCACTCGTCGCGGGGCGTGTGGGCGCGGGCACGGGGACGGGCGCGGCGCCGGTATTAGGTTTCGGCATAGCGGCGCCGGCGGGTTTGGGGACGAGGGGGGTGGCGGTGAGGGTGGCGGCGGCGGGGGTGAGTGCGGCGAGGCCGGACTTCTCGTTGAGGAGTTCGCTGTAGGCGGTGAGGAGGAAGGTGAAGGCGGGGGCGGTGTCTTTGGCGTGGCCGGCGAAGGCGGCGATGGTGCGGCGGGCGCGGTCGGCATAGGACGCGTCGCCGGTGACGCGGGCGAGGCGGACGAGGTCCCAGGCGGCGACGGCGTTTCCGCTCGGGGTGGCGCCGTCATAGGAGGGCTTCATCCGGACCAGCAGGTACGGCTGGTCGGCGGTGGTGGCGAAGAAGCCGCCGCCCTTCTCATCCCAGAAGCGGGGCACCATCCGGTCCACCAGGTCGCGCGCGGCGCGCAGCCAGCGGTCTTCGCCGGTGAGTTGGTGGAGGGTGAGCAGGCCGTCGGCGAGGAAGGCGTAGTCGTCGAGCATGCCGTGCTCTTTGAGGGCGCGTTGGCGATACATATGGGCGAGGTCGCCGTTCGTATCCATCGTCTCGAGGACGAAGTGGGCGGCGCGTTCGGCGGCGCCGCGGTATTGCAGGTCGCCGGTGACGAGCGCGGCGTAGGCGTATGAATCGATCATCAGCCCGTTCCAGTCGGCGAGGACTTTGTCGTCGAGACGGGGACGGGTGCGATGTTCGCGCGCGTCGAGCAAGCGGCGGCGGAGGGTGTTCACGCGGTACCAGAATTGTTCGACGGTCACATCCTGCTCGCGGGCGAGTTGTGCGATCGGGCGCGGGAGATAGAGGACATATTTCTTCTCGCCTGACTCGGTAGCGAAGTTGGGGGCGCCATCGATGCCGAAGACGGCCTTGAAGAACTTGGCGTCGGCGCCGAGGGCATCGTCGATTTCTTTTTCGGTCCAAGTGTAGAACTGGCCCTCTTCGTGGTCGGTGGAGGCGTCGAGGGCGGAATAGAAGCCGCCGTCGGCATCGGTCATCTCGCGCTGGACGAAGCCGTAGATTTCGCGGGCGACCCGCTCGAACTCGGGGTTCTTGGTGAGGCGGAAGGCCTCGATGTAGACGCGGGCGAGCAGGGCGTTGTCGTAGAGCATCTTTTCGAAGTGAGGGACGAGCCAGCGCTGATCGGTGCTGTAGCGGTGGAAGCCGGCGCCGAGTTGGTCGTACATTCCGCCGCGCGCCATCTGGTCGAGCGTCTCGGTCACCATGGTGAGCAGGTGCGTGTCGCCGGTGCGGCGGAATTCGGCGAGGAGGAATTCGAGGCGGACGGGGGTGGGGAACTTCGGCGCGCCGCCGAAGCCGCCGTAGCGCGCGTCGTATTGCGACGAGAGATCGCGCGTGCCACGGGTGAGGAGCGCGGGGTCGAGCGTGCCGACGGCCTTCTGGGCGCCGGCGCCGTGGGCCATATCATCGAGCGCCTGCTGAACGGCGGCGGCGGTCTTGTCGATGTCGGCGCGCTTGTTCACCCAGGCGTGGTGCAAGTTGGTGAGGAGCGTCGGAAAGCCCGGGTGGCCGCCGGTGTCTTCGGGCGGGAAGTAAGTGCCGGCGTAGAACGGCTTCAGGTCGGGAGTGAGGAAGATGTTGAGCGGCCAGCCGCCGCCACCGGTCATCACTTGCGCGGCGGTCATATAGAGGTCGTCGAGGTCGGGGCGCTCTTCGCGGTCGATCTTGATGTTGATGAACCAGTCGTTCATCAGCTTGGCGATGGATTCGTTGGTGAACACCTTGTCTTCCATCACATGACACCAGTAGCAAGTCGAATAGCCGATGGAGACGAGGAGCGGTTTGTTTTCTTTGCGGGCGCGCTCGATGGCTTCCTCGCCCCAGGGATACCAGTCCACGGGGTTATCGGCGTGCTGGAGGAGGTAGGGGCTCGATTCGGAGGCGAGGCGGTTCATATGCGCGGCTTTCGTGGCGGGAGTGGAGGTGGGGGCGTGCCGGTGGGTCTCGACGAGGGCGGCACTGATGATGAGCGCGGCGATGAGGCCGAGGAAGAGGAGCGCGCGCCACCAGGAGCGCGGGGGTTCTTTACTCATCGGTGGTATCCCTCACCCGGCCTTCGGCCACCCTCTCCCTAAAGGGGAGAGGGACAACGAGCACCGCAGGATTGGGGTTATCACCAGTGGTCACGAAGCAGTCCGGTTCTTTCGAAGGGGGGCGGGGCGAAGTTAGCACGGGGCTCACACTCGGTCAAACGCCGTCGGCGGTGTGGAGTTCCAGTTCGAGGAGGCGGTGGTTGAGCGTGTCGGCAACCACAACGCGGCCTTCGCCGCGCGCGGCGACGCCCATCGGCGCGCACAGGGTCAGGCCGCCGTCGAAGGCGTGAAAGGCGGCGCAGGGGCGGCCGCGATAGAGGCATTGCAATCGGTGATTGCCCATCTCGACGACGAAGAGCCAGCCGTTGCTTCCGCAGGCGAGGTCTTGCGGCTCGTCCCATTCGCCGAGCGAGCGGCCGGGGTGGCCGATGACTTGCCCGATGCGGCCGTCGGGCGTCACGACGACGACGCGGTGGTTGCCGGTATCGGCGACGAGGAGCGAATGGTCATCGGCGACGGCCAGCCCCTGCGGACTGGAGAAGCCGTCTTTGATCAGGCAGACGAACTCGCCTTCGGCGGTGAAGACCTGGATGCGGCCGTTGCCGGTGTCGGCGATGTAGATGCGGTGAAAGGAATCGACGGCGATGCCGGAGGGGAAGCGGAATTGGCCGGCGGACTCGCCGCACAATCCGAAACATTTCAGCAGCGTGCCGTCGGCCTGGAAGCGCTGCACGCGGTGATTGCCCTGCTCGACGACATAGATGGCGCCGGCGCTGTCGACGGCGACGCCCTGGGGGTTCAGGAATTGGCCGGGGCGGTCGCCGCGGCGGCCGAGGGCGTAGACGCCGCCGTCGGGGTCGATTTTCTGGATGCGGTGATTGTAGGAGTCGGCGACATAGAGGTTGCCCTGCGCGTCGGCGCAGAGGCCGCCGGGGGTGTTGAACTGGCCGACGGCGGCGCCGGCGCTGCCGATGACGGTGCGGACGCGCGCGTGCAAGGGACCGGAGAGCGGGGAGAGAGCGGCGGTTTCGGTCGCGGGGGGACGCCACGCGGCGGTGTCCTGGCGCTGCAGGCGCGCGGCGGTGGGGGAGTCGAGTTCGAGGAAATCGAAGCGGTCGTTCGGCATCCAGCCCCTGGGGGGGATTGTAGCAAGATTGCCCTCTCCCCCCTGACCCTCCTCGGCTTCGCTCGGAGTAAACCCTCTCCGATGAGCGGAGAGGGGGGACTAAGACCTTGCCCCCAACCCCTTTCCGTTTCACGGAGAAGGAGAACGGAGGAGGAGGGTCGGCAGGTTGTTGGGGCGATTCATGCATTGCCCCAACAAACAGATGACATTGGCACGCGTGCATTCAATCGAATTGATCGTTCGAGCGACGGCGATTCTGGCAGGCAAGATGCCTGCCCCCCTGTGACTGAACCCCGGCCTGAAGCGCCGGGGCGCTACCTAGAGAAGTGGAACCGGCCCCTTGTGGGGGCCGGTTCCGGGAGGGCGGCGAGGAGGTATTCGAGACACGCGGTCAGGCCGGGCGCGCCGCCCGGCGGGCCGGCCGGCCCGCGCGCTGCGCTGCGCGCGAGTGGGCGGACGCGGGGCGCGGAAGCGCCCCGCGGCCGCAACGCGTGTTGGGGAATCGAGGAGCCATTACGACTCGTACTCCCTGGGGAGGAAGCCGACGCGCAACACTTCTTCGAGGGTGGTGGTGCCGTCCGCGACCTTGTGGAGGGCGTTGCGTTCGAGACTGACCATGCCCTCTTTGACGGCCAGGTCGCGCAGCGCATCTACGGGCATATTGTTGAGCATCGCTTCGCGGATCGGGTCGGTGAGCACCATCATTTCGTAGATGGCGGTGCGGCCGAGGTAGCCGGAGTCATTGCAGCGCTTGCAGCCGCGGCCTTTGAAGATTTCGCCGGTGGGCAGCCAGTGGCGGGCGACGGCGGCGAGTTCGGCGGACGGCGGGCTGGGAATGCGGCAGTTGGGGCAGATGCGGCGCACCAGGCGCTGCGCCACCGCCGCGGTGACGACGGAACACACCAGGTAGGGCTCGACGCCCATATCGGCGAGTCGGGTGAGCGAGCCGGCGGCGTCGTTGGTGTGGAGCGAGGAGAAGACGCGGTGGCCGGTGAGCGCGGCTTGCACGGCGAGTTTGGCAGTCTCGCTGTCGCGGATTTCGCCGACGAGAATGACATCGGGGTCGTGGCGCAAGATGTTGCGCAGCGCGCTGCCGAAGGTGAGGCCCGCTTTCGGGCGGACCTGGATCTGGTTGACGCCGGACATTTCGTATTCGACCGGGTCTTCGACGCTGACGATGTTCTGGGTCAGTTCCTCACGGCGCACTTCGGAGAGGATGGAGTAGAGCGTGGTGGTCTTGCCGCTCCCGGTCGGGCCGGTGAGGAGGAACATCCCGAAGGGGCGCTGGATGACGGCGCGGAAGCGCTCGAGGTCTTGGGCTTGGAAGCCGAGGTATTCGAGGTCGAGTTTCGAGTAATCGCGGGTGAGGATACGGATGCAGACGCTCTCGCCCATCACGGTGGGGAGCGTCGAGATACGCATATCGCAGACGACATCGCCGACGCGCATGCGGCAGCGGCCGTCGAGCGGGATGCGGTGCTCGGCGAGGTCCATATCGGAGAGGAACTTGATGCGCGCCACAATGGAGGGGAGCATCTTCTTTGGCAGGTTGGCCTGTTCGACCATGACGCCGTCAATGCGATAGAAGAGGTAGACGGTGTGGCGGTCGGGGGTGATGTGAATGTCGGAGGCGCCGCGCTGCACGGCGCGGGAGATGACCTGGTTGACGAAGCCGCTGACCGACGCATCGGACTCGATGTCGCTGACGGTGATGTGCTGCTCGATGTCGTCGTCGCGGACGCGCTCGACGCTGATGCGGTCGGCGAGTTGCGCCAGTTCCGAGCCGGTGCCGAAGTGCATATCGAGCGAGCGGCGGACGGCTTCGGGCGTGGCGATCATCTCGCGCACGACGCGGCGCGTGCTGGCGCGCACTTGGTCGAGCACCTGGAAACTGAGGGGCTGCGGCGTGGCGAGCCAGACCTGTTCGTCGTTGAAGCGGACGCCGATGAAGTTGTTGGTGCGGCAGAGGGCTTCGGGGAGCATGCGCACCGCTTCGCCGTCAATGGGGAATTCGTCGAGGTCAATGCGCTGCAGGCCAAATTGGATGGCGAGGGCAGACGCCAGTTGTTCGGGAGCGATCAGGCGGTTTTCGACGAGCACCTCACCGAGACGGCGCCCGCGCGTCTTGCGATAGAGCGCGATGCCCTTCTCCAAATCGTCTTTGGAGAGGATGCCGCCGGCGACGAGAATGGAGCCGAGGCGGCTGTCGGCGGCGCCGTCGGTGCGCTGCTCGGGCAGCAGCCAGGGCGCGCCGGAGTCGTCGAGATTGTCGGCGGACTTCCAATTGACGGCGCGGGAGGGAATGAAGTGGCGCCCGTGCCAGGGACCTTCGGGGAGGACATCGAGCCACCAGCCGACGCCGTCCACGGCGCGCACGATGCCGGAGACTTCGGTGCCGTCGAGCAGGGTGCCGGTGCGCTTCTCGGGGGCGCCGGTGGCGCCGGTGTCGAAGTCGAGCGGGACGGTGAGCGCGACGAATTCTTCAAAGGGGATGGCGCGCGCGTCGCCGGCCTTGGCGCCTTCCTGGCGCAGGCGGAGCGTGCGCTTCTTGTAATCGAGGTCGTCGAGAAAGGCGTCGAGCGATTCGCCGTCCGCCAACCGGACGACCGCGCGCCGCTTGCTCACCGTCTCGTGGCTCATCTGCACCAGCCCTCCGCAGGCAGATGCCCGCTGGGGGGTTGTTCCATAGAAGCCGGGGACCCAGCTTCGCCCCAGACAAAGGGGCCACGCAGGGCAAGGGCGGGGAGGCGGGAAAGGCGGGGAAGTGCGGCCTTGACTGCGATTCCTTGGGGTCGTTACACTGCCCAGTACCTATGGGAGTGACGGCCGCCATCTCGGCGTCTGTGGCACAGAAGCAAGACCGGCGCGCACGACTTCGGAGCGTGCAGATTTGGCACGCCAGTTTCCGGTTGCCCATCGGGCATTCCGCGCACGATACCCAGTCCAGTGCGCCCCATACGCTGGGGCTGCGCACGAGGGGACGGCCCGCCGGAGGGATGCGGCGGGTCTTGTTGTTGGGGGAATTCCCTCTCTCCCTGACCCCCTCTCCGACAAGCGGAGAGGGGGGAACCGCCCTCACCCGCCCCTCGCATTCGCTCGGGGCACCCTCTCCCGAACTGGGAGAGGGAACGGAGAATTGTGCAGGCGTGGCCGCCTGCGGTGACTGGGGAGGGTTCTGATGTACGGTGAAGTACTGGTGCTGAATCACGATTACCAGCCGCTGAACATCACTTCGGCGAAGCGGGCGGTGGTGCTCGTCTTCCTGCAGAAGGCGCACTCGGTGGAGTGGGACAGCGCGCAACTGCGGTCGGAGCACTTGCTGATCGAGGTGCCGACGGTGGTGCGGCTCAACTACTTCGTGCGGCGGCCGGTGCCGCAACTGAAGCCGACGCGCAAGGCCATCTTCGCCCGCGATGAGCACACCTGCCAGTATTGCGGGGCGACTGGGGTGTCGCTGACGATTGACCATGTCCGGCCGCGCGAGCAGGGCGGCGGCGACGACTGGGACAACCTGGTCTGCTGCTGCGTGCGCTGCAACAATCAGAAGGCGAACCGCTCGCCCGCGCGGGCCGGGCTGAAACTGCGACGCGTCCCGCAGCGGCCGAAACTGATGCCCTACATTTCGTTCACCAAGTTCATGCGCGCCTGCCGCAACCCGCAGTGGCGCGAGTATTTGGGGCCGTATTTGCCGAGGAATGGGAATGGGAAGGGGTAGGGCGCCTCACCCCCAAACCCCTCTCCTGTGAAGAGAGGGGGGAGTCCAAGAAGCGCGGCCGCCGCGAGGCGGCCGTTGGTGTTTGTGACAGGCGACGCGCTTGGGGAGCGCTGTCCGTGGATAGAATCGAACTGACGAACATTTCGGCAAAGGGGGGGCACGCATGCTCATCGTGCGTCGAGTGGTCATCGCGATTGCGCTGCTGAGTGGGAGTGCGGTCGCGGGGTTTCCGCAAGCGTGGAATGCCCAAGTGGAGACGCAGGCGTTTCCCGTCAAGCACCGGAGCGCCCTGTTGATTGCGACCTGGTTCAATCACGCCTATCGGTCTCTGTGGGACGAGTATGGGATTTACGATGTACGGCCGTCGCTGATGGGCGGCCATGTGGAGGTGACCGGCACTAAGCGCTGTTTTCAGTATGCGCGCTGGATCATCGAGAATGTGGATCTGCCGGCGGGCCGTGCGGAAATGCACGACCGCGGGGTCATCATCACCGACCCGGCGAATGTCACCTTCACGATTCACTCGGACCCGGAGAGCAATGGGATTGTGCATATGAACTTCTATTGCGCAACCCGCGTCATGGTGTCCGGCGCGAATCCCCGGTGGGTACCGCCGAATGCCAGCGTCGCGCCGCTGCCGACCGCAGGCCGCGGTAGGGGCGGGCCGGAGCGCATCTTCAACTACATGCGACCGCCGGAGATTGTGGTGACGACGGAGGAGACGACGATCTTCATCAGTGCCACCAATGCCCAGGGCGAGTATGTGGGCGGAGCGACTCTGTTGTATCCGGCGGAGGTGGCGATCTCCGGAGTTGAGCCGCGGATACCCGGGGACCGGAGCATTCGGCCTTAGGGCGGTTGGGAAGCAGGGCGTGTCCGGCCCTGCGCCCAGTGGCGGAGGTAATCGATGTCTTCCTTCATCGTCTGGGAGAGGGGGATGATGTCGGTGACGGCGGCGGCGAGGTCGGCCTGGGTCAATTCGCGGCCAGCGTCGAAGGCGCGGAACAGCCCTTCGACGACGGCGGCTTCGATTTCGGCGCCGGAGTAGCCCTCGGTCTTCGCGGCGAGCGTGGGCAGGTCGAATCCCTTCGGGTCGCGCCGGCGGCGGGTGAGGTGAATGCCGAAGATGTCGGCGCGCTCGGCGGGGGAAGGGAGGTCGACGAAGAAGATTTCGTCGAAGCGGCCGCGTCGCAGGAGTTCCGGCGGCAGGGACTCGATCTGATTGGCGGTGGCGACGACGAAGACCGGCTTCTTCTTCTCTTGCAGCCAGGTGATGAAGGTGCCGAAGACGCGGGCGCCGACGCCGGTGTCCATCTGCTCGCCGCGGGTGCCGGCGAAGCCCTTTTCGATTTCGTCAATCCAGAGGACGCAGGGCGACACCGCCTCGCTCAGGCGGATGGCCTTGCGCACATTCTCTTCCGATTGCCCGACGAGGCCGGCGAAGATGCGGCCGATGTCGAGACGCAGCAGCGGCATATGCCAGAGCGACGCCACCGCCTTCGCGGTGAGCGACTTGCCGCAGCCCTGGACGCCGAGGAGCAGCAGGCCGGTGGGATAGGGGAGGCCGAACTGCTGCGCTTCCTGCGTGAACCCCTTGCCGCGGGCGCGCAGCCAGAGTTTCAGATTGTCGAGGCCGCCGATGTGCTCGAAGCGCTCGTCGGGGTGGTAGTACTCGAGGATGCCCGACTTGCGGATGATTTGTTCTTTCTCGGCGACGATGGTGTCCACATCGAGGGCGCCGAGTTGCACCAGGCAGCGGGCGAAGACATTCTCGGCTTCGAGCAGCGTCAGCCCGAGCGCGGCGTGCAGGACCTGGTCTTCCTGTTGGGCGTTGGTGCTGACGGGGCGTTTGTTGTTCTCCAAGTCGGTGAGGACGCGGTTGAGCAGGCCTTCGAGGTCGTCGAGCGTCGGCAGCGGGAAATCGATGACGGTACACTCCTTCTCGAGTTCGGGCGGCAGCGACAGGACCGGCGAGAGGATGATGATGGTCTTGTGGCTGGTGGGAAGCGCGGCGGTCAGGTCGCGCAGTTTGCGCACGACGGCGGAGCCCTGGCGGAACGGCGGCTGGAAGAACGGATGGAAATCGCGCAGGACAAACAGGGCCTCGCCGTCGGCGGAGCGGATGTGGTCGAGGACGGCGAGCGGGTCGAAGGGCTGCTGGAATTGCGGGCGAACGCCGCCCGGGGTCATGGCGCCGTCTTCGAGCCCGGTGGTCTCGGCCCAGAGAAACACCTGCTTGCCGCGCCGGTGGGCGATCTCGCGCAGGATGGCGAGGACGCGCTCGTCTTCCCAGGAGACGATATAGAGGAGGGGATAGCGGGCGCGGATGAGGACTTCGAGTTCGTCGGCGATGGCGAGCGGCGCGGGCATCAGGAGAGGCGGAAGTCCGCGACGGCGGTGCGCTGGTCGATCCACTTCGGCTCCGCTTGGACGCTGGGGGTGGAGTCGACGACGCAGCGGACTTCGCACTTCTGTTCAGTGAGCATGACGCTGAGTGTATACGCGCCCTGGGCATCGGACTCGGTGCTGGCGAGGACGACGCCGTCGGTGAGAACGGCGATGGTGGCCTTCTCGATGGGGCCGCCCTTCTTCTGCGCGACGCTGCCCGAAACGCGCGAACGCTGGGCGCGGCGCTCGACGACGCCCTCGTTGGGGGCGCTGACGCAGTTGCGGCCGAGCGTCTTCGCCTGGGTGACAGCGTGGTCGGCGGTGTCGAGGAGCTCGGTCAGTGCGGCGTCGGCGTCTTCGGCCTCGAGATTCAGCGTCGAGACGCCGAGCGAGACGGTGGCGGTGGCTTCGGCATTGCCGACGGCAAACTTGCTGTCGGCGACGGAGGCGCGAATCTTCTTGGCGGTCTGGACGGCGCGGCGCAAATCGGTTTGGGGCAGGAGGATGGCGAACTCATCGCCGGCGCTGTAGCGCCGGGCGATGACATCGGCGCGGCGGAGCGTGCGGCGGACGACGCTGGCGAGTTCGCGCAGCACCAGGTCGGCCCCGGCATGGTCGAACTGGGCGTTGAGTTGCTTGAGGCGGTCGACATCAATCATCACGCAGGAGAGCGCGTCCTTGTAGCGCAGCGCTTCGCCGACCGCCTGGCGCGCCATCGGCAGGAATAGCCGCCAGGTGAAGAGGCCGGTGAGGTCATCCACCGCGGCCTGCTCAGCGGCGGAGACCATTCCTTGCAGCGACTCATGGACGAGTGTCAACGAGGCAAGCAGGCGGCCGCGTTCGACGGAGGGGAAGGTCTCCCAGGCGCGCAGGTGCTCGGGCGCGATGGGGCCGGAGACGGTGAGCGTGCCGAAGCGGGCATGGCCGACCAGCAGGCAGCCGATGAAGGAGCGCTCGGGGACGGTGCGCGCCAGGTGCGCGTGGACGGGGACAACGAAGCACGGCAGTTGGCAGCCGCAAATGAAGAGAAAGGGGTGCTCCTCGTCGGCGGCCTGGCGGACCAGCGCGTCGCGCGCCGCGCCGCAGAGGAGCAGGTCGCCGGTCTTGCCGGAGAGGAGTTCGCAGGGGCCGGGGGGGCCGGTGGGGCGCGTCGCCGGTTCACCGGCCGCGTTGAGCACGATGGTGGCGGCGCCGTGCGCGGCGGTGAAGGCCTGCTGCACGCGATGCAGCGCCTCGGGCGCAATCAGGTCGGTGAGCGAGGCGATGCCGGGTGCGCGCTCTACCGGTGCGGGCAACGAGAATCCTCCCCGCGCAAAGTGTAGCCACTGGACGCGACAACTCAAAGGGGAAACGGGGAAACGGAGAAAGGGGGAGAAGGATGCGGAAACGGGTGGAGACTCGCCCCCGGGCCTGAAGACCCGGGCTGACTCCGAAAAGGAGATGGTCTTGTCGGCCCTTAAGGGCCGACGCTGGAAACATCCGCGTTGGATTCAGCCCGGCACTTCAGTGCCGGGCTGGGACAGCGACCTCTCGCCCCACCTCCGTCCCCCTCACCCGACCCTCGCTACGCTCTGGCCATCCTCCTTCGCTCGGCGCGATGCGCCGAGCTTCGGGGGACAAGCCCTCTCCCGTCTTGGGAGTGGGACAACGCATCTCCGCGCTTTGCCTGTCTCCCCTCTCCGCTCGTTGGAGAGGGGCCGGGGGAGAGGGTTAGTCGTCCTCTCCCCGCGCCTGCGGCGCGCCCCTCTCCCGAACGGAGAGAGGGGCGAAGAGTGCGAGTTCGTTTCTCGTTCCCCCTCTCCGCTCGCTCCGGTTGTTCCGAGAGCCCTCGATATAGTCGGGGTCGGAGAAGGACGGGGGAGAGGGAAATCCCCCTCTCTCAACGGGAGAGGGGGGCAGGGGGGAGAGGACGGCAGGCACCCTGCTTCGCTGAAGCTTCGCAGGGCAAGAGTCGCCTGCCCCCGAAACTATGTCGGTGGTCGCTTGTGGCAGGCGCCCTGCTTCGCCAAGGCTTCGCAGGGTGAAATGGCCTGCCCCCAAAGATTCGCCTCCGGAGGGACGGCAATGATGCGTTGGTCGCGTGTCGTAGTTGCGTCGGTAATCGTGTGCGTGGTGATGGCGCCGCTGCGGGCGGCGCCGGCGGGCGAGAAGAAGAAGGACGCGGAACTGCCGCTGAAACCCGACCACACGATGACGCTGACGACCGACGAAGGCACCTGGATGTCGCTCGATGTCTCGCCCGACGGCAAGACCATCGTCTTCGAGTTGCTCGGCGACCTCTACACGATGCCCATCACCGGCGGGGCGGCGACGCAACTGACGACCGGCCTGCCGTTCGACACGCAACCGCGCTACTCGCCGGACGGAAAGCGCCTGGTCTTCGTCAGCGACCGCAGCGGGGCGGAAAATGTCTGGCTGATGAACGCCGACGGTACTCCTGGCCGGGCAGGCGAGCCGAAGGCGCTGACCAGCGACCAGCAGTCGAGTTTCATTTCGCCTGAGTGGACGCCCGACGGGATGTACATCGTGGTGTCGCGCTCGACGCGGCGGACGCACGAACTCTACCTCTATCATGTGGACGGCGGCAGCGGCGTCTCGCTGACCGGCGGCGCCGGGCGCGAGACGCTGAACGCGCAAGGGGCGGCGTTCGGCAAGGACCCGGACGGGCGTTATATCTATTTCGCCAGCAAGAACGGGGGATTTGGATACAATCTGCAGTTCCCGCTGTGGCAACTCTCGCTCTACGACCGCAAGACCGGCGAGATTTTCGGCGAGAGCGCGGTGCAGGGGAGCGCGTTCCGGCCGGTGGTGTCGCCGGACGGGCACTGGTTGGTCTATTGCACGCGCTTCGATGCCGAGACCGGGATGCGGCTGCGCGACCTGACCACCGGCGATGACAAATGGCTGGTGTGGCCGGTGACGCGCGACGACCAGGAGTCGGTTTTTACCCGCGACCTGTATCCCGGGTCATCGTTCACGCCGGATGCGAAGGCGCTCATTACGACGATTGACGGGAAGTTCTGGCGCGTCAGCATCCCCGACGGGAAACTGACACAAATCCCGTTCACCGCCGAGGCGAAGGTGGCGCTGGCGCCGCGCTTGCACTTCCAGACGCCCGTCGCGCAGGGGCCGGTGACGGCGCGGCAGATCCGCGACCCGCACCTCTCGCCGGACGGGAAGACGCTGACGTTCTCGGCGCTCGACCGCGTCTGGACGGTGGCGCTGCCCGACGGCACGCCGAAGCGGCTGACGACGATGGACCTCGGCGAGCACCAGCCGGTGTGGTCGCCGGACGGGAAGTACATCGCCTATGTCACCTGGTCGGACGATGACGGCGGCCACATCTACCGGGCGCGGGCCGACGGCCGCGGCACGCCGGACCGCCTGACGCAGCAGCCCGGCTTTTACAGCAGCCCGGCCTATGCGCCGGACGGGAAGCGGCTCGTGGTGGTGCGCGGGCCGAAGGAAGAGAAGATGGAAACGACGGAGGCGTGGGATGTCGGCGGGCAGCAACTCGATCTGATGTGGCTGCCGGCGGACGGCGGGGCGCTGACATTCATCGCCCCGATGAAGGGCGGGCACCCGCACTTCACCCGCGACCCGGAGCGCATTTACCTCTATGAGGGAGCGGGCGGGCTGATCTCGATGCGCTGGGACGGCACCGACCGGCGCGTGCATGTGAAGGTGACCGGCTACTCGGCGCCCGGCGCGCGCGGGCCGTCGTGGGCGGACGATGTGATGATGGGCCCCGACGGAAAGCAGGCGATTGCGTCGGCGGACAGCCAGTTGTATTGGCTGGTGGTGCCGATGGTGGGCGGCGACGCGCCGACCATCGGCGTCTCGGGCGGCGGGGCGTCAATGCCGACGCGCAAACTGACGGTGGTGGCGGGCGACTTTATGGACTGGGCGCCCGACGGGCACACGATTTCGTTTGCGCTCGGGCGTTTCTTCTTCCGCTACGACCTCGACGCGGCGAAGCAGGCCGACGAGGACGCGGCGGCCAAGGCCAAGGCCGAGGCGGAGAAGCCCAAGGAAGAGCAGCCCAAGGAAGGCGTCGAGGCGGGCAAGCCCGAGGCGAAGCCCGCCGAAGAAGAAAAGAAAGAGGAAGAGAAGAAGCCGAACTACGAGCCGCCGCGCCTGGAAATGAAGGTGGTCGTGCCGCGGAGCATCCCGCACGGTACCGTCGTGTTGCGCAACGCCCGCGTGGTGACGATGCGCGAGCACGACATCATCGAGCACGGCGATGTGTTGGTGACCGACAACCGCATCGCCGCGGTCGGGCCGACCGGGACGGTCGCGGTGCCGGCGGGTGCGACGACCATCGACTGCACCGGCAAGACCATCATCCCCGGGTTCGTGGATGTGCACTCGCATATGTGGGTGTCGTGGGGCATCCACCGGACGCAGAACTGGATTTACCTGGCGAACCTCGCCTACGGCGTCACCACCACCCGCGACCCGCAGACGGCGACGACCGATGTGCTCACTTACGCCGACCTGGTGGAGACCGGCCAGATGTACGGCCCGCGCATTTATCACACCGGGCCCGGCATCTTCAGCAACGAGAACCTGCAGAGTCTCGACGACGCGCGCAATGTCCTCAAGCGCTACTCCGAGTATTACGGCACCAACACGGTGAAACAGTACCTGACCGGCAACCGCAAACAGCGGCAATGGCTGATTATGGCGGCGAAGGAACTGGGGCTGATGCCGACCTGCGAAGGCGGGCTCGACATCAAACTCGATATGACGCACATGATGGACGGCTATCCGGGCAACGAGCACGCGCTGCCGCTGGTGCCGCTCTGGCCCGATGTCGTGCACCTGATTTCGGAGACCGGCGTGATGTACACGCCGACGCTGATTGTCGCCTACGGCGGGCCGTTCTCGCAGGACTACTATGTGACCGTCTACGATGTGCACAACGACCCGAAACTGCGCCGCTTCACGCCGCACAAGAAAGTGGACGAGTTCACCCGGCGGCGTACATTCTGGTCGATGCCGGAAGAGGCGGTGTTCCCGCGCATCGCCGAGTCGTGCGCCAAAGTGGTCGCCGCCGGCGGACACTGCGGCCTGGGCGGCCACGGGGAGATTCAGGGGCTGGGCGATCAGTGGGAGATTTGGGCGCTGGCCAGCGGCGGGATGCCCAACCACGATGTCCTGCGCTGCGCCACCATCTTCGGCGCCGAAGCGATCGGGATGGAGCAGGACCTGGGCTCGATCGAGCCGGGCAAACTCGCCGACCTGCTCGTCCTCGACGCCGACCCGCTCGAGGACATTCACAACACGAACACCATCCGTTGGGTGATGAAGAACGGCGAGATGTTCGAGGGCGCCACGATGGATCTGGTGTGGCCGGTGCACAAGGTGCTGCCGCGGCAGTATTGGTGGGACACCGACCCGGCACCGCGGCCGCGGGATTATGTCGCGCCCCTGCCGGTGAAGTAGCGCCCACACTCCGCCTCACCCCGGCTTCGCCACCCCTCTCCTGTGAGGAGAGGGGATTACACGCCGCAGGCGCCATCACCATCAGGGTCGAACCGCGAACGAATGCCCAACGCGCGCACACTGGCCCTGACCTCGCTGGCGATGCTGGCGTTTGCGGGCAATTCGCTGCTCTGCCGCGCCGCCCTGAAGCACACCGCGATTGATGCCGCCAGTTTCACGACGGTCCGACTGATGTCAGGGGCGCTGATGCTGTGGCTGGTGGTGCGACTGCAGCGGGGCCGCCGCGCCGGCAGGGGCAATTGGCTGTCGGCCAGTGCGTTGTTCGCCTACGCCGCGGGCTTCTCGTTCGCCTATGTCAGTCTGCCGGCGGCCGCCGGCGCCCTGCTGCTCTTCGGGGCGGTGCAGGCGACGATGATCGGCTATGGCCTGTCGCAAGGCGAACGCCTGCACGGATGGCAATGGGCCGGCTTCGTGCTGGCGCTGGGCGGACTGGTCGGGCTGCTGTTGCCGGGTTTGTCAGCGCCGCCGCTGACGGGGGCGCTGCTGATGCTCGGCGCCGGCGTAGCGTGGGGAGTCTATTCGTTGCGCGGGAAGGGAGCCGGTGAACCCACCCGCGTGACGGCCGGCAATTTTCTGCGCGCGGCGCCGATCGCGGCGGTGGTCAGTCTGCTGATGCTGCGCAGCGCGCAAGTCGATGCGCCCGGCGTCGGGTATGCAGTGGCGTCTGGCGCGCTGGCCTCCGGACTCGGGTACGCCGTTTGGTATGCGGCCCTGCCGGCGTTGAAAGCGGCCAGCGCCGCGACGGTGCAATTGAGTGTGCCCGTCCTCGCGGCGGTGGGGGGAATCGCGCTGTTAGGCGAGCCGCTGACCGGGCGCCTGGCGCTGGCGTCCGCCGCCATTCTCGGCGGGATTGCGCTGGTCATTGTTGAAAGGCGGCCGGCGCCGCGGTAAGACCCTACGCGGCCTCACCCGGGCCTCGCGGGGTTCGGCGCGCCCTCTCCTATGAGGAGAGGGCAAATCAATCCGTCGCTTTATTCGCCCCCTCTCCTTACAGGAGAGGGGGGAAGGGGGTGAGGCCGTAGTCGCCCTCTCCCGGCCTGCGGCCACCCTCTCCCTAAAGAGGAAAGGGACAACTGGCAGGCGGGTGCTGGTAGTCCCCTCTCCCCCTCGCCCCCTCTCCGACAAGCGGAGAGGGGGGAAAGCGCTGCATTTGTCTGGCATTGAGCGGGCAGATGTAACCTACCAGGGGCGCCGGTCGTCTATCTCGGCAGGAGGAGCCCAGTGGCTATCCCCACGGAGACCACGGCCTGGGTGACCGGCGCGCTCGACCACGACAGCGCGCTGGTGGCCCGCACCTGCGCGGGGGAGCGGGCGGCGTTCGAGCAACTCTTTGCCCGCTACCAGAACCGCATCTATCGCCTGGCGCTCGGACTGCTGGGCGATGCCGAGGAAGCCCAGGACGCGACGCAGGATGCCTTCGTGCGCGCGTACCGACAGTTGCGCTCGTTCCGGGGCGACTCGGCGTTCCTCACTTGGCTGTATCGGATTGGCGTGAACCAGTGCCTGACGCGCTTGCGCAAGCGGCGCCGGCAGGCGGAGGCGATGCTCGACCTCGGCAAGGACTTGCCCGTGACAACGGACGGCGTCGCCGAGCGGGCGGTGGAAGTGCAGCGCGTGCGCGAGGTGGTGAATCAGTTGTCGGCGGCGTACCGCGTGGTCTTGGTGCTGCGCTTCTGGCATGAACTGTCGCTGCAAGAGATTGCGGATGTGACGGGCGCGACGGCGCCGCAGATCAAGATGCGACTCCACCGGGCGCGCAAGGCGTTCGCCCGGCGTTACCTGGCGGACACAGGGAGCCGCGCATGAACTGCGCCGCGACCCAGCGCCGCTTGTGGGATGAAGGGCCGCTGCCGGCGGAGGTGTTGGAGCATGTGGCGGTCTGTCCGGCGTGCGCAGCGCGTGCGGCGCGCGCGGCGCAAGTGTTCGGCGCTTTGCACCAGGCCGGGCCGGCGGAAGACCCGGGCAACATGCTGCCGGCCATCCAGGCGCGGCTGGACCGGATCGGCACGCCGCCCTCGATGTTCCCGCTGCGGGCGCTGACGGCGATCGCGGTGACAGTGATGACACTGTCGCTGGCGTGGGTGTCGCATGCGCCGAAGGCGGCGGGGGCGGCGTCCATGGCGGCATTCGGGGCAATGGGCGGGATTCCGGCCGGGACACTGGTCGCCTCGCACCGGGCCGGTGATCTGACGGGTTTCGACGCGGCGGGTCCGCGCGGGATGTTGTTGGCGGGCGACGGCCTCCGCGCGATGGCGCCGCGGAATGTGCCGGCGCCGGCGGGGACCGCGGCGGTGGCGACGCCGGTGCCCACCATTCCCGGGATGGAACCGGCGGCGGCGGTGTCGGTGGGGGCGGAAGGCGATGATTCGGTGAGCGAGTGGGAAACGCGCGGCGTGAACCCGATGACGGGCGAGTGCACGATGACGCGCGTGCGCACGATTCGGGATGCGCAGGGGCGGGTGATCAAAGTGGAAGTGGCGGTGATCGCGCTGCCGTGAGGGCGGCGCGTGCAAAACTCAGGAGGTCTGTGATGCGCTACTTGGCACTTCTCTTGCTGATGACGGGGACGGGGCTCTGGGTGCCGCCGGTGATGGCGTGCGATCAGACGCACACGATCGTGCTGACCCTGACGGGCCCAGATGACACAGCGGCTCCCGAGGGGCCGTCAGCGGTTCGGGCGTTCAGGGTGCCGTTCGCCATGGCGGACATGGCGGGGCCGACGGTCAAGGTGCCGGACGCGGTCTATGAGGCGTTCGACACGCGCATTTACGGCGTGAAGATTCAGGGCGTGACGCTCAGCGCGGCGGCGAAGGCCTTGGAAGAGTCCGTCGGGCGGCGGCTGCACATCGACATCGGCGACGGCGTCGCCGGCGATGTGAAAGTCACGGCGACTTTCGACGGCGTGACGCTCGGGCAGGCGCTGCGGCTGTTGGCGCAAAGCGCGGGCGTCACCATCCAACCGGTGGCCGACACGACCGCGGTGCGGCTGGTGGGCGCGGCGACCACGGCGGAAGTGCGCGTGGAACGGCCGGGCCAACCGGGCGTGACGACGGCCGAGAAGACGCGCACGAATCCCTCCGCGTGGTCAGAGGAATGGGGATTCGTCTGGCCGGCGGTCGGCTATCCGAGCAAGCGGCTGCCGACACCCGGGCAGATGGGATGGATCGCGGCGCGCAGCGCGACGGCCGGGCCGATGATGGCCGGGACGCCGGAGCTCTTCAAGGTGGAAGGCACCGGCGGCGCGCCGGGCGAGATTCGCATGCACTTGCAGGCGCTCGAGGCGGCGCACGGCGAGATGGCTCTGTCGCCGGAGGCCATGAAAGAATGGGAAGCGACGACGACGATGACAATGTCGCCGGAGGCCATGAAGGAATGGGAAGCGGCCATGTCCGAGTGGGCCCAAGCCCAGCCGCTGCACGCCGAAGCCATGCAGCGAGTCCAGGAAGAACTGAAGAAGGCGCAAGAGGCGCTGGCGCATGTCCGTGAGCGGCACGAAGGCATGCCGGAGTCGCAGGCCGCGGCCGAGGCGCTCGAGCGGGCGATGAAGGAACTGGGCCAGGCGCACGAGGCGATGGCGGCGCACCATGCCGAACTCGAGCGGGCGATGGCGGCGCACCGCGAGGACCTCGAGCGGGCAATCGCCGCCAGCACCGAGGCGACCGCGCACTACCAGATCGAGACCGGCCCGGGCGGCACCATGCAAGTCGTGGCGCCGGCGGGCGTGGCCGCAGTGAGCGGCGACGAAATTATCTTCCTACCGAACGCGACGCTGCAGATTGACGGCAAGGAGAGCGGGCCGGTGCGCGTCGTCCTCGGCCGCGCCAGCGGGCGGCCATACTTGGAAGTGGACGGCATCCTCCGCATCCTAAAGGCGCTGCCCGCCGGCGCGCACATCGTGGCCATTGAGGTGGACAAGGACAACAACCGAGTGATTGTGAAGACCGACAAGCAGTAAGCCCCCCGCAGATTGGTGCGCAACACGACGGCCTCCCGCGCGAGCGGGGGGCCGGAGTTTTGGGGGGATGACTTCCCTCTCCCCCCGCCCCCTCTCCTACGGGCGGAGAGGGGAGGGGGTGAGGTGGTTAAGTGACTACACGTGCGACGAACGGGACAGAGGCCTGCGGTGACTGAGTCAGCCGCGGGCGAGACGCCCGCGCTACCGTTTTGCGGGGCGCTGCGGTATAACTAGCGCGCGAAGCCACGAGGCGGCGCTCGGTGGGAGACTTGGACATGCCGCGCATCTACCTGCTCGATGTAACCAACCGCGATGGCGTGCAGACGGCACGCATCGGTCTGGCCAAATTACAGAAGACCATCCTCAATGTGCTGCTCGACCAGTTCGGCGTGTTCCAATCCGAGGCGGGGTTCCCGTTCACGCGGCATGAGGTCAACTACCTGAACGGCAACATCGAGTTGGTGGAGCGCGGGGTCATCAAGCGGATGCGGGTGGCGGGGTGGTGCCGGGCGCTGGTGAAGGATGTCGAGGCGGCGTTCAAGATGACGCGGGTGCGGCACTTCAACATTTCAATGTCCACCAGCGACCAGATGATCATCAACAAGTTCCAGGGCAAACTCGACCGCGCCAGCGTCATCACGGAGATGACGGAAGCGCTCGACGCGGCGCATGACTTGGGCGCCGAGACGGTCGGCGTGAACGCCGAGGATGCCTCGCGCACCGACCTGAAGTACCTGATCGAGTTCGCGCTGGCGGCGAAGGAGCACGGCGCCGACCGGTTCCGCTATTGCGACACGCTCGGCTACGATTCGCCGCCGCGCATCTACGAGCGCGTGTCGGCACTGGCGAAGCAGGTCGGGCTGCCGATCGAGCCGCACTGCCACAACGACCTGGGAATGGTGAACGCCAACTCGGTGATGTGCGCCAAGGCGGCGGTGGACAACGGGCTGGACGCCTACATCAACGCCACGACCAACGGCATCGGCGAGCGCGCCGGCAACGCCGACCTGCTGTCGTGCTGCCTGGCGCTCAAACACGCAGGCGGCCTCGCCGAACACAACTTGCTCGATCCGGCAATCGACCTGACGCAGGCGTGGCGGCTGGCGAAATATATGGAGCATGCCATCGGCGTGCCGATCCCGATTAATCAGCCGGGGGTCGGGGGCAACGCCTTCGCGCACGAGTCGGGCATTCACGCCGACGGCGCGCTGAAGGACCGGCGCAACTACGAACTGTACGACTCTGAAGAGTTGGGGCGGCCCGATTTCACGCCCATGCCGACCGGCCGCATCATCACGACGGGCGAGTATGGCGGCATCAAGGGGTTCCAGAAGGTCATTCACGACCTGGGCATCGAACTGAACGCGGGCGACGACCCGCACCACCTGCTCGAAGTGATTCAATACGCGGCGCTGCACACGCAGAAGCCGCTGCACGAGGAAGAAATCCGGTTCGTCTGCGCGCATCCCGATGTGGCGGAGCAGGTGATGACGGTGACGCCGGGGGCGCGGGAGGGCGTGGCGGCGTAGCGAGCAGGGGGCAGGGGAGCAGGACGACGGCCGACGACGACCATATGGCCCATTCCGCCCCCGCGCCCGAGGCCGCGGCGCGGGCGAACGAACTCATCCGCCAGCGCTACACGCGGCTGGCGCCGATCTACTTCCTGATTGACCGCATCTTCCCGCTGGCCTGGTGGGTGCGGCAGCGGGCGGTAGACCGGATGGCCTTGCAACCGGGTAGCCGGGCATTGGAAATCGGCTGCGGCGCCGGGCGCAACTTCCGCCATCTGGTGCGGGCGGTCGGGCCGAGCGGCCACATCTACGGCGTGGACCTGACGCCGGGGATGCTGGCGATGGCGGCGGAGCGCTGCCGGCGGCACGGGTGGACGAATGTCACGCTGCTCAACAGTGACGCCGCCCGCTTCACGCTGCCGGAGCCGGTGGACGCGGCGCTCTTCGGCCTGTCGTATTCGCTCATCCCCGACCATCAGAGCGCGCTGCGCGCGGCGTGGGAACATCTGAAGCCGGGCGGGCGGGTGGTGGTCGTGGACGGCAAGCGCGCCGACAACTGGCTGGGGCGGCTGATGAGCAGCGTCGCCATCGCAGTGAACCGGGCGACGGTCTACGGCACACTGGAAAAGAAGGCGTGGGAGGATTTACGCGCGCTGACGGATGCGGTCGAAATGCAGGAGATGCTGTTCGGGAGTTATTTTGTGTGTGTGGGGGTGAAGCCCTCTCCCCCCTGACCTCTTCTCCTACGGGCGGAGAGGGGGAGAAGATAGAATGATTTGGTGGCGCCCCTCGCCGCTGGTCGGAGAGGTGATAGGAGAGGAAACGAAGGCAAGGCAGCGGTGACTTCTGACGAAGATCTGATTTGGGAGGCGGAACGATGGCGACTAGAATGAAGAAGAAGACGGGCGACGGCGTGCAGGCGCTCCACAAGACTTACAGCGCCGCGCGCACGCGGCTGCTGGCGGCGCGGCGGAAGGCGGCGGCGCTGAAGGTCAGTGACTACCTGTTCACCGACCACGCCGGCAAGAAGGTGAAACTCTCCGCCCTGTTCGGCAAGGGCAAAGACCTCATCATCGTGCACAACATGGGCACCGGCTGCTCGTATTGCACGATGTGGGCGGACGGGTTCAACGGCGTGCGCCAGCACTTGAGCGACCGGGCGGCGTTCGTCGTCATCTCGCCTGACAAACCGGCTGTGCAGAAGAAGTTCGCCGCCGGGCGCGGGTGGAAGTTCCCGATGCTCTCCAGCCACGGCACCACCTTCTTCAAGGACATGGGTTTCGAGGCGGAGGGCGGGAAGCCGTGGCCGGGCGTGTCGGCGTTCCGCAAAGAAAAGGGCGCCATCCGGCGTACGGACGCGGCGCCGTTCGGGCCCGGCGATGAGTTCTGTTCGGTGTGGCCCTTCTTCGAGTTGCTGCAGGATGGCGCGGATGGCTGGGGGCCGAAGTACAAGTATTGAGAGGGGTGTGGGTGTGGGAGTTGAAAGGGACGGCGGAAAGGAATCGAACGCATGAGACGCGCACCATCGAAGACCGCTGCGAAGAAACCCGCGAGTTCGAATGTGAAACACAACGGCATCGCCAGCGCGGCGGTGCTGAAGCGGACGGGCAAGGGGTGGAACCAGTGGTTCGCCCTCCTCGACCGGGCGGGGGCGAAGAAGTGGAACCACGCGAAGATCGCCGCGCACCTCTATGAGAAGTGCAAGTGTCCCGGGTGGTGGAACCAGATGGTGGCCGTCGGCTACGAACAGGCGCGCGGCCTGCGCGAGAAACACGAGCGGCCGGAGGGGTATTCGATCAGCGTCAGCCGGACGGTGGGCGCGTCGCTGTCGAAGTTGTACCGCGCCTGGGCGACGCCGGCGGCGCGCAAGGCCTGGCTGCAGGAGACGAAGCCGATTACGGTGCGCAAGGCGACCGCGAACAAGTCGATGCGGGTGACCTGGTGTGACCAGAAGACCAGTCTCGAAGTGAACTTCTACGCCAAGGGGATGGGGAAAAGCCAAGTCGTCGTCCAGCACAGCAAACTGCCCGACGCGAAGGCCGGCGAATCGATGAAGCGCTACTGGGGGAAGACGCTCGATGGCCTGCGGGCAGCGGTGGAGAAGTAATTCGGGCGACATTGCCCATGGATTTGTTGTTCCCCGAAGTCGAAAGCATTCGCCGACTGCTGCGCCCACTGCAATGTGACTGGTGGGTGGCAGGCGGCTGGGCGGTGGATATGTTCCTCGGGCGGCAGACGCGCGCCCACCAGGACCTTGAAATCGCGCTGGCGCGCGCTGACCAGGTTCAGCTGCTAGCGCTGCCCGGTGTCGCGGGTCTCGAATATTTGGAAGGCGGCGAGAAGCATCGCTGGCGCGGGCAATGGCTGGAGCTGCCTATGCATGAGTTGCACGCGCGGTTCTCAACCGGGGAGTTCGTGGAAGTGTTGCTGAACGAATTTGTTGGCGAGCACTGGGTCTACCGTCGCAACAGGGATATCCGCCTGCCGCGCGCGGCGTTCGACGGCGCGATGCACCTCCCGATCGAGGTGGTCCTGCTATACAAGTCCAAGAGCCCGCGCGCCTGGGATGAGCATGATTTTCACTCTGTCCTGCCGCGGCTGGACGCGGAGCAACGGCGCTGGTTGGCGGAGGCCATCGCACTGGACTCCCCGGCGCATCCCTGGCTTCAGCAATTGCGGACGGGTGGGGCGGCCTGATGGGCTCGCAATCGTGGGTGCAGCCGGTGTCGCTGGTCGGGCGGATGGTCCGGCTTGACCCGATGAGTGTGGACGACGCCGAGGCGCTCTTCGCAGTCGGGGATGAAGAGCTGTTCCGCTACATTCCGCACCGCGCCGCGGAGTGGTCGGCGGAGGCGTTCCGCCGGTATCTCGTTGAATTGATGGCGATCCCCGACCGGGTGATGCTGACCGCCCGCCTGACGGCGACTGGCGAGGCCATCGGCAGCAGCGGGTTTTTGGAAATCCGGCCAGAACACCGCGGCCTGGAAATCGGCCACACTTGGATCGCCCGGGCACACCAGGGCGGCGCGGCAAACCCGGAAATGAAACTGCTGATGTTGCGGCACGCGTTCGAGACGCTCGGGGCCATCCGGGTGCAACTGCGCACCGACGCGCGCAACACGCACAGTCAGCGCGCTATCGAGAAACTGGGCGCGCTGCGCGAAGGCGTGCTGCGGAAGCATATCGTGATGCCCGACGGCTATGTGCGCGACACGGTGGTGTATTCGATTACGGATGCGGAGTGGCCGACGGTGAAGGCGGGGTTGGTGAAGCGGCTGGGATATGACTTGTGAGGGCAAAGGCGAGGAAACAAGGAAACGAGGAAACGAGGAAAAGTGAAAGAGTGTGAAGCGCGGCAAGGCGCACTTTCTCTTTTCCTCTTTTCCTTTGACCTGGTTCAATGGGAACTCATCGCCCCGGCCGGCGCCGGTGACCTCGTTGAGCGCTGGGAACAAACGCTCGCGTCCGCGCCACAATGACTCCAGAGGTGAAAACACTGACAGACGATTCCCGCAAGTTTCGGTCGCGCCGCGTGACCGCCCGATGACGCGCCGCACGGGACTCGATCGCGCCATTGTTGCGCTGTGCGGCGCATTCATCGCCATCCTGGCGGTGTCGGCCTATTACGAACGCGATGTGCTCCTGCTCCACATCTTTCAGTCGCTCATCTATGTGGCAATCCTCTGGCTGAGTCTGCGGCATTCGAAGTGGGGCTACGGAGTGGGGATTTCCATCGCGGCGCTGTGGAACACCTTCAACCTGTTCTCGGGATTCTTCAGCGGCGGCACTCGGGTGTGGTCGGCGTTCCTGAGCACGGGGCAGATCAGCGATCCGGTGCAGTGGGTCGCTCCGCTGGCGGGCATCGATCATCTGGCGCTGATTGTCTGTTGCGTGCTCGCCTATGCCCGACTGCCGAGCAAGAGCGTCCGCGACCTCGGCATACTCTTGGGAAGTTTTGTGTCGGTGACGGTGTACTTCCTGACCATCATCGCGCTCACTTGGTCACAATTCCTGCCGCGCATCAAAGAGATTCTGTTCGGCGGGTAGCCACGGTTCTGCGATTCAGTTCAGCGGGAACTCGACGCCCACCGCCACGCCATCATTCTCGCTCGGCGGGCGGAACCCATTGACGCGGTACTTGGCGAGCAATGCCGGGCCGCGCGGCGGCCGGTAGCGCAGCGTCACTTCGGCGACGGTGGTGATGTCGCCGCCGACGGACTGCGTGGTATTGAAATCCGCCCAGAAATTCCACGCCCATCGTTCCCCCAGCGAGGCGCCGCCGACGAGCGACATCTGCCCGCCGCGGGCGCCGCTCTGCAGCGGCGACAGGCGGACGAACAGCCGCGAGCGCGGCCCCAGCGAGACCGGCGGATACCAGCGGACGCCGAGGCGTCCCTGCACAGCATTGCCGGTGAGCGAGTTCACTTCGGCGTCGAGCGCGAACGCATCGGCGAACCAATACGCAAAGTGCCCCTCGGCCAGGTGCCGCTGGAGCGAGAAGTGGTCAGCGCCGTCGAAGTGGGTGCGGCCCTGGTAGTCAATGTAGCCGGTGAGCGCGTAGGTGCCGCGGCGGGGCTGGTTGAAGTCGAGATGCAGCAGCGGAAAGCCGCGGGAGTCCCACAGCGATTGGAGCGACCATTGAGCGGGTGGGGGAGGGGCGGCAGAGACAGGATGAGACGAAAAGAGGAAGAGAGGAAAAGAGAAGGCGATCGACAGCAAGAGCGGGCGGGGCACGCAAGCGCTTCGACATGCCTGAGGGAAGATCGAAGTCCCTCTCCACTTCAGGGAGAGGGTGGCCGCAGGCCGGGTGAGGGGGCTGAAGTGACTCACGGTTCGTCTATTCGCCGAGGCCGCCTCGCCCCCGCTTCGCGCACCCCTCTCCACTGTGTGGAGAGGGGACAACGATCTGCCCGGTGCGGGTTCCCTACGCCAGCCGGCGCGTCGCGGCCTTGATGCGCTTGGTGCGGGTGGGCGAAGGGGGCGCGCCGGTTTCGAGGGCGACGGCGTGCTCTTCGAGTTGTTCGGCGAGGTGGGTCTCGCCAAGGCGGGTGGCCATGCCGGCGGCGTCGCGCAGGTTGCGGGTGGCGATGGCGAAGTCCTGGTCTTCGGTCGCCCACTGGGCGCGGCGGGTGGCGAGGTAGACTTCGAGGCGGTCCACCAGGTTGCGCACTTCCGGGTCTTCGGGGACATCGGAGCCGACGGCGGCGAAGACGGCGGCGGAATCTTCCGAGGGCGGCGCGTCGCGCAGGCCGCGGTATTGCACGCGCATGCGGGCGATTTCGTATTCGCCGATGTCGAGCGGCGGGACGGCCACGCGGGCGAGCAGGCGGATGGTGCGGTCGGCCTGGGCCTGACCGACGCGCACAGTCATCCAACCCATCTCCTCGTCGACTTCCTCGAACATCCGCATCGCCGGAGTCGCTTGAAAGAGTTCGAGGACGGTGGCGCCGTTCTCGCCGGTGATGCCGAATTCGAGGTCGCGCAGGACGGTCGCGCGGAGCGCCTTGAATTCTTCTTTGAGGCGGGTTTCGAGGTCGCCGGAATTCTCGCAGTAGTAATACTCGCCGCCGCTGCGGTCGGCGATGGACATCAGGAACTCCTCATCAAATTCTTCGCCGATGCCGAGGGTGGTGACGCTGAGGCCGCGGGCGCGCAGGTCGTGCAGGTTGCGCTGCGTTTGGCGCGGGTCGTGCACCAGGCCGTCGGTGATGATGACGAGGCGTTTGAGCGTGTCGCCGTTGCGGTCGGTGAGGAACTGGCCGGCCTGCTCGATGGCTTTCGCCATAAAGGTGCGGTTGCCGAGGTTGAATTCGCCGGGCTGGTCGCGCAGTTGTTGCAGGACATCGAGGCAGGCCGGTTTGTCCATCCCGCCGGTGGCGTCGTAGAGGACGCGGGCGCGGTCGGCGAAGGCGATGACGGCCATCTGATCCTGCGAACCGAGTTGTTCGACCTCGCTCATCAACCCGCGCACGACTTCACTCATCGGCGTTTGCACTTCGCGGCGCAGTTCTTCGAGCGTCTCGCCGCGCCAGACGCGCACTTCGCGGGCGTCGGAGGTGGCGGCCTGGATTTCGCCGCGGGTCTGGGCCAAGTTGCGCCAGTGCTGGTATTGCTCGGGGGTGAACTGGAAGCGGAACATCGTGCCGCTGGCGTCCACCAGCGTGACGACCTGGAGCGGCAGGCGCGCCCGCTCGGCGTCCACTTGGCCGGTCAGCTCGATGAGCAGCCAAAGCGTCTGGTCGGTGTCCGACGCAAAGGCCGGCTTGTTCAATCGTGCCAGGATGTCCACCCGTTCGTCCTTGGTTCGATTATTCCCCGGCCGGGGATTCCGCTTCCCCGCCGGCATCGGGCGCCCGCGTGCGCCCGAACACGCGTTGCAACAAGCCGGGGCGCGGCGCCGGGGCGCTCGGCGCGACGACCGGTTCCTCCGCACGGTCGCCCGCGGTCAAGGTCGCGTCACAGTGGATGCGCAAGCCTCCCCCTTGCCAGGTCACGCCGATGTTGCCGTCCACCCGTCCCGCTCTGGTTGCCGCCATCGGAAGGACTCTTACCCGAATCTCGCTCAAGTCTCCACCATAGGGGAGGCGTGTGCTGGCGGCCCCGTCGCCGATGCGCAATGCCAGCCATGGTTCTTCGGTGGTCACTTCGCCCTCCAACTGGCCGCCGCCGACATTGAAAATGCGCAGACGCTGCTCGGCCAGCCCCTCGGGCGGGATGACGCCGAAGGTGAGCGCATAGCGGTCGGCGCGGGCGATGGGGCGGGTGAGAGCGCTCAGGTCGGCGACGAGCGCGGAGGCGTCAGGATAGCGGAATTCTTCGGCGAAGGACATCGCCCGGACGATGGTGCGCGCCAGCGCCGGGTTCATCGACTCGAGTTTGCGCAACAGCGGGCCGGCGATGCGGCCGCTCAGGGCGTTAATGTCGTCCTGCGACGGCACGCGGCCGAGCAGCATCTGGTAGAACAAGATGCCGAGGGCGAAGACATCGGTGGTCAGACGGGCGGCGACATCGCCGCGCAGGATGCGCTCGCGCACTTCGGGCGGCAGGTACCCGTCGGAGCCATAGAGGGTGTGGTCGGGGGCGTCGGCACGGCCGGCGGCGCCGAAGTCCACGATGATCGGGTCGCCGTGGGCATTGAGCAGAATATTCTCGGGCTTGAGGTCGTGGTGGACAATGCCCCGCTCGTGCAGCCAAGCGACGGCTCGCGCCAGTTTGCAGCCCAGTTCCGCCAGCAGGTTGTGGTTCTCCCGGGCGTCGGCCAACGCGGCCGCGAGCGGCCGTCCCTCGATGAGTTGGACGGCGGTGTACAGGTAGGCGTCGGTGGCGAAGGTTTCGTACAGTCCCATCATCAGCGGGTGGCCGGCGACCAGGCGCAGCATCTCGGCTTCGGTCTGCACGAGCCGGCGGCGCTCGACTTGCTCGGCCTGCGGACAGTGCAGGGAGACTTCTTTCAACGCGACCTTCTGCTTGTCGGGCGTCGTGGCGACATAGACCTCGGAAAACGCGCCGTGGCCGAGGTGCGAGACGATCGCATAGGTCTCGGCGCCGCGGACGGTCTCGCCGCCGACCAGGACCGTGCGGTCGCGCAGCCGTTGGCGGTGGGGCATCGCGCTAGCGCAGGCGGACGGTGAGGCGGCAGCGTTCGCCGACCGCGATGACATCGCCATTGGCGAGGGGGAGTTCCTCACCGGCGGCGACGGTGCGGCCGTTCAGTTTCGTGCCGTTGGTGCTCCCCAAGTCCACCACGCGCAGGGCGCCGTCGCGCAGGCGGATTTCGGCATGTCGTCGCGAGACGGCGGCGTCGTCGGAGAGATTGACATCGGGTGCCTGGCCGGTCGCCGGGTCGATGCGGCCGATGAGGAGGCGCGGTTTGTCGAGGGCGACTTCGTGGCGCTGGCCACCGATGTCCACTTCGAGCACGCCGAACGGGGCTGGGGCCGGGCTGGGCGGGGCGACGAGTTCGGCGTCGAGGTCGAGGACGCGCGAGGGGTCGGGCTCGTCGTCGCCGTCGTGAGTCCCGAAGTTGAGGTCGAAGTCAATCGGTGGGCGGTCGTCCGGCGCCATCGCCACGGTGTCTCCCCCGGCACCAGTTTCGCTCAACGGGGCGGCGTTGGCAAGGGAGCGGCGGGCTCGGCGCCGAAAGCAGACAGGACGGACCCACGCGCGGAAAGGAAGGGCGGCGAATGCAACTGCTCAAAGAACTGACCGAGACCCCCGGCGTCGCCGGGCGGGAGGAGCGCATCCGGGAGGTCGTCCTCAAACAACTGAAGCCCCATGTCGATTCGATCGAGGTGGATGCGCTGGGCAATGTCATCGGGCTGAAGAAGGGCGGCGGGCGGCCGCGCATTATGGTGGCCGCGCATATGGACCAGATTGGCTTTCTCGTCTCGCACATCGACGACCGCGGGTTCCTGCGGTTTGCGCCAGTCGGCGGGTTCGACCCGCGGGTCCTGAACGCGCGCCACTGCTATGTCCATGGGCGCAAGGATGTGCGCGGCGTGATGGCGATGGGCGGCAAGCCGACGCACTTGCAGGATGAAGAGGATCGCAAGAAGGCGCCGAAACTGACCGACTATTACATTGACCTCGGCCTGCCGGTGAACAAGGTGAAGCAGCTCGTGGAAGTCGGCGACCCGGTCACCTTTGCCCAGGAGACAGTGACTTTCGGCGACTGCGTCGCCGGGCAATGTCTCGACGACCGCGTTGGGGTGTATGTTTTGCTCGAAGCAGCGAAGCGGGTGAAGAAACCGAAGGGTGATGTCTATTGGGTGGTCACGGTGCAGGAAGAGGTGGGCCTGCGCGGCGCGCTCACTTCAGCCTACGGCATCGAGCCCGACATCGGCATCGCGGTGGACATCACCATCGCCGCCGACACGCCGATGACTGACGGCGCCCCGCGGGTGAGTGAATTGGGGGGCGGCGCCGCGATCAAGGTGATGGACTCGGCGTCCATCTCCGACCCCCGGCTGGTGCAGCAGTGCCGGGCGCTCTGCGAGAAGCACCGCATCCCGTACCAGTTGGAAATCCTGCCCCGGGGCGGGACGGATGCGGGCGCGGTGCAGCGGGCGCGGGCAGGCGTGCCGGCGATCACGCTCTCCATCCCGACCCGCTATGCGCACACCATCATCGAGATGGCCAACCGCGGCGACATCGAGGCGACCGTGGCGCTGCTGACGCGGACGGTGGAGGCGGCGACGAGCGCCTGGGTGAAGCCGCCCAAGGTGTGACCCACCGCGGGCGACGCTGATGGCGGGGCGGGCGCGCGGTTTCACCGCCGCGGACCTGGAGGTCTTCCGCACGCTGCTCGAATCGGTGCCCGAGGAGATGGGCATCGCGCTGGCGCGCAGCGCCTATTCGCCCAACATCAAGGAGCGGCGCGACTTTTCGTGCGCGCTCTTCGGCGCCGATGGGGCGCTGGCCGCACAAGCGGCGCACATTCCCGTGCACCTCGGCGCGATGCCGCGGTCGGTGGCGGCGGCGCTGGCGGCGCGGCCCTTGGGCCGCGGCGATGTTGTCATCCTCAATGACCCGTATCACGGCGGGACGCACCTGCCCGACATCACGCTGGTGTCCGCGGTCTTCCCGCCCGGAGCGCGGCGGCCGCTCGGCATCCTCGGCAGCCGCGCGCACCACGCCGATGTCGGCGGCGGCGCGCCCGGGTCGCTGGCGCTGGCGACGGAGGTGTATCAGGAGGGCCTCATCATCCCGCCGGTGCACCTGGCGCGAGGCGGCGCGGTGCAGGCCGATGTCCTCGACCTCGTGACGGCGAATTCGCGCACGCCCGATGAGCGTCGCGGCGACTTGCACGCGCAACTCGCCGCTCACGCCCGCGGCGCCGAGCGCCTGACTGACCTGGCGGCACGCTACGGCGCCGCTAGCGTCCGCCGTGCAATACGCGCGCTGGACTCCTATAGCGAGCGCGTCGCACGGCAGGTGGTGCGGTCGTTGCCGCGGGGCGAGTATCGCTTCGCCGATGCGCTCGACGACGACGGACTGGGCTCTGGGCCGGTGGAGGTGGTGGTCACGCTCCGGCTGACCGGCGACGAATTCATCGCCGATTTCACCGGCAGTGCCCCGCAGGTGGCGGGGCCTGTCAACGCCGTGCTGCCCGTGACCGAGTCGGCGGTGTTTTATTGCTTCCGGTGTCTGTTCGAGGACTCGGTGCCGCTCAACGCCGGCTGCTTCGCGCCGGTGCGCGTCGTCGCGCCGCCGGGGACGGTGGTGAACGCGCTGCCGCCGGCCGCGGTGGCGGGCGGGAATGTCGAACTGTCGCAGCGCATCGTGGATGTCGTGTTCGGCGCGCTGGCGCAGGCGGCGCCCGACCGCATTCCGGCGGCGAGCGCGGGGACGATGTCCAACCTCACGATCGGCTCGACGCGCGCGGCGGGGCCGCGCTTCGCCTATTACGAAACGATCGCCGGCGGGCACGGCGGCACGCCGCAGGGCGACGGCCTCTCCGGCACGCAGGCGCATATGACCAATACCATGAACACGCCGGTCGAGGCGCTCGAGGCGGCGTATCCACTACGCATCACCGAATACGCGCAGCGCGAGGGGACCGGCGGGCGCGGCAAACACCACGGCGGTGACGGGCTGCGGCGGACGATTGAGGCGCTGGCGCCGTGCCGGGCGACGCTGCTGACCGACCGCCGCGTGCGCGGGCCGTATGCGTTGCAGGGCGGCACCACCGGCGCGCCGGGGGCGAACCGCCTGCGGCGCGCGGATGGCACGGAGCAGGCGCTGCCCGGCAAGACGACCGTGGACCTGACAGTGGGCGACCGACTCATCATCGAAACGCCCGGCGGCGGCGGGTGGGGGGCGGCGTAATGGCGGCGGACGCGCCGGCGGCGGGGCAACTCTACGATGAATTCCGATCGCTGTATGAATGGTTGGAGGCGGAAGACGAATTGCCGCCGGGGGTGGAACTCGACCCGCGACGGCTCGAAGAACTCACCAAGGTCGGCTACAGCCCGGGCCTGCCGCCCGTCTGGCGCGGCCACCTGTTCGAGGCGTTGAGCACGATGTACAGCGACGGACAGGATTTCCGTGCGGCGTTCAAGGCCGGCTGGCGCGGTGCGCTGGCGAAGTGGGGGAAGGCGGAGCAGGCGCGATTCATCGCCGAGCAGCGGGTGTTGATCAGTTCGCTGCTCGACACCTGGAATTCGCACGGCGCGCCCGACTGGGCGGAACTGCGCAAGCACTTGCACTTCGCCCGCGCCCGCGTGCCCGCCCGTGCTTCGGCGGCCGCGGCGAACCGGCTGCTGCGTGACCTGGCCGGCGATGCCAAGCCGCTGGCGGCAGTCGTGGCCGCGGTCCGGAAGACGCTGACCGCGATCGGCGCCGCCGGTGCCGCCCACGACGCGCTGGCGGCTGGGTTGCCCGCGCTCGACGCCGCGGCCTCCGACTATCACCGCGCGGTGCGGGCGGTGCTTGGCGTGCGGCGCGACGGCTGGGAGGGCGTCGCGCAGTTCATTGAACGCGCCGGGCGGGTCGAGGCAGCAGTGCTGGCGATGCAGCGGGCGGCGTTCCGCCTGCAGCCGGCGTTGTTCCTGGTGCAGCGGCGGTTCGGCGGCGCGTGACGCTGCTCGGCGTGGACATCGGCGGCACTTTTACGGACTTCGTGGCGCTGGCGGGTGACCGCGTGCGCGCCTTCAAGCGGCTGAGCGACCGCACCGACCCGGCGCGCGTCGTCATCGCGGGGGCGGCGGTGCTGGCACTCGGCGGCGAAGACCTGTGCGTGCACGGAAGCACCATCGCCACGAACGCGCTGCTCGAACGCCGCGGGGCGAGGGCCGCGTTCGTCACCACCCGCGGCTTCCGCGACGCGCTCACTATCGGCCGGCAGACACGTCCAGCCCTCTACGCACTGCACCCCGAACGCCCGGCGCCGCTGATCCCGCGCGAGCGCTGCTTCGAAGTGACTGAGCACGTCTGCGCTGATGGCGCCGTCGTGATCCCGCTGGTGGATTCCGAACTGCCTGCCCTCATCGACGCGCTGCGGAAAGCGGAGGTGGAGTCAGTGGCGGTTGGGCTGCTGTTCTCGTTCCTGCGGCCGGAGCACGAAGCGCGCGTCGGCGCCGCGCTGCGCGCGGCCGGGATTGCGCAGGTGACGCTGTCGCACGAACTCCTGTCGACGGTGCGCGAATACGAGCGCTTCAGCACGACGGCGGCGAACGCATTCGTGTCGCCGCTGGTCGGGCGCTACCTCACCCGCCTTGCCGCGGCGCTCCCGTGCCCGCTGCGCGTCCTGCAATCGAACGGCGGGCGCATCGGCGCCGAACGGGCGAGCCGCGAAGGGGTGCGGATGCTGCTCAGCGGCCCGGCGGGCGGCGTGGCGGGGGCGTTTCACCTGGCCGGGCTGGCCGGCGAACGCGAGGTCATCACGCTCGATATGGGCGGCACTTCGACGGATGTGGCGCTCTGCCCGGGGACGATCGAGTACACGACCGAAACCGAAGTGGGCGGCGTGCCGGTGGGGCTGCCCAGCGTGCGCGTCGAGAGCATCGGCGCCGGCGGCGGCTCGATCGCGCGGGTGGATGCGGGCGGCGCGCTGCGCGTCGGGCCGGAGAGCGCCGGCGCCGACCCGGGGCCGGCCTGCTTCGGGCGTGGTGACGAGTGTACGGTGACCGACGCGCAGGTGGTGCTCGGGCGGATTCCCGCCGATGCGCCGCTCGCCGAGTCGGTGACGCTCGACGCCGAGCGCGCCCGGCGCGCGGTGGCGCGCGTCGCGGACGCGATGCGCTGCGGCGTCGACGAGGCGGCGCTCGCCATCGTGCGCGTCGCCAACCACCGGATGGCGGCGGCCATCCGGGCGGTCTCGTTGCGGCGCGGCATTGACCCGCGGCCGTTCACGCTGGTGGCGTTCGGCGGCGGGGGGCCGCTGCACGCCTGCGAACTGGCCGACCTGGTCGGTCTGCGGGCGGTGCTGGTGCCGCCGTGGCCGGGGATGCTCTCGGCGCTCGGGTTGGCGCTGTCGGACCTGGTGCTCGATTACAGCCAATCGGTGCTGCTGCCGGTGCGTCCGGGTGTCGAAGCGGAACTGCGCGCGCACCTCGACCGACTCGCCGCGCAGGCGCAAACTGAATTGCGCGACGAAACACCACACCCGGAACGGGCGCGCTTCGAGCCGGCGCTCGATGTGCGCTACCGCGGGCAGTCCTACGAACTGACAGTTCCCTTCGCGTCGGACTCTTTCCCCGCTTTCCACGACGCGCACCAGCGCGCCTACGGTCACTCCCACCCGGAGGCGCCGGCGGAGGTCGTCACCGTCCGCCTGCGCGCGGTCGTGCCGACGGCCAAGCCGGCGGCGCTGACCGCCGAGGGAGAAGAGCTGAGCGAGGGGAGAGTGGGGGATTGCCGAGTTGTGACCGAAGGCGGCGCCGTGGCGGCGCCGGTCCTGCGGCGCGGGGCGTTGCCGGTCGGCGAGCGGGTCGCCGGGCCGGCGGTGCTGCTCGACCGCGGGGCAGGGGCATTCATCCCACACGGATGGATGGGGACGCCACATCCGAGCGGGAATTTCGGTCTAGTCCGTCTGTAGGCCTTCTGTCGCACGGCTCCGCCGCCTTCTGCCGCCTTCCGCCGGTTTGCACACAGGAATCGTTTCCCCCAAGCCGAACACAGCACTTGGTGACGGGCTTCGGGTACAGTAGTCGTATCGACCCGTCCCAATTTGGCTGGAGGGCATTCGTGCATCGCATCGGTGGGCAGCGGCGCGGCGGCGTGAGCGGTCTTGCTGCGCCTCGTTGGTGGGTGCTCGTGTCTGTCGCCGCGGTGTGCCTCTTGGCCGGGCCGCAGCCCGCCCGTGCGGCGCCGGCACACGGGCCGTCGCCGGCGCAGTCGGCCTTGGTGTTGTACGACGCGCCCGCCGCATACGCGTGGCTCGGTGAGTTGTATGCGGCGCAGGTGGCGAACCTGCTTGGACACTTCAACCTCGCCGTCACGCGCAGTCCGGTCGGTTCATATCGGTCCGGACAGATGGGGTCGTATCGCGCGACTTTCTACATCGGCAGTTATTTCGGGAACCCGCTGCCCGCGGCCTTCCTCTCGGATGTGAAATCGCAGAAATACTCGGTCTGCTGGATGAAATACAACCTGGAACAGATCGCCTGGAACGCGCAAGGCGTGCCCGATTTCACTTTCGAGCAGACCTTCGGCTTTCGCTTCAACGGGCTCAACCAGTCGGGCTACGACATCGTGCGCTATCGCGGCGCCGACTTCACGCACGACCTGCGCGACCCGGAGGTCGGGCTGATCACGGTGCAGCAGCCGACCAAAGTGGCGACCTTTGCCACCTTGTACCGGCAAAGCACTGGCGCCGCCGCCCCGTACACCATTCGCAGCGGCACCTTCTGGTATGTCGCCGACATCCCGTTCTCGTATATCTCGGAAACCGACCGCTACCTCGTCTTCGCCGATGTGCTCCACGATATTGTCGGCATCAATCACGCGGCGCCGCCGCGGGCGATGGTGCGCCTCGAAGACATCGACCCGTCGATGCCGGTCTCGCTGCTGCGGACGGTCACCGGCTATTTGGAATCGCAGGGCGTCCCCTATGGTTTGTCCGTCATCCCGCGCTACACGGACCCGCTCGGCTATTACAACAACGGTGTTGCCGAAACGGGCGACCTGAACGGGTCGCCGGTGCAGGCGGAATTGCTCCGCGCCGCCGGCCTCGGCGCGCCGGTGTTCCAGCACGGTTTCACGCACCAATACAGCAACATCGTCAACCCGCTGACGGCGGTGACCGGCGATGATTTCGAATTCTTCCGCGTCACGCTCAACTTGAATTTGACGCTCAATTACCTGGGGTCAGTGTCCGAGGACTCGGGCCCGTGGGCGCGCGGGCGGGAGCGGGATGGTCGCCGCCTGCTGGGCCAGGCCGGCCTGACGGCGCTGGGCTGGGAGACGCCGCACTATGCGGGCTCGGATGCCGACTACGGCGCGATCGTCGGCGACTATCCGAAGGCATGGGAGCGGGCACTGTATTTCAGCAGTTCACTGTCGTCATCGGCGCTGTCGGCAGCGCGCGCATGGGGACGGCAAGCCCAGGTGTTTGATCTCCGCCTCGATCGGGAGCGCCCGCGGACCGTGGAGCCATTCGGGGTGACTGCCGGTACATCGAGCACGGGCCCGAAGGCGTTTGCCGGCCAATTTTTCCCGTATGTCATCCAGAAAGACATTTACGGCCGCGCCCTGCTGCCGGAAAACCTGGGGCACATTGACCCGGTCGGATTCCTGGCGTTCCCGCCGCGCTTCCCGAGCGACCTGCTCGACGCGGCGCGGCGGAACCTGGCGCTGCGCGAACCGTGGGCGGTGTTCTATTTCCACCCGTTCGTGGATGTGTCGTACTTGCAGCAAGTGGTCACGGGTCTGCGGGCGATGGGGTATCAGTTTGTCAGTCCGGCACAGGCGTATTCACTGGTGGGCACTTCGTCATTGAGCAGCGGCGGCTCGGTCCGGCACTAAAGGGGAGGGGCATGACGGCCGAACAACTGTTTTCGAGCATCATCTTCCTCGTCTTCGCCTACATCGTGGCGATGGTGTTCACGCTCAGCGGCCTCGACGACTTCCTGTATGACCTGTGGTATTGGGCGCGCTGGCTGTTGCGCCTGGGGAAGGTGCGGTCGTGGCCGAAACTGACCCTGGCGAAACTGGAGGCCGTCGAGCAGCAGAAGGTCGCCATCCTGATTCCCGCCTGGCAGGAGTCGGATGTCATCCTGCAAATGCTGCGCAACGCTTGCAACACGCTGCGCTATCGGAACTACGATCTCTTCGTCGGCACCTATCAGAACGACCCCGACACGCAGCGCGAGGTCGACATCGCCGCCCAGCAGTTCCCCCAGGTCCATCGCGTAGTGGTCGCCGCCGACGGCCCGACGACGAAGGCCGACTGTCTGAACCACATCTATAGCGCCATGCGCCTGCACGAGGTGGGCGATGAGAACGGGTTCGCCATCATCGTCACACACGACGCCGAAGACATCATTCACCCGTACTCGCTCCTGCTCTACAACTACCTGATCCCGCGCAAGGACATGGTGCAGTTGCCGGTGTTCCCGACGCCGGTGCCGTCGCGCTACTTCACCTATTGGACCTACGCCGACGAGTTCGCGGAGAACCACACCAAAGACCTGTTGGTGCGCGAGACGAGCGGCGGGTTCGTGCCTTGCGCCGGCGTCGGGGCCGCGTTTTCTCGGCGGGCGTTTGAACTGGTCGGCTTGCACGGCGCCGATGAGGTGTTCAACGCGGCGATGCTGACCGAGGACTATGAACTGGGTTTGCGCGTGCGGCTGCGCGGGCTGACGGCGGCTTTCGTCTCCCAGCATATGCGGCTGCCGATGCCCGACCCGGAGCACCCTGAGCGCGGCCCGCAGGACCACACCGAGTGGATCGCCACGCGCTCGATGTTCCCCCGCGTCTTCGGGCGGGCGGTGCGGCAGAAGACCCGCTGGAACCTGGGCATTGCGTTGCAGTCGTGGGCGATCGCGGGCTGGCAGGGCAATTTCGCGGTGCGCTACAACCTGGCGCACGACCGCAAAATTCTCCTGACCAACCTGGCGTCGTTCCTCGGCTATCTCGTGTTCGCGTACTTCATGTGGTACGAAATCGAGCGCCGGTTCTTCCACCGGGAACTGCCCGTGTTGATCGAGGAGGGCTCGGTGCTGTGGCGCCTGGTGGTGGTCGCCACCATCCTAATGGCGTGGCGCATCCTGCAGCGGTCTGTCGCCGTGGCGCGTGTCTACGGCGGATGGCAGGCGGTGCTGTCCATCCCGCGCGCCATCTGGACGAACCTGATCAACTTCGTCGCCACTTTCCGCGCCCTCGGACAGGCGCTGCGGATGGTGGTGACCGGGCGGCAGCCGGTCTGGGACAAGACCGCGCACGAATTCCCGGCGCAGCCGGAATTGGCGCGGCGCGTCTTCGTGGCGCAGGCCCTCGGGCGCGAGGCGTTCCCGGCGGCCGGGTTCCCCTTGCGCGCCACGACCGCCGAGCGGTCGGCGCTCTCCGACGGAATCCGGCGGGCGCTGGCGTCGAAGGATGATGACAAGCGCCTGGTGGCCTTGCGCAACATCGGCCGCGACAACGGTCCCGAGTTTGCTGCCGACCTGACCAAGGCGCTCGCCGACGGGTCGCCGATGCTGCGCAGTCAGATCTGCCGGACGCTCAGTTACCTGCGCCTGCCGGAGACGGCTCCGGCGCTGGCCGTCGCGCTGACCGACAAAGATTGGACTGTGCGGACGAATGCGGCGCGGGCGCTGACGAAACTCGGCGCGCCGGGCGAGGCCGCGTTGCTGCGGACGGTCGAAGGCGACGACAAGTATGCGAAGGAATTGGCGCTCAAGACCATCGAACAGTATGGTGTCGTGCAGCGCAACCTGAAGATGCTCGATGTCGCCGAGGACGCGCAGCGGACGCAGGCGCGGGCGTTCTTCCAGCGGCTCAGTGCGGCGGGGCCGTCGCGCCTGGCGCGCCGGCTGCTGCGCGGCGGCGGACACGCCGACTTGGCGCCCAAACAGAAGGGGGAGCGAGACGATGATTAGGCGCATGCCGGCGGCGACGCTCTGCACTCTCGCGCTCTGCGGCGCACTCGTCGTGCTGCCGCTCGGCGCGGCGCGCGCCGATGCGGCCTCCGACGACCTGCTGAACCGCGCCTATGCGATGCAGAAGAGCAACCCGGCGCAGGCCGTCGATCTCTTCCGGCAAGCCCTCACCATCGACCGGCGCAATGTCAAAGCGCGCACCGACCTCGCCTACCTGCTCCTCGACCTCGACCGCAAGGACGAGGCGCTCGCCGAGTTTCAGGAAGTCCTGCAGCAGGACCCGAAGAACGATCACATTGTGTTGCAAGTGGGCTATCTGCTGGCCGACCTCGGCCGGCCGCACGAGGCCTACACGAACTTCAGTGCGCTCGCCCGTCTCAGCGACGACCCGGAAATCCGGCAGACCGCGCGCATCGCCGCCATCAACCTCTCCGGTTCGCGCTGGCGGCGCGACGGCGACCGCTGGTTCCTCGATGTGGACCTCGACGCCTGGGTGGGCCAGCGGCGCGACCTGAGTGTCTTCGCCCTGCGTCTCGCCTACGGCATGCACCTCGGCGGCGCATCGGATGTGGATGTCTACGCCAGCGTGCGTGAATACCTGGCCTCGGGGACGGACATCGACATCCTGCCGGCGCCGTTCAGCGAACGCTCGATGGTGGTCGCGCTCGGCCTGCGTGCGCACCCATTCGGGACGGACAAACTGCTGGCGTTCGTCGAAGTCGGCAGCGCCGTGGACGAGGCGACCCCCGGCAAGGAGATCGGCGATGTGCGCGGCGGGTTGGCCTTCTACGACCAATGGCGGCCCGAGACGCGGGCGCCCGCGCACGCCATTCACCCGTGGGACCGCAGCGCCGAGTTGTATGCCGAACTCGTCTACTTCAGCCGGTTCGACAACAATGTCATCCTCTTCGTCCGGCACCGCGAGGGGCGGCGCGCGTTTGAGACCGCCAACTCGTACCTCGACCTCTACCTCTTCGGCCAGGGCTACCTCGATGCCAACGGCGACTTCTCGAACAATGTCGGCGAAGTCGGCCTCGGCGCCCGCTTCTGGCCCGACAAGCGGATGCCGTTCAACATTTGGGTGGAGGGGCTGCGCGGGATGTACTTCGGCACCCGCGACCGCCCGAGCACGCTGAGCGCCAGTTACGGCGACCTGCGCGTGGGCGTGACGGCCTCACTACCGCTTTAAGGGACAGCGCCGCGCTGCAGGCCCCTCTCCGTGAGACGGAGAGGGGCGGCGAATTGTCCCCCGAAGCCCGCAGGGCGAAGGGGGAAGCCGGGGTGAGGTCGGCCCAGCAGCCCCGGCGCCCCCTCAATCTTCCACCGCCCAGCCTCCCTCGCCCCTCCCTGCCTCCGAGCGCTTGCTCACCAAGCGGTGAGTTTCCTTGGGCGGCTGCCTTCCCCGGCCACCCCACCCCCGACCCCTCCCCGGGCACGGGGAGGGGGGACGCCGGCCCCGAATCACAACCGCTTGTTCACCAAGCGATAAATTTGCCGAAAAGCATTGCCTTCCCCTCCGACCGGTGGTAGAGTGGCCGAACCAACTTTGTTGGAGCGACAGAGCGACCGGACTGTGGTGTGGCAAGGCCCAAACGCCGTCCTGCGCCGAGCGCCGCGCGGTAACGCGCGTGCGTGCGGGACGCGTCCGGCCTCCCCCGCGCCCGGCCACCCCCGACCGCAGAGGACATTGCCGACCCGAAGGAGGGCTCACTCGTGGCAGAACTGTGGGGGCGTGTTAAACAGTGGTTCCTCGCCGAGGAAGAGGACGACACGGAAGTGAACGGCCATCATCTCGAACCGGTGGACGGCTTCCGTGCCCTCCCGCGCGGCGAGTATGTGTTCGTCCGGCGTCCGCGGACGACCGATGATGCGACCCAGGCCGCCGATTGCCTCAAGGCGCGGCGCCCGGTGGTCGTCAGTCTCGTCCGGATGGACCCGGCGCAAGGGCAGCGCTGCTTCGATTTCCTGAAGGGCGTTGTGTACGCGTTGGACGGCGAGATCGAGCAAGTCGCCGACGGCATCTTCCTGCTTACGCCGTCCACGATGGCCATCAACGCCGACGCCGACATCGACCTGCCCACCGCGCAGCGCGAGTTCTGGAGCACCACGCGCACCAACTGACCGGATGCGGCTTCGCCCCGCCCCGACTCTGAGAGCCGGGGCGGGGCGTTGTATCATCTGCGGTCGGTGACCTTATGACGCCGCACGCCATCGTCGACCTCTGCTTCCGACTCGCCTTTCTCCTCATCCTGGCGCGCGTCGTCCTGTCCTGGCTGCCGGTCAACCGCTGGCACCCGCTGGTGCAACTCGTCAACAACATCACCGAGCCGTTCCTGGTGCCGTTCCGGCGGATGCTGCCGCCGTGGCGGACGGGCGGGCTCGACCTGTCGCCCTTCTTCCTGATGCTGGTCCTCTACCTCATCCAGTCGTTCATCTACCGGTACATCGTCTGAGGCGGCGATGCCCGCCCCCGACACCCCGGCGCTCTCCATCGTCATCCCCGCGTACAACGAGGCGAAGCGCCTGCCGCGCACGCTGGAGACGGTGCTCGGCTACCTCGACCGCCGCGGCGTCGCCGCCGAGGTGCTGGTCGTGGACAACGGCTCGACCGACACGACTCCCGCCCTCGCCCGCGAGTGGGCGCAGCGCGACCGGCGCGTGCGGGCGCTCGACACCGGCGGCGTGCGCGGCAAGGGCGTGGCGGTGCGCACCGGAATGCGGGCAGCGCGCGGGGTGCGCGTATTGTTCAGCGACGCCGACCTGGCGACGCCGATCGAGGAAGTGGAGAAACTCGAGACGGAACTCGACCGCGGCGCCGGCGTCGCCATCGCCTCGCGGGCGCTGCCGGGCTCCGACATTCAGGTGCACCAGTCGGCGCTGCGCGAGACGATGGGCCGGGCGTTCAACCGCGTTGTACAAATGTTGGCGGCGCCCGGGATTGTGGACACGCAGTGCGGCTTCAAACTCTTCACCGCCGACGCGGCGCGCCGCATCTTCGCCGTGCAGTGGCTGAACGGCTTCGCGTTCGATGTCGAGGCGGTGTTTCTGGCGCGGCGGATGGGGTTCCGCGTCGCCGAAGTGCCCGTCGTCTGGCGGCACGACGCGGACAGCAAAGTGCGGATGTGGCGCGACGGAATCACGATGCTCTGGGACATCGTGACGGTGCGCTGGGCGGCTTGGCGCGGTCGGTATAATGAGCGACCTTGACCCGCCCTGCCCGCGGCGCGACGGGCGGGCAGCCAGCGAGGGACCGCTCCGTGACGCAACGCACCGCCGATTACCGCGACACGATCAACCTGCCCGAGACGGCGTTCCCCATGCGCGCGCACTTGCCGCTGCGCGAACCGGAACGGCAGGCGCAGTGGCGCGCGGTGGGGTTGTATCAACAACTCCGCGATCGGCGCCGGGGAGCCCCGAAGTTCGTCTTGCACGACGGCCCGCCCTTCAGTAACGGCGACATCCACCTCGGCACCGCGCTCAACAAAATCCTGAAAGACATCGTTGTCCGTTACCGCAACTTGCGGGGCTACGACGCCCCCTACATCCCCGGCTGGGACTGTCACGGGCTGCCGACGGAGCGCGTTGCGCTCGAGCGCTCCGGCCAGAACCGCAAAGACCTCGACCCGCTCGCCGTGCGCCGCATCGCTCGCGAGACCGCCCTGCACTTCCAGCAGCTGCAGTCGGAACAGTTCCAACGCCTGGGCGTGATGGGCGATTGGGAGCACCCGTACCTGACCCTGCAGCCCGAATATGAGGGCGCGGTGCTGGGCGTGTTCGAGAAGATGGTGGAGCAGGGGTGGGTGAGCCGCGGGCTGCGGCCGGTGCTCTGGTGCCCGCAATGCGAGACCGCGCTCGCCGAGGCGGAGATCGAGTATCACGAAGCGACCTCGCCGTCGGTGTACCTGAAGTTCGCCGCGGATCCCACCGACAAGATTCGGAATGTGGCGAAGAGTGGCGACCGCCCGTGGTACTTCATTGCCTGGACGACGACGCCGTGGACGCTGCCCGCCAATGTCGCGCTGGCCGTGCATCCCGAGTTCGATTACGGCCTCTATCTCGTCGGCGACGAGGGGTGGATCCTCGCCACTGGGCTCGTGGATCCGGTGTTCGAGGAAGTCGGCGTCACCGGCGAATGCATTCACAAGTTCAACGGCGCGGAACTCGCCGGGCTGACTTATCAGCATCCATTTCTCGACCGCCAGGGGCGCGTCGTGACCGCGACGCATGTGCGCGCCGACCAAGGGACCGGCATCGTCCACACCGCGCCCGGCCACGGCGCCGAAGACTTCTACACCGGCCAGGAGTACGGCCTGCCCGTCGTGCAGCCGCTCGACGACGCCGGCGTTTTCACCGCCGAGGGCGGCCAATTCGCCGGCCTGTTCTGTTTCGACGCCGACCCAAAGATTGTCGAAGAGCTGAAGAAACGCGGCGCGCTGGTGCACGCCGGCTCGGTAACGCACGCCTACCCGCACTGCTGGCGGTCGAAGGGACAGGTCATCTTCCGCGCCACGCAGCAGTGGTTCCTCGATGTCGCCGCCCGCAGCGACGCGGCGCTGCGCGCCATCGACGCGGTGGACTGGAAGCCGTCGTGGGGCAAGACGCGCATCCTCTCGATGGTCGAGGGGCGGCCGGATTGGTGCATCTCGCGCCAGCGCGCCTGGGGTGTGCCGATCCCGGCGTTCTTCTGCAAGGCGTGCGAGGCGCCGTTGCTGACGCCGGAGACGGTGGCGTCGGTGCGCGCGGTCGTCACCCGCGAGGGGACCGATGCCTGGTGGCAGCGCTCAGTGGCGGAACTGCTGCCGAAGGGTGTCAAGTGCGCCTGCGGAGGGACGCAGTTCCGCAAAGGCAACGACATCTTCGATGTCTGGTTCGAGTCGGGCTCCAGCCATGCCGCGGTGCTCAAGACGCGGCCGGAACTCACCTGGCCCGCCGACCTGTACCTGGAAGGGCACGACCAATACCGCGGGTGGTTCCAGTCGTCGCTATGGACGGGCCTCGCCCTCGAAGGCCGGACGCCCTACAACGCCTGCGTCGGCCACGGCTTCACGCAGGACGAGTCAGGCCACGCCATGCACAAGTCGCTCGGCAATGCCGTGGATCCGCTCGAAGTCATCGCCAAGCACGGCGCCGATGTCGTGCGGCTGTGGGTGACCTACGAAGATTTCCGCGATGACATGGTCGTCTCGAACGCTATCTTCGACCAAGTGGCGGAGTGCTACCGGCGCATCCGCAACACGCTGCGTTTTCTGCTCGCCAACTTGGGCGACTTCGACCCGACCGGCGACGAGGTCGAGCCGGAGGACCTCACCGGCCTCGACCGCTGGGCGCGCCACCGGCTGCTCGAGATCGGCGATTCGGTGACGCGCGCCTACGAGGACTACGACCTGCACGCCGTCTACTACCACTTGCACACCTTCTGCGCGACCGACTTGAGCGCGTTCTATCTCGACGCGCTCAAAGATCGCCTCTACTGCGAGGCGCCGCACAGTGTCCGCCGGCGCGCCGCGCAGACGGTGCTGTATGCGACCGCGCGACACCTCTGTCTCTACTTGGCGCCCATCCTGCCGCACACTTGCGAGGAGGTGTGGGAATACCTGCCGCGCATCCCCGGCGATGCCGAGAGCGTGCACCTGGCCGACTGGCCGGAGCCGGACGACTCGTGGCGGGATGATGACGCGAAAGAGGATTGGGAGCTCATCAAGCGTCAGGTTCGGCCCGAGGTGCATTCGGCGATCGATAGGTGGAAGCAGGAGGGAAAGATCAAACAGCCACTAGAAGCGAGCGTGAAGCTGTATCCAAGGGATCAGGAACGCGAGGCTGTCGAAAGAAACAGAGAGATGCTCCCCTTTGCCTTCGGGGTTTCTCAAGTAGAAATCGCTAGCGAATCGGAGGTCATGCCTCTGTTGGAGACCGCCGACGTGCTTCCCGTCGGCCTAGATCGGGCCGAGGGGCGCAAGTGCGCCCGCTGTTGGCTGTGGCGGCCCGAAGTCGGCGAGGATGTGGAACACCCGACGCTCTGCGGGCGTTGTGTGGCGGTGATGCACGGACGCAGCGCAGGAGATTCCGGGGCCTGACCGAACCTGCGAACGATACCCCTGACAGGACACCGAATGCCGACTAGGAAACCCAGCAAGCGCACTGTGAAAAAGACCACGCGCCCGCCGGCCAAGCCGCGCGCCGCCGCCAAGAAGGCGGCGCCGAAGCCGAAGCGGCCGGCGGCGCGCGTCGCGCCCAAGTTACGCAAAGCGCCGCTCAAGTCCGCGGCGGCGAAAAAGGTCCTGCCGCCGCCGGCGCTCAAGCTGCCACCGCCGCCGAAGCCGAAACCGATCCCCATCCCCATTCCCGACGAAGCTGCCGCTGAGGCCCGCGAGATCGCCGCCCGCCGCGCCGCGGCGCGCAAAATCGCCAAGGGCCTGAACATTGACAAGCGCCGCGTCCGCACGCGGTTGGAAGAGGAAGCGCTGTCGCTCGAAAAGCGGCTGAAGGATATCGGAACGAAGGCCACCGGTGGCGCGGTGATGGATGTCTCCGACGAAAGCGGCGGCGACGACTATCCGGTGGACCTCGCCTCTGAAGTCGTCGAGCGCGAGAAGAGCCGCGCGGTCGAGAGCACGCTGGTGATGCGCCTGCGACAAATCCGCGTGGCGCTGGAGAAACTGGCGGACGGCACCTACGGCGTCTGCGACGAGTGCGGCAGCCCGATCAGCCGCCCGCGTCTGGACGCCTTGCCCTACGCCACCTTGTGCGTCGAGTGTCAGAGTCTGCTGGAACACGGGTAAGCCAGGGCGTGGGGCGCTGGGCCGCGGTGGCGGCGCTGGCGGCCCTGGTGCTGCTGGCCGATCAACTGACCAAACATTGGGCGGCGACGCTGCCCTTCAACGGCATGCCCCTGGTCGGCGACTGGTGCAAGTTTCAGGTCGTACACAATCCCGGCGCGCTGTTCGGCTGGCTGCCGGTCTCGACCACCGCGCTGGTGGTGGTCGCCATCGTGTTTCTGGGGGTCATCATCGCCTATGCGCCGGGCGTGTGGCGGTCGCGCCTGCTGACAGTGGCGCTGGCGCTCATCCTAGGCGGCGGGGTGGGAAACCTCTCCGACCGCATCCGCCTGGGCTATGTGGTGGATTTTGTGCAGGTCGGCCGCTGGCCGGTCTTCAACCTCGCCGACAGCGCGCTCACCGTCGGGGCGCTTTTGGTGATATGGTCGTGGTGGCGGGAGCAATGAAATGAAGCCGGTCCTCTTCGAATTCGGGCCGTTCACGGTCGGCCAATACATGCTCGGGCCGTTCGAATTGCGCAGCTACGGCCTGATGCTGCTGGTCGCCTTCACCGCGGCGCTGGCCTGGGGCATTTGGGAACGCAAGCGGCTGAAATTGACCGTGGACCAGGTACTCGACTGGGCCATCTATCTGATGATTTTCGGCCTGGTCGGCGCGCGGCTGGTCTATGTCGGGCTGAATTGGCATGAGTACCGCGGCAACCTGCTCGACATTGCCAAACTGTGGGAAGGCGGGCTGTCGTATCACGGCGCCTTCGCCGGCGGCTTGCTCGCCGCCATCATTTTCAGTTGGCGGCGAAAGATTGCGTTTTGGCGGCTGCTCGATTTTTCGGCGCCGCCGGCAGCGCTGGCCTACGGCATCGGGCGCATCGGCTGCCTGCTGAACGGCTGCTGCGGCGGCGGGCCCTGCGACCTGCCCTGGGCAGTCACCTACAGCGACCCGTCCCTGGGTCCGCTCTTCGGCGAGGCCGTCCCGCGGCACCCGACGCAGGCCTATGCCTCCATCGGGAGTCTCCTCATCTTCGGCCTGCTCGTCTGGACGCGCCGGCGCTTCAAGATGCCGGGCGCGCTGTTCGGGATGTGGGTGCTGTTGTCGTCGGCGTTGCGGTTCGGAGTCGAGTTCTTCCGCCGTGATTACAGCGCGGTGGTGACACCGCTTGGCAACCTGACGCAAGCGCAATGGGCGAGCATCGTCATTTTCGCCATCACCGTGGTGGTCATGGTCGTGATGAAGCGGCAGTCGCGTGCGCGTGTGTCGGCGCCGGTCGTGCCCGCGGGTGAAACTGGCGGTTCCTAATACCGAGTCCGGCAAGCGGCTGGACGCGTTTCTGGCGGCGCAGCGGCCCGACCTGACGCGCAGTCTCGCCAAACAACTCATCCTCGCCGGCAAGGTGCAAGTCAACGGCAGCGCCGCCGAGCCGGCGCACCGCGTCCGTCCCGGAGAGGTCATCACGGTTTTGGCCACGCGACTGGCGCCTCCGCCCGACGCGCCGCAACCCGAGAACATCCCGCTCGACATTCGCTACGAAGACGACGACCTGCTGGTGGTCAATAAACCGCCCGGATTGGTCGTGCATCCAGCGGCCGGCCATTGGAGCGGGACGCTGATCAATGCGCTGCTCTGGCACTGTGCCGACCTGCGCGAGCGCGCGCACGAAGGGCGACCGGGGCTGGTGCACCGGCTCGACAAGGGGACTTCGGGGCTGCTGCTGATTGCCAAGACGCCGCCGGCGCAGGCGGCGCTGGCGGCGGCGATCAAGCGCCGGGCGGTGGACCGGCGATATGTGGCGGTGGTGTGGGGGCGTTTCCCCGACGCCGAGCGCGAGGTGCGCACCTTCCTCGGCCGCAGCGTCAGCGACCGGCAGCGCATGGCGGTCTATCCGGGGCCGGGGCGGGCGCGGGTGCGCGAGGCGGTGACGGTCTTCCGGCGCACGCTGGCCCACCCGCACCTGACCGTCGTGGAGGCGAAACTGGGGACGGGGCGAACTCATCAGGTGCGGGTGCAGTTGGCGCACCTCGGCCACGCGGTCGTCGGCGACCGCACCTACGGCCTACGGCGACCGCCGCTGCACTCGCTGTCGCCGGCGCTGCGGGCGGCGGTCGAGGCGCTCGACCATCAGGCGCTGCACGCGGCGTCCATCCGATTCGCGCACCCGCGCACCGGCGCGGAGTTGACAGTGACCGCGCCGCCGCCCGCCGACCTGGCGCGGCTGATCTCACTGCTGGAGGCAGAAGCGGCATGAACACGCCCGATGACCGGCGCTACCGTGCCAGCCACGAGTGGGCGCAGCGGGACGGAGCGCGGGCGCGCGTCGGCATTTCCGAGTACGCGCAGGGGGAGTTAGGGGATGTGGTGTATGTGGAACTGCCGGCCATCGGCGCCAAGGTCAAGGCGGGAGAGCCGCTGGGCGTTATCGAGTCGGTGAAGGCGGTGTCGGATTTGTATGCGCCGCTGACGGGGACCGTGGTGGCGCTGAATCAGACCGTGGTGCAGCGCGCGGCGGAGACCGACGAACAGACCGACGCGCGCTTGGCGGCGCTCAAGCGCATCAATGCGGACCCGTATGGCGACGGCTGGCTGCTGACCATCGAGATGGAGAATCCGGCGGAATGGGACGGCTTACTTTCAGCGGCCGATTACGCGGCGCAGGTCGCGCGGGGGCTCTAGCCGCCGGCCTGCTGCTGGCCGGTGCGCCCGCGCCGGCGCGCAGCGCAGCGTCGGTCACGCTGGCGGTGCGCCCGCGCACGCTCTACCTCGAATACCGCGAAGTGTGGATCGCGCAAAATTTGCGCGTCGCCGACCCGGCGACGGCGCGTGTCCGCCGCAGCGGGCGCGTTTGGATGTCCGCGGCGGGGGTTTGGCGCGAGTCGCTCGAACAGCCGCGGTTGCTCCGCTGGTTCGTCGGCGATGAGCGCTGGGAGTGGCTGCCGGAGCACCAAGTCGCCGCGCACTGGCGCAGCGCGGCCTGGCCGGACCGCGGCTGGTGGCTCTTCGGCCCGAGTGCGCTGCGCGCAGCGCCGAAGCCCGATGGGACGAAGGCGGGACCGGGTCGCGTCCTCGACCGCGCCTGCACCATCTATGAGCGGAGCTATTCGCAGTCGATGCCGCGACAACAGCGGCAGGTACTCGTCACCACGCGGGTGTGGTGGGACAACGCGCTCGGGCTGCCGCTCCGGCGCTCCATCGCGCTCGACAATTGGGAAATTGCCTCCATCGAAGCGACTCGCCTCGAGCCCGACCTGCCCATCGCCGACGGCTTCTTCACTGACCGCCGCCTGCCCACCGGCACGCGAGTCTTCGAGGCGCCGCTCGACCTGGAGTCGCTGAACGATCGCTGGCCGGTGAGCGGGAAGCCCAATTGGAGCAAGGTGTTTTTCAATTTGCGGTTCTGGGCGGTGACGGGCCTGCGCGAGATGGTGTTGCCCGTTCCCTACAATGTCCCGAAGGGCTATGACTACGAAGGACTGATGCCGGACGGCGATTTTCTGTCGCGCCGCGGCGAGTCGCCGCCGGTGCCGCGCCCGTTACGGTTCGCCTTTCTCAATTTCGATACCGGCGACATCTTGTGGTGGTCGCTCGATGCGGCGCGCGGGCCGCTGCCCGCCTCGGGCGCCCTGCGGCAGTTGCAGTGGAGTCCGGCCCGCATCGTCACACTGCCCGGCGGCTCGACGCGGCTAGTGTGCGACCTCGCCGGCACGCGGGTGACGGCGGAAGCGCACGGTCTCGACGCGGACGCGTTGGCCGGGCTGATTGAGAATGCCGGCGCCTGGTGGACGGAAGATATCGCAGTCTCGTTTGTCGGCTGGGCGCGCCGCTGGCGCTGGCTGCCCGAGGCCGTGGCCCTGACTGCCAAGGAAGGCCGCGTCGGTCTGTGGACGACCCCCGCCGGGACGGACGAAGTCGTCCTCGGCGTCCAGGAAGACGGCCCCGCGGAGCGCGCCGGCCTGCGGCCTTGGGACCGACTCATCGCCGTGGACGGCGTGCCGTTGGCCGAGCTTGGCAAAGGTATGCGCCAAGATGATCGTCGCAAGTTCATCACGGCTCGCATTCGCGGGCCGGTCGGCAGCGCGGTGGTGTTGCGCGTGCTGCGGTCGGGCCACGCGGGCCCGATTGATGTCAAGGCGACGCGCAGCGTGGAACCTCAGGAGCGGATGTGACCTGGATTGATCTCGTTGTCGTCCTCGTCATTGCCGGTATCGCCGCGCTCGGCGTGCGACAGGGGTTCACCGGCGGGTTGGTGGACCTGTTGGCGCTCATCGGGGCGCTGGTGGGCGGGCTGTCGCTGCTGGATCCGACGGTGCGGCTGTTGACGACCATCGGGCTGTCGCCCCGGACGGCGGGGCCGGTGGCACTCATCATCCTGCTACTCTCGCTGCACACGCTGTTGGTCTGGCTGCTGCGGTTCCCGGCGAAGCCGGTGGTGGCGTCGGTGGGGCAGCAGGGGTGGCACCGTGCCTTCGGCGCGCTGCCCGGCGCTGTCAAGGGCCTGCTGCTCTCGGCGGCGCTGTTGGCGATTGCGGTCAGTCTGCCGAGCGCCGGAGTGCCGAAGGCGGCGATTGAGCAGTCGTTCATCGGGCCGCCGATGCTCACCTTCGTGCACCGCGTGTCGTCGTTTGCCGGCACCGCGCTCATCGGCCTGCCGGGCACCGGCGGGATGCAGGTGCTGCCCGAGGGGCAGCAGCGCGTCGACCTGCACTTCCGCGCCACGACCACTCGCCTCGAACCCGGCGCCGAACAGCAACTCTTTGACCTGGTCAATGCCGAGCGGACGAAGCGGGGACTGACGCCGTATGAGTTCGATGAAGCGCTGCGCGGCGTCGCGCGGGGACACTCGGACGATATGCTCCGCCGCGGCTACTTCGGCCACTATGACCCAGAGGGCCTCACGCATGTCGAGCGGATGAACGCGGTGCATCTGATGCGCCGCAGTTCGGCGGAGAATGTGGCGCTGGCGCCGAGCGTCCTCGTCCTGCACGAGGGGCTGATGAACAGCAAGGGCCACCGGGCGAACATCCTGGCGCCCAACTTCACGCGCTGCGGCATTGGCATCTACTACTCGCCGGTGCTTGGCTACATGGCCACGCAACTGTTTTCGGACTGAGCGCATGACGGCATCCAGCCGACCACGCCGAGTGTCCACTCGCGATGACGACCGCTTCGCGGGGCTGCGCGCCGCCATCTTCGATCTCGACGGCACACTGGTGACCGGCCCCTACGATTTCCGCAGGATGCGCGAAGAGGTGTGGGCTGTGGCGCGCCGCCACGGCTGGACGCGCCCGCCGGATTTCTCGCTGCCCGCGCTTGAGACGATTGAATTGGTGCGGAGGGCGGACGGCCTTAGCGCGGACTCAGCGGCGCGGTTTGCCGCCGAGGCGCACGCCGCGCTCAACCGGATTGAAGAGGAGTGGCTGCCGCAGTGCCGGCCGGTGCCGGGCGCCGGCGAGGCGGTACGGGCGTTGCAGGCGGCGGGGCTGCGGTGCGTCGTCATCACGCGCAACTCGGCGCGCAGCGCGGCGGCGCTGCTGGCGCAACTGGCTGTCGAAGTGCCCTGCCTGCCGCGGGATGCGGTGGCACGCGTCAAGCCGGACCCGGCGCATCTGCTCGCCGCGCTGGGGGCGGCGGACGCCGAGTCAAAGGATGCAGTGATGATCGGCGACCACCCGATGGACATCAGCGCCGGGCGCGCCTGCGCGATGCGGACGGTCGGCGTCCTGACGGGCAGCGGCACCGCGGACTCGCTGCGTTCTGCGGGGGCGGACCTGGTGCTCGCCAGTGTGGCGGACCTGCCCGCGGCGCTGGTGGGAGCAAGGGTGTGAGCGTGTTGCGGCGAGCGCTCTGTGTGGCGCTGGCGCTGCTCGCAGCGTCGGCGCCGCGCGCGCAGCCGCCGAATCCGGAGACTTCGCAGGCCGCACCACCCCGACCGCCGAAGTTGACCGACTTGAAGGCGCTGCTTGACGAAACGCAGCCCTTGCGCATCGGTCTGGGCGCGGCGGCGCTGGTGGGAGTGCGTCCCAGCGTCGCCGCCGCCGTGTTCGCCGCGGGCTCTGACACGCCGCTCCACGCGGTTGCGCCGGGCGACTTGGTGAGCGCGCAGGTGGTCGGCGGGGCAATGGAAGTGGCATCAAGCGGCTGGAAGTCGACGGCGACCGGCGAAGTGCAGGTGCGGATGGCGCATGGTGACGGTCGCACCAGCGTCCGCCTGCCGGGGTCGGCGGCGGGGCCATATCCAGGTGATTTCGCATTGACGCTCGCCGGCGACCGGGTGCAGGTGATCAATCTGGTGTCGCTGACCGATTATGTGGCGCGGGTGATGAGCGCCGAATTGCCGCCACACTGGTCGGTCGAGGCGGCGAAGGCCATCGCCATCGTGACGCGCTCTTATTCGCTGGCTAGCATCGGCGACCATCTGGCCGACGGCTATGACCTGTGCAGCGGAGTGCATTGCCAACTGTACCAAGGGAAAGACCCCGATCCGGACTACGCGGACGCGGTGCACGATACGAAGGGCCTGGTGCTCGCCTACGACGGGCGGGTCGTCAAGGCGTATTACTCCTCGCACTGTGGCGGCATTAGCGAGCGGCGGCCCTGGCCGGGCGACACGGAGTTGATTCCCTACCTCTTCTGGCGCCGCGACGACTCGGAGGGCGAACCGCCCTATTTTGCTGACGACGCCGAGTTTGCCCGCTGGCTGCACGGCGAGGGGGTGGATCCGAAGGATGTGCCGTACTGCGAGCAGGTGCACCGCGGCGGCTGGTCGTGGTTGATCGAGCCGGCGCTGCTGCAGAAACTAGTGGAGCAGAACCTGCCGCGGCTGGCGGGCGCGACGGAAGTGGGGGAGGTGCGCGCCGTGCGCATCGCCGGGCGCGACCCGAGTTGGCGCGTCGACCGGCTCGAAGTCGAGACGGCGACAGGCACTTACACGGTGACCGGTGAGGACATCCGCTGGCTCTTCGGCGACGGCGTGCCGAGCGGGAACGGGCTGCCGAGCCGGCTGTTCATCATTCGGCCCACCGGGATGGTGGACGGCGGGCGGCCGGTGCTGTCGTTTGACGGGACCGGGCACGGGCACGGCTGGGGCCTGTGCCAGTGGGGGACGCTGGGCCGCGCTCGAGCGGGGCAGTCGGCGCGCGAGATTCTGGCCCATTACTTCCCGACCGCGGCGCTGGTGGACGCGCGATAGGTGGCGGCGAAGCGAACCGCGTCGGCCCGCCACCTGATCGGACTGATGTCGGGCACCTCGCTCGACGGCGTGGATGCGGCGCTGGTGAACTGCACGGGCCGCGGGTTACGGACGCGGGTGCATGTGGAGGCGTGGCAGACGACGCCGTATCCGGACGCGCTTCGCGCCCGTCTGACGGCCGCGTGCGCCGGCCGGTGTTCGCCGGTGAAATTGTCGGCGCTCAATTTCGAAGTGGGAACCGTCCTGGCCGCGGCGGCGGTGCGCTTGATACGGCGGCAACAGGTGTCGGCACGGGCGCTGACCGCGATTGCGTCGCACGGCCAGACCATCGTGCATCAGCCGCCCGGCCGCGGAATGACGGCGGCGACGCTGCAAATCGGCGAGGGCGCGGTCATCGCCGAGCGGACGGGGGTGCTAACCATTTGCGACTTTCGGGTGGCGGATATGGCGGCCGGCGGACAGGGGGCGCCGCTGGTGCCGTACGCCGACTATGTCTTGCTCCATTCGCCGGCGCGGGCGCGGGCGGTGCAGAACCTGGGCGGGATCGCCAATGTCACTTACCTGCCGCATCGGGGCGGCCTCGCCGCCGTGCGCGCCTTCGACACCGGGCCCGGCAATGTCATGATTGACGCGGCGATGCGCCGCGTGACCAAGGGAAAGCAGACGATGGATGCGAGCGGCGCCTACGCGGCGCGGGGGCAAGCCAGCCGTCGGCTGTTGTCGTGGCTGATGGCGCACCCGTTCCTGCAACGCCGCCCGCCCAAGTCCGCCGACCGGGAGGAGTTTCTGGGCACCTTCTTCGAGGCGACGCTGGAGCGAGCGAAGCGGCTTGGACTGCGCTCGGAAGACCTGGTGGCGACGCTCACGGCGTTCACCGCCGAAAGCATCGCCGCCGCCTATCCGGCGTTCCTGCCGCGACGCGACCCGGTGCGCGAGGTCATCCTCGGCGGCGGCGGCGTCCGGAACCGAACGCTGGTGGGCATGCTCGGCGAGCGGCTGCCCGGAATAACCCTGCGGACGCACGAGGAGGTCGGCCTGCCATCGAAGGCGAAAGAAGCGATCGCGTTCGCCATTCTGGGCGACGCGGCCCTGCAGGGAGTGCCCGCCAATGTGCCGGGCGCGACAGGCGCCCATCCTGCCATTCTGGGCAAACTCTGTTTTCCGCCGCCCGGTGGTGGCAGAATGTCGGCGCGGCGACGCAGGGGGCGGCGGGCCGCGAGCGAATCCGGTTTTCGGGAACAGTCAGGGTAAAGGCGATGCTGCTGCCGGTTCCATATGCCATGCAACGACGGCGCAAGCGGGTGCCGATGGCGACGCTGTTGCTCATCGGGGCCAACCTGGGCGTGTATCTGGCGATCGCGTTGCCGGGCGCGCAGTCGGTGCAGGAGGCGGCCGGTCTGTTCGGCCTGCGCCCGAGTTCGGGAGTCTGGTATTCCCTGCTGACGGCGATGTTCGTGCATGCCAACATCACGCACCTGGCCGTGAATGTGCTGTATCTGTGGCTGCTGGGATCCATCGTGGAAGACGCGCTGGGGGCCGGGGTGCTGATGTTGTTTTACTTCGGCAGCCAAATGGCTGCCGGCGTGCTGCACATCATCGGTGTCAGATTCTTCCTGCCCGAGGCGATGGCGGTGCCGATGGTGGGGGCGTCGGGCGCGATTTATGGGCTGCTCGGATTGGCGACGATGCGCTTCGCGCGGACGCCGGTGAAGGTGGTCTCCATCTTCTTCCCGCGCACCTATTGGCTCGGGTCGGTGCCGCTGTGGGTGCTGGCGGTCTTGTACTTCGGTTTCAACACCGCGCTGCTCTTCGGCGTGCTGGTGATGAAGAGTTGGGGCAAACCGATCAACGCCGAGGGGATGACGGCCTATTGGGCGCACCTGGGCGGGTTCGCCTTCGGGTTGATGGGTGCCTGGGCGCTGAAGTTCAAGGACCAAGGCGACCGTGAGTTTGTCCTGCAAGAGGCGCGCATCATGCGCCGCGGGCCGCCCGACCCGCGGGTGGTGGCCAAACTGGTCACGATGGGCGAGCACGAGCCGACTGACCCTGCCGTCCACGACGCCCTGGGGGTGCAGTGGGAGCGGGCGGGCCTGTGGCCGAAGGCGAAGGACGAATACGAGACCGCGGTACGACTGTACCTTGAGAAGAGCGACCGGCACAGCGCGGTGGCCGCCTATCGTGCCATCCGGCGGATGTTCGATCGGTATGTGCTGCCGCAGCCCCTGCAATTCTCCATCGCCTGCGCGCTCGAAGAGGCGGGGGCGGCCCATGAAGCGCGCGAGGCCTTCCGGGCCATTGCCCGCCAGGCAGAGAGCAGCCCGGATGTGGAGAATGCGCTGGTTCGCCTGGGACTTTTGTGCCAATCCAGCGGCGACCCGAAGGGTGCCCGCGAGGCGTTTTCGGAACTGGTCAGCCAATTTCCGTTGTCGTCCTGGCGCCGGCTGGCGCTGGAGCACCTGGAGAAACTGGGCGACCGGACCGGCTGATTCGGCTGCCCGAACCCCTTGACAGGGGTCGGCGGCTTGACTACACTACTTGCTCGCGTGCCGGCCAGCACAACTCTCACCACCACGACTCGGGCGTAGCCGTGTGTCGCGCTCGCCTGGTCGCGCTGCTGCACTGCGGCGGGAGGCTCTATGTCTAAGGTGATTCGCGCTCGGGGACCTCGGGAACACGGGCTTCCAGAGCACGCTCCGCCTAACCTGATTGAAGTCCAACTCACCTCCTTCCGGTGGTTTCTCCATGAAGGGCTCAAGGAACTCTTTGCGAGTTTTTCTCCCATTGTGGATTTCACGGGCAATCTGGCCCTGAGTTTCGAGGATTATGTCCTGGGCGAGCCGCGCTGGACGCCCGACGATTGCCGCGACCGCGACGCCACTTATGAGGCGCCGATCAAGGTGAAGGTGCGGTTGGTCAACCGCGAGACGGGCGAAGTGAAGGAGACGGAAGTCTTCCTCGGCGAGTTGCCGCTGATGACCGACACCGGCACCTTCATCATCAACGGCGCCGAGCGGGCGGTGGTGTCGCAATTGTCCCGGTCGGCGGGCTGCTATTTCAAAGACACCATCGATATCAGCGGGCAACTGCTCTACGCCGCGCAACTGATCCCGGCGGAGGGGCCGTGGCTCGATTTCGATGCCGATGCGAAGGGGGTGGTGTCGGTCCGCATCGGGCAGGCACACAAGTTTCCGGCCACGACGCTACTGCGGGCGCTGAACTCGGTCAACCTGGCGACGCACAGCAACCAGGTCGTGACCTCGACGACCGCCGACATCCTCGGACTGTTTTTCGACACCGAAGCGGTCAGCGACCCGACGCCCGACGACCTGATCGGCCTGTGGAGCGCGGAGCCGATTGTCGACCGGTCAACTGGGGAACTGGTCATTGGCGCCTACGAGCGCATCACGGAAGAACAGGCGGCCAAGATTTGCACCTTGGGGCGGAAGCGTATCAAGGTGGTCCGCGCGCATCCGCTGCTGTCGGCGACGCTGGAAAGCGACCCGACGCACAACGAAGAGGAAGCGCTGCTCGATATCTACCGGCGCGAGCGGCCGGGTGACCCGGCAACGCCCGCCCAGGCCCGCCAGCGGTTGATGGGGTTGTTCTGCGACCTGCGGCGCTACGACCTGGCGCGCGTCGGGCGCTACATGCTGAACCGGAAGTTGTACCCGATCCGGGTGCGAGCGACGGACATCTCGTCGCTGCCGGCGGCGGTGCGCACGCTGACCAAGGAAGATGTGCTGGCGATTCTGGCCTACCTGATGCGCCTGCGCGACGGCGATGAGACCGCCGGCGTGGACGAAATCGACCACCTGATGAATAAGCGCGTCCGGGCGGTCGGGGAACTCTTGCAGAACCAATTCCGTTTGGGCTTCTTGCGCATGGAACGGATCGCCCGCGAACGGATGGGGACACTGGACCCCGAACAACTGACGCCGCAGGCCATCATCAGCACGAAGCCGATGAGTGCGGCGATCCGGAGTTTCTTCGGGTCGAGCCAGTTGTCGCAGTTCATGGACCAGACCAACCCGCTGGCGGAACTGACGCACAAGCGGCGCCTGAGCGCGCTCGGAGCGGGCGGGTTGAGCCGGCAGAGCGCGAAGTTGGAAGTGCGTGATGTGCATCACTCCCACTACGGCCGCATCTGCCCGATCGAGACGCCGGAAGGTCCGAACATCGGTCTGATCGGGTCGCTGGCGACGCACGCCCGGCTCGACGAGTACGGCTTCATCGAGACGCCGTATGTGCGCGTCGTCGACGGGCGCGTGACGGACGACATCGTATTCCTCTCTGCCGACGAAGAAGACCCGTACCACATCGCGCCGTCTACGGCGCGGCGGGACCAGGAGGGACGGTTCGTCGACCCGCTGGTGACGGTGCGCTACCGGAACGCGTTCCCAAAGGTGCCGGCGACGGCGATTGACTTGGTGGACCTGTCGCCGCAGCAGTTGGTTTCGATCGCCACCTGCATGATTCCGTTCCTGGAGAACGACGACGCCAACCGGGCGTTGATGGGCTCGAACATGCAGCGCCAGGCCGTGCCGCTGCTGCGGGCGGAGGCGCCGCTGGTGAAGACCGGCCTGGAGAGCCGCGCTGCCCAGGACTCGGGCGCGGTCATCCTGGCACGGGCAACCGGGAAAGTGGTGCGGGTCGACGCCAAGCAGGTGTGGGTGCAGCGGCTCGACGCGCCGTCGCAAAAGGCAACGGTCGCCGGCGAAGTCGTGGAAGTGCCGGCGCCGCCGCTACCGGGCGGCAACGGCAAGCCGTCGAAGGCGGTCATTCGCCTGGTGGACGCGATGGGGCAAGGGCACGAGGTGAAACTCGAGCCGGGCCTGCGGCCGGTGGTCGAACGCACCGAGTGGGTGGAAGCGGGCGACACGCTGGCGGCGGCCGTGGATGTGTACAACCTGCAGAAGTTCCGGCGCTCGAACCAGAGCACCTGCATCAACCAGCGGCCGGTGGCGCGCGACGGGCAGGTGGTGATGAAGGGCGCGGTGCTGGCCGACGGGCCCTCTACGGACGCCGGCGAACTCGCGCTCGGGCGCAATGTGTTGGTCGCCTTCATGCCGTGGGAGGGCTACAACTACGAAGACGCCATCGTCATCAGCACCCGGATGGTGCGCGAGGATATCTTCACTTCCGTGCACATTGAGAAGTATGAAGTCGAAGCGCGCGACACAAAGGTGGGGCCGGAAGAAATCACCCGCGACATTCCGAATGTCGGCGAAGAGGCGCTGCGGGATCTCGATGAGGACGGCATCATCCGGATCGGCGCGCAAGTGCGCGCCGAGGATGTCCTGGTCGGCAAGGTGGCGCCCAAGGGCCAAGAGGAACTGACCTCGGAAGAGAAACTGGTGCGTGCCATCTTCGGCGAAAAGGCCGCCGATATGCGCGACACCTCGCTGCGCGTGCCGCATGGGGAGTCGGGCAAGGTGGTGGATGTGCAGCAGTTGGCGCGCTTCCGCTACCGGTGCAAGAAGTGCCGGACGCTGCACCTGCGGTCGCTGGAGGGCGCGCCGGGGCACTGCAAGCACTGCGACCACCGCGAGTTCGTGCAGGAAGAGGGCGACGAACTGAAGCCGGGCGTCAATCAATTGGTGCGCGTTTTTGTGGCGCAGCGGCGCAAGATCCGCGAGGGCGACAAGATGGCGGGCCGCCACGGCAACAAGGGCGTCATCGCCAAGGTGCTGCCGGCGGAAGATATGCCGCACCTGGCGGACGGGACGCCGGTGGATGTGGTGCTCGACCCGCTGGGCGTGCCGTCCCGCATGAACATCGGACAGATTCTCGAAACGCACTTGGGCTGGGCGGCACAGCAACTCGATGTCCAGTTCGAGTGCCCGATCTTCGAGGGCGCCCGCGAGCCGGAGATTATGGACCGGCTGCGTGGTGTGGCGCAGGTGATGCTGCGCGACCGGCTGGCCACCGCGTTAAGGCGGGATTACGCGGCGCCGGAAGTGCCGGTCGCGGGGCGGACCTTCGACGAGGCGTTGGCGAACCTGCAGAAGTGGCTTGCGGAACCCGGCGAGGAGCGCGGCGCGGTGCGCGAGCGTCTTGCGGAACGCCTGGGGCTGTCACCGGCCATCTGGGAGCGTCTGCCCGACGCGGCGGCGGGCGCCGCCCTGATGGCGGACACGCTGCGCGCGCGGACCGATCAATCGCTCGGCTTCGACCACGCGACCGGGCGGTTCACCCTGTATGACGGGCGGACAGGGGAAGCGTTCGGGAGCAAGGTGGCGGTCGGCATCCATTACCTGATGAAGTTGGCGCATCTGGTGGACGACAAGATCCATGCCCGCGCCACGGGGCCCTACTCGCTGGTGACGCAGCAGCCGCTGGGCGGCAAGGCGCAGTTCGGCGGCCAGCGCTTCGGCGAGATGGAAGTGTGGGCGCTGGAAGCGTACGGCGCCGCGCACGCGCTGCAAGAAATCCTGACGATCAAGTCCGACGATGTGCAGGGCCGGGTGAAGACCTATGAGGCGATCGTCAAGCGCGAGAACATCCAGGAGCCGGGCATTCCGGAGTCGTTCAAGATCCTGACGAAGGAATTGCAGAGTCTGGCCTTGAGTGTGAACCCGGAAACGGCGACGGGCGAACCGGCGTCGGTGGATATCGAGGAGTCGGAAAAGGGTCGCCCGCGGCGGCGCGGGACAAAGGAGCAGCGCGTTGGCTGACGAGCACATCCTGGCGGAGTACAGCACCGTCCCGACGGCCGAGCCGATGCATTTCGACCGGCTGCGGCTAGGGCTGGCTTCACCGGACCAGATCCGGAAATGGTCGCGCGGCGAGGTGAAGAAGCCGGAAACGATCAATTACCGCACCTTCAAACCCGAGCCGGAGGGCCTGTTCTGCGAGAAGATTTTCGGGCCGACGCGCGACTGGGAGTGCCATTGCGGCACCTACCGCAAGATTAAGTACCGCGGCATTGTCTGCGACCGGTGCGGCGTCGAAGTGACGCGCGCCAAGGTGCGCCGCGAGTGGATGGGACACATCGAGCTGGCGGCGCCGGTGTCGCACATCTGGTATCTGAAGGGCGTCCCCAGCCCGCTCGGCCTGTTGCTCGACATTGCGCCGAAACCGCTCGAGCGGGTCATCTACTTCGCGTCGTATGTCGTCACGCATGTGGACCACAAGCGCATCGAGAGCAACTTGAAGGCAATCGTGCGCGGAGTCGAAGGCGAAATTGACGCGCGCAATGCCGAATTGGCGAAGAACAAGGCCGCGCTCGAGTCGGAGCGCGCCGAGCAACTGGTGGGCGTCAAGAAGAAGGCCGAACAGGAGCCCATCAACCGGACCTACGGCGACCGCATTCAAGCGACCGAAGACCAGATCGGGGCGGAAGTCCGCGACCTGGAGGCGGCGCTTGACCTGTTGCTGGGAACGAAGCGCGACGGCGCAGCCGGTCTCTCGCGCAAAGACCTGCTGACGGAGAACTCATACCGCCAGCTGGTGCAAATGCGCGACCTGCTGGTCAACCGGTTCAACCGGCGTTATGAGACGCTGTTCCGCGCCGGCATGGGCGCCGATGCCATCCGCGATTTGCTGCGCGACATTGACCTCGACGAACTGTCACACGAACTGCACCAGCAAATCCACGAGACCCACGGTCCGAAGCAAGCGCGCTCGGTGAAGCGGCTGGAAATCGTCGAGGGGTTCCGCAAGTCGGGCAACCGCCCGGAGTGGATGGTGATGGACGCGGTGCCGGTGATCCCGCCGGAGTTGCGCCCGATGGTGCAACTCGACGGCGGCCGGTTCGCCACCTCGGATTTGAATGACCTCTACCGGCGCATCATCAACCGCAACAACCGGTTGAAGAAAATCATCGACCTAGAGGCGCCGGAGTCGATCGTCAATCACGAGAAGCGCCTGCTGCAGGAAGCGGTGGACGCGCTGATTGACAACGGCCGGCGCGCCCGACCGGTGCTCGGGTCGAACAACCGCCCGCTGCGCTCACTCTCCGATATGTTGAAGGGGAAAGAAGGGCGGTTCCGCAAGAACCTGCTCGGCAAGCGCGTCGATTATTCGGGACGGTCGGTCATCGTGTCGGGGCCGCACCTGAAGTTTTACCAGTGCGGGCTGCCGAAGGAGATGGCGCTGGAACTCTTCAAGCCGTTCGTGATGCGGCGGCTGGTGGAGAAGGGCTATACCAGCAACATCAAGACCGCGAAGCGGATGGTGGAACGGATGCGGCCGGAGGTGTGGGACGCCCTCGAAGAGGTGACGCGCGGCCACGCGGTGATGTTGAACCGGGCGCCGACGCTGCACCGCCTCGGCATCCAGGCCTTCGAGCCGGTGCTGGTGGAGGGCAAGGCGATTCAGATTCACCCGCTGGTCTGCCCGCCGTTCAACGCTGATTTCGACGGCGACCAGATGGCGGTGCATGTCCCGTTGTCGGCGGCGGCGCAGGCGGAAGCGCGGGTGCTGATGCTGTCGTCGAACAACCTGTTCTCGCCGGCGCACGGCCGGCCGATCGTGGCGCCGACGCGCGACATCGTGCTGGGCTTGTACTACTTGACGCAGCACCGCGAGGGCGCCAAAGGCGAGGGGCGCGTCTTCGCCACGGCGGAAGAGGCGTTGTTCGCCAACGAACACGACAAGGTCGATGTGCACGCCCGCGTGCAAGTGCGGATGGACGGTGTCCTGACCAAGACCACGGTCGGGCGCGTCATTTTCAACCAAATCCTGCCGCCGAAACTGCGCTACTTCGACAAGGTGGCGGACAGCGGCGTGGTGGTGGCGCTGGTGGAGGACTGCTACCGCCATTACGGCCAGGCGCGCACGGTGCAGTTGCTCGACGACCTGAAGGAACTCGGCTTCCGCACCGCGACCGAGGCGGGCATCACCTTTGCCATCACCGACATGGACATCGACACCGACCGCGAGCGCATTGTGGATGAGACCGAGAAAGAAGTGGCGCGCACCAACGCGCTGTTCGAACAGGGCATCATCAGCGCCGGCGAGCGCGAGAGCAATGTCTGCGACCTGTGGACGCGGGCGACCGACCAGGTGGCGGCCAACATCATGGCCAATGTGGACCCCTTCAACCCCATCTTCATGATGGCGAACTCGGGGGCCCGGGGGAGCATGCGGCAGATTACGCAACTCTCCGGCATGCGCGGCTTGATGACCGACCCGTTCGGCAAGTTCATCGAGGACCTGCCCATCAAGTCGAATTTCCACGAGGGACTGGATGTCCTCGAGTACTTCGTCTCCACGCACGGCGCCCGCAAAGGGCTGGCGGACACGGCGCTGCGCACCGCCGACGCGGGCTACCTGACGCGCCGGCTGGTGGATGTGGCGCAGGATGTCATCATCAATTCCGACGACTGCGGGACGACGCAGGGCATCTGGGTGAAGGCGCTGCGCCCCGATGACGAGGAACTCGAAGACCTGCGGACGCGCATTGACGGGCGCACCGCCTGGTACGACATCACCGACCCGTTCACCGACACGCTGCTTGTGTTGGCGGGCGCAGAAATCAGCGATGCGCGGCCGGGGCCGTGTCCCGACTGCGCGAAGGAGCGCATCCGCGTCCTGTGGTGTCCGGCGTGCGACTGGGAACGGACGGAGAAAGACTTACAGGGGATGGCCGACAAGGCCATTCGCGAAGCGCAGGAGAAGGCGGAGAAGCAGCGCGTCGAACTGGCGATGATGCAGTTGCAAGCCGGGCTGCAGAGCGGCTCGCCGGAAGCGGAAGAGGAGCCGGACGACGAGGAGGCGGTTCTCATCGAGGGCGCCGAAAACGGCGAGCCCGCCGACGAGGCCCCGCGCGAGACGCCGCGCCTGTCGCTCTTCAGTATTCCGATGCCGGAACTGCCGGGCATCGAGGAAGACAGCGATTCGCTGCCCAAACCGATGCAACTGTCGCAGCCGGAGCGCTGCCTGTCGTGCGGCGGCGAGTACCAGGTGCTCTACCAGTGTCCGAAGTGCAAGACGCGCATTACTTCAGACGAAGAGGAACTGCCGCTGGCGCGCACGGTGCGCGTGGCGGCGCTGGCGGAGCGCATCCTGGGTCTGGCCGCGTCGCAGACGACGAGCCAGGCGGTGGAGCAAGACTTGCGCCACCCGGGCACCGGCGACCTGCTGCTTGCGGGCGGGCGCCGGCCGACGGAGACGGAACTGTCCCAGTTGCGGAAATTGGCCAATTCGCTGCGCGAGAAGGGCGCCCTCGGCGTCGGTGAGGTGCCGGTGCGGTCGCCGATGTATTGCGCGCTGAAATTGGGGTGTTGCGCGCAGTGTTATGGGCGCGACCTGGCGACCTGGCGGCGCGTGGAAGTCGGCGAGGCGGTGGGCATCATCGCCGCGCAATCCATCGGCGAACCGGGGACGCAGTTGACGATGCGCACCTTCCACACCGGCGGCGTGGCCGGCCAATACCTGACCGGCGTTGCCGAGGTGAAGAAGCGGCGGCAGGAAACGCTCAAGCAAGTTCACGAGGACATCCGCCGCGGCATCGTGCGCAGCGACCTGCAGACCACCGGCCGCGAGCGCGAGCAGCGTCGCGAGATGCAGCAGGTGTTGAAGGTGCTCGAAGAACCGATCGGCGGGCTGCTGCGCGTCGTCGAACTCGTCGAGGCGCGCCGGCCGAAGGGCAAGGCCATCGTCTCGGAAGTCGACGGTTATGTGCCGGCGATCGAGACGCGCGGGTGGCGCTGGGTGGTCATCCATTCCGACCAGCCGGTCAACCCGCCAGAGAACATTATCGGCGAGCGGTGCGCCGTCGAAATCCGCCACCCAAAGACCAACAAGGTCATCGCCAAGAAGGGCACGGAACTGAAGACGGAGGTGGTGGCGCGGCTGCGCGAAGCGGCGGTGCCGACGGTCACCATCGAGAAGCGCCACTTGGTGCCCTACCGCGGCTACCTGAAGGTGAAGGAAGGGCAGACGCTGGAGAAGGGCGACCCGCTGACCGAAGGGCCGCTCGACCCGCAGCAGGTGTTGCGCGACAAGGGGCTGCGCTCGGTGCAGGAATACCTGGTGCAGGAAATCCAGCGCGTCTACCGGTCGCAGGATGTGGTGATCAACGACAAACACATCGAAATCATCGTCCGGCAGATGCTGCGGCGGCAGCGCGTACTGGAGCCGGGCGACACCGAACTCCTGCCCGGCCAGATCGTGGACCGCTTCGTCTTGCAGGAGGAGAACGACCGCATCGTCGCCCGCAAGGGGCGGCCGGGCACGGCGGAATGGGTGTTGCTCGGCATCACCGAGGCCTCGTTGGCGACCGACAGTTTCCTGTCGGCGGCGTCGTTCCAGAAGACGACCCGCGTCCTGACCGACGCGGCGATCAAGGGCAAGGTGGACCGCCTGGCCGGCCTGAAAGAGAATGTCATCATCGGGAGGCTGATCCCGGCGGGGACGGGGATGCCGCGCGTCAACCGCATCCGCGTCGACGCGCCGGGCGAGGAGCGCATCCCGACGCCGGTGGCGGCGGAAGAGTTGCGCGCGAAGGCAGCGGAACTCGGACGCCTGGGGCCGGGGGGCAACGGCTCCGACGACAAGGACGACTAGCCTCTCCGGTTGACAGTCCGCGGGGCCGCTGGTATCGTTTCGTATCGCCCTGGCTAACGCTAGAGGGGTTATTCTGTGCCTACGACATCCCAACTGATTCGCAAAGGACGCAAGCGCCTGCGGGTGAAGGTGACCCCGACGGTGCGCTGGGCGCTGGGGTGGCAGTGGAACGCGCTGAAGCGGAAGTATGTGCGCGTCCCCGGTCCCCAAAAGCGCGGCGTCTGCACGCGCGTCTGGACGGTGACGCCGAAGAAGCCGAACTCGGCGTTGCGGAAAGTGGCGCGGGTGCGGTTGAGCAACCGGATCGAGTTGACGGCCTACATTCAGGGCGAGGGGCACAACTTGCAGGAACACTCGGTGGTGTTGATCCGCAAGGGCCGGGTGCGGGATTTGCCGGGCATCCGTTACAAGGTGGTGCGCGGGGTCCTGGACACGGCGGGCGTCGAGAAGCGCCGCAAGGGGCGCTCGCGGTATGGGACCAAGAAACCGAAGAAGGAGACGGGAGGATAGCCGATGCCGCGTAAGGGACCGGTCGCGCGCAGACCGGTAACACCGGACTCGGTGTTTGGCAGCCGGCTCGTCCAGCGGCTGATCAACCGGGTGATGCGCGACGGAAAGAAGAGCACGGCCGAACGAGTATGCTACGGAGCCTTCCAACAAGTGCATCAGAAGTCCGACAAGGACCCGCTGGCGGTGTTCAGCGCGGCCCTGCGCAACGCTATGCCCCTGGTGGAAGTGCGCCCCCGGCGCGTCGGCGGCGCCACCTATCAGGTGCCCATCGAAGTGCGCGCCTCGCGGCGCGAGGCGCTGGGCATGCGCTGGCTGATCAACGCGGCGCGGGCCCGGTCCGGCCGGACGATGGTGGACCGGCTGGCGGCCGAATTGATGGACGCGGCCAACGGCGCCGGCGCGGCGGTCAAGCGGCGGGAGGATACGCACCGGATGGCGGAAGCGAACAAGGCGTTCGCCCACTACCGCTGGTAAGCCGGTCGTCCCGCAGCCGTCTCGCGCGGACACCGGGCGCCCGGCGGCGGCCACAGGTGACCGTGTGATGACACCCCGCGAAGTCCCCCTCGACAAGATCCGCAACATCGGTTTCGCCGCTCATATCGACGCCGGCAAGACGACCACCACGGAACGCGTCCTCTTCTATTCGGGCCGCGTGCACCGCGTCGGCGAAGTGGACGAAGGCACCGCCACGATGGACTGGATGCCGCAAGAACAAGAGCGCGGCATCACCATCACCTCGGCGGCGACCTCCCTCGAGTGGCGCGACCACCGCATCACCATCATTGATACGCCCGGCCATGTAGACTTCACCGTCGAAGTCGAGCGGTCGCTGCGCGTCCTCGACGGTGTCATCACCATCTTCGATGCGGTCGGCGGCGTGCAGCCGCAGTCGGAAACGGTCTGGCGGCAGGCGAACAAGTACGGTGTCCCGCGGCTGGTCTACATCAATAAGATGGACCGCATTGGCGCCGACTTCTACCGCGTCCTCGATAACATCCGAGCGCGCCTCGGCGTGCGCGCTATTCCCATCCAGATCCCGATCGGCGCCGAGGGCGAATTCCGCGGCATCATTGATCTGGTGACGATGCGCGCGTTCTACTGGGAGGACGACGAAGGGCTGATAGTGCGCGAGGCCGACATTCCCGAGGACCTCGCCGAGCGCGCGGCCCACGGCCACGATGAACTGGTTGCCGCGGTGGCGGAACTCGAATCGCACAGCCACCACGAAGACGAATACATTCGCACCGGCACTTTGAGCGCCGAGCATTTGCAGCACGGCATCCGCGCCGCCACCATCGCTTACAAGTTTGTGCCCGTCCTCTGCGGCGCGTCGCGGCGGAACAAAGCCGTCCAGCCGTTGATGGATGCCATTGTCGATTACCTGCCGTCGCCCCTCGATGTGCCCCCCCTGCACGCCGAACAGCCCCAGACGCACGACATTATCGAAATCCCCGCCGCCGATGACCAGCCGTTCGTCGCCCTGGCGTTCAAGGTGATGACCGACCCGTTTGTCGGGCGACTGACCTATTTCCGAGTCTACAGCGGGACGGTGAAGTCAGGCCAGACGGTCTTCAACAGCACGCGCAAGAAGCGCGAGCGCATCAACCGCCTGTTGCGGATGCACGCCAACCGGTCCGAAGAACTCGAGTACGCGCACACCGGCGACATCGTCGCCGCCGCCGGCCTCGCCACGACGCGCACCGGCGACACCCTGGCGACCGAGCAACTGCCGGTGTTGCTGGAAATGATTCACTTCCCCGAGCCGGTGATCTCGATGAAGTTGGAACCGAAGACGAAGGCCGACGGCGAGAAATTGCTGGAAGCGCTCGACCGCCTGACGCACGAAGACCCGACCTTCACCATGCGCAACGACCCGGAGACCGGCGAACTGTTGGTGTCGGGGATGGGCGAACTCCACCTCGAAGTCATCGTCACGCGCCTGCTGCAGGAGTTCAAGGTGGCGGCGAATATGGGGCGGCCGCTGGTCGCCTACCGCGAGACGGTGACGGCCATTGCGCGCGACGAAGCGCGGTATGTCCGGCAGTCGGGCGGCCACGGGCAATTCGCGCATGTCATTCTCGAAGTGGGCCCGCTCAGCGGCGAAGAATTCGCATTCGAGAACAAAGCGAGCGGGAACGAGGTGCCGAGGCAATTCGTCCGCGCCGTCGAGAAGGGCGTGAAAAACGCGATGTCCAACGGCCCGGTCGCGGGCTACCCGCTGTCGCATGTGCGCGTGACGCTGGTCGGCGGGTCGTGGCACGAAGTGGACTCGTCGGATATCGCCTTCGAGATCGCTGCATCGCAGGCGTTCCGCGAAGTCGTGGCGCGCGCCCGGCCCGTGCTGCTCGAGCCGGTGATGAAGTTGGAGGTCGTCGTGCCGGAAGAACACCTCGGCGAGACCATCGCCGACCTGAACAAGCGGCGCGCCGAGATTCTGGAGACGCACCCTGAGCCCGGCCACAGCCGCGCCATCCTGGCGCAGGCGCCGCTGGCCGAACTCTTCGGGTATGCCACGGTGCTGCGTTCATTGACGCAGGGCCGCGGCACTTACACAATGGAACCCGCGCTGTATGTCGAAGTACCGAAGCAACTCAGCGAAACACTCGTCGCACGAGCCAACTAGGAGGAGTGAGGGAGACCACCGATGGGCAAGCCGAAGTTTGAGCGGACCAAGCCGCACCTGAATGTCGGGACGATCGGGCACGTCGACCACGGCAAGACGACGCTGACCTCGGCGATCACGCATGTGCTGTCCAA
>Ga0334722_10000280_pt1 | contig 78234 bp, 61 predicted proteins | sample C3_bottom_MG_FD_207210 | JGI IMG/M metagenome (GOLD analysis project Ga0334722, IMG submission 207210) | Sediment microbial communities from Yellowstone Lake, YNP, Wyoming, USA - C3_bottom | ecosystem: Environmental > Aquatic > Freshwater > Lake > Sediment | place: USA: Wyoming | collected...
CCACGGACGCCGGCGCGCGAGCGCCGAGCGGGAATTACTTCTACCGCCTGGATATCGGTTGGCTGAATCCCGCCGGATCGAGGGGCGTTCCTGCAGGAGATGATGCGACGGGACCCCGCCAAACAGTTCGTGGAGGGGGCCCAGCCCCTCCTCTACATCGCCGGCGGCATCCCTCTCGGGTTCCCCCGACGCACCTATGCGGACAATGTCGTCATCGTAGGGGACGCGGCCTGCCAGGCGAAGGCGACCAGCGGCGGCGGCATCTACACGGCATTGGTCTGCGCCACGCACGCCGCCGAAACGGTGAACGATGGACTGAGACGCGGGGACGTCTCCGCGCGGTTCCTCCGCCGCTACCACAAGGCGTGGACCGGCAGCATCGGGAAGGAGCTCCGCAAGGACCTGGCCCTCTTCGAGACGTTCCGCCGCCTTTCGGACCGACATTTCGAGGAGATCTTCGCCCTCCTGGACAACCCCGCCGTCCTCGACCTCATCTCGCGTCGCGGGGACATCGACTTCCCCTCGAAGGTCGGCTGGGCGATCCTCCGCGAGGAGCCGCGCCTCCTGAAGTTCGCGGGGAAGTCCCTGGCGGCGATCATCCGCCGCGACCTGCCCTTCCTCATGGGAGGCTGAACCATTCGCCTTCCATGGGCATCAGGACCCGCCGCCCTTCCAGGGAGGCCGCCAACGCCTCGCGGTTGTCGCCGTGCATGAGGACGACCGTCTCCGGATCGCACTGCTCGATGAAACGCACGAGCTCGTCATGGCCCGCGTGAGCCGAGAAGTCGAACTTCGTCCACTCGAACTTCGGACGGACGTCGGTCCCGTCCAGGGAGAGCACGCCCTCGTCCACGAGCCGCCGCCCCTGCGTCCCCGGCACCTGGTAGCCGGTCAGCAGGACGGCGCTCCGGGGATCGTCCATGACGTCCTTCAGGTACCGCGTGACCGGGCCGCCATCGAGCATCCCGCTTGTGGTCACGATGACCTCGCCCTTGCGCGCGCGGTCCCGCTGCTGGGGGGCGCGGATCACGTGCACGCGGTGGATCGCTTGGCGGAGGCGCTTCACCGACCGCACGTAGTCGGGGTGACCGCTGTAGATGCCGTTCACGGTCTTGCCCATGCCGTCGAGCCACACGTCGAACCGTTTGTTCAGCAGCGTCAGGAGGATGTCCTGGGTCCGGCCGACGGCGAACGCCGGCACGATCGCGAGACCGCCGCGCTCGACCACCTCCGTCACCTTCCGGAGGAACGCCCACATGCTCTTCTCGCGGTCCGGGTGGTTGCGTCCGGCGTAGGTGGACTCGATGACGAGGGTGTCGCATCGCACGGGCTTCGCGCCCCAGACGAGGTCGGTCGTCAGCGTGTGCAGGTCGCCGGTGAAGACCGTGGTCTTCGGGCCGTTCACCTCGAACATCGTCGCCCCGGGGATGTGGCCCGCCGGGTGCAGCGTGACCTCCTGCCCGCCCATCTCGACCGATTCCCCGTGGTCCAGGGCCCGGAAGAACCGCCGCGCGTGCTGCACGTCGCGGGCGTCATAGGGGGCCGGATACCCCTCGGCTCTCGCGACCTTGATCGAGTCGTCGAGGAGCAGGTCCCCGACCTCCAGGGTCGGCGGCGAGGCGATGATGTCCGTCTCGTTGCGCCGGGTCAGCCAGGGCACCATGCCCACGTGATCGAGATGCGAGTGGCTGATGAACGCCGCGTCGACCGGCGGTGCGGGGAGCGGGTACTCCGGGGGATCCTTGGGGAGCATCCCATAGTCGAAGAGCAACATCCCGGTCCCTTGGCGGAGGAGCATCCCGAGCTTCCCGACCATGCTCGCTCCGCCGAGGAATTGGATGTCCATCGTACCGCCGTATTCATTCTCGCTATTTGGTTGCTCGGTCAGGCGGCGCGAGGGAGGAACAGGGGTTGGCAGCGGATCGCGCGCTCCATCCGCCTCGCCCCGAGGAGGCGCATCGAGACCTCCAGGAGGCGGTCGTTCCCGAAGAACCGGTCCGCCAAACGCTTGATGCGGGCGCCCTGCGTGAGCGGCCCGCCCACGGCCCCCCGCCATCTCTTCTCGTACTCCCCCAGCGGAACGCCCTTCTGGACGTGGTCCGCTGCGGTCTCGGCGGCGATGCGCCCGCAGATCATCGCGACGTTGATGCCGCCGCCATTGGTCGCCATGACGTGGCCGGCCGCGTCGCCGGCGAGGAGGACATTCCCCGCCACGGTCCGGTCGAGCGGCCCGGTCACCGGGACGTACCCGCCGGTCCCATGCCGTCGCGGCAGCCCGAGCCTATCCGTGAAGACCGTGAACAGCGTGTCGAGGCGGCCCTGGAAGTGCTGCCAGGTGCCCAGGCCCACGTTCGCGCAGCCCTTCTTCGGGATGACCCAGGCGTACCCGCCCGGCGCGAGCCGGCCGAAGTACATGTGCGTGATGTCGTCGAAGGTCCCGTCGTACACCGTGCTCATCGCGGGTGCGGAGGCGGGCCAGGGCAGGCCCACGGATCGGGCGACGCGGCTCCGAGGACCGTCCGCGCCGATGACCACCTTGGCCTCCAGGTCCCCGTGGTCCGTCCGGACGCGTGTCCCGGAGACCCCGATCACCGCCGTGGACCTGCGCAACTCGGCGCCCTCGCTCACCGCCTGGTCGGCGATTCCCTGGTCCATCCGGTCACGGCGGACGGAGTATCCGCGGAACGGGACGTCGTACTGCCGCCCCTTCGGCGAATAGATCCGGATGATCGGCGTGTCGCCCTCCCGGCACTGCATCGGGACCTCCATGAGGTCGTCCAGGTCCCGGACGGTGGGGAAGAGCGAGACGACCTCCGGATTCGCCGCGACGTACTCGCCGCATTGCACGGGGACCCCCACCTCCTTCCGCTTCTCCAGGAGGACGACCTTGAGGCTCCTTCTGGCGGCGTACCGCGCCGCGGTGCTCCCCGCGGGACCGGCACCCACGACGGCGAGGTCGTACACCCGCACCCCTGCCTCAGGCCTGCCGGGCGATGACGAAATCGGCCAGGCGGAGGAGGGCGTCCTTGAAGGGGCTGTCCTGAAGGTCGGCGAGCGACTCTTTGGCGTTGGCGGTGAAGTGGCGCGCGTCCACGCGGGCCTTCTCGACGGCGCCGGAATCCCGGAGCATCCCGAGCACCTGCGCGGTCTCCGCCTCGGTCTTCTCGCGCTTCTGCAGGAGCCGCGCCAGGAGCCGGACGTCGATGCTCGCCCCGTCGTTCAGGGCATGGATGGGGAGGAGCGTCATGTTGCCCTCCCGGACGTCACTCCCGACCCGCTTTCCCAGGGTGCGCTCGTCCCCGACGACGTCCAGGATGTCGTCCACGATCTGGAAGGCGATGCCCAGGTTGAGGCCGTACTGGGCCAGGGCCTCGACGACCTCGGGCTGGCCGCCACCGAGCGTGGCGCCGACGCGCGCCCCTCCGCTGATCGGAAAGGCCGTCTTCTTCCGCACCACATCGAGGTACTGCTCGCGCGTGGCGCGGAGGTCGCCGGACAGGCGCCGCTGTCGGATCTCTCCCTCCGCGAGCCCGGCGCATACCTTGGCCGTGAGTTCGATCATGTCCGCTGGGAACTGGCCCGCGATGGCGAACGCCTTGACGTACAGGAAGTCCCCCGTGACGAGTGTGTTCTGCACGCCGTACTTGAGGTAGGCGGCCTCGCGCCCGCGGCGGTTCACCCCCCCATCGTTGATGTCATCGTGGAGCAGCGTGGCGCTGTGGATCATCTCGATCGCTGCGGCGATGCGCACCGCCGGCTTGGCATCGCGCCCGCCGACGGCACGGAAGGCGAGGAGGATGACCGTGGGCCGGATGCGTTTCCCGCCGGCGTCGATGACGTACCGGGAGATCTCGGTGAGCAGGGGCTCCTCGGACCGGATGGACTCCCCGATGGTCTCCTCGACGGCCCGAAGCTCGGGTAGAACCTCAGCCGAGGGGTCGTCTCCCATCAAGTCGCGTTTAAACGGCGGCCTTATATAATGCTATGGAAAGTTGGGGACTGTATGGCGGTGTTCTCCTGTCCAATTCCCTCCATAGAAACAGCCACGCAACGGGGGCCGCGGTGATGCCGGAGGACGCGGACCTTGAGGCCCTCCGCGCGCGCCGTCTGCGCGAGCTCGAGACGTCCTTGGCGGCGAAGCAGGCGGCGGCGTCGGCGGTCGTGACGGACCTCGGCGGCGGGGAGTTCGACGCGTTCCTCGCGGCACACGAGTTCGTCCTCGTCGACTTCTGGGCGATCTGGTGCGGGCCCTGCCGCACCGTCGCCCCGATCGTCCGCGAACTCGCGGGGGATTTTGCCGGAAGGCTGTCGGTGGGGAAGGTCGACACGGACCGCTGGCCCGAGATCGCCGGGCGCTACGACATCACCGCCATCCCCACCTTGATCCTCTTCAAGGGCGGGCAGCCGGTCGAGATCCTGGTCGGCGCGCAGCCGAAGGCCCGGCTCACGGCGGCGGTGCAGCGCTGGGTCTAGGCGCCTCGCACTGCTTGCGCACTTCGGCGGCGATCGCGCGGAAGGCCTTCGCGGCGGGGGAGTCCGGCCGGGCGATGACGAAGGGTTTGCCCGCGTCGCCGCCGACGACGATCTCCGGGTCCAGGGGCAGCCGGCCGAGGAACGTCAGGCCCAGCTCCTTCGCCGCCGCCTCCCCGCCGCCGCGCTTGAACACGTCCACGGTCTTGCCGCAGTGCGGACAGACCATCCCGCTCATGTTCTCGATGATCCCGAGGATGGGCATGCGGACCGCCTGGGCGAACGCGATGGACTTGCGCACGTCGAGGAGCGCGACGTCCTGCGGCGTCGTCACGACGACCGCGCCGTCCGCGTCCGGGAGCTCCTGCGCGATGCTCAGCGGCTCGTCCGAGGTCCCCGGGGGAAGATCGATCACCATGTAGTCCAGCGCCCCCCAATTCACGTCCATGATCATCTGCTTCAGCGCCTTGATCTTCAGCGGCCCGCGCCAGATCACCGGGGAACCGCGGTCGACGAGGAGCTGCGCCATGGAGATGGCCTTGACGCCCCTCGGGCCCACGACCGGTTCGATCCCGTCGTCGCCCTGCAGGACCGGGAGGTCCTCGATGCCCAGGATCTTCGGCACGTCCGGGCCGGTCACATCCGCGTCGATGATCCCCACGGTCGCGTCCTCGGCCAGGGCCACCGCCAGGTTCACCGCCACGGAGGTCTTGCCGACGCCGCCCTTCCCGCTCATTACGACGATCTTGTGCTTCACCTTCGCCATCCGCTGCGCCATCCGCATCCGCTCCTGCATGGCGGCCATGATGTGCGGCGGCATCTGGCGGGTCTCGAGGTCTTCGGCCAACGACCTGACGAGGGTCGGCGGCTATTTGAACGTGCGGCGGGGTCGCCGGGCCTCCAGGACGCGCCGTGCTATCGAAGTTGATAACTAGGGGACAACGTATTCAAGACTTCGAGCCCTGGCTGGGGTCGGTCGCCATGAGGAGAGTCGGTATCCCTGAGGAGCTGCTGCGGTTCTTCGCGAGCCCCGGCGGACATTCGCTGATCGTGAAAGGCCCGGCGGGCACGGGGAAGACCACGTTCGCCCTGCAGCTCGCCGAGGAGCTCGGGCACCTCTCGCATTCGTACTACCTCAGCGTCCGCGTCTCCGACGCCTCGCTCTACAACCAGTTCCCTTGGCTGCGGCAGAAGATGGAGAAGGTGCAGCAGATGCGGGACGCCAAGGCGCTCGGCCAGGCACGCCCTGGCGGGGAGCCGGAGCCGCGCCTCGTGAAGACGCAGGCCCCCCCGGCGGTGCCTCAGAACTCGAAGCTCGACCGAGGGGAGCTGCGGAAGCTCGAGGGCCGCATCGAGATGGGCAACGAGGGCGACGAGACCTACGCGAAGGTCGGCGAGGGGGAGATCCAGGAGAACACCCTGGTCTTCGACCTCGGCTCGGACCTCCCGGAGGTGGACCTGGCCTACGACGAGGTCGAGCGCAACCTGCCCGAGAAGACCCTCGTCCTCATCGACTCCATCGACGCGCTCAGCGAGCGCTACGGCCTGCATGCCTCCAAGCTCGTCAACACGCTCCAGAAGGACCTCGTCGAGAACGCCGGGGCGAACGTGACCTTCGTCCACGAGTCCTCCACGGACACGCGCCTCGACTACCTGGGGGACGGCGTGCTGTCGTTCGTCATGCGGGAGCATGCCGGCCGCATGCTGCGCGTCCTCACCATCGAGAAGCTCCGCGGCTCGGAGATCCTCCAGCACAAGTACCTCTACACGCTGAACGCCGGGATGCTGCGCGCCTTCCCGATCCTCCGGGAGACGCGCCCGGAGGCGCCGACCGCCTGGCAGCCCATCCCCGACCCTTCCCCCTCGGCGGTCTCGACGGGCAACCCGGACCTGGACAAGATCTGCGGCGGCCTCCGCCTCGGGACGATCGTCGCCCTCGAGGTGGCGAGGAACGTCCCCAGCTTCGTGGTCGACCACCTCAAGCTCGCCATGCTGGCGAACTTCATCAGCCAGAAGCGGGGCGTGGCCTACGTGCCCGCCCAGAAGGCGACCTCCGAGATCGTCCGCGATTGGGTCGCGCCGTACACCGGGGAGGAGCCCATCGACGCCTGCCTCCGCATCTTCGAGGCGTCCCCCCTGGGCTCGTTCGAGGGTGGCGCCGGGGCCCTGCGCCTCGAGGGCCAGAACGTCGACACGGACCTGAAGTGGACCGCCCTGGAGCACAACCTGCCGGCGGCGGTGCACCCCTTCCTCTCCTTCGTCGCCTTCGATACCCTCGAGTCCGTCTACGGGGACCGGGTCCTCTACTCCATGACCGGCCACCTCTCCGCGGTCCGCCGCAACCGGGACGTCTTCGTCGGCATCGTCGGGGACACCTCGAAGTCCACCCAGGACCTGGCGAACCTGGCGCACCTGCACCTCGTGGTGGAGAACATCGACGGCTCGATCGTGGTCTACGGCCAGAAGCCCTTCACGGGGTTGCACGTCCTCTCCTTCGACGTCGAAGGTGGCGTGCCGCGCGCCCAGCTCCACCCGGTCTCCTGAGTCATCGGTCTGATAACCGGTCAGAAACCTTTCTTAAGCGCAGGGGGAATCGATTCCATGGTCATGCGCGAAAAAGACATCTCCCGGCTACTGACCGACGAGTATGCGGAGCGCATCCTCGTCGCGACACAGGCGCAGCCGCGCTCGGTCCAGGAGATCAGCGACCGGTACGACATCCCCATCGCCGCCTGCTACCGGAAGATCCACGAGCTCGAGGAGGCCGGTTTCCTGAAGTGCGCGCGCGTCGTGACGACGCCGAAGGGGAAGGCCATGAAGCTCTACCAGTCCAACCTGGTCCGCGCGAACCTCGTGTACGAGGGCGGCGCGTTCAAGGTGATGTTCGAGTTCACGGGAGAGCAGCCGATGAACGGCCGGTGGATCTCCTTGAACCCCTCGGCGGCCACCACGACCGCCACGGCCCCCCCGCCCGCGTAGTCTCACCGGGCGTAGCGATTCCAGCGCCTGGGAATCACCCCCGATATCTTAAATACCCATGAGGGGCATGTTCAGAGTCCACACCGGGGAGAGAACGAGGCGAGGAAACATGAACCCACTCGAAGCGTCGCAACTCTTGACGGATGAATACAGCGCGAAGATCCTCCTGGCGACGTACAAGCGCAAGATCAGCGCCCAGGAGATCAGTGGCCTCTACGGCATCCCGATTGCCGCATGCTACCGGAAGATCCGGACGCTCGAGGAGGCCGGCCTCATCGAGTGCGTCGAGCGCATCCTCACGCAGAAGGGGAAGCGCAAGAACCTCTACACCTCCCGTCTGAAGACGGCCTACATCTACTTCGAGAACGGGAAACTCCGCGCGCGCTTCCAGCTCGCGACCGGGGTCATCAAGGACTTCGGAGGCGACTGGAACGGGACGGGCACGCCTGCCCCGATCAACGAGCCCCCGCAGACGGACATCCACGAGATCCTGCGCGAGTGAGACTCACGCTCAGGTCTAAGAACCAAGAAGCTCAGCGTCAGCTTCATCCCCTTCCCGCCGAGTGTGTACGGCAGGTCGGGCCGATGAAGATCGAGTTCCATAAGATCCTGAGCGACGGGCGCACGGTGCGGTTCCCCCCGCGGGAGGAAGGCGAGAAGTTGCTCCGCCTCAGTCTGATCATCCACCGCCCGGCGAAGACCCCGGACCGCCCCGCGTAGGCCACCGGCGCGGCCATATAGCCCCCGTGCTTCCGGTGCGGCGTGGCGCAGATCGAGCTCTTCCTGCAACTCGCCTTCCTCCTGAGCATCGCGGTCGTCACGCACTTCCTGATGAAGATCCTCCGGCAGCCGACCATCGTCGGGGAGATCGGCATCGGGATCGTGCTCGGCCCGACCATCCTCGGGTACTTCGTCGGCGGGCCGGACCTCATTGACCGGGGGCTCGTCGAGCTGTTCGCCACGCTCGGGGCGATCTTCCTGCTCTTCATCCTCGGGCTGGAGAGCGATGTCCGCGCCCTGTTCCGTCGTCGGAACGTCCTCATCGCCATCGGCGGGGTCATCCTGCCCTGGGTGGCGGGGTTCGGCCTCGCGTTCCTCCTCGTGCCCGCCGGGGACGTCCCGAACGGGGAGTCCGGGCGCTTCGCGATGGCGGTGTTCACCGGGGCCGCGCTGGTCGCGACGAGCACGGCGATCGCCGCCGCCGTCCTCCTGGAACTGGGGAAGGCGAAGTCGGAGGTCGCGTCGGTCATCCTTGGCGCGGCGGTGGTCGACGACATCCTGGCCCTGTTCGTCCTCTCGCTCGCCAAGGGCGTCGCCTCGCCCACAGGGATCGACCTGGTGGGGTTCGGGGTCGTGATCACGTCTGCGGTCCTCTTCGTCGTGGTAGGCGTCTTCCTCGGGCTTCGCTTCTTCAGCCCGATGGTGACCCGGATCCACCGCCGTGGCCAGGAGGTCGGCCTCCCGACGGCCGGGTTCATGGTGTGCATGGCGGTCGCGTTCGTGTACGCGCTCGCCGCGGAGGTCCTGGGGCTCAGCGCGATCATCGGCGCGTTCATCGCGGGGGCCATGTTCGCTCGCACGCCGCTCCGGGAGAGCCTGGCGGTGGGCGCCGGGTACCTCTCGGCGGTGTTCACACCGATCTTCTTCATCTCCCTCGGGCTCCTGGTGAACCTTTGGGCGGTGGGGGGGAACCTCTTCCTGTTCGCCGCGCTGCTGGCGGGGTTCGCCATCCTCACCAAGGTGGTGGGCTGCGGCGTCCCCGCTCGCCTCACGGGCATGACCCGCAGGGAGAGCCTCGTGGTGGGGACGGCCATGGCGCCCCGGGGGGAGATGGGGCTCGTCATCGCTCTCGCGGCGGTGAGCGCAGGCGTCATCGGCGACTCCCTCTATTCGATCATCGTCGTGGTCATGATCGTGGTCAGTGTGGTGCCGACGCCCTTCCTGCGCCGCCTCCTCAAGGGGATGGACCAGGAGGCCCGGGTCAAGGTCGCTCCACCAGCGTCCCCGCCCGGACCTCCACGCGCAGGAGCGTCTTGATCGTCACCGCCAACTCGCGTTCGAGGGCGGCCTTGTCCTTCGCCTTGTCGAAGACGACGACGATGTCCGTGATCACGGCGCCGAGGCCCCGGAGGGCATGGACGACGGCACGCAAGGTCCCCCCGGTGCTCACGACGTCGTCGACGAAGACGACGCGGTCGCCGCGGTGGATGTCGTTGACGTAGAGCTGCGCCCCGGAGTAGCCGGTCTGCTGGTGGACCGTCGTCTCCCCAGGCAGGCTGTACTTGCGCTTGCGGATGAAGACGTACGGCCGGCCGACCTTCATCGCGAGCGCCGCCGCCAGCGGGAAGCCCATCGCCTCGGCGGTGACGATCTTGTCGCAGCGCCAGTCGCCGATCGCCGCCATCGCGTCTACGGTTTCCCGGAGCAGCTCGGGGTCCGCGGTCGGCACGCCGTCCGTGATCGGGTGGATGAAGTACGGGTACTCCCCGAACTGGACCACCGGTGCCACCGCCAGACTGGCCCGGAGCTTCTCGAGGGCCATCTCACGTCCTCCCCATCAGGTCCGCCGCCACCGCCGCCCCCTTCTCCAGGATCTCCTCCTCTCCGGGGACGCGGCGGTCTTTCATGATGAACTTCCCGTCGCAGATCACGTCCGTCACCGCCGTCGGGTTGGCGGCGTAGACGACATTGGCGGCGAGGCTGTGCAGCGGCACCATGCCCACAGCCTTCAGGTCGAGGAGGACGAGGTCGGCGAGCTTCCCCGGGGCGATCTCCCCGGCCTCGAGATGCAGGGCGCGCGCCCCGCGCACGGTCGCCTGGGAGAGGACGTGGCGGGCGTCGACGGCGGTGGGCGTCCCGGCGGCGTGCTTCTGGAGGAGCGCCGCGAACTTCATGGTCTCGAGCATGCTGAGCGAGTTGTTCGACGCGGCGCCGTCGGTCCCCAGAGCCAGGTTGACCTTGAAGTAGGCGAGCATCGGCATGTCGAGTCGGCCGGAAGAGAGTTTCATGTTGGACACGGGGTTGTGGGAGACGCTGGCGCCGCGCTTTGAGAGGAGCATTGCATCCTCCTCCGTAAGCCAGCAGCCGTGGGCCGCGATGGTCCGGTCCGAGAGGATGCCGAGGGAGTCGAGGTAGGCCGGCGGCGTCTTCCCGTGCGCTTTCTGGCAGTCCTCGACCTCCTTCTTCGTCTCGGAGACGTGGATGTGGACGAGCGACTTCGTTCTCTCAGCGCGCTCGGCGATCGCCTTTAGCGACTCGGCGCTGACCGTGTACCAAGCGTGCGGGCCCCAGGCGACCGTGATCCGATCGCAGTGCAGCTCTGCGATTTGGCGGTGAACACTCTCCGTATTCGCCAGGAGCACCTCGGCCGTCTCCTTCCGGTTCACGTCGATGAACCCCTCGCTGAGGACGGCGCGCATCCCCGTCTCCTTCACCGCCAACGCGGCTCTGTCCATGTGGAAGTACATGTCGTTGAAGGTCGTCGTGCCGGAGCGGATCATCTCCAGGCAGGCGAGCTTCGTGCCCCAGTAGATGTCGTCCGGGAGGATCTTCGCCTCGCGCGGCCAGATGCGCGTCTCGAGCCACGCCTTCAGGTCCATGTCCTCCGCATATCCTCGGAGGAGCGTCATCGCGGCGTGGGTGTGCGTGTTCACGAGTCCCGGGATCACGGCGCGGTTGCGGCAATCGATGACCTCCTCTGCCTTCCCGCCCTCCACGCCCGCGATCCGGTTGCCCTGGATGAGCACGTCGCGGCGGCGGTCGCCAACGAGGACGTTCTGAAGGAGTATCGACATCGCCGCCGGAACGAGTGGCGGGGATTAAGGTTTCCCGCGAAGCGCCTGGAGCAGGACCCGGCGGACTCGCTCCTCGTTCTTCTTCTGCTCCGCCTTGATGTGCGCGAAGGTCAGCGGGTGGTCCGTGATCCCGTGCGCGTAGTTGTCGACGGAGCAGAGCGCGGCGTACTTCAACCCGAGTTCCCGCGCCAGGGTCGCCTCCGCCGCCATCGTCATCCCGACGACGTCCCCGAACTGCGCGATCATCCGAACCTCGGCCGGCGTCTCCAGACGAGGCCCCAAGGTCTGGACGTACGTCCCGCCATCGCGCACCTTCAGATGCACGCGCTCGGCCGCTTCCAAGAGCTTCGCGCGCAGCGACGCGTCGAAGCCGGGGGTGACGTGGCGGGCCTCCTCCTCGTGGTACGTGACCTGGTGCCAGGGCGCGAGGTAGTCGTCAGGGACGAGCAGGGTGCCGGGCCGGATGTCCTTCTTCAGGGAGCCGACGGATGCGGAAGAGATTACCGTGCGCGCGCCCGATTCCCTCAGGGCCCATAGGTTCGCGCGGTGGTTGATGCGGTGCGGGGGGACCGGCTTGCCCGTGCCGTGGCGGGAGAGGAAGAGGACGGAGGTCTTCCCCACGTGGGAAACGAGCAACGGGCCCGACGGCTTCCCGTACGGCGTCTTCATCTCGACCTCGGTCGCGGGACCGAGGAACCCGCGGCGGCGGAGCCCGGAGCCGCCGATCAGGCCGAGAGGACGCACGGCGGGGAACCGGGCGGCGGGATAAAACCGCTTGTCGGCAGGGCCGCCAAGATTCAACTACTGGGCTGCGCCTTCGCGGGCCTTCATGAAGATCGTGCCGTGGACGCCCGCCCTCGCCCAGGACCAGGCGGACCTCTCCAACCGCAGCGACCCCGGGTGGCCATCGACCATCACCCACGGGCTTCCGTACACCGCCGCGGCCGTACGAACCCAGGAGGCCCGGGCGCGCTCGTTGGGCGTGTGGCTCGCGTACGAGGGCAGGCGCGCCGTCGGCTACGTCCGCCTCACGGAGATGTGGGGGGACAGCGAGGCCGCGTACGTCTCGTTCCTCAACGTCGACCCCGCCGCGCGCGGCAAGGGCGTCGGCAAGGCGCTGATCTTCCGCTGCCTCCAGGAATGCCTGGCCTGGGGGTACCCGCGGCTCGACCTCCACACGTGGCCCGGCAACGATCGCGCGATGCGCCTCTACAAGCGCACGGGGTTCCACTGGACTCCAGAGACGGCGGTGTACATGCAAAACTACCTCCCGCAGATCCTCTTGTTCCCGCCAGCGAAGGAGTTCTTCGCACGCAACGACTGGTACCGCTCCTACCGCCGGAAGGTCACGTACGAGGAGGACGACCTCAAGGAGGCCAAGGCGAAGGTCTTCCCCTATCGGTTCACGGGGCGTGGAGGGCCTCTGACGGTCTGGTGCGACCCGCGCTCCAAAGGGATCACGGGCTTCGAGACGCCCGAGGTCCGGGTGTTCGGCCGGCTGAGGGGCCCGCTCGTCGCGGGGTCCTCGCAGCAGTTCCTCATCGAGGTGAGGAACCGCGGCAAGGCCGCCATCCGTGTCGATGTCCAGCCCCGGTCCTCTGGGGGCTTCACGATCAGCGCCCCGCGCACGAGGAACCTCCCTCCGGGCAAATCGGCGGTGATCACCGCCACCCTGGACGCCCCGCTCGACCTCTGGCCCAAGACCGAGGACGAGAAGCCGCACCGGGTCGAGACGCGACTCCGGATCGGCGGGACCGAATGCACGCTCTCCACCGCGGTCGAGGTCTCGCGCCCGCTTTCCGCGGCGGTCATCGGGTCCCCGATCCTCGTACCAGGAACCGAGCGGGAGATCACGCTCCTCATCACCGCCGGGCCGGAGGGCTATCGAGGTCCCGTCGAAGTCGCCGGTGACGGGGTGGCGGTGGACCCCGCCCGCGTCTCGCTCCGTCTTGGAAAGTCGAAGGAGAAGGCCGTGGCGGTGAAACTCACCCCCGTCGGCCCCGCCTCCCGGTTCTCGATGCTCCGGATCCACGGGGCCAAAGGAGTCCTCGAGACCGTCCGCGTCCCCATGCTCCACCGCGGGGACACCGTGGTCATCTTGGACCGGACCGGTCCCCGGTTCCGCAGCGAGGCGGCGAGCGCCCACATCGCCCTTCATGGAGGGGGCCTGAGCTTGAACGACGCGCACGGGGACACCGTGGTTGACTGGGCCCACTTCCGCGTCGGCCCCGGGCTCTGGCCGGGGGAGCTCAACGCACTGGACTGGACGGCCGAGGTCGACGAACGCCTCGGGGTCGCGCGATTGCGCACCGTCCCGCCGAAGAGGCCCTGGCTGGAGGTCACGATGGAGGTGCGCCTCCGGCACGATGTCCTCGAACTCGGCCTGACCTTGGCGAACCGCTCGCGCCAAACACAGGTCTTGCCCCTCAGCTTCGTCGCCTTCCCCCAGCGTCGCCGCGAGGTGTCGTTCGCGACGCGGTCCGGCGTCCGCCATCTCCCCGTGATCGAGTGGGAGGTGCCGTCGGGGCGCGACGACGTCCCGGAGACCTCGCTCACGGAGGGCTGGTTGCACGTCGCGGGGGACCGGCCGTTGGCGGTGCTGTGGGATCGGTCGGGCTTCGATCGCGTCGATCTCATCTGGTGGACGATCCCGGCGCTCCTCGGGGAGGTGACCGTACCCGCCGGAGGGAGGGTCACGCTCCCGCCGGTCTCGCTCGCGGTGGGCTGTCCGACCTGGGAGGCGGCGCGCGCTCTCTGGTCGCAGCGGCAGTCCCGGGCGACGAAGCCGATCTCCGCGCGTCCCGTGCGCTCAATCACCGCCCACCCCCGCGCCGTGTTGGCCACCGCCAAATCCTCCTTCACGGTCCGCTTCGAGAACGCCCGGAGCACCCGGGAGTCAGGAACGTTCTCGCTCTCCCTCCCTTCAGGGTTCCAGCCCCGGTCCCTCGAGAGGAAGGTCTCGCGGGTGGATCTCACTCATCCGTGGGAGCACGAGGTGCGTCTCCGGTCCGTCCCCGCCACCCCAGGTCTGCACACCGCCATCGCCGCATTCCGGGGGAACCAGCGGGAGTGGAGCACCGAGATCCCCGTTCTCGTGCCCCGCGGTCGCATCACCGCCACGGCGGGGAAGCGCGCCCGGGTCGATGCCGGCGGCGTGCGCTGGGACGTCGCCGGAGACTTCGGAGCGATCGTCTCCCTGAAATGGCGGGGACGGGAGTACCTCGCGACCTCGTACCCGGAGGAGACTGCCTGGTCCTACTTCCGGCCCTGGTGCGGAGGTGTCGCGCCATCCTGGAATGAAACGCTGGAGCACAAAGGGCTCTTCGGCAGGAACCGCCTTCGCATCCGCTCGGGTGCCGGCTGGGCTTCCGTGGGCCTGACCCCGAAGAAGAAGCCGAAGGGCCTGGAATGCGAGGTCGAGTACACAGGATTCGCCGGTCTTCCGGCGATCGCGCTCAGCTACCGGCTGAAGAACCCCGGCCGGGAACGGCGGCGGGTCCAGCTGGGATTCAGCGCGCATCCGAAGGGGTTCGAGGGGCCGGGGGAATTGCGATACGGCGGGACGCTGGGGACGGTGCTCCGGTCCGGGACGGTCACGTCGGTCCAGGAGCGCTGCGGTCCGATCGTCGCCTCCGTGCGCGGCCGGCAGGTGCTCGGGCTGGTGGCCGGGCCCGGGGGGAACACCGAGGCGGTGGACATGGGCATCGAGGGACGCTTCATCAGCGCGAGCTTCGACGTGCCTGTGGAGCCGAAGGAATCCCGATGCCTGACCGCCTATCTCGTCGCCGCGAGATCGATCGAGGACGCCTGGGCGTTCCGCTCGCTCCAGGTCTGCACGGTGGACGACCTCCTCTCTCGTTCCTGAGTCCTGCTATCACTTCCGATACTGTCCCCAGCACGTATATGAGCCACGGGCCAGCCTGGGAAGCTCTGGCCGAACATGCTGCTCATGCTCGCGGCCTCTCTCATGGCGACCGGTGAGGACGAACTCTTCCGCGCCCTGGTCTTCGGCAAGGAGACGCGGCTGGAGGAGGGGCACACCTACGTCGTGAAGGAGCGCAAGCCGCAACGCGCACCGGACCGGTTCTTCCAGCTCCTCAGCCAGGGCTACCGCGGCCTGTACGTGACGCGACAGCATCCCAACCACGTCGAGGTGCCGCGGGGGGCCGACGTTCGCCTCGTCTGGCTGTCGACGACCCTTGGGAAGGACTACATGGACCCGCACAACCTGAGCAGCCTGGCGGCGGCGATCCGGGACTTCCTGGAGAAGGCGGGGAAGGGCGTGATCCTCCTCGACGGGCTGGAGTACCTGATGATCAACAACGAGTTCTCGCGGATCATGAACTTCATGGAGCTCCTGCACGAGGTGATCACGGAGCACCGCGCGATCCTCCTGGTGTCCGTCGACGACCGGGCGTTCGAGGAGCGCGAGCTCGCCCTGATCGAGCGGAACGCGGTCGTCGTGGGCTGATCTCGCCTGGACTGTCGGCCCTGCCCTTCGCGGCACGGACCCATGATACCGGCCCGACGCCCTTCCGCTTCAAGCCCAAACCGGGGATCCGAAGACACAGACAGGCGCCGTAAGGTGGACCCTCGCCGAGCTCCCCATATGCAGACCTACATATACATGGGATACAGATACCGTATATTATGGACGCGACGACCGTGCGTTTGACGACCCGCCAGAAAGCCCGCCTCGAGGGTGCGCGGAAGACGCTTGAACGGCGTCTGGGGAAGAGACTCACCCGCGGACAGGCCGTGGAGATCCTCTCGGTCGCCGCCGCCCGCAATCCGGCCTTCCTCGATCCGCCTGGCGATGTCCTAGACCTGGACCTCGAGGACGACCCCTTCTTCAACGGGACACTGCGGTTCAAGATGGGGAAGACCGACGCGAGGTCCCTCGACGAGGACCTCTACGGAGCCTGACGGGATGGAGTCGTACTTCACGGACACCACCTACATCGTGGCCACCGTCAATGTCCAGGACCGGGAACACGCGAAGGCGGAGCGGCTGAGTCATCGGCTCGCCGAGGGGGAGTTCGGGAACTTCCGCCTCATCATGACGGACTACATCTTCGACGAGGTCGTCACCGCCATCCTCACGCGGACGCGGCGCCACGATCTGGCGGCACGGACGGGGCGCTCCCTCCTCGATTCCGGAGCCTGGCGGCTGATCCATCTGGCCGCCGGGGACTTCGAAGCCGCCTGGTCGATGTTCCAGGATCGTGAAGACAAGCGCTGGAGCTTCACCGACTGCACCTCGTTTGCCCTGATGGAACGCCTGGGGCTGCGCACGGCGATTGCGTTCGACGAGAACTTCGCTCAGGCGGGGTTCGTCCTCCTCGCGTGAACCGGCGCCGGAGCGGTCGAGGGGAGAGTCCGCGGCCCCCGCGCTCTCTCCGAGTCGGCGGCAACGTTAATCCGCGGAAGTGATTGGCCGGTGCGTGCTCGAGGTGCTGCGGCGATCCGCCATGGGGAGGGAGACGCGCTGGACGCACGACGGCGGTGACCTCCGCACCCCGCAGGTTCTGAGCACCTGGATCGGCCGGTTCACACCGCCAGAAGGCGCCGAGGCGTTCCTCTCCGGCGCACCGCGCGATCGACCGACCTTCGTCGACTCGGGGAGCATGTTCCTTCCGCGAGAAAGCGAGGCCCCGCTCCGGCTCCCGCCAACGCTTCACAAGCCGCCGAGCCTGGTCGACCTGGAGATCCCCCTCGAGCGGCCGACGGGGCGCATCGTGCAGGAAGGCGCCGTGCTCGCGGGTGCCGAGATGGTGATGCTGACGAACCTGGCGGACATGCTCCGGTCCCCCCGGGAGTTCGTGCGGAGGATCGTCACCGCCAGAAGGACCGCCGGGTATTCCCGCCTCCTGTACGCCCCGGGGATCGCAACGCCGTCGAACCTTGTCCTCCTCGCCTATGCCGGGCTGGATCTCTTCGACGACACGCGGGTCCTCCTGGAGGCCGGATGGGGCCGCCTGCACACGGAGGACGGGTTCTGGACGAACGAGGCAGCGAAGATCGCGTGCGACTGCGCTCCCTGTCTGGCTCAGGAACCGAAGCCGTACGGCCACAACGCCCTCTCGATGCTACGGGCCCTCCGGACCGTGCGGGCATCGCTCGTGGCGGGGACGCTGCGGGAACTCGCCGAGAGACGCGCGGTGAACGACTCGTGGTCCGTGGCGGTGCTGCGGCACTTCGATCTTCGCGAGGCCGAGTGGCAGGAGTACCACGCTCCGATCACGGGCGGACGCACGGAGGCGAACGCTCCTTCCTCCCTGACGCGTCCCGACATCCTGCGCTACCGCCAACGAATCCGGGAACGATATTCCAAACCGCCGAGCACGCCGATCCTGCTCCTCCTCCCGTGCAGCGCGCGCAAGCCGTACTCCGAATCCCGCTCCCACAAGCGCTTCCGCGAGGCGGTCCGGTCCACGGAGCGCGCGTCCCTGGTGCACGAGGTCATGGTCACGGTGCCCCTCGGCCTGGTGCCGCGGGAGCTGGAGCGATTCCACCCCGCCGCCTCCTACGATTTGGCGGTGACCGGGGACTGGAGCCGGGAGGAGTCCCACCTTCTCCGAGAGGACCTCCGGGATTTCCTGGGGCGCAACGCCTACGAGCGCGTCATCGTCCACCTTGGCGGTGAACGGGAGATCGTGCGCGAGATCCTCGGAGACAAGGCGGTGTACACCGTGGACGACCATCCCACGGACGAGGTCTCCCTCAAACAGCTCGCCGCCGCCGTGACCGAGGCCGGCAGGGACTTCCTTCCGCCGCGCTGGGAGGTCCGGGACCAGGAGGGGATGCGCAACATCCTCCGGTTCCAGTTCGGAACAGCCGGCGAGGCGCTGCCGGAGGACCTCCGCACGAACGGGCGGTTCCCGCATGTCCGGATCTTCTCCGGCGGCGTCCAGGTAGGGACGTTCACGGACCGCGGACTGGTCTCGTTGACGTTCGCCGGCGCCGAGCGCCTCTCCCGGAAGGACGCGTTCTGCATCGAGATCGAGGACTTCTCGCCGACGGGGAACATCTTCGCGGTGGGGATCACCGGGGCGACGGAGGACATCCGCATCGGGGACGAGGTGGTCGTGCGTCACGGGCGCGACGTCCGGGCGGTCGGCACGGCAGTGATGACGCCCCGGGAAATGGTGGAGCTCAAGCGCGGGATGGCGGTGAGGGTGAGGCACAACGTTCATCGAGAGAGTGCTCCTGGTGCGCTCCCCGGCGCGAGCGATTAAGTACTCTACGTCGTTCGGGTTGGGGATGCCTTTCTGGTCACGCCAACCGAAAGACCCGGACGCCTGGCTCCGCGAGGGAGCCTTGTTCTACCGCGGGATCGGCTGGTTTGCGAAATGGGCCGGCGTCTCGGACAAGGAACTTCTTGCGAATGTCCTGGCTCTTTTCGAAACCCAAGACTTCGACCGACCGTCCGCGGACGAGCGGGGGGCGGACGTGTCCCTCATGGCCCTCGACCGGGATCGCGTCTGGTGGAGCGACCTGGAGGCCGATCTCTGTGACGGGAATCGCGTCTACGTGGAATTGGTCAACGACCTCGCTCGGATCTCGCGGGGCACGATCACCGTGACTGATGTGACCGAACGATGGGCTGGGGAGGAGGGGCCAATCACGGTGGAGTTCACCGCCAATGGCTTGCGCCAGACCGTCCAACCGGAATACAAGGACGACTGGATCACCGCCGAGGTGTTCCTTGCTTTCAAGAGCCTCCTGAACCCCACGCCGTACAGGCTCTACACCTGGGACACCCAAGGGCAGGATTACTTTTGCGTCGTGTTAAGAGACGAGGAGTCGCGCCTCATTCGCAAGAAGCGCGGTGTTCATCTGAAACCAGGACCGTAGCGAATGATAGGGCGCCGGAAAAGGCCTTATAGGAATCCCAGGCTTCTCTCCGCATGCCCTTCCCCGGGCTCCCCCTCCTCCCCAGCATGGCGAACGCCTTGATCCTCACCGACCCTGTCTACTCGATAGGCGCCGGGGTCATGGTCTTCTTCGTCGTGATCGGCGTGATGCTGGTCTTCGACATCAACATCGACACGAAGGTGGCCGTGGGGGTCATCCTGCTCCTCGTCGGCCTCACGCTCGCGTTCTTCATGATCCGCTTCGAGGATCTGGCGGCGATCACGATCGGGTTGGCAGTGGCGCTCGGCGGGAAGGAGATCATCGAGCGTATGTCCTGGCTGTAGGGCGTTTTCGCCACTTTCACTCACCTCCCCCCTCGGCGGTTAACTACCCCCCCGCCCTCCGTCCTTCCAATGACCTCGGACATGAGAGCGGTCGAAGCGATTGCGGTGGACGACGAGGACGACTGGGAGGCGGTCTACCGCCTCCAGGGTTGCTCCCCCGAGTACGCCTGATCCCCTCAACCCATCCCATCCTGGTGGGCGGGTCCCCCTCCACGGGCCCGCCTACCTCCGTCTTTTTCCGCGAAGGCTTTAACGGGTCGCGCCGATGCGCGCGGCCGCGCAGGTGTGATCTAGGGGTATGATTTAGGCCTTCCAAGCCTACTGCCCGGGTTCGAATCCCGGCACCTGCACTGCGCCCAGGCCCCACGTCCTCGAAGAGGGCCTAGTGCCCGAAGAACCAGACGGTCCTCGTCCCCGCCACGGTCGTCTGGTACCCCGCCGCCTGCACGATCGTCACATCGTAGACGCCGAACGGCATCTCGGCGAAGTGCGGTACCCACTCCTGGGCGGCGGTGAAGTGCAGGACGCCCATCGCTCCGAAATCGGCGGTGAAATCGTCCGCCGTCCAGCCGGCGTTCTCGGGGAAGGGGCGGAACGGCAGGCCCCACCCGTCGCTCCCCGCCAGCACCAGGGGCACGATGCCGACGCTGTACGACGACGCGCCCCGGCTCCCGTTGACGTCGATCGGGACCACCATGTAGTACGTCTCGGCGGTCGCTCCGAGCGCCCACGTGGTCGTCGTCACGTTCCCCGCCGGGCCCGCCATGTAGTCCGTTCCCTCCGAACCGAAGAACCCGTCGCGCCGGTCCGACTTGTAGACGAGGTAGTCCACAGCGCCGGCCACGGCAGGCCAGGTGAGGCGTGCATCGCTGCCGACCATGTCCACGCGGAGGCCGTCCCGCCCCGCCGCGAACCCGAAGCCCTCCCGATACCGGAGGTGGGCACCGGGGAACCCTACGAAGGTGTAGAGGCTCGGCGCCGGGAGGTCCACGAGGAACGCCTCGCCCAGGTCCAAGGTCGCGTTGGGGTCCGCCAGCGCCTGCCACGCCCCCGCGGCGTCCAGGGACTCCACGCGCGTGGCTCCCGTCGCCGCCAGGAAGCCCCCGAGGCGGATGTCCTGAGGGGAGTAGGGCTGGAGGGGCACCGAGATCGCGTTCATTCCCGCCAGCAGGGGTACCGTGAACGCTCCCGCGGAGTTGCTCGTCTCGCTCCGGGCGTTGTCCGTGGCGTTCACGGAGCGCACGACGTAGTAGAACTCGCCGGGCCCCGCCGCGCGACCGACCTCGGTCCAGGCGTTCCAGGAGGCGTCGGGCGTCTGGAAGATCGGGGTGACGAGGTCGAAGGTCACGGGGGACGGCCCCCCGTACACCTCGTAGTAGTCCACGGCTCTCGCGTCTACCGGCGGCGACCATGACACGACCACGTCCTGGCCGGCCGGCGTCGTCCGGACGTTTCTCGGCGGGCTGAGGGGGATCCGGTGCACCTCGTAGTCCGGCGGGGCCGTGGCGTTAGGCGGCCCGCTGCCCGCCGGCACGAGGCTCGTGTTGTACTTCGCCCGATTGTTCAGGATCTCAAAGGCAGTCTGGTTGCCCTCGTCGACGGTTCCGTTGGCGGGATAGTCCACCACCGCCCAGAGGTCGTGGACGCCGACGGGCGGGTCGGACCAGAGGAACGAGGCCGTCTTGGATCCGGAAGGGGGGATCGGATCACCGACCGAGTTCGTGATGCCGACGGAGCCGAGGATCGTGATCCCGGGGTCGAGGACGCCGTCGTCGTCCGCGTCCGGCGGCCCGCCGACTGTGAAGTCGACGACGAAGCTGTCCGTCACATCGACGGTGCCGAGGTTCCACACCGTGGCGTTGATCCACTGCGGGGTGCCGACCCAGGTGCTTCCGCGGTCCGGCTCCACGGTGAGGTCGGTGCTGGAGATCCTGAGGTCCCGCCCCACGGTGCCGGGGACCACGCACATGCCCGGCGGCATCTCGATGACGGTGAAGAAGTTGGCATAGGCGTCCTGGCTGAGGAGGGTGGTCACGGTACCGTTCCCGGTCGTGTACAGGGGCCCGCAGGACATGTCCTCGTCCCGTCCGCCCGTATGGCTGAACACCCCCAGGTTCGTCGGGGGGTCGGTGCTCGTGCTCAAGGCGAAGATCAGGCCGTTGGAGGCGGTGGCGTAGAAGAGCGTCCCCTCCAGCCCCACGGTCAGGCCGCTGTTCGCGTAACCGGTCACGACGCAGCCGTCGAAGCCGCCGATGTCGTTGCCGAACTCGTCGAGGTGCTCGACGGGGCAGCTCTCGTCATTGGACATCCAGAAGGTGTTGTCGGTGGGGTCCCAGGCGAGGCCATCGATGAACCCGCCGCTCGTGTTGAGCGCATCCGCCTTGACGAGGGTGATCACCCCCGTCGTCATGTCGACCCGGGAGAGGTCGCTCGAGCCCCAGCCGCCTCCGAAGAGGGCCCCGTCCGTTCCGCGGTAAGTGATGGCATTGCAGCAATCCCCGGCGTAGTTGCCTCCCCCCGGATCCATCAGGACGAGCTGGCCGAGGTCCACGCCCGTCAGGTCCGTGAAGTGGATCCTGTTGTCGTAGGTGTGCGTGTACAGGATCCGCGCTCCGTCATACTCCAGGCCGATGCCGATCCCGGACAGGCTCGGCTCCGGCTCGTACACGGTGAGCAGGACATCCCCGGGTGACGCCGCGACCCGGCCGGCGAGGTCCGGGATGGCCACCATCAGGCCCAGGAAGAGCACTAGGGCTGGGACCACTCTCCAGGGTGTGGCGTCAATTCGTCGCGTCCCCTTCACTCCCGGAGCGCAGAAACGCTCCGGAGGGTAATAAGGGGAAGCACCTACGACGCGCGACGTCCCTCCCGTGGACGCGGGAGGATGGTCGGGAGGGCACGAGGCTCCGCGGCAAAGAGGGAAAGGCCTTGTCGGCTTCGGGGGCGACTGATGCCGGTCCACGAGCTAGGGCACATCGTCCTCTACGTGAGCGACCTTGAACGTTCCCGCCGCTTCTACACCGAGGTCCTGGGCTGGAAGCCCATCGCGGTCCCCGCCCGTTTCCCCGGGGCCCTGTTCTCCTCCGGGCGGACGCACCATGAACTGCTCCTTCTCGAGGTCGGCCCCGGAGCGGCCCCGATCCCTCCCGGACGCCGCGTCGGACTCTATCACTTCGGCCTCAAGGTCGGCACCACGGATGAGGAACTCCGGGCGGTCCTGAAGACCCTGCGGGAGAACCGCGTGACGATCGTCGGGACGGCGGACCACGGCGTGACCCATAGCCTCTACATCGAGGACCCCGACGGGAACGAGATCGAGCTCTACATCGACGTGCAACCGGAGGTGTGGCGGGACGACCCGCAGGCCGTCCTGGCGCTTCCGAAGCCCCTCCATCTCTAGCGGCGGAAGTTCACCGCCATCCCGTCCCGACCTACTCCTCGTCTTCGGTGGTGTGGGTGCGCTCCCACTCCTCTTCCTCGACCTCGACCGTCTCGAGGTCCTCGATCGCCTTGGCGATGTCCGTGACGTCCTCGCCCATCGTGGAGAGCTCGTTCACGAGGTCGCGCATGTCCGCACGCGAGTGCGTCCTCAGCCACTGCTCGGTCTCCGGCGAGATCTTCTTCCCCGCCTCGGGCGGGCTCGTCTTGCTCCTTCGCGCCATTTCTGGTTGCCTCTGTCCGACGTATTGTCAGACAACCGCCCTGTAGGACAGGTGGGTATTTGAACGCATCGCTCCATAGGACGCCGCTGCGCGCCTCGACCTGACTGTCAGACAATTCGCCACTAGCGTCGGTTCACCGCCATGAGCCCCTCCCTTAGAGGAATAGTCGTGTCAGACAGTCGACTGGGCGCATCTGCGAAGGGTAGTAATACGGTTCGGCGGTTACAGCGCGCGCGGATGGCGTCGCGATGAGCTTCTTCACGGGATTGCTCGACAAGGAGAAGCGCACCCTCGGCAAGGCCCAGAAGCTCCTCGAGAAGGGCCGGGAACAGATCACGCAGGGTGCCGCGGTGAAGGCTCGCCAGTCCTTCATCAAGGCGGTCGAGGCCCTGAACGAGGGCCTGGCCACCAGCGCCCGGGACCATGGGGCCTGGTCGAAGATGTACTCCGACGTGGCCGCATCGCTGCTCTCCTTGAACGAGGACGGGTGGGCCGCCGGCGCCCTGGAACGCTCTCTGGAGCTCCACCCCGCCAACGTGGACGCGCTCAACTCGCAAGGCCTCCTCTTCCGGAAGTCCGGGCACGGCGACGAGGCGCTGAAGCGCTTCGAGCGCGCCCTCCACCTCCAGCCGGAGCGGAAGGACGTGTGGTCCAACCTCGGCGAGACGCAGTTCTCCCTGGGGAAGACCGACGACGCCGCCTCGAGCTACCGCCGCGTCCTCGCGATCGACGTGAACGACGTCAACGCCTACGACATGCTCCTGAAGATCACGCCGGCGGACGCGCACCTCCTCCTGCGCCGCGCGCAGGCGCTCGGCAACCTCGGGCAGAACCCGGAGGCGGTGCGGGCCTACGACGCCGTCCTGGCGGTGAACCCGCAGATCAAGGAGGCGTGGGAAGGGAAGGCGGACCTCTTCCTTCGGATGGGCAACGCGAACGGCGCACTGCACTCGCTCGACATGGCGCTCGAGATTGACGGGCACGACCCCGTCCTGTGGCGAATGCGCGGCGACGTGTACCGGTCGCAGGGCGCGCACAAGGAGGCGCTCGCGTCGTACGACACGGCCCTCTCGTACTCCGAGCGCGACCTCCTGAGCCTCCTCCGCCGCGGCTCGCTGCTCCAGGAGATCGGGCGGCACGAGGACGCTCTGGGCTCCTTCGAGGACGCCCTCCAGGTGTCTCCCCGCGAGCTCACCGTCCTCCGCGCGAAGAAGACCTCGCTCGCCGCGCTGCAGCGGTGGAAGGAGGTCGTGCAGGCGTGCGCGGCGATCCTCGTCGTCGACCCGAGCAGCGCGGACACGCAGCTGGACAAGGCGTTCGCCCACCGCAACCTCCAGGAGTGGGCGCTGGCGCTCGAGTCCGTGGACGCGGTGCTCGCGCTGCGCTCGGCGGACCGCGGGGCCCTGGGGCTGCGGTTGGAGGCGACGGAGCACCTCGGGAACTGGGCGCAGGTCGTCGCGACGGCGGACACGATTCTTTCCCTGGAACGGAATCCTGCGATCCTGAGACAGAAGGCCGCCGCCCAGGCGAAGCTCGGGGACCACGCCGCCGCCGTCGCGACGTATGACGGGGCCCTCCATGCGGACAAGCGGGACCTGTTGGCCCTCCGGGGGAAGCGCGACTCGCTGAAGGCGCTCGGGGACGTGCCGCAGCTCCTCAAGACCTCGGAGCGGATCCTCGCCGTCGACCCGCAGGACGTGCAGACGCTCCTCGACGAGGGCTGGGCGTACGAGCGCCTCGACAAGCCCGCCGAGGCCCTGAAGCGCTTTGACGCGGTCGTCCGTCTCAAGCGCGACGACTGGTTCGCATGGCAGCGCATCGGGGCGGCGCACGAGGTGCTCCAGAACTGGGACGAGGCCATGCGCGCCTACGACACCTCCCTGAAGATCAACGCGGAGCAGGAGGAGACCTGGTATGACATGGGCCACGTCCTATGGCGCCTCGCCCGGTACGATGAATCCCTCGCGGCGTTCGACCGCTCGCTCGAACTGAACCCGAAGGACAAGCGCGCCTGGTACGGGAAAGGTCTCGCCTTCGATGGTCTGAAGCGTCCCGGGGACGCCCTGACGTGCTACGACCGCGCCCTCCAGATTGACACCGCCGACCCGAAGGTCTGGTTCTCCCGCGGCGTCTCGCTCCAGGGACTGAACCGCCACGCGGACGCGGTGAGCTCCTTCGACCATGCCGCCCTCCTCGACCCTGACTCGCCGTTCCCGCCGATCAAGAAGGGGCTGAGCCTCCTCGCCCTCGACCGCAAGGAGGAATCGCTCGCGGCGTTCGACCAGGCGCTCCGCCTGAGGTCGTCGGAGCCGACGGCGGTGCGCGGGCGGATGCGGGCGCTCATCGGCCTCGGGCGCCTCGAGGAGGCGTTCCAGGCGAGCGTCGACCTCACCGCCATCCTGCCTCGCGATCACGAGGCGTGGCGCGAGCGGGCCGAGGCCGCGCGTGCGCTCAATCGCCTCCCCGAGGGCGTCGCCGCCATCGACACCGCCATCCGTCTCCACCCGAACCAGCCCGACTACCTGCGCCTCAAGAAATCGTTGCACATGGCCCTCGGGCAGTACGAACTCGTGCTCCATGCCACGGACGACATCCTGCTCTCGCTGCCCCAGGACGTCGAGGCGATGCGCGACAAGGCGTTCGCCCTCGACCGGTTGCACCGCTCCGACGAGGCGCTGAACGTCCTCGACGGCGCGCTGAAGGTCCAGCCGAAGGACAAGAAGACCTGGAACGGGAAGGGCGTGGTCCTCCTCGGGATGCGCCGGCCGAAGGAGGCGCTCGACTGCTTCGAGAAGGTCCTGGACCTGAGCCCCGGGGATCCGTTCGCCCTCGGCCGGAGAGGGATGGCGCTCTTCGACCTCCGACAGTTCGAGAAGGCGTTGAAGGCGTACGACGACGCCCTCGACGTCGACCCCCAGAACCTGGAGTACCGCAACGGGAAGGCTGTGACATTCCTCGAACTCGGCCGGAACGAGGAGGCGCTCGCCGCCGCCGACAGCGTCCTGGACAAGGAGTCGGGGAACTCCATCGCGCTCCGCCTGAAGGGGGATGCGCTCCTCGCCCTCGGGCGGCACCCCGAGGCGCTGCCGGTCTTCGACCGTGCCATCGCGCTCGACCCAGGGAACGCCTCGGTCTGGTCGGGGAAGGGGCGCGCGCTCGATCTCGTCGGTCGCGATGCGGAGGCGCTTCAGGCGTACGACCGCGCCGTCGCCGCCGACCCGGGGGACTTCGACACGTGGCGGTGGAAGGGGTTCGTCCACGCGCGTCTCGGCGATCCCCACGGGACCGTCACCGCCATGGACCGCGCGATCTCCCTGGACGCGAACACGAAGGACGTCTGGGTCGCCCGGGCGGAGGCGCTGGACCGTCTCGGGGACCTGCCGGGCGCCGAGGTCTCCTATGATCGCGCCATCACCCTGGACGCCCGCGACAAGGTCCTCTGGTCCGCACGCGGGGCCGTACTGACGCGGCTCACCCGCTACGACGACGCGCTCAAGGCGTACGACGTCGCCCTCCGGCTCGATCCGGGGGATGCGACCGCGGCGGAAGGCCGGAAGGTCGCGGAGGAGCAACGTCGCTTCCACTCCGTGCGCGAGCATGCGCGCCGCGTCGTCGAGGCGGAGCGGTCCTACGGGCACCCGCTCTCCCGGGACGAGGCCTTCCGGAGCGCCGCGGTCCCGATGGACCACCTCGACGAGGTCCTGACGTACGTGAACACGCCGCCGTCCGTGGACCTGAAGGCGCTCTCTCCGGAACGGTCGAGCGTGCTCGAGGACGGCTCGGCGCAGGTGCTCCGGACGCACGAGCACCTGGAGGACATCCGGCTCGTCGACGTGATCACCGTGATGCCGTCCATCGACCTGGACGAGGCCCGCGAGATCCTCGGGTACATGCGGGAGGTCCTCGACTCTCCCCCGGAGACCCACCTGGACGTGGTCGCGCAGGCCCACCTGAAGCGCGCCATGGACCTCATGATCCCGCGCGAGCACTGGAACGCGGTGACCCTGTCGCGGACCCTCGGGATCGGCCTGCGCACGGCGCGGATGGTGGAATCGGGGCTGCTCTCGGTCACCGGGCAGGCTCCCGTCGCCCGGCCCGCGTCGAGGCCCCGTCCCGCGTCGCCCGAGCCTGCGGTGGCCCCACCCGTGGGGCCGGAACCGGCCCCGCGGCCTGCGGCGAGGAAGGACGCCGCGCCGGCGGAACCGTCGGCGGGCCGCGGTCCCGGGAAGTACTGCCGGACGCACGGCGGGACGGCGGTGAAGCGCGCGGAACGCTGCGGGCATCTCGTCTGCGAGGTGTGCCTCCAGGAGGACGCGTGCCCGACCTGCCACGTGCCCTACTCCGAGGACGCACCGTCGACCTTCGAGACGCCGCGGCGCGGCGGCGACGATCTCTCGCGACTGTGACCGCTGTCATCCGTTTGTCTACCGGAAGTCCCAAGACTCCCGCTCGGTCAGGATGCGACGGAGCAAGGGCGTCGCCTGGTCCTCGCGAAGATTGAGGAAGAGGCGGCCGAGGTGCTTGCACAGCAGCCTCCCCCGCGCACGGTTCTTCACAAAGTCCGCGCAGTCGTGGGCCAGCACACGGCTGTTGAAGTCGATCCGGGCATGATATTGTTTCACTGCCGCCTCGAGCCGGCCACCGCGGTTCTCGACGAATCTCACCGCCGATTCGGCGATTCCCATCGCTGCACGCAGCCGCGTCTTCCCGAGCAGCACGCGCAGGAGGTCGTCGCGTCCCATGGCGGCGATGGCCGTGGCGGTCGGCAGGTCTTCCTGGAGGGTGTCCGCCTCCGGCTCCATGGTCCCGGCGGTGATCTTCACCGCCACGCCGAAGCGCGTGAGGGCCGCGTCGATCCGGCGGTCGATGAACTCCTGCTCGTTGGCGGTGTACTTCGCGCGGTTCCGCGGGTCGTTGAAGTACCGTCGGGCGGCGCGCGCGTGGAGCGGGGAGTGGACCGGGTACTTCCAGTTGGCGGGGTCAGCGTACTTCGAGGGGTCCTTGGGGTAGCGGTCAGGCGGGCCGGGGCGGCCGTCCGGGCGGCGTGCGGGCCTCCGCGGGGTGGCCATGGACCCGTCAGGAGAGTGGTCTCGTGCTTACGGCTTTCGGCGGTTCCGTCCGCCGGCGAAACCCTTAAACGGACCAAGTGCACTTGGTCCATGCACATGGCGGTCAAGACGATCACGATCACCGACATCGCCTACCTCCGGCTCCAGCGCCTGAAGAGGTCCGGGGAGAGTTTCTCCCAGGTGATCGTCCGGCTGACCCGGGGCGAGAAGAGCGTGATGCACCTGGCCGGGTCGTGGAAGGACCTGCCCCGCCGGAAGATGGCGGAGATCGAAGAGGCCCTTCGAGAGGGACAGGCCATTGATGCCCGGAAGTCGCGGGAGCGCCTGAGGCGCCAATTCGGGGGAGGGTCATGACCTTCTTGGACACGAACTTCCTGATCCAGTTCCTGGCCGGCGATCTCTTGGCCGTGACCCGCATGAAACGCGCGGAAGAAGAGGGTGAAGCCCGGCAGATCACCCCCGTGGTCCTCTACGAGTTCCTCATCGGCGCCCACATCGCTGGCGGCAAGTACCTCCATCAGGCTCTCGAGTTCGCCGCCACCCTGGACCTGGTGCCCCTCGACCTGGAGTCGTGCGATGAGGCCGGCAAGCTCGGGGCCGCGCTCCGAAGGAAGGGAAGCCCCATCGGCGACATGGACACCATCAACGCGGGGGCCGCGCTCCGTCACCGCGGGCGGATGGTCACGCGCGACTCGGATTACGCGCGGGTGGCGGGGCTCGTCGTGGAGTCCTTCTGAATCCCCCCTCCGGGCAGGCTCCACCGCTCACGCCCGCCCGCGAAAAGGACGGCGACGAGTTCACGGGCCAAGAAAGGAAGAGGATTCATCCCCCTCCGGGTGTGTCCTAGCGCGTGGATGTCGTAAAGATCGTCGCCCTCGGCGACTCGACGACCGCGGGGACCCCGGGGTTCCAATCCCCAAAGGAGGCCCCGCCCTCCGGCCGCGGGAACGTGGAGAGCCAGTACGCCCATTGGATGATGCAGGCCCACCCGGAGTGGACCGTGCTGAACCGCGGCATCGACGGGGAGCGCTCCGACGAGATCCTCGCGCGGTTCGAGCGGGATGTGTTGAAGGAGTCTCCGGCGATCGTCATTCTGTTGGCGGGGGTGAACGACGTCTACCAGGGGCGGCGCGTGGACCGGGTGAAGGACGACCTGGACGAGATGTACGAGAGGGCCCTGTCGGCGACGATCACTCCGGTGGCGGCGACGATCCTCCCCTACAACACCGCCACGCCGAAGGCGCGGATGGCCCTCCGTACGCTGAACACCTGGGTGGCCACGACCGCGGGGACCTTGAACATCCCGTGGTGCGACACGAACGCCGCCGTGCGCGACCCCGCCGACCCGGAGCGTTTGGCGGGGAGTCCGGACGGCCTCCACCCGGATGTGGCGGGATACCGCCGCATGGGAGAGGCGCTCGCACGGACCGTGGAATCCTCTCTTCAGAACCCTCGGGTTTAAGCGCTTCCGCGCACTCCCCGCAGTGGGGAGAGAAACCATGGCCACCTTCGACCGGATGCTCTTCGTCGGCGTCTTCGTGAAAGACCAGAAGCAAGTGAAAGAGTTCTTCACCAAGAAGATCGGGCTCAAGGTCCGGGCGCAGGACCCGACGCAGGGCTACCTGGAGCTCGGCGTCGGTGCGAAGGGCCCGGACGCGAGCCTGACGCCGTGGCGCCCGGTCGCGGAGATGGGGATCGGCTACGAGAACGCGAAGGCGCGCATCGGCGAGGTCACCGGCATCGGTTTCCGGACGAACGACCTCGGCAAGACCGCGGCGGCATGGAAGAAGCGCGGCGTGAAGGTGGAGTTCGAGGACCAGGGCGACGAGGGGCCGTTCGCCCGCTTCCAGGACCCGGCCGGGAACACGTACTTCGCCGTAGGACCGGAGAAGCCGAAGGTCCGGAAGGCCGGCATCGCCAGCCTGGAGTTCGTCACCGTCGTCTCCTCGAACGTCAAGCGTTCCGGGGGCTTCTTCACGAAGGCCCTTGGCATGAAGGGGACCACGCCTCGCGGCAGCGCGTTCACGACGTACCGCCTCCGACCGAAGGCGACCGGCCTGATGCCGTTCACCCCGACCCCAGAGATGTACCAGGACGCCGCCGACGCCGCGGCGGACCGCGAGCATCTCGGGGAGGACACGCAGATCGTGTTCACCGCCAAGGACATCCAGGTCGCGCAGGCGGCTCTCATGTCCCGCGGCGTGCGGTTCAAGCGGAAGGCGGAGCGCGCGAGCTGGGGCGGCTGGGAAGCCGAATTTTACGATCCGGACGACAATATCTACTGGCTCACCCAGATGGAGCCCAAGAAGGCATCCGCATCGAAGAAGCGTTGATTCCAAGCTATCCCTCGCCGAACGCCACTTGGGCGATTTCACCGCTTCAAGTTAGGGATTTTCCCGAACAGGTCATCTTCCAACACAGGCAGCGCCTGTTTGGTGAACTGGAGATAGTGCGACTTCCCGCCAAACCTGATTTCGAGGGTTTTTGTGAAAAACCCGCTCACTTTGCCCTTCTCAATTGATGCCCATGGGAGTGAGAACGACGTTTTCTCAGCTTGAGCTAGCCGATCCAACTCCGATACGTCGTACTGCTGAACGTCCTTGGTGGCGTTGGAGATCATCTTGCCCGCAACGGCACCGCCGACAGCGCCAAAGCTGCCTCCGAGGGCGTAGGCTCCCATGAGATTCTTCTTCATCACAGCGACCAGGCGGCGATCAGTCATCACTAGGTCGTACAGTCTCGGCATCCCTGCAAGCCCAATCTGCCCCTGCACATTGTGCAGTACGCGAACGATGCGCTCTTCTTCCAAGGACTGGCCTCCAGGCCTCTCGAAGCCATGCTGAAGACTTAGTTCTTTCGGGGAGAAGGGAGGATGTTACCACCGAATCTGGGCGCTCAGGGGGATGCTTTCGGCCACCGAGCGCGCGCAGTGGGGCGGCTGGGAGGCCGAGTTCTCGGACCCTGACGACAACATCTTCTGACTGAAGCAGCCGGAGCCCCCGTAGAAGAAGACCGCGTCCAAGAAGCGCTGAGGCTAGCGGAAGCCGCCGCCTCCGCCCCCACCGCCACCGCCGCCCCCGGCCCCGAAGCCGCCACCGGACGCGCTCCCGGTTCCGAAGGTCACGGGGAGACCGAGGCTAGCGGTCGCGCTCTGGAAGTTCCCGACGAAACGCCGGAAGTCGAGGAGTGCGTCCGGGAGGCTCAGGTCGGAGTTCCCAGGAGTGATGCCGCGGATTCGATGCTGGTTGGTGTGGAGCCAGTAGTGGTACCGGTAGCCCCTCCGCCACCAGTACGTTCCGAGAAGAATGTCACGGGGAGGATGCGACTCGAGGGTCGCGGCGGTGGGAAGCCACGCCGCCAGCCTCCGCCCCTTCGTCCATGGCGCGACGGCGAGGTAGGGGAGGTTCGTCCCGAAGAACCGGTAGCCCTCGGCGGTGGAGAAGAGGTCCTGCGATCGGCGGCGGCGGAGGTAGAGCAGGTGGGACCTCCAGGCCCTCGCGCGGGCGACTCCCGCCGACGTCGTCGGTGGCGTGTGCCGGTAGAAGAACCCGAAGACGAACAAGCCGGCCATCAGCCCCAGCATCGGACCCCAAACGATCGCGAGCATCTCACGGTCGGAGATTCCGACGAGCACGAAGGCGACGACGAGGATCGCCGGGAACCAATGGCCGTAGATCTTCCCCCAACGGACCATGACCCACGGGAAGCCCCGCACCAGCTTCTCCTTCCGGAGCCGACGGTACACCTCGTGCTCGTGGTCGGCGTCGATCCTCCACGCGACCTTGCGGAACCTGCGTTCCTCCAGGCCGGGGGTCACCGCGGCCATCACCACCGCCTCGTGGGGCAGCAAGGTCCCGGCCTCGTCCGGCACCGCTTCGAACCGAAACGCCGAGTCGTTCTTGCCCCGCATGATCTGAAGGGCGCCGCGATAGGCCAGGTCGAACACGGTCCCGAGGAGCGCGGGAGCGCCGGGGCGCGGGTAGAGGAGCGCGGCGACCTCCGCGGGCGTCAGGCCGTCCGGTCGAGCCTCGGTCGGCCTCTTCAGAGGAGTCCATCCACGTCGGTGAAGGGTGAACGCGAACCCACTCGCGAAGAGCGACGCGAAGATCCCTAGGAAGAATGTGGTGGGGCTGTCCCGGAGGACGCGCGCGGCGTCCCGTGGCGTCTGGATCGTCTGCGGGAAGGCGACCCCGACGCGGTACGCGGTCCCCGGGGCGAGACTTCCATACGACCAGGAGACCGTCGTCGCCCCGCCAGAGACCGCCCTGGACGCTCCGGAGGGCGCAGTCCACGTCACCGGGGACCCGGGCGGCAGCGACACCGACACGTCGACCCTTCCTATCGGCACCCCCCATTGATTGCCGACGGCGTCCCAGTCCACCACGTTCGTCCCGTCGCGCGATCCGACGGCGTTCGTCACCAGGTAGTGGAGGTGGAACGTCTTCCGGGCATTCTGGATTGGCGGGAAGGTCCATTCGAAGTAGTATTCGCCCTCGAGGACCCACCGGTAGGTGAGGTCGACCGGGTACATCTCGCCGAGGTCGTCCGTCACGCCAAGAAAGACGAACCGGTCGAAGCCCCGGTGCGGGATGAACCGGAACCCCGTGGTGAACGGCTCCCCCTGGAAGGACACGTGCAGGGTCTCCGTGATGTCCAGGCTCCATCGGGGAGAACGACGATGTCCGAGCGATAGGACTCGATCGAGAAGACCTTCTCCGCCGTGGCGGACGGGATGGAAAGCAGGAGCGCGACCGCCAGCAACCCCACGAAGACGAACGGACCGCGCATGTCCCTGGAGTCGGATTCCTGGCGGGGCTATTTCAGAGTGTCGGCCGCGGCCCCACCGTCTTCAGGACGTTAGCACTTCGCGCGCGATGACCATCCGCTGAATCTCGCTCGTGCCCTCGCCGATCTCGCAGAGCTTCGCGTCGCGGAGGATCCGTTCCACCGGATAGTCCGTGACGTATCCGTAGCCGCCGTGGATCTGCACGGCCTTCAGGGCCGCCGCCATTGCGACCTCCGAGGCGAAGAGCTTCGCCATCGACGCCTGCGTCTTGAAGGGGAGGCTGTGGTCCTTCAGCCAACCGGAGCGGTAGGTCAGCAACCGTGCGGCCTCGACCCCCACCGCCATGTCGGCGAGGTACCACTGGATCGCCTGGAACTCCGAGATCGCCTTCCCGAATTGATGCCGCTCCTTCGCGTACGCGACGGAGGCGTCCAGCGCTCCCTGGGCCAGGCCGAGGCCGAGGGCCGCGATCCCGATGCGCCCGCCGTCCAGCGTCTTGAGCGCGTTGACGAACCCCTCGTTCCAACCGCCGAGCAGGTTGTGCGCGGGCACGAAGCAGTCCTCCAGGATCAACTGCGAGGTCGCGGAGGCGCGCATCCCCAGCTTGTTCTCGACGCGCCCGATGGAGAGGCCCTTCCAGCCTTTCTCCGCGATGAAGGCGGAGATGCCGCGGTTGCTCTTCGCCGGGTCCGTGATGGCGGTGATCACGAAGGTGTCCGCAAAGGGGGCGTTCGTGCAGAAGTTCTTCGTGCCATTCAGGACGAACCCGTCGCCCTCCTTCACCGCCATCGTCCGCATCGCCGCCGCGTCCGACCCGGAGGCGGGCTCGGTCAGCGCCCAGGCGCCGATCTTCTTCCCGGTCGCGAGGTCCGGCAGGTACGCCTGCTTCTGCGCCTCGTTCCCGCCGATGAGGATGTTGCCCTGGCAGAGCGAGTGATGCGCGGCCAGGATCAACGCGTGCGAGCCGTCCACGCGCGCGATCTCCTCCACCGCCAGCGCGAAGTGCAACGCCCCGGCGCCGACCCCGCCGTACTCGGCCGGGATCGCCATCCCGAGGAGCCCGAGCTCTCCCATCTTCCGTACGTTCTCGAGGGGGAAGCGCGCTTCCCGGTCGCAGTCCCGAGCGACGGGGGCGATCGCCGCCTCCGCGAACTCCCGCACCTGCTTGCGCAAGAGACGGTGGTCCTCCTCGAGCGTGAATTCCATGCGGGCGGCACAGGGCCCGCGGGTAAAAGGCGTTTGGGATGGACCGCGGCGGTCAGACGTGCAGCAGGGGAGGGACAGGGGCGGCTCGCGACAGATTTTCCCCCTCCCCTTTTTCGGGTCACAGGCCCGTGAAGGCCTCACTACGAATTTTTTTTGCTGCGGGTCTTGCTGCACGCACTGTCGCGGTTGTTGCCGCCCCCTTTATCGTGACGCTTCAGGAACGCCTCCCTGCGCTCCCTCGTCACGGTGATTGGCGGAACCCTACATAACCCTTCTGGCCCGTTCGTCTAGCCGTTTCGACGCGTGACGAGTTTCCGAGGCCCGGGAGAAGGGTTCATCTACCCCGAGGGTGAGTGTCGCATCGTGTTCGGACGTGACAAGGTCGGCGAGGAAGACCGACCCTGCCCCAAGTGCGGGACCAAGATGACGTTCTTCCTGCAGCACTCCCACGGGAACTACCCGATCCTGGACTACGTCTGCCCGAAGTGCGACCTCGGCGGCGAGAAGCTGGACGTCGACTGGGAAGAGATGAAGAAGAGCGGCACGAGCCAGGGATGACCGTGGCGCTCAAGGTCCGCGTGCACAAGCTCAGCGGCTATGTCGAAGGGCCCTGCGCGAAGTGCGGGAAGGAGACGCGCGGCATCGTGATGCTCGAGGACCTGAGCTTGGGGGCCGACTGCTTGTCCTGCGGGTACTTGGAGAACGGCGTGGACGCGGAGTTCATCGACGACCCCGAGGGGCAGAGTTTTCTCGACAAGATCGGTTAGAGGATGCTGCAGCGGCGGCAGGTGCCTTGGCCCATACAGTCTTCGCATCGCCCCGAGGACAAGAACCCCTGGCGCACCCCGCGACCGTGGCATCGGCGGCAGAACCCGGTGTCGCCGCAGGCGGTGCAGGGGCGGGAGACCTTGCGCAGCTGCATGTGCACGTCCCGCGCCTGCGGGTTTCCCTGGAGGGCCTTGCCCAGCAAGCCGACGGTCCTGTCGCGGTCTCGCTTCTTCATGTGCAGCAGACCTGCGCGGAGGACCTGGGCCTTCGTGTGATCGGGCCGCCGCTCGAGGATCTTGTCGAAGCAGGCGAGACTGGAATCGAAGGCCGCCGTCACCGCGGGAGGATCCACGTAATCGAGTTCCTTGGCGGAGAGCTTGAGGATCTCCTGCCGCCGCATGTCCCGTGCGCGCGAAGCCCGCTTGACGCCCTCGGCGAGATAGAGCCCCTCGAACGCCGCGAGCACCTCGGGATCCTGGCCGTTGGCGGTGAGCATTCGGTCAACAAGATCTCGCGCCTCGTCGGGTTTCGCTTCCTCAAGGAGGCGTTTCAACGCGGAGAGGTCCGACACCGCCGTCGGCTATGCGCGTGCCGCGATAAACTCTGCCAACCGAGGATACTCCTTGTGCGGCAGGTCTGCGTACCCCCCGAGGTCCCGGAGCACCGCGGGGTAGAGGCTGAGGAAGACCGCGGCTGAGTGAACCGCAGCCCGCGCCGCGGTAACTGGCACGGGGACCGCCTGGTCGGCGACGGCATCCCGGAGCTCTGCGACCTCCATCGCGATTCGCTTAAGATGGCCGCCCCCCTTGGCGCCCTTCGATTCGAGGGCATCGGCAATCTGGCGGAGGTACTGCACGCGAGTGATGCGGCCGGCCCGCATGGTCTCGACCCAGTCGTGATGACCGAATTCGGAGGCGAATCCGATGAGCGGCCCGTCCACCGCCTCGAGGGCCCGGGCAGCCGCCAAGGCGTACCGCTTCGTGCGGAGGTGCTCCGCTGCGGCGGCAAGGCACCAGAAGTTGCTGATCACGCCGTAGAGCGCCGGGCCGTTCTCCGCCCCCTCGCGGAATTCCGCCGCGAGCCGTCCGACAGGCTTGGCGATCGCACTCGCTCTCCCGAGAAAAGTCTCCATCTGGACGCCGAGAGTCGTGATGTCCTTGCGAAGCCGCACAACGTCCGTCTTCTTCCCCGCCCACAGGTAGTCATGGAGCCTACCGAGCGTCGCACTCACGTTCTTGTCGATCGCAGCGAAGGTCCGTGCCAAGGAATCGCCCCGGAGGCTGAAGGCTGAAGGCCGGTCGGGGACTTCAACCCTGTGTGACTTCCAGGGGGTCGCCGGGATGGTGCTTCGGGTCGAGCGCTCGGGCAATCCGGAGCTTGAGACCGTCCGGCATGAATCCCAGCGGGGGCGGGCCCGGGGTACCTCCCGTGAGGACAATCCGGAAGGTGGTGAACGGGAAGACGCGGATGGGCGCCCGAACGTCCTTGATAGAGGTCCCGATCTCTACGGTCTCGACGCGCTGGCGAGGGATCACGTATCGCAACCATGGCGACTCCATGACGACCACCGACTCGCCCACACCCACCCGCAGGATAAGGAACGATCCGAGCAGGGGCACGGAAGCCGCGAAGAGCCAGATCATGGTAATTGTCGATGGCCACGCCAGGGGCTGTCCCGCAGGGAATAGTCCTAGGATGCTTGCGACAATGGCGGGACAAAAGCCGACGGAAGCAAGGCCGATCGACCAGAAGTACCCCGGGTTCGTGAAGTACGTTACTCTCGCTCCGGCGTAGCCCAATGATTCCAGGAGGCGCGTCGAGACCCTCTCGGTCCCATGGCGCCGGAGCCTATACCCAGTGGGAATGAACACGACCGCAGCGAGCCCGACCACCGACCAAGGGACGATTGTTCCAACTGTTGGCGGTAGCGACAGATGCAAGATCTCGCCGAGAATGATGGCGAGCAGTGGAAGGAGTAGGGCGGTGCCGAGGCCCTGGCCAACCCGCTGCTCCCGAGTAAGCGCAAGCAAGGGGGTGATGGCTGCCCTTCTCGCGCGGAACTTCCTGGGACCAACATCGACCGTTGCGTCGACCATGCCCACGAGATTAGCGCACGTCCCGCTGAGAGTTTAAAGCCTCTCGTCACCTGCGCACGAAGCATGATGCCGGGGGCTTTCATGGACGCTGAGTTTCTCGGTGGGCGAAAGGTCCAGCAGTCGAACCCCGATCGCCTCGGCCTTCTCTCCACACACCTGGCCGACAAGGAGGCCGTCCGCGCGGTGATGCCGCTGAAGCGCTCGGTCCTGCTTCTGACCAATCGCCGACTCCTCGAGCTCGCCCCGCACCTCGAGTCGCACAACGCGTGGAACGTGATGGGGTTCACGGGGTTCGACAAGCAGGGCGAGTTGGCGGTTAACGGCCTCACGGAGACCGTGCAGGAGGACGCCCCGGACGCCCCCGGGTCGAAGGGCCGATGGATCCTTCGCTTCCGCTCCGCCGGCGGTGAACTGGCGGTGATCACGGAGGTCGTCGGCAACGAGACGCGCGCCGCCGTCGCCCGGATCAGCGAGCTCCTTCAGGCCACGTAGTCGCGGCGGCGGTCCAGACGTCGCAGGTACTCCCGAGCGAGCTCGTAGTCCGGGTTGAGCCGGAGCGCCTCCTCGAATTCCCGCCGCGCGCGCTCGTGCATCCCCTTCAGCATGAACGCTCGACCAAGGTTGCTGTACGCGTAGAAGTAGCAGCAATAGCGCTTCGCGACCTTCGCCTTCTCGAACCAAGGTATCGACTCGTCCACCTTCGCGCGCTCGAGGAGATACGCCCCGATGTCGTTGTACGGGTTCCCGAACTCCGGGTCGACCTCGATGGCGCGGTGGCACTCCGCGATCGCGGCGTCGTAGTCGTTCTGGAAGCTGTGCGTCCACCCGAGGAAGGTGTGCGCCTCGGCGGTGCGCCTCACCGCCAGCGAGGCCCGGTACAAGTCGGCCGCCGCCGAGAGGTCTCCGACCGACTGTCTGATGTAGGCGCAGTGGAACGCTTTTCGGGCGGTCTCCCAGCGCTCGAACTCCCCAGGGGGGACGCGGCCCCGGACCACCGCCGGCGTCTCCATCGTCTCGTCGACCACCTGGGCGAAGTGCGTGTCCTCCTTCGACTCGCGCCGGCCCGTCCAGGCGTTCTGCATGAGCGCCTCGACCCGGAGCACCCGGGACACGCTCACCGGGACGTGCTCGGGGACGTCCTCGATCCCGACCGAGGGCGGGGAGAGCGTGCGGACGTTCAGCTCGAGGAACTCCGGGCCGCCGCGGATGACCTTGACGACCTCCGGGCCCGTGGCGGTGACGCGCCAGGTGACGGCGAACCCGGACTCCTTCAGGAGGCGCTTCGCGAGGTCGTTGGACGGGCCGAGGCCGTCGCGGCCGAGGGCGAGGACGCGATCGAACAGCGGGAGGACCGGGGCAAGCGGATCGATGTCGATGCCGCCGACCTTCCCGGTGCCGATCAGGAGGCGGACGAGGGCCTCCGCGTACGGGTCACCGCCCACGACGAGGACATCGAGGCCCGGTTCCAGCTCCAACATCTGGAGTAGCAGGGCATGGACGGAGGGGGACGGGGAGACGGGCAACAGGGACGCTCCAGGCCGGTGCGGCAGCGGCATGTCGGCGGCGGTGAGCGGGGCGAGTCCGTCGGGATGATGCTTCTCCCGGGGCACCTCGGCCATCGCGGCGAAGATGTCGGGATCCGAGACCACCGCCGATTCCTTCAGGGTCGCGAGGAAGCCCATGGCGGTCACCGCATCAGCGCGTACAGCGCAGCGCACTTCTGAAGCTCGGACGGTTCCAACGCCCCTGTGGCGGCAAGGTCCTCCTCGGCCTGCTGAGGCGTCTTGATCCCCGGGATCGTCGTGCTCACCGCGCCGTGGGAGAGGACGTAGCGCAGGGCGCCCTGGGCCAGGGACACGCCGTCATGCGCGAGGAAGGAGAACTGCTTCGCCGCCACGGCGCGGGCGCCGACCATCGCCTTCGGCCAGTGCGCGCGGATGTCCCCGCGGACGAAACTCTCGCCGCCCGTGTACTTCCCGGACAGGAACCCGTTGGCCAGGGGCTCTCGGGCGATGACGCCGATGTCATGCTTCTTCGCCGCCGGGAGGACCTCCTCCGCCCATTCCTGGCGCATCAGCGAGAACGGGATCTGGATGACGGAAGGCTTCCCGACCTCCATGGCCATGAGCGCCTCCAGAGGTTCGTGCACCGACACCCCGTAGTGCCGGATCTTGTTCTCCTTCTGAAGATCTTCGAGGACGGCATAGGTCCCCGGGTCGCCAAACGACTCGCTGGGTGGGTTGTGCAGCTGGTAGAGGTCGATGTGATCCGTGTGCAGACGCTCCAGGGATCGCTCCAGGGCGAAGCGGATGTAGCTCGGCTCGAAGTTCAGCTGCACACCGCCATGATAGAAGTCGCCGCCGACCTTCGTGGCGATCGCGACCTCGTCCCGGTGGCCCTCCAGGGCCTCCCCCAGGATGCGCTCGCTGTGCCCCCAGCCGTACACGTCCGCCGTGTCGAAAAAGGTGCAGCCGAGCTCCAGCGCACGTTTCACCGCAGTCTTCGAGACGGCGTCGTCCGTCGGGCCGTAGGAGTTCCCGAAGGCGTTGCCGCCTATGGCCCAGGCCCCGAAACCGACCTCGGAGACCTCCAGGCCGGTCCGGCCGAGGCGTCGCGTCCGCACGACGGGGCCATCCCTCCCGCCGCCTTGAGCCTTCGTTCCCGGTGAGGGTCATCCCTGGTACGTTGGTACTAGAATTGGAGGTAAAGACTTACCCATTCAAATACCCTTGAGGAGATGGCTCGCGCGAGGAGGTTCAACGGCTTCTTGGGCCATGCCCGAGGAGGGGGAACTTCCAATGCACACGAGGAGGAGAGCCCATGCGAACCTCACGACGAATGGCGACCGAGCCGACTTCTGATCACCTGACTGACGAGAACACCCTGGAGGGATTGTAAAATGGCGGTTGGTAGCTCGACACGTGCGCGGACGGCAGTGATTTTGGCCCTGATGCTGTTGGGGACCGTACTGGCCTCCAGTAACGGGAACCAACCGCAGTCGTTTACCCCACCAACGATCTCGATCTTGAGCCCGTTCGAAATCCTTGAACCGTCGACGGGCCAGGAGAGCAACAGCAACCAGAAGGGGGACGACAAGGACGGTTTCCCGCCACAATCGGGCAGCGCCGACCCGGAGGAGATTTTCCTTCAGATTCGCCTCGTCGTTACCGATGCGCTCCTTGACCCCTCCGTCACGCTCACGGACAACAACGTGATCCGCGACGACTTCACGATCGACGGCGACAACGGCCGGGACCTGGACCTGCTCGACGGGATTGATGACAACAAGCTCGGCACCGGCACCTACAACATCTACTTCAACCTCAACAAGACGGGATACGCTCCGAAGGACACCGCGCCGGGGACCCAGTATGTTGCCCCCTTTGTGAGCTCGGCGAGCAACGGGGTCAACGGGGCGATCGAGAATTACCAGGCGACGATTTCCTTTACCGGTGGGCCCCCGGTCAGCTCGGCCATGTTCGCGGTCAAGAACGCCAACTCCGCCTCCATCAACCAGCATGACTTGGACTGGCTCGACACGGTCCCCTCCTCGGTCAGTTTCGAGGTGGGCCAGTCCTTCGAGGTGCGGACGAAGTACAAGCAGTCCAGCGCGGAGAGCATGAAGCACTTCATGATGCAGGCGTATTACATCGGCACCATCTTCCGTATGACGCACATCGCGGCCCTGTACTACAACAACATGAACCCCGGGGCGCTCGACATCAGCTCCCCCCCGCCGCCGCCGACGCAGACCTTCTCGGACGACCAGTACCTCGACCAGTCCCAGTTACCCTCCACGCTGGACAACAACGACTACTGGATCACGCGGTACTTCTTCACCAAGATCGCTGACGGCCCCTCGCCCATCCGCCCCTACGTGCAGACGCGGGGCGGAGGGAATGCCTGGAAGACCGACTCCGGCTACGTCGCGTTCTTCGGCATCGTGAACCCCGCCATTCTCAACATCACGAAGACCTTCTCCAGCACGCCGGTCATCAGCGGCCCTAACCCGCCAGTCGTTGGCCAGACGACCACGTACGAGCTTCTGATCACCGTCAAGAACACCGGGGAGGACAACGCGCTCGGGGTCGTGGTCACGGACGCCATCCCCGCCGGGGCGACCTGGACGGGCGTCTACACGGCCTCCCTCGGCACCGTCGCCTTCAGTTCCGGGACGGTCATGTGGACCGTCGGCACCTTGGCACCCGGCCAGTACGGGACCCTGAAGTTCCGGGTCTCCGTCACCCCGACGGACGCGGACCTCGGGAAGAAGCTCCCGCTCAACACCGGCGCCTCTGCGCTCGGCACCAGCCAGGACTCTGGCGCCGCGATCAGTGCCGGCCCGACACCGTTCCTGGAGACGGCGCCGGTCACCGGGGCGCTCAGCGTCACCCTGGACAAGGTGGTCGACCACGCCACCGCCACTCCCGGCGACCACCTGACCTACACGATCACCGTCAAGAACACCGGCGACCTCGTCGCCCATGCCGTCGTCCTCACGGACACGATCCCGTCGCTCACCAGCTTCGTCAGCGCCGTTCCCGCCCCCGACGGCGGCGGCGGACCGGCCACCTACACGTGGACCCTCGGCGACATCGCGGCGGGAGTCACCAAGGTCGTCACGATCACCGTGGCGGTCGGCACGGGCGTGAGCGACGCGGCCACCCTCGTCAACAACGCGGCTCTGGATTACAAGAACGCGGCTGGCATTGCGCAGGGCACACTCTACGATTCCGCCTCGACGACGGTCAAGGCCCCCGTCATGGACATCGTGAAGACCGCCGGCGGGATCACGGAGGCTGACCCCGGTGACACCATCGTCTACACGCTCACCTACACGAACTCCGGCACCGGCGACGCGTCGGGCGTGGTCGTGGTCGACACCCTTCCGGCCGACGTCGACTTCGTGAGCGCCGTCCCCGCCCCGACGGGAGGCGGCCCGACCGTCTACACCTGGTCGATCGGCTCGGTCCCCGCGGGGACGACCGCCGCCATCACCGTAACGGTGAAGGTGAAGATCTCCACCCCCGACGAGACGGAACTCCTGAACGGGGTCACGCTGGACTACAAGGACCTCAACGGCAACGCGAAGCCGCAGAAGTCCGACGACTACCTCATCACGGTCACCAGGCCGATCATGGACATCTCGAAGTCCGTGGATGCGTCCAGCGCCGACCCGGGGGACCTCCTCACCTACACGATCACCTACGAGAACACCGGCACCGGGGTCGCGACGGCGGTCACGATCGTCGACACCATCGACCCGGAGACCAGCTTCTATAGCGCGACCCCCGCGCCGACCTCCTATCTCGGGGACGTGTTCACTTGGGTCTTCCCGTCGGTCGCCCCGGGTTTCCTGGGGACGATCACCCTGAAGGTCAAGGTGGACGTGGGGACGGCCGATGACACGCTCCTCACGAACTCCGTGACCCTCGCCTACAAGGACGCGAACGGCAACGCCCAACCCGGCGACTCCGACTCGGCGGACACGACGGTCACCGCCCCGATCATGTCCATCGCCAAGACGGCCAGCCAGTCCACCGCCGACCCCGGGGACACGTTCACGTACACCCTGACGTACAAGAACATGGGAGACGGCGTCGCGACGGACGTCAAGATCGTCGACACCCTCCCGGAGCAGTTGGAGTACGTCTCGGCGAGCCCATCGCCCGATTCGGTCTCCGGGCAGGTCCTCACTTGGAATTTCGCATTCGTCGCCGGCAATTCCGAGGCGTCCATCACCATCACGGTGAAGGTCCTCGCAGGGACGCCGGATGACGTCGTCATGACGAACACCGCGACCCTGGACTCCGAGGACGCGAACGGGAACCCGCTCGACCAGGAGTCGGACTCGGTCAACGTCGAGGTCACCGCCCCGATCATGTCGATCACGAAGACCGCGGACGCCGCGTTCTACGACCCGGGCGACACCATCACCTACACGATCACCTACAAGAACGACGGGGACGGCGAGGCCACCGGCGTCGTGATCAAGGACACGCTCCCCGTGGGCGTCACCTATGTCAGTTCCGTCCCGGCCCCGACCAGTATCGCCGGCTTGCTCCTCACCTGGAGCATCGGGACGATGGCGGCCAACTCCGTGGCGGTGATCACGGTCACGGTCACCGTCAACACGACCGTCGCGGACGACACGCTCCTCCTCAACTCCGTAACGATGGACTCGAAGGACGCCAACGGCAACGATCTGCCCCAGAAGAGCAGCTCGGTCTCCGTGGAGGTCACTGCCCCGTCGATGACGGTCGACAAGGCGGCCGACGTCGGCACCGCCGACCCGGGCGACGTCATCCTCTACACCATCACGTACACGAACGGCGGCGACGGCATCGCCACCGACGTCGTGATCCAGGACACATTGCCCGCGGCGGTCAGCTTCCTGAACTCCAACCCCGTGCCCTCAGGCACGAGCGGCCAGATTGTCTGGTTCAACTTCACCACGATCGCCGCCAACAGCGGCGGGACGATCTTCATCAACGTCACCGTGAACGCCTTCACGCCCGACGGCACGCTCCTGACGAACTCGGTCCTCCTGAACTACGAGGATGCCAACGGGAACCCGAAGGCGCCGAAGAGCGACTCGGTGGACGTCACGGTCACCGCGCCGATTATGACCTTCGAGAAGTCCGTCGACGTCCTCTTCGCCGACCCCGGCGACACGGTCGTCTACACCCTGAAGTACAAGAACACCGGGACCGGGATGGCCACGAACGTGAAGGTCGTGGACGTGCTTCCGGCCCTTGTCGTCTATGTCTCGTCCGCCCCGGCATACACGACGAAGGTTGGGCAGACGCTCTCGTGGACGGTCGGCAGCGTCGGCGCCGGGGTCAGCGGGACGATCACGGTCACGGTCAAGGTCGCGGTGGGCACCGCGGACGACACCTTGCTCGTCAACAGCGCCTCCCTGAACTACGACGATGCCAACGGGAACAGCCAGACGACGCTCTTCGGCTCCGCGACCACCGAGGTCACCGCGCCCATCCTGACGCTCGTGAAGACCGCGAGCGTCTCCACCGCCGACCCCGGCGACACGATCGTCTACACGCTCGACTTCGACAACATCGGGGACGGCGACGCCACCGGCGTGACGCTGGTCGACACGCTCCCGGCCAGGGTGAACTTTGTCAGCGCGGATGCCCCCTGCACGCACCTGACCGGAGTCGTCACCTGCGCCGTCGGCTTCATGGCGGGGAACTCTGGCGGTCTTCTCACGATCACCGTGACCGTGAAGGTCGGGACGGTAGACAAGACCCTGCTCCACAACACGGTCACCGGGGACTACGCCGACGCGAACGGGAACGCGCTGCCCCAGAAGACCTCCTTCGCGGACGTGACCGTCACGGCCCCGACGATGTTCTTCGACAAGCACGACAACGAGACGTTCGGGGACACGGGGGACATCTTCAACTACACCCTCCTCTACAAGAACACCGGGACGGGCGTCGCGAGCAACGTGACAATCGTCGATACCCTGCCCGCGACGATCGACATCCTGCTGGAGACCCCGCCGCCGACGAGCACCTCTGGCCTCGTGCACACCTGGGTCATCGGCACCCTCGCCCCCGGCGCCGAGGGCAAGATCACGATCATGTCCCGCGTGAAGCCCGGGACCCCCGACAAGACCGTGGTGTTCAACACCGCCACGCTCTCCTTCAGGGACGCGAACGGCAACCCGCTCACCCCGATCACGGACACGGCGTCCCTGATCGTGCGCGCGCCGGTCATGACCGTGACCAAGGTCGCGAACGTGGACTTCGCGGACCCGAGCGACACGATCGTCTACACGATCCACTACGAGAACACCGGCACGGGCCGGGCCCGGGGCGTGACCCTCAAGGACACCCTCCCCGCGCAGGTGGACTTCGTGAGCGCGACCTCGCCCTGCGTACACTCCGCCGGAGTGGTCACCTGCGTCATCGGCTCCGTCCTGGCGGGCGTGGGCGGCAACGTCACCATCACGGTCAAGGTGAAGGTGGGGACCCCCGACGAGACCCTCCTCCACAACACGGTCACGCTGGACTACACGGACCGGAACTTCAACCCGCTCCCGCAGAAGAGCGCGTTCGATGACGTCACCGTGACGGCGCCCCAGCTCTCCTTCTCCAAGGTCGCCAACGTCACCCTCGCGGACCCGAGCGACCTCATCCTGTACACCCTGAAGTACAAGAATACCGGGAGCGGAGTCGCGACAAGCGTGACCGTCGTGGACACGATCCCGGCAGCGACGACCTATGTCTCCTCGACCCCGGGCTACAGCTCCGTGGTCGGAGACATCTACACCTGGCTCGTCGGGACTGTCGGCGTGGGCGTCGAAGGCTACATCAACGTCACCGTGCGGGTGGACGCCTACACCGCCGACGGCGTCGTCCTGCACAACACCGCCACGCTGGACTACAAGGACGCGAACGGCAACGCGTACCTCCAGCTGAACGGTTCCGCGGACACGACGGTCACGGCGCCAGTGATGGATATCACGAAGACCGCCGATGTGAGCGAGGCCGACCCCGGCGACGTGGTCACGTACACCCTCTTCTACCAGAACACGGGCACGGGGGAGGCGACCGATGTCGTCATCGCTGACATGCTCCCCGCCGAGGTCGCGTTCGATGCATCCGTCCCGGTCCCCGACGGTGTGTCCGGGCAGCTGCTCACGTGGACGTTCGCCTCCCTCTCCGGGCTCAGCAACGGTACGATCACGATCTACGTCACCGTGTTGACGGGGACTGCGGACGAGACGGGGCTGCACAATGCGGTCCAGCTCGACTACGACGATGCGAACGGGAATGCGCAGACCCCCGAGACCTCGTTCGCGGACGTGACTGTCACCGCGCCGGTCTTCACCTTCTCGAAGTCCGTGGACGCCTCCACCGCCGATCCCGGGGACCTCCTGGTCTACGTCCTCAGCTACCAAAACATCGGGACCGGGGACGCGAGCCTGGTCATCGTCGAGGACACCCTGCCGGCCGATGTCACCTTCATCTCGAGCGTGCCGGCGGCGACGAGCGCGTTCGGCCAGACGCACACCTGGGTCATCGGCGACGTGGCCGCGGGCGCGAGCGGGACGATCACGATCACGGTGCGAGTGAATGCGTACACCGCGGACGGCACCCTGCTCACGAACACTGCCACCGTGGAGTACGCGGATGACAACGGCAACTTCATCGAGGCGATCGAGAAGCAGGCCGCCACGACGGTCACCGCGCCGGACATGACGATCCTGAAGACCGCCAGCGTCACCGAGGCCGACCCCGGCGACACGATCGTCTACACGATCAAGTACACGAACTCCGGGAGCGGGGAGGCGACGAACGTCCTCATCGTCGACACCCTGCCCGCCGACGTCAGCTTCGTGGGCTCCACCCCCGACCCCTTCGATGTGACCGGCCAGGTCCTGACCTGGCTCATCCCCTCCGTGGCGGGGAACTCGGACGGGACCATCACGATCACCGTCGAGGTCCTCGCGGGGACGGATGACGGGACGCAGCTCAAGAACGAGGTCACCCTGAACTACGATGACGCCAACAGCAACGACCAGGCCGAGGAGTCGGACGATGCGTCGTCCTTTGTCACCGCACCGGTGGGCGACTTCACGAAGACCGCCCCGGTCGCGAACGCCGACCCCGGCGACTCCTTCACCTACACGCTCACCTTCACGAACACGGGAGCGGGCAACGCCACGGACGTCTACATCAACGACACGCTCCCGTCCGACGTGGAATACGTCAGCTCCACGCCCGATCCGACGTCCTCCTCTGGAAGCACCTACAGCTGGCTCTTCCCGCTGGTCGGTCCTGGCGGAACGGCCGTCGTGACCCTCACGGTGAAGGTCAAGGTCACCGCCGGGGACGGGACGACGTTGATCAACGCCGCCACGACGGACTACCACGACGACAACGGGAACCTCGTGGAGACCCTGCTCGACAACGCCAACGTCGTGGTGACGCGCCCGATCCTCTCCATCGTCAAGGACGCCGCCGCCCCCGAGGCGAACCCCTCGGACACCGTCACGTACACCCTCACCATCCACAACGGTGGCACGGGGAACGCCACCGCCGTCCACGTCGAGGACAACCTGCCCGACCCGGTCACCTACGTGGACGCCGACCCCGACCCGACGAGCATCGTCGGCGGCGACCTCCTGATCTGGGACCTCGGTCCTCTCGCGAGCAACGGCACGATCGTGATCACCGTGACCGTGACGGTCGACGCGTTCACCGCCGATGAGACGCTGCTGCACAACACCGCGAGCGTCGACTACAAGGACGCGAACGGGAACGCGCAGGCGACCGAGGAGGACTACGCCGATGTCGCCGTCACCGCGCCCATCCTCGAGATGACGAAGGAGGCCAGCGCGGCCACCGCCGACCCGAGCGACCCCGTCACCTACACCATCTCCTACGCGAACATCGGGACCGGAGACGCGGACAACGTGGTGATCACCGATGCCCTTCCGGCCGAGGTCACCTTCGTCTCCGCCGATGCCCCCTGCGGCGAGGCCGCGGGGGTCGTCACGTGCGCCCTCGGGCTCGTCGCGGCGGGGACGGGCGGTTCGAAGACCATCCTCGTCACGGTCGACGCCTACACGCCGGACACGACGGTCCTGGACAACGACGCCTCTCTCAACTTCACCGACGTCAACGGCAACGCCTATGCCGGCCTCACCGACTCCGCCGACGTGGACGTCACGGCGCCGATCATGGACATCACGAAGACCGCCGACGTCCTCTCAGCGGATTCGAGCGACACGATCAGCTACACGCTGCATTACGAGAACACGGGCACCGGCGTGGCTACCGGGGTCGTGATCATCGACACCCTCCCGGCCGGCGTCGTGTATGCCGGCGCCGTCCCGCCGCCGGACAGCGCGGTCAGCGGGGTGCTCACCTGGCTCATCGGAGCGGTCGGCCCGGGCGCCTCGGTGTACATCGAGGTCGACGTGACCGTCGTGATCGGCCTCGCTGACGCGACCGTCCTGCAGAACAGCGTCAGCTTGGACTACAACGATGCCAACGGGAACCCGCAGACGCAGGAGACGGCTTTCGTGAACGTGCTCGTCACCGCGCCGGTGATCGACGTCTCCAAGGACGCCAGCCAGCCGACGGCGGACCCCAGCGACGAGTACACCTACACCATCTCCTACTCCAACACGGGCTCGGGCGACGCGACGGGAGTGGTCATCGTGGACACATTGCCGCCAGAACTCACCTACGTGGGTTCGAGCGTGGCACCGACCTCCATCGTCGGGGCGACCCTCACGTGGGAGATCGGCTTCGTGGGTAGCGGAGACTCCGGCTCGATCGTCGTGACCGTCGATGTCCTGGCGTACACCCCCGACATGACCCTCATCGCCAACGAGGTCAACCTCGACTACAGCGACGCGAACGGCAACTTCATCGAGACTGTCGAGGACGTGACGTTCGTCACGGTGACCGCTCCGGACATGAACGTCTTCAAGGACGGCGGGGTCACCACGGCCGACCCGGGCGACCTCCTGACGTACACCCTCTCCTATGAGAACCTCGGCACCGGGGACGCGACCGACGTGATCATCGTCGACACGCTCCCGGACACCGTGACCTTCTCGGGGTGCACGCCCGCCTGTGTCGTCGACGGCGCGATCGTGACGTTCACGATCCCCCTCGTCCCCGCCGGCACTTCCGGCGCGGTGTATGTTTCCGTCTTCGTCAACGGGCTCACGCCGGACGGTACGCTCATCCTGAACGACGTCTTCCTCGACTATGACGACAACAACACGAACCCCTTCCCGGAGGAGGACGACACCGCCTCGGTCACCGTGACCGCGCCGATCATGTCCTTCGCCAAGGAGGGCACGGCCAGCGCCAGCCCCGGCGAGACGATCCTGTACGTGCTGACCTACTTCAACTCCGGAACGGGCCTCGCGACCGGCGTCGTCATCGAGGACACCCTCCCCGCCGGCCTCACCTTCGTCTCGTCCATCCCGGCGCCGGACCTCATGGGTCCGCCCACCTACACGTGGATCATCTCCGATGTCCTCCCTGGCACAGGAGGCTCGATCCTCTACTTCGCCAAGGTCGGGTTCCCCATGGCCGACGGGACGGTCCTGAAGAACACGGCGGTGATGGACCACGATGACGCGAATGGCGGCCCCTATCCGCCCATCGAAGACGATGCGGACGCGCCGATCGTCTCCGGGTCCATCGGGGACCGCGTCTGGAAGGACAGCGACCTCGACGGGATCCAGGACGGGGGCGAGGTGGGCGTGGATGGGGTGACAGTGACCCTGACGGGCACCACCGCCTTCGGCGACCCGGTCCTGATGTTCACGACGACCGCCGGCGGAGGGCTCTACCTCTTCTCCGGGCTCGCGCCCGGCAACTACACCGCCACGGTGACGGTGCCGGCCCTCTGGTTCGCCACCACCCCGACCGCCGTGAGCCACTCCTTGGCCTCCGGCGAGGACTTCCTGGCGGCGGACTTCGGCATCGTCAACGCCATCATCATGGACATCACGCTGCGCTGCGCCGGCGAGAAGTGGCACGACGTGATCATGTACGTCTACGACGACGGGCTATTCGTGGGCAGCGCGGAGATCTACCGCGAGCCCGGCGACCCGAAGGACCAGCAGGCGACGATCTACGGCGCCGCGATCACGCCCTCCGGCACGTTCAACGCGACGGTCTACTACACGCCCGAGGACGACCCCATCAACGGGCAGAACTGGGGCGACAACCCCTGCTGGATCATCCTGGACCTGGACGACGGGACCACGATCAAGATCAAGCACAACTTCAACGTCAAGCACCCGGGGACGTATGTGTGGCAGGTCGAGATGACCGACGAGATCACCGGCATCAACACGCCCGACATCCAGGGCATCGACGACACGGTCATCCTGACGCCAGTCCCGACCCCGCGCACGCCCTCGTCCCCGCCCACGCCCTCTCCGGGACCGAGCATGGAATTCGACGAACCGGTCATGAAGGCCGATCCGGCGTTCTACCTGGCCGCCACGGGCACGAGTACGGTGGTCCGACCTGCGGGACGGGTCACCGCCACCGCCGCGCCCGAGTCCTCAGGCACCACTCCCGTGATCATCCTCTCGGACTCCCCGTCAGAAGCCTCTCCCGCCTCCCAGGCGCTCCCGACACTCCCGGTCGCCATCCCCGCGGGCACGACGACCGCGCCGGACTCCGCGCCCACCCTCCCGGCAACGGTGCCTTCGGCTCCCGTCAAGGGCCACTGCATGTCGGGGCTGACCCTCCTGATCCTGCTCTTGGTGCTCCTGGCCCTCGGGATGGCCCGGATTGTCTCGTCCCGGCGGAAGACGGAGTAGGCGTCCCGAGCGACGGAGTCACCGCCGAGTGGGCCGATCAGCGACGGACGGCGAAACCCCCGGCCGTGGAGTACGTCGCGCGGGTGCGGAAGGCGTTAATACGCAAACGTGGGTTCCGCACTCCAGGTAGGGAGTGGGGAGCATGTCCTCGGTGCGACGGAAGTCCGTAGTGGGCACGTTGAGTGCGCTCGTGGTGGCAATGGTCCTTCTTGCCACGATTCCGTCCGCCACGGCCCTGGGTTCGATCGATTTGGGCGGGCCGTACTTCGGTTGCGTGGGGGACACGGTGACGTTCCGGGCCGTTCCCAGCGGTTCGCCGCCCCTCGTCTTCTTCCGATTCGATCTCAACGGCGACGGGAGGTGGGACGTCCCGGCCGGCGGTTTGGTCGGGTGGGACACGGTGACCACAGTCAATTATCGATACGGCGCCCCCTTCACGGGCAAAGCCAAGGTGGAGGCATGGGACGGGGTCAGCGTAGTCGGGGGGAAGCCCGCAATCGTCAGTGACGTCGCCGACGTGTCGATCGTTCAGGACACCCAGCCTCCCTCCTCCGCGTTCGTGTTCCCCGTGGACGGGACGATTTACACGGTCCTGGAGTTCATCCTCGGCCAGGACGGCCTCCCCGGCACGGGCGACGACAGCAAGTTCCTGGGGACCGCCACCGATCCCGCGCCTAGTTGCGGTGGGATCGAGGAGGAGCACCTCGCCGTCCAGCGCCAGAGCGACTCCCTGTACTACGACGCCTCGACGATGGATTTCACCAGCGCCTCTGTCGTGTGGAACCCGGCGGCGATCACCTCGGGCTATGGCACCTCATCCATCACCTGGGAGTTTTTCTTCCCCGCGGGCAACTTCCCAGACGACGTCTACCAAGCGTCCGCCCGAGCGACAGATCATGCCGGGAACGTGGAGTCGACCGCCAAGGCGAGGTTCTTCGTGACCCATGCCGACGGTCTTGCAGGGATGGTCCCGGGGTCGGCCTCGTGCGGGGTCAAGGCCTGCTCCTTCGTGATCGCGTCCCCTGGAGCCCTGGCCCTCAACGGCGCCTCCGTTTCCATCGAGGCGGGCATGGCCCGCGTCGTGAAGGCGCGGGAGGGTCCCGAGGCCTTCCTGATCCCGTTGACGCCGGGCACCCGGGTCACGTGCACCTCCGGGGCCACGACGTGTGTCTATGGGATTGTCGATCACTTCGTGACCGTCAAGGGAACGGGGAAGACGCTGGTCTCCACCGGTGTCGTGTCGCTCCACGATCCCTGGGGGATTGTCGGAGCGACCGGGTCCGGTGGCGGAGCGTTCCGGTTCCTGCGCGCAGTCGCGGACGGCTCGCACTTCGAGGGGAGCGCCTCCCGCCGGGGACCCGACGCTGTCGACGGAAGCGGAACGAACCTGCTCTATCTCGCGCTCCCCGGCGATACGGTGAACGTCTCCTTCATCGGCAGCGAGTGCACGCGCACGCTAGAGCCTGGCAGCAGGACCGTCACGCGTTTTCACACGGTCCAGGGCATCACCACCTGCCGCGGGCGTTGACCTCGTCGGTGGCCCCGCGGTGGAGCCTGGCCTTCGGTGACGCGAGACGCCAAGTCCTGACTCTCCGGGAATCGAGGACTGTCCAGACCCTCTCTCCCGGTCGCCGGCGTTTCTACCCTTCCTTCCCACCCTCGGGTGCCGGAAGCTCGTCCGCGGGGACCTCTTCCACGGTGTCATAGTACTCGAGCGGCATCGCCGGAGTGTCGTCCTTCTCCGGCGGCTCGGCCGGCGCGGCCGGTCCCGGGGGTTCCCGGCGCCGCCCGCGTCCGAGGACGAGGATCGCCAACAGGGTCGCGACCACGGCCAGGAGAACGGCGAACAGGATCATCATCAGGTTGATCGCGGACTGCATGGCCTGGATGAGGTTGGTGGTGTCGGTGCCCGTCGGCGGCGTGACGACCTGGGCCGCGGCGACCTCAGTGACTGTCTCGCCGTTGTCCCCGGGCTCTTCGTTCCCGGCGACGTCATGCCCGGTGGCGCGGAACGTGTAGACGCCCAGGCCCGGGGCGATGTAGGCGACGGGGCTGGTCGTGTAGAGCCCCGTCCCGATGCGGGTCCAGACTCCCCCATCGATGCTCACCCAGAGCTCCACGCCCGCGGACCCGCTCAGGCCGTCCGTGGCGGTGAAGTGGACGTCGATGAGGCGCTGGGTCGTCCGCGGGACGCTCGAGGCGACCGCGATCGGCGGGGAGGTGTCGATGCCCAGGGTGGTCGTCCGCTCCGCCTCGACGTTCCCGACCGTGTCGTAGGAACGGAACCCGATTGTGTGCACGCCGTCCCCCGTGACTGTGACGGTGGCCCCCAAGGTCCACGCGAGGCCGTCGATCCGGTACTCCGTGTGGTCGACGCCGGAGAGCCCATCGGTGGCGGTGAGCCCGAGGGTCACCGAGGGGGAGGTGGTCCACGCGGGCTGGGCCTGCGCGACGGTCACCGGCGGAGTGGTGTCAATGAGGATCGTGGCGTCCGCCGTGGCCGGTGCGGCCTCGACGTTGCCCGCCAGGTCGCGGGCGACCGTGTAGAACCGGTAGGTCCCGTCGCCGACCGCCTGGAAGGCGACCGGACTGGAGGTGAACGTCCCCTGCAGGAGGAAGCTCGTGCCGGTGGCCACCCAGACCTCCACGCTGGCGATGCCGCTGCCGCCATCGCTGGCGGTGAAGCCGAGGATCACCAGGGAGGACAAGGACTGCGCGCCGAGGGGAATGACCGCGCTGGCCGGGGGCGTCATGTCCACGGAGACCGAGATCGACCGGACGGTCTCGGCGTTCCCGGCCACATCCGCGCTCACGTACTCGAAGAGGTGCCGGCCGTCGGTGGAGACGGAGACCGCGGAGGTGTAGGGAGTCCAGGCGCCGCCGTCGATGCGGTACAGCGAGGTGAACCCGGAGCTCGGCGAGGGGTCCGAGGCGCTCAGGGTCACCGTGGCGAGGGAGACGAACCAGCCGCCGTTCCCGAGGGTGCCGGTCACCGCCACGGTCGAGACGGGGGCATGCGTGTCGACGAGGGTCGACGTGTCGGGCAAGACCGGGACGAGCTCCTCGTTCCCCGCCAGATCCGTGGAGACTGTCCGGAACGCGTACGTGCCGTCGCCGCCCGTCACGGAGATGTCGAACGTGTAGGACCAGGGGGACGCGGTGTCCGCGGCGAAGAGCGTCCACGGCCCGCCGTCCTTCGAGTAGAACAGACGCACGGAGGTGAGGCCGCTCTCCACGTCGATGGCGGAGGCGGTGACGCTGAACACGGTCGTTCGCGTGTACGCGGACAAGGGGTCGGCGTTGCTGCTCGGGGCGGTCAGGTCGACCAGGGTCGACGCCTCCGAGGCAGGCGCCTTGGCCTCGGCGTTCCCGGCGAGATCGACCGCGACGGCGTAGAACTCGTACACGCCATCCCCGCCCGTGCCGGAGGTGTCGAAGATCCACTGGAACGGAGCTCCGGCGTCGACGCCGTAGGAGGACCAGGTGCCGCCGCCGCGGCGGTAGAACAGTTCCGCGGAGGCCGCGCCGGAGACGGCATCGGTCACGCTGGCGGTGACGGGGAAGGTCGTCGTGGACTGCAGCGCCGGGAGGTTCACCACGAGGGAGACTGGCGCCTTCGTGTCCACGGACGTCGTGGCCTCCGCCAGCGCGGACTTCGCCTCGAGGTTCCCGGCGTTGTCGCGCGCGAGCACCCAGAAGTCGTAGCGCCCGTCGCCGGTGGCGGTGACATCGATGTCCCAGACCCAGGGCGAGCCCGGGAGGGTCGAGACCGCGGACCACGGCCCGCCGTCGTGGCGGGTGTAGAGGGTGAGGTCGAGGATCCCACTCCCGACGTCCGAGGGCGTCGCGAAGACCTGGAAGGTCGAGGTGGTCTGGAACACCGCGAGGGGCGAGAGGCTGGAGGTCGGGGACACCGTGTCCACCCGGGTGGAGGTCTCGACGATGACCGAGGAGGGTTCCACGTTCCCCGCGGCGTCGCGGGCCGACGTGCGGAAGTCGTAGACGCCGTCGCCGCCGGTGAGGCCGGAGTCGAACGTCCAGGCAAACGGCGCGCTCGTGTCCTCGGCGTAGACGGACCAGCTCCCGCCGTTCAGGCGGTAGTACAGAGTCACGTCGACGACGCCGGAGAGGTCCGCGGGCACGTCCGCGATCACGGTGAGGAGCCGCGTGGCGGTGAAGGGAGGAAGCGCCTGCGCGGTCGCGCTCGGCGCGGTCGTGTCGACCGTGGTGGCGGCCTCCGCCTGGAGGACCTTCGACTCCACGTTCCCCGCCGCGTCCGTGGCGAGCACCATGAACTCGTAGAGCCCGTCCCCACCAAACGTGGACGGAGAGAAGGAGAACGCCCAGGGCGCCGCCAGGTCCGTCCCGGCCGGGCTCCAGGCGCCTCCATCGAGGCGGTAGGAGAGCGCAAGGGAGGCGAGCCCGCTGCCGTCGTCCGAGGCGTCCGCGGTCACCTGGAACGGGTCGGTGGCGGTGAAGACCGCGAGGGCGCGCAGGGACGAGGCCGGATCCGTCGTGTCCACCCGCGTCGAGGCCTCCTGCGTCGCCGCTTTCGACTCGGCGTTGCCCGCCGCGTCGCGTGCGACCGTGTAGAAGGCGTAGAGTCCGTCCCCGCCGAGGGCCGAAGGGTCCACGGTGAAGGACCAGGGCGATGCCGCGTCCGTGCCGAGGACGGTCCACGCGCCGCCGTTCACGTTGAAGTAGAGGTCCACCGAGTCGACGCCGCTGCCGCCGTCGTTCGCCGTGGCGGTGACGACGAAGGTCCCGAGGCGGAACGCCGGCAGGGCGTCGGCGGAAGAGGTCGGTGCCGCCGTGTCCACCGTCGTGCTCGTCTCGGATGCGGGCGCCTTGGACTCCACGTTCCCCGCGACATCCGTCGCGACGACGTAGAACTCGTAGAGCCCGTCGCCGCCGGAGATCGCCGCGTTGACGGTGAAGGTCCAGGGCGACTGGCCGACGGTCCCGTAGAGGGTCCACGTTCCGCCCTGGTGGCGGTAGTACAGATCCACCTGGTCCACGCCGGACAGCGCGTCGGAGGCCGAGGCCGTCACGGTGAACACCGATGTGGATTGAGTCGTCGCGAGGGCGAACAAGGATGAGGTCGGGGCCGCCGTGTCCACGGTGATCGAGGCCTCGGCGACGGTCGCCTTCGGCTCCGGGTTCCCGGCCACGTCCTGGGCGACAGAGTAGAACTCGTACAGGCCGTCGCCGCCGAGCCCGCCCGTGGCGACCGACCAGCTCCACGGCGCGGCGGTGTCCGCGCCGTAGGAGGACCACGCGGCGCCGTTGCGGCGGACGAAGAGGTCCACCGACGTGAGGCCGCTCAAGCCGTCCGAGGCGGTCGCGGTGACCGTGACGGTGGCGCTGTTCGAGTACGTCGCCAGCGGCTGCACGCGCGAGGTCGCCGCGGTCGTGTCGACGGTCGTGAACGTGTCGCGCAGGAGCGGAGCGTCCTCGACGTTGCCGGCGAGGTCGCGGCTGGTCGTGTGGAACTCGTAGAACCCGTCCCCGCCGGTGCCGGCGGTGTCGAAGGTGAAGGACCAGGGCGCGGAGGTCCGCGTGCCGTACGGTCCCCACGTGCCGCCGTCCTTGCGGTAGTGCAGCGTGAGGTCCACGGTCCCGCTGGTGGCCTCGGTGACGGTCACGGTGATCGTGAAGCTCCGGGTGTTGCGGTAGGCGGAGAGCGCGTCGACGGACGTCACCGGGGCGGTCCCGTCGTAGCCGATCCGCACGTCCGCCGCCCCGACGGCCTCGAGGTTCCCGGCGGCGTCTTGCGCCAGCGAGCGCAGCTCGTAGTGCCCCTCGCCATTCGGGAAGGTGAAGGCGAACGAACCGGAGGACGAGGTCCCCGAGGGAGAGGCATCGACCGCGAAGACGGTCCAGGCGGAGAAGGCGCTACCGTTGTCGAGGCGGTAGCGGTACTCCAGGGTCACGCGGTCCAGATCGAGGTTGTCGTTGGCGGTGTACAGCGCGGTGAGCGGGGTCGTCGTGCGCCAGTACGGAGTGACGGCAGCGAGCGAGGAGGTCGGCGGCGTCGTGTCGACGATCGTGATCGTGTCGGCGGCGAAGGGCTGGTTCTCCAGGTTGTTCGCGTTGTCCGTGGCGCGCGAGAAGATCTCGTACCGGCCGTCCCCGCCGGTCGTCCCCGTGTCGAAGGACCACGTCCAGGGCGCCGCCGTGTCCACCGAGTACAGCGTCCACGTCCCCAGGTCCTTGCGGTAGAAGAGCTCCACGTAGGCGACGTCGCTGAGGTCGTCCAGGGCGTCCGCCGTGACGGTGAAGACGGTCACGGTCGTGTAGGAGGGCAGCAGCAGGACGTTGGAGGTCGGCCGCGTCGCGTCGTACCCGGCGCCGGCGTCGGAGGCCCCCGCCGCCTCCAGGTTCCCCGCCGCGTCCCCGGCGATCGTGCGGAAGCGGTAGTCGCCCTCGCCGTCCGGCCAGGTGAAGGCGAACGACCCGGAAGCGGAGTTCCCCGAGACGGTCACGGTCGCGAACGCGGTCCAGGGGCCGAAGGCGCCCGTGGTGTCCGGCCGGAACCGGTATTCGAGGAGAACGGTGCGCAGCTCCACGTTGTCCGTGGCGGTGAAGTCCACCGCCAGCGGCGAGGAGTTGTGCCAGAAGCCGGTCACGGTGGCGCTGGAGTCCGGCACGGTCACGTCGTAGCCGCACTCCTGGTCCGCCGCGCCCGCGGCCTCGACGTTCCCGGCCCGGTCGTTCGCGATCGTCCGGAACTGGTAGAAGCCCTGGCCGGCCGGGAAGGAGAAGGTGAAGGTCCCCGAATCGGAGGTGCCCGACGCCGTCGGGTCCCAGGCGGTGATCGTCCAGGCGCCGAAGGCGCTCGCGTTCGTCGCACGGTATCGGTACTGCAGGGAGACGTTGTTGAGGGCGAGGTTGTCCGTCGCGGTCCAGGGCACGGTGATCGGGGTCGCGGTGAACCAGTAGCCGGGCAGCGTCCCCACCGAGGAGGAGGGCGCCGTCGCGTCGTAGCCCGCGTCGTCGTCGGCGCTGGCGGGAGCGGCCTCGACGTTCGTGGCGCGGTCCATGGCGACCGTGCGGAACTCGTAGTAGCCCTGGCCGCTCGGGAAGGTGAAGCTGAAGGAGTAGGGCGAGGTCGTGTCGACCGCGAACTGCGCCCAGGCCGTCCACGTGACGTTGTCGGGCGCAAACCGGTACTGCAGGCGGACCTCAGCGACAAGGCTGAGGGCGTCCGCGGCGGTGGCGGTGATGGTGACCGGGCTCGTGGTCTTCCAGTAGGGGCTGATCGTGTTCACGGAGGAGGTCGGCGGGGTCGTGTCGAACCCGGCGAACGCGTCGCGGGCACCGGGGGCCAGCTCCGTGTTCGTCGCGACGTCGACAGCGATCGTGTAGAACTCGTAGTAGCCCTGGCCGCTCGGGAAGGTGAAGGAGAAGGAGTACGGCGCCGTCGTGTCGGTACCGAAGGAACTGAACGCGCCGAAGGTGGCGTTGTCGGCGGAGAACCGGACCCACAGGGTGACGGAGGCCACGCCGCTGAGGGCGTCGCCCGCGGTCGCGGTGATCGTGACGGGAGAGGTGTTGCGCCAGTAGGGGCTGATCGCATCGACGACGGAGGCCGGACGTGTCGTGTCGAAGCCCACGAGCGCGTCCCGCGACGCGGGCGCCGCCTCGCTGTTCCCCGCCACGTCGGTCCCGGTCGTGTAGAACTCGTAGTAGCCCTGCCCGTCCGGGAAGGTGAAGGAGAAGGAGTACGGCGGCGTCGTGTCGGTCCCGAACAGAGTCCAGGCCCCGAAGGAGACGTTGGCGGCGGAGAAGCGGTACCAGAGGCTGACGCCGGACAGGCCGCTCAATCCGTCCGAGGCGGTCGCGGAGATCGTGATCGGCGAGGTGTTCCCCCAGTAGGGCGAGAGGCCGTTCGCCGAGGAGGTCGGCGGCGAGGCGTCGAAGCCGGCGAGCGTGTCGCGCCCGGCCGGAGCGGCCTCGGTGTTGTCCGCGACGTCCTTCGCGGTGGAGTAGAACTCGTAGTACCCCTCCCCGCTCGGCCACGTGAAGGCCCAGGAGAAGGGCGCCGCCGAGTCGGTCGCGAAGAGCGTCCACGAACTAAAGGTGGCGTTGTCCGGGGCGTGGCGGTAGAACAGGCTCACGGAGGCGACGCCGCTCAAGGCGTCCGAGGCCGTGGCGGTGACCGTGATCGGGTTCGTGTTGCGCCAGTACGGGCTGACCGCGTTCACGGAAGAGGACGGGGCGGTGCTGTCGAACGCTCCAAGCGTGTCGCGAGCTCCAGGCGCCGCCTCGCTGTTCGTCGCGGTGTCGTTCGCGATCGTGTAGAACTCGTAGTAGCCCTGGCCGCCGGGGAAGGCGAAGGAGAACGTGTACGGCGCGGTCGCGTCGAACGAGGAGAAGGTCCAGGCTCCGAAGCTGATGTTGTCCGGAGAGAACCGGTACCAGAGGCTGACCCGCGCGACCCCGCTGAGGGCATCGGCCGCGGTGGCGGTGAGGATGGCCGGCGACGTGTTCTTCCAGTACGGGCTGATCGCGTTGACCGACGAGGTCGGGGCCGTGGTGTCGTACCCGGCCAGCGCGTCGCGGCCCGCCGGGGCCGCTTCCGTGTTCCCCGCGGTATCGGACCCGATGGAGTAGAACTCATAGTACCCCTGGCCTCCCGGGAACGTGAAGGAGAAGGTGTACGGGGCCGTGGCGTCGTTCCCGAACGCGGTCCACGCGCCGAACGTCACGTTGTCCCCGGAGAACCGGTACCACAGGCCGACCTGGGCGACGCCGCTGAGCGAGTCGCTCGCGGTGGCGGTGATCAGGAGCGGCGACGCGTTTCCCCAATACGGGGCGATCGCGTTGACCGACGTCGTCGGCGGGGTCGTGTCATGGCCGGCGAGGGCATCCCGGGCTCCGGGGGCCGCCTCGCTGTTCGTGGCGGTGTCATTGGCGATGCTGTAGAACTCGTAGTACCCCTGGCCGCCGGGGAACGTGAACCCGAACGTGTACGGGCTCGTGCTGTCGAACCCGAAGAAGGTCCAGGCGCCGAAGGTGGCGTTGTCAGGAGAGAACCGGTACCAGAGGCTGACCCGGGCGACCCCGCTCAGGGCATCGGCGGCGGTCGCGCTGAAGGTCCTCGGGGAGGACGCCCCCCAGTACGGCGAGATCACCGTCACGGACGAGGTCGGCGCGGAGGTATCGAAGCCGGCCAAGGCGTCGCGCGCCCCCGGAGGCGCCTCGCCGTTCCCCGCCGTGTCGTTCGCGATCGAGTAGAACTCGTAATAGCCCTGGCCCGCGGGGAAGGTGAAGGAGAAGGAGTAGGGAGCGGTCGCATCGACCGCGAAGAAGCTCCATGCGCCCCACGTGGCGTTGTCCCCGGCGAACCGGTACCAGAGGCCGACCTGCGCGACCCCGCTCAACGCGTCGCTGGCCGTGGCGGTGATCGCTTTCGGCGAGGTGTTGAGCCAGTAGGGACTGATCGCATTGGCCGAGGAGGTCGGCGCGGTCGTGTCGAGGCCCAAGACGGCGTCGCGAGAGGCCGGTGCCGACTCGGAGTTCCCCGCCCGGTCGTTGCCGATCGAGTAGAACTCGTAGTACCCCTGGCCGGACGGGAACGTGAAGGAGAAGGTGAAGGGCGCGCTGGAGTCCGTCGCGAAGAATGTCCAAACGCCGAACGTCGCGTTGTCCGGGGCGAACCGGAACCAGAGCCCGACATCGGACACGCCACTGAGGGCGTCGCTCGCGGTGACGGTGAGGGTGACGGGTCCGGCGTTCCGCCAATAGGGCGAGGAGGCGTCGACCGACGTGGTGGGGGGCGCTGTGTCGTACCCCACGAGGGCATCGCGAGCCGCAGGCGCCGCCTCGCTGTTCGTTGCCGTGTCGTTCCCGATCGAGTAGAACTCGTAGTAGCCCTGTCCGGCCGGGAACGTGAAGACGAAGGAGTACGGCGCGGTCGCGTCGAACCCGAAGAAGGTCCAGGCGCCGAAGGAGATGTTGTCGGGGGAGGACCGGTACCACAAGCTCACCCGGGCCACGCCGCTCAGCGCGTCGCTGGCGGTGGCGTCGAGGGTCCGGGGGGAGGTGTTCCCCCAATACGTCGAGGGCGTCGACACCGCCGAACTCGGGGCCGTCGTGTCGAACGCCGCCAGGGCGTCGCGAGCCGCCGGCGCCGACTCGGTGTTCGTCGCGGTATCGTTCGCGATCGTGTAGAACTCGTAGTAGCCCTGTCCAGACGGGAAGGTGAAGGAGAACGTGTACGGCGCGGTCGCGTCGAACGCGGAGAAGGTCCAGGCCCCGAAGGAGATGTTGTCGGGGGAGAACCGGTACCAGAGGCTGACCCGCGCGACACCGCTCAGCGCGTCGCTGGCGGTGGCGTCGATCGCCTTCGGCGAGGCGATGATCCAGTAGGGGGAGATCGCATTGACCGAGGAGGTCGGGGTCGTCGTGTCGTACCCCGCGAGGGCGTCGCGCCCGGCGGGGGCCGACTCCGTGTTGCCCGCGGTGTCGTTCCCGATGGAGTAGAACTCGTAGTAGCCCTGCCCATCGGAGAAGGGGAACGAGAACGTGTAGGGCGCGCTGGCGTCGGAGCCAAAGAAGGTCCAGGCCCCGAACGAAGCGTTGTCCAGCGAGAAGCGGTACCAGAGGCTGACCCGGTCCACGCCGCTCAGGGCGTCGCCGGCCGTGGCGGTGAGGGTCAATGGGGCCGCGTTGCGCCAGTAGGGCGAGACGGTGTCGACGGAGGTGACGGGAGGGGTCGTGTCGTACCCCGCGAGGGCGTCCCGGGCGCCGGGCGCGGCCTCGCTGTTCGTCGCGGTGTCGTTCGCGATCGTGTAGAACTCGTAGTAGCCCTGGCCGCCGGGGAAGGCGAAGGAGAAGGAGTACGGCGCGGTCGCGTCGAACGAGGAGAAGGTCCAGGCTCCGAAGGAGGCGTTGTTCGCGGAGAACCGGTACCAGAGGCTCACGCGGGCCACGCCGCTCAGGGCGTCCGCGGCGGTGGCGCTCATGAGCCGCGGGGACGAGGTGCCCCAATACGGGGAGAGCGCGGTCACCGACGAGCTGGGTGCGGAGGTGTCGTACCCGGCGAGGGCATCGCCGCTGCCAGGTGACGCCTCGCTGTTCGTCGCCGTGTCGTTCGCGACGCTGTAGAATTCGTAGTACCCCTGCCCGCCAGGGAAGGTGAAGTCGAACGTGTACGGGCTCGTGCTATCGAACGCGAAGAACGTCCACGCCCCGAACGAGATGTTGTCCGGGGAGACGCGGTACCAGAGGCTCACCCGGGCGACGCCGCTGAGCGCGTCGCTCGCCGTGGCGGCGATCGTCGTGGGCGAGGTGTTGAGCCAATAGGGCGTGATGGCGGTGACGGACGAGCTCGGGGTCGTCGTGTCGTAACCCGCCAAGGCGTCCCTGGAGACCGGCGGCGTCTCGCTGTTCCCCGCCGTGTCGTTGCCAATCGAGTAGAACTCGTAGTAGCCCTCCCCGTCCGAGAAGGGGAAGGAGAAGGTGTAGGGGGACGTGGCGTCGACACCGAAGAAGTTCCAGGCCCCGAACGAGGCGTTGTCGGGGGCGAACCGGTACCACAGACCGACCTCCGTCACTCCGCTCACCGCGTCGGTGGCGGTGACCGTGAGGGTCCGCGGAGCCGCGTTGCTCCAATAGGGGGAGACCGTGTCCACCGAAGTGGCCGGCGGCGTCGCATCGTAGCCGGCGATCGCGTCTTCCGTCCCCGGGGCGAGCTCGCTGTTCGCCGCCACGTCGACGGCGATCGAGTAGAACCGGTAGAATCCCTGGCCGGACGGGAACGTGAAGTTCCACATGTACGGGGAGGAGGGGTCGGAGGCGAACAGGATCCCGGCCCCGAACGAGACGTTGTCGACGGAGAACTGGTACCACAGCTCCACGCGGTCCACGCCGCTGAGGGCATCGGAGGCGGTCGCCGTGACCAGCCTCGGCGTCGTGGTGCCCCAGTAGGGCGAGAGCGCGTCGACCGTGGATGTCGGTCGGGTCGAATCGAACGCGGCGATCGCGTCCGCACCGCCGGGCGCTGACTCCGAGTTCGTCGCGGTGTCGTTGGCGGTGGTGTAGAACTCATAGTAGCCCTCGCCGTCGGGCCACGTGAACGCGAAGGAGAACGGCGAGGACATGTCCGTCGCGAAGAAGGTCCAGGCCCCGAAGGAGATGTTGTCGCCCGAGTACCTGTAGGAGAGGTCCACCGCGACGACCCCGCTCAACGCGTCGCTGGCCGTGGCAGCGATCGCACTCGGGTTCGCGTTGCGCCAGTAGGGATTGATCAGGTCCACGGAAGAGGTCGGAGCCGTGGTATCGTAGCCTGCGCCGCTGTCGGCCGCAGCCGGTACCGCCTCGGAGTTCCCGGCAGTGTCGTTTGCCTGGGTGTAGAATTCGTAGTACCCCTCGCCCGTGAACGCGAAGGTCCAAGAATACGGTGAAGTCGTGTCGAGCGCTTCGAAGGTCCAAGCGCCCCACGAGGAGTTGTCGGTCGAGAACCGCCAGTAGAGGCCGACCTCGAGGACGCCGCTCGTGGTGTCGCTGGCGGCGGCGGTGACCGTCACAGGAGAAGTGTTCCTCCAGTACGGGGAGATGGTGTCGGCGGCAGACACCGGGGCGACGTTGTCGAAGCCCGCCAAGGCGTCCGCGGATCCCGGGGCGGCCTCGGTGTTCCCCGCCACATCGAACGCCTGCGAGTAGAACTCATAGTACCCGGTGCCGTTGGAGAACCCGAAGGAGTAGCTGTAGGGTGAGGTCCCGTCCGTGCTGTCGAAGACCCATCCTCCCCAGGTCGCGTTGTCCGGGGAGAACCGGTAGTAGAGGTCCACGGTCGCGACGCCGCTCAGCGGGTCGCTCGCGGTGGCGGTGATCGCCGCCGGCGCGGTGTTCCGCCAGTACGGGTCGATCGCGTTCACCGACGACGTCGGGGCGACATTGTCGAACGCGGCGATCGCATCCGCCGAACCCGGCGCCGCTTCCACATTCCCTGCGACATCCGTGGCCTGCGTGTAGAACTCGTAGTACCCCGTGCCGTTAGAGAAGGGGAACGACCAAGAGTACGGGGAGGACGTGTCCACCGCCGAGAACGTCCAGCCGCCCCAGGTCGCGTTGTCCGTGGAGTACCGGTAGAAGAGGGAGACGGCCTGCACGCCGCTGCCGCCGTCGCTCGCCGTGGCGGTGATCGTTGCCGCCGCGTTCTTCCAGTAGGGGCTGATCGCGTCGACGCTGGAGGTCGGGGCGTTCGTGTCGGCGACGATGTTCGCGGTCTGGAACGCCGAACCCGGGAAGTTCCCCCAGGTGGCGTTCAGGTCGTTCGCGCCGAGGCCCGCCTTCCACGTGTCCCCGTCGGTCACGCCGCCGCTCGTGCGGATCACGACGTAGACGTTGGAGTTGGCGGTGAAGGACGGCAGCTTCAGGGCGCCGCTGAATGTGAAGTTCACGCGGTACGTGCCCGCGGGAGATTCGAACCAGGTCGCCGGGGTCGGGGCGCCCACGAGAACGTCCTGCGCCGGCTGGAAGCCCGCCGAGCCTCCGGACTCGTTGTAGAAGGCGACGCCGCTCGCGGTCGTCCCGGTGAGCGTGGCCAGGTCGACGGAAGCGTTGAAGCCTGTCACGCTGGTGAAGGTGAGGTTCGCCCAGGCGACGCTGCTCTCCCAGTCGCTCCCCATCGAGTTGTTGTGGAGGGTCATGGAGAAGACCAAGCTCGGGCCGGAAGACGCCGGGAGCCAGCATTGACACGCGTCCGTGATGGTGCCGGAGGTCTCGGCGATGGCAGGGCCCATCGCGCTCAAGAGCACCAGGCCCCCCAGGGCGGCGAGCAGCAGCAGGCGGCGGTCCCGGTCGGCACGTGGTCGAGAAGGTTCAACCTCTCCCATGTCCTATTCCTCCCCTTGCGAAGGGCGGGTCAAGGAAGCCCCGCCGCTTATATAGATGCCTCTTCGGTCGACAGACCTATTTAAGCGAGCAAACGGGGAATCTGTGGCATGTTCGCGTTATTGGGAACAGTCCTGTCCCCACAACCGTTTTCCCCGCTCCCGTCGACAGGTCTGCGTTGACCCGCGTCCTCTGCCCCCGAGATGGCGGCCAGGCGGAACTGCTCACCGAGCAGACCCACCAGGGTTCGATCCTTATCGACCTCTGCCCCTACTGCGCCGGCGTCTGGCTGGACGGCGGCGAACTGGCCAAGATCACGGGGGAGGCGAACGTGGAAATGGTCCTCGCCAACCAGGCGAGTCGCCCCTCCGAGGTCGCATGCCCCCGGTGCGGCTCCGGGATGGAGGTCAAGACCTTGCTCGACGTCGAGGTCGACTGCTGCGTCCTGTGCAACGGGATCTGGCTCGACCCGACCGAGCTCGAGGCCCTCCAGGTCGCGTACATGGACCACCTGGACAACGCCCGGCACGATGCGGTGGGCGAACTGCAAGTCCTGCAGCGCCGGAACACCGGCCTCGTAGTCTCTTGGGCCGTGCAGGAGCAGGCGCGCGGCGCGTAGGTTCTTGCGTCGGGGAACCCCTTCGGGAGCGTGCATGGGAAGATCGCCGGATGCTCCTTCTGCGGGAGCCCTCGCATCTACCCGAAGAACTGGGTGGGCGGGTTCCTCGTGACCATCAACGCCGAGCGCCAGGTCTACTGCTGCCGAGACTGCGACCGGGAGGGCATCCTCTTGCTCTTCCGCACGGAGGAGGAGCGCGTCAAGTTCGCCGCCGAGTGCGCCCAGGAGAACCCGCGATAGGTTGATTCGCGGTCGGCGCGATGTCCCCGGCGTGTTCGCCGAGATCGCCGCCTGTTCGCACTGCGGGAGCCGACGGATAGGCCCCGCCCCCAAAGACCCTCCCCAAGTCCTGCGGTCGCCGACCTCTCGGCGGAACAGGGCGGTTGCCACCGCCGCGCTCGCGATGGGGATCGTCGCCCCGGTGACCCTGCCCTTCGGACCGACCGGCCCGAGCTACCGCTGCGAGGCCTGCGGGAAGGCGGGCATCCTCCTGCTCTTCCGGACGGAGGAGGAGCGGGCGAGGTTCGCCGCCGAGTGCCTCGAGGCACCACGTTCCAAGGGTTGAAGGCCCGCGGCCTCTGTCCTCGGGCGCATGGCGCTCCTCGGCCGCCCCGGAACGCCCGCCGGCGAGCCGCATCGACGGCCCGGGCTCCTCGCGGACTTCATCCTCGGGAGCCAGGACGGGCTCGTGAACGTCCTCGGCGTGATCCTCGGCGTCGCGATCGCCTCGCAGGACATCCGGATCATCATCGCCGGCGGTCTGGCGGCGACGTTCGCGGAGTCGATCTCCATGGGGGCCGTCGCGTACACCGCCACGCGCGCCCGCCGCGATCACTATCTCGCCGAGGAGGAACGCGAGCGGCGGGAGATGAAGGAGCTGCCGGAACGCGAGAAGCAGGAGGTCCGCGAGATCCTTGAGCGGTGGGGGTTCGTCGGCGCCGAACTCGAGGACCTGCTCGCGAAGATCGTTTCGAAGGAGAAGGCCTGGCTGGAGATCATGATGGCGCACGAGCTGTTCCTCGCCCCGGTCTCCAAGGAGGAGGCGCGCAAGAGCGCCGTCGTGGTCGGCCTGGCCGCCCTCGTCGGTTCCTTCATCCCCCTCACGCCCTTCCTGATCTTCCGGTCCGAGATCCTCTACGGCATCGCCGTCTCGCTGGCGGTGAGCGCGGCGGTGCTTTTCATGATCGGGTGGTACAAGGCGAAGACGACAGTAGGGCGGCCGGGGTGGAGCGGTCTGGAGATGACCGCCATCGGCATGGCGTCGGCCCTGGCGGGATTCGCGATTGCGTATGCCGTCGGCGTTGCCTGAGTCGATTGGCGGCGATGGGATAGGGAAGAAGCGAGGTGCCGGAGGCCGCGGTTACTTCCGCGCCTTCCGTTCCCGTGTCAATCGCGCCTTCTCCTGTCGTGCCTTCCGAGCCAGCCGTCGAGATTCTACCATCGGCCCCCCCAGCGTCCCCTGGCGGTTCAAACTATGCCTCGAGGTCGTGGCGGGAAGCGCGGCCGCGGGAGAGGCTCGGGCGCGTTACCCCGCGGGCGCCGGCACGTCCCGGGCCTCCCGTGAGAGGTTAATAGCCTGGGCGGTCTGCAATCCCGATGGCCCGCAAGCGGAAGGTCGTGTATTCCGTCGGTGCGAGCCTCGATGGGTACATCGCCAGCCCGGACGGCTCCTATGGGTGGCTGGACCGCGCCACGAAGCGAGCGAAGGGGGACGACTTCGGGATGAGGAAGTTCTTCGCCTCGATCGACACGGTCATCATGGGACGGAAGACCTGGCAGGTCGCCCGCCGGAACGGGATGGCCCCGACCGGGTTCCCGAAGATGAGGAACGTCGTCTTTTCGCGGACGCTGCGGCCGGGGACGCGAAAGGGCGTGGAGTTCGTGTCGGGGGATCCGCGCGCCGTCGTCGAGCGGCTGAGACGGCCTCCCGGGAAGGACATCTGGCTCTGCGGCGGCGGAGAGCTGGCGCGGGAGTTCCTCAAGCGCGGGGTGCTCGACGAGGTGGGGATGGGCATCGTGCCGATGCTGATCGGGGCGGGCCGACCGGCCTTCCCGCCGGAGTTCGCCGAGGTCGGGTTGAAGCTCGAGAGGAACGAATCGCACAAGGCGGGTGTCGTCGTGCTCGTCTACCGCGTCATCCGTGCGAAGGGCCGTCCCGCCAGGCGGACACCCAGGCACGGACAGGGTTGACGTGGCGGTGACCGCCGTAAGCCCATTTACGGAAAACTTACGCGACTGAGTCGTCCAACCCACCGTTCCCCACCATGTGGAGTCCGCCGCACGGCCCCCACCTCACGGTTCGTTCGACCGATGCGGTTAAGTCCGGACCATCCAATCCCCTGTCGGAGAGTCGATGCGGAAGGGGTTCGTGGCAGTGGGAATTGTCATGGTCATCTTCGGGTTCTCGTTCTGGTACTTCATCCCGTACCTGGGTCGGCTCAACATCATTCCCCCTAGCTTGACGAACGCGGTCTACCTCTACTGCGTCATGCCCATCATCCTGATCTTGGTGGGATTCATGCTGTTCATCGTCGGTCTAGTCGGGAAGACGGCGGCAGAGCTCGCTGCCATGCGAGGGCCCACCTACGTGATGGCGCCGCCGCCCTACCCCCCGCCAAGTTACGTGCAGCCGCCGCCTCCCCGATTGCCGCCCCCGCCGCCGCCACAGGCGCCGACTCAGCGACGCCGGTGACCTCGGACGAAGCCCTGGCGCTCCCTACGAAGAGGCCTATCGGTACTGTGCCCCGGGCCTCGCCGCTGGGTTCCCTCGTGCTCCGGCCAAGCCATCGCCGTGGGGCAGAACTCCGGGCTGTCACGGGAGTCCGAGCCGAGCGGGCCTCGGTTACCGCCGCCTCCTCGCCGTTCCCAAACCAAGGTAGACATCGGTAAGCCACATTTCCCCTTTTATAGGTGGTCCCGTTCACTCACGGGGAAATAGATGGCCGTGTTAGGTAGCGAACGGGGGATTGCCACGATTGCGCTTGCGATTGCGATTGCTGCCATGGTGACCGGGCCGCTACTGGCGGTCCTTGTCCCGGGCCCGGCGGGCTTGAATGGGCAGAACGGACAGGACGGTGCCGAGGGGCCGGCAGGGACCACCGGGACACAGGGCCCACAGGGTGAGACCGGGCCGACGGGACCACCCGGTGCGCAAGGCCCTCCTGGCAACCTGGTGATCGTCCCCTCGTGGCCTCCGCTCCCTTGCGAGCCCAACTGCTCGTGGCACGAAGTGCGCGCGTTTTGGCCTGCGGGGGGTGGCCAAGATACCGTGAACATGACGGGGTCGAAGGTCCGGATTGTCTGGAGCGCAACCTCCGGATGCGGGACCTGCGTCTTCTCTCTCTCCGTCACCTTCGCGAAACGTCCAGCGTCTGCGCCAGTGACCGTCTATCTAATGAGTGGCCGGAAGTTCACAGGAACAATCGGGGACACGTACAACATCCCAGAAGACATGGTTCCAGGCCTGGGGGACTACTCCATCAGTGTGTCGTGGTCCCCGGCCACCGGGTGGCCATGGGCCGTCACCATCGAAGAGTGGCGGTGAACGATTCAGCGCCAAGGATGGCCGGGGCGAGGTGACCGCCGTAAGCCCCCCCACAGAAAATTCACGCGACTTACTTCGTCCAACCCACTGTTCCCCATCCCCCAGGGGGCCGCCGCACGACCCCCACCTTTCCCTTTTCGACCCGCCCCTGCGGGACCATCGGCGCCCGGTCCGGGATCGTCAGCTCCCGGTTCCCCAGGGGTTCCGGCCAAGCCGCAGTGGCAACATGCTTATGTGGTGCGAAGACGTCTCGGTGCGGATACGGGAGGTAGGCGATGCGAGACTCCGGGGGGTCCAAAGCGGAGCGGTGCCCAACGTGCGGGAAGCCCGTTCATGACGGCCATTCCTCGTGGACCAAAGCTGCAGCGGTGGGTGTCGTAGCAGTGGTCATCGTCGCCGCCCTTGTCATCTCAGGTCTCCTGGTCTGGCGACCAGCGAGTCAAGCGCCAGATATCGATAACGACGGCCATCCCGACAGTACTGACAATTGCCTGGCTAGCCCGAACGGCAGCCAGGAGGATGCGGATGGGGATGGCATAGGGGACGCATGCGATCCTTCTCCGTGGCCTCCAGGGGGAAAGTCATGGCACAATGTCACGGAACTCAACGGTACCTCCGGAGCTGGGGGTTCATTCTCAACCACTGGCAGTAAGTTTAGGTTCGTGTGGAGAGCCGATTTTACGCGTGAAAACTCTTCATGCCCTTCTGCCTGCGTCGCAGCGTTCAGGGTTCGAATCGCCCAAGACAACTGGACTATTGACACGCGTGAAATGGTCTGGACCTATGTGGGGGCAGACACACTTCCGCGGCGATTCTCTGGCATCGGCGATCAATATCGCAACGACTTCTATTGGGGTCCCGGAGATTACGATTTCGTCGGCCTCAGCGTTTCAAGTCTTGGCCTCCATTGGTACCTTACGGTCCAGGAATGGCGATAGGTCATTCAACCTAGGCGACCGCCAGCCGGACCCGGGGGATCTCATGGTCCAGGGAGGATGGGCCGAGCCGAAAACGGTCCTGACGCACTACCGCCGGTCCATCGGCGACCGGCGCCGGGCCGCGGTCTACAAGACCTTCAACGTGCCTCCCGAGGTCCCGAGGTCCCGGGCTACAACTGACCATAAGACCGGGTCCTACGTCAGGTCCATCCGGACCCCCGCCGCACGTAACACCGCCCTCTATGGAGACAGACCGCCGTAAGAGGCCAGGTGACCGCCGTAAGCCCCTTTCTGTTTTGGCGGGATTGGACTGAGCGTCCTACCTGGCCTTGCGGCCTTCTTGGACTTGCTCCGGTGGGGTGTCGCCGTCTCACCAGCCGGGCACACACGCTTGCGCGCTCTGCCCTGCGCTCCGAGGGCCAACGTCACCGCCGTGACGCGCGGCGGATCATCCTCGACCCTGGCTGTGTCGTTTCTGCGCCCTTGCCGGGCCTCTCGGCCCACCGTCTTGCGACGGTCCACCGACCTTGGGAGAGGGGACTTTCCTCGGTGTTGCCACCGTTACCCACCCACGGTCTCCTGGCGGTCGTCGATACTCGGCCACCCCTATAAGAAGCCGCCGCCGAAACCCATGTCGGCGTGGGCCCGGGTCAATGACCACCATGATGGCATCAGATCACGGCGGTGGAAGCCGCCTCCTCTTAGCGTGCGTCCTCAACCCGCTTCAGGACCCGAAGAGCCGTAAGGGTGATCCACTTGCTCGGCTTGCCTCGTGCCTCGAGGGCGAAAGGCTTCGGTTTCTTCGAGTACGGCGTGAATCCGGACCCCCGCTCGAAGTCCGGGTGCACCCGGTCCAGCACCCACCTCCCGTCCGGTCGGCGTTTGTCCGTCAGGATCTTGAGCGCGGGCTCGAGCCGTTTGTCATCGGCGTATCCCAGCTGGGTGATCAGGTCGAGCCCGACCAGGATGTCATAGTAGTAGTGGACCGGATAGTGGAAACGGAACCAAGGGGCATACTTCTTCCCCTCCCGGAACAGTCGTCGCTCCAGATAGAACTCCGCTCCTCTTGCGATGGACCGCTGGATCCTCCCGGAACGCTTCGACCTCGGCAGGGCGGCGAAGGCGGCCAGGCCCTCCCACCCGTCCAGTGTCCCCGGGGTGCCCTGGGTGCAGTTCCATCCCCCGTCCTCTCTCTGATCCTCGAGCAAGCGGTCGTAGAGCTTCCTCACCCGGTAATCGTCCCCGTAGCCGAACCGGGTCAGCATGCGCGCCGTGTTGCCGACGTTGCACACCTCTTCGGTGAAGATGTTCACCATCGTCCCCATGCGGAGCTTGTATTCGAAGAACCGTTCCGCGATCCGCCTGATCCGGGGGTCTTTCTTGTCCAGGCCGAGGTCAGAGAGGACGATGGCCCTCCAGGTGGTGGCGACGTAGACGGGGAAGTAGAGGAAGTCCAGCCACTCGCGGAAGCTCTTCGGCTCGCGGGGTTCCCAGAACCCTTTCGGATTTTGGAGACTGAGGAGGTCCTTGGCCCAACCCCCTCGGGGAATCCTGGACCGAGCTTCTCTCACATCCGGGTCATCGCCTCTACGCCCCAGGATGTCGATCAGGGTGTAATAGCGAACCGACGGCTGGTCCGGTTCGAGGAGCCAATCGAGGACCTTGTCTCCGGACACCGCCGCTTGGACCGCGGCTTGCGCCTTCATCCTTTCGGTTCACCGGTTGTCCACGTTTCCATTGACGCGGACCGTTCTTGGGTCTTTCACGCTTGGCGCCTCGTGCTCTCTTGACGGGAGGCCACTCGCGGGTGGAGAATGTCGCTGAGATGATCACAGGTGGCGGAACAGGAACTCGGGGTGGGGGACGCCGAGTCGGCGCACGAACTCGGTGACGAGTCGCCAGGCGTGCCGCCGGGGGATCATCCCCACGAGGTCGTCCGGGTTCGCATTGACGTCGGCCAGCATGAACGCCTCCACCCAGGCGTGGACCTCGACCAAGGCCCCCGGCGCGCTGTCCCTCGCGGCGATCATGAACCGTTTGCGGCCGGTCCACCAGCCCGACCCGATGTGGAGATCCACGTGGTCCGGGTAGGTACCGTCCACGACCATCCCCGTCTCCGAGGCGTACGACAGGGCGGCTTGGAGGACTGAGGTGGCCGCCACGGTCGGCAGTTGGAACTGTGCGACGCTCCGCCCCATCGCCCTGGGAAGCCCCCTCTCCGCTTGAAGCCTCCTAGGCCAGGGAAGCCTTCAAGTCGCCGTCGCGGGATAGGGCTCGGGAGGAGAGTTCATTCTGGGCCTGCGGGGTGCGGGGGTCGCTGTCATCGGCTGCCTCCTGCTGACCTCGCTCCTTCCCTCCCTCGGTGGACCGCCTTCCGCAGACCCTCCGGCAACGCCCTCTGCTGTTCTCCGCTCCGACCAGGTCCCTCTCCTTTCCACCGCCGAAGAGCGTTACCGCCAACTCATCGACTACTCGGACGTCGTCGTCCTCCGCAATACGAATTCTGCCGACGCGGTCGCCATCGCGGACGACTTCATTGCGGCGCGCGGCGTCCCGGCTCAGAACGTCTGCGACATCCCGACCTCCACCGCCGAGACGATCGACCGCCCCGCCTTCGACGTCCTCCGCGCCCAGGTCGACACCTGCCTCACCGGTCAAGGACTGTACGCAACCGCGAACTACCTCGTGACGACTACAGGTTTCCCGCTGCGCGTCTCTGACATCACGGACAAGAACGCGGCGGTGGACTCGGAGCTCGCGCTGCTCGGCGGTCCGTACGAGGCGTGGATCAATCAGACGTGGTGGCTCGACAACCCCTACTTCACCGCCACGGGTCCGTTCTCGCGGGCGACGTACGGCTTCTTTCTGGTGACGCGGCTCACGGGCTTCACGCTCGGGACCGCGCTCGGCCTCGTCGATCTCGCGACGGCGGGGATCGGGCGCAAGGGTCAGTTCGTCCTCGATACCGACCCGACGAAGGGCGGCGGGTACACCATCGGGAACACGTGGATGATCGACGCCGCCACGATTCTCCAGGCGAAAGGCTTCGACGTCCTCCTGGACCAGAACAATTCCTTCGTGACGGGGCAGTCACGGGTCGCGGGGTACACGAGCTGGGGCAGCAACGACGCGACCTGGTACCAGAACGTGCTCGCGAATCCCTCCTTCGAGACGGATGCGGACCTGGACGGTCTCCCGGACGGATGGACGGCGGTGAACGAGACGGGGTCGTCGGTCGTCCTCGATTCGCTCACCGCCAATTCCGGGACCTGGTCTGTCCTCTTCACGAAACCTGGGCCCACCGCCAACGAGACGCTCCTCTACCAGGACATCGTCCCCCTTCCGGACACGCGGTACTTCGCGTCCGTGGCGGTGAACTATTCCGGCGTCGCCCCGCCCGGAGGTGTGCGCCTACGCCTGGAGGCGCTGGACTCCAATGACACCGTCCTTGCGGCAACGGCCTCCTCGCCTCTGACGGGCTCGAGCAACTGGCAGTGGACCGCCCAGGTGATCTATGAGCCTCCCGTGGGAGCCGTGAAGCTCCGGTTCCTCGCGGTCCTCGACCGTTCCGGTGGGACCGTGCGCTTCGACTCGGCGAGCCTCATCCCGATCCGTCCTCACATGACCTGGGTGCCGGGCGCCCTCGGCGAGACCTATGTGTCGACCGGCGGCCGCACCTTCACGTACGGCACGGGGTACGGCCAGTCCTTGGTGGCGGACCTTCTCCTGGACGGCGTGACCGGGCTAAAGGGCTACGTCTACGAGCCGTACCTCGACGCCGTCGCCCACCCGGACCTCCTCTTCTCGCGGCTCACCGATGGACGGAACCTCGCCGAGAGCTTCGGCGCGGCGTCGCAATTCCTCCTCTCCTGGATGGACGTGATCGTCGGCGACCCGAAGTTCGACCCGTACGACCTGGCCTATGTCCAGGACCTCGAAGTCTCCCCCGCCAACCTGACGATTTCGCCCGGGGCCGCCGTCTCGGGCGCGCTGATGACCGCCGATGCCCTCGTGGGGAACCTCGGCAACTATCCGGCCCAGAACGTCTCGGTCTCCCTATACCGCGGCGACCCGCGCGCCGGCGGGACTTTCCTCTCCAGCCAGGTTGTGACTGTCGACTACGGCCTGACCGTTCCGTTGACCTTCGACTGGGACAGCCTCGGGACCTCGGGGACCTTCGACCTCTGCGTGTTCGCGGACAGCCAGGACGACTTCTATGAGGTGAGCGAGGCGAACAACATCGCCTGCCAGGCCGTCACCCTGGACCCGGCCATCTCCCTCCCACTCATCGAAGGATGGAACCTCATCTCGCTCCCGCTCATCCCCTCGCGCACCGACATCCCCTGGGTGTTCCGGAGCATCTTGGGAGAGTACGACATCGTCCGGGCGTTCGTCGCTGCCGACGCGTCCGACCCATGGAAGGAGTACTACGTCGGCCGGCCAGGCGCCGACCTCACGAATGTGGATCACACCATGGGGCTCTGGATCAACATCACGCGACCGGGCGGGACGACCCTGGGGGTCGGGGGCACGTATCCCACGGCCACCGCCATCCCCTTTGTCCCCGGGTGGAACCTCGTCGGGTTTCCCTCGGGGGCCCCGCAGGTCTCGGCGTTGAGCCTCGCAGCCCTCTCCGTGGACCGCGTCGAAACCTTCGACCCCACTGCCGACCCGTATCGGTTGCGAACGGTCTCTCCCTCGGAGGACCTGGTCCCAGGCCTCGGTGTCTGGGTGTACGCACGGATGCCGGGGACGTGGGTCGTCCCCTACTGACCGCGAAGGCGCTTCAGGATCGGGATGGAGGCGATCTGTTTGGCGGTGAGCAGATCCCAGTGGATGCCGGACGGCTTCGGGAACTTCCCGGCGGTCTGAAGGAGTTCGTTCGTCGTCGCGATGAAGTCGACGGGCTCGTCGTGCGCGTCCATCGGGATGTCCTCGCGAAGCACCTGGGTCGGGTGGACCGTCGTCACGACCGGCGTCTTGGCGGTGATCTTCCCGTAGGCGCGGGCGAGGGCGAACTCCAGGTCGCTGAAGCCGCCGCCCTTCCCGAGGCGCGCGCCGTCGTGGTTCACCGCCACGCACCCGGCGACGACCATCTCGATCTCCTCCATTTCGTCGATGCCGATCGTGCGCCCGACGCCGAGGGCCCCCCGGATCGTCGAGGCGTACTTCGGCCGCGTCGCGTCCTCGGCCCGCACCCTCACGAACGGCTCTGCGGTGGCCAGCTTCGGGACGGCCATGTAGAGGGTCTTGCCCTCGCGGAGGGCCTGCTCGCGCACGGGCTGCTGCGCGCTGTCCGGGTTGCTCTTGATGACCCGCGCCTGCTTCCAGACGTCCGAGGCGGCGAGGACGGCCGCCGCCTTCTCCGCTCCGAAGAAGTTCGGGACCCGACCGAGGGCCGGGCGCGGGAAGCGCGCGACGTTGTTCTTCTCCATCTCCGCCCAGACGCGCTCGCGGAGCGCCTCCTTCGTCGTCATTGGAAAGCCTCCAGGGGCCGTTCCCTCCGCACCGGGTGAGGGTCCACAATCCCAGGCGCGACCAGATGGTTCACCGCCACCCCCTGGGCCACGAGGACGTCCGCGAGGATCTGGCGGTGGCATTGGCGGTAGTCCGCCTCGGCGCACATCGCGGCGGTGGGGGAATCCGAGGCGAGACGAAGGAGGTCCTCCAGGGCGGCCATGAACTCCGCCGAGGCGGTGTACGCGCGGTAGTCGTCGCGGTAGCCGCCGAGCCCAGGGAGGTGGCGGTACTCGAGCCCGTGCGCGGGGAGCGAATCCTTCAGGAGGTCGCCGCCGAAGTGAGGCGATCGGCGTGAGACGGGGTAGCGCCGGACGTCCGCCACGGTGCGGATCCCCGCCGACGCCAGCAGCTCCAGGAACTCCCCGAGGCTCCGCGTAGAGTGTCCGATCGTCCACACGACGGTCCGGCCCCGGGAGGCTGGGCTCATCGCTGTCCCAACGGGCCCCGAATGCATCAAGGTTTGGGGCGTACGGCAGGGGGGAGCTTGGTCCACCCTACGCGAAGGTGATGCCGGTCATCTGCTGCATCGCCGCCAGCGTCTCCCCGCGCGTCGCGAAGTGCCGGTGGATCGGGACGAGCAGGTGGGCGATCGCCGCCGCCACGGACCGCTTGAGGTCCGCAGGGTGCAGCTTCCCGTCCACGTAGTCTTTCTGGAGCACGGCCCAGTCCCGGTACTCGATGTCCCCGCCGAACTTCGAGGGTCGCTCGATCTTGAGCGCGCCCTGACGCGGCAGGACGATCTGGCGGGCGAAGTCCGCGACGGGGTTGCCCTCGACGATCTTGGCGGGGCAGAACGCCTTCTCGATCTTCTTCGAGACGGCGGCGGCGGAGTCGTGCAGGAAGATGGCGCTCTCCGGATCGCTCTTGGACATCTTGTTGTCCGGCGAGTCCATGCGGCCGCCCCCCTTCAGGCCGGAGAGGAGCGGCGTGTGGAGGGCGGTGACGCGCTTCCAGCCCAGCTTGGCCTGGAGATCGCGGTAGAGCATGTGCGCGTGCCGCTGGTCCATCCCGCCGTAGGCGAGGTCGAGGTCGAGGCGGTGGATGTCCGTGACCTGCATGGCGGGGTAGATGAGCTTGGCGGCGTCCTGCTCCGCGTCCTCCTCCTTCCGGCCCATGATCGTCATCGCGCGCTTGATGCGGGCGACCGTGGCGCGCTTGGAGACGCGGATGACGTCGGCCCAGTAGTCCGTCTCGCGAACGAGCTCGCTGGCGGTGATGAACCGAACGGACTCCGGGACGCCGACGGCGTGGAACGCCTCCTGGAAGTACTTCCCGCAGGCGCGGATCTTCTCCAGGTCCCCGCCGAACTTGTCGTTGATCATCGCGTGCCAGTCCGCGAGGAGCACGGTGACCTCGAAGCCGGCCTCCGCGAGGTCGGCGAGCTTGGCGGCGGCGATGTAGCCGGTGCCGAGGTGGACGTACCCGGAAGGCTCGAACCCCGCGTACGCCTTCGGGCGGTCCGAGCGCTCCAGGAGGGTGGTGAGTTCCTCGGCGGTGACCACCTCGGCGGTGTTCCTTGTGACGAGGGCGGCGCGCTGTTCCGTCGTCATCGGCGACCCCAGGAACCCCCATCCTCCTAAAAGCCTAGGGTCTGGCGAGGTCGACATCAAGGACGACATGCCACACGCCGGGGGAGTAGGACTTGAGATACCGCAACGTGTGGCTTGTCACCGCCAAACCCGCATCTTTCGCCGCCATGCGCACGCGCTCGAGCGGCCGGGTCTCGGCGAGCGGCTCGGGACAGGCCTCGTGATAGTGCAACGTGCCTCCGTCCCGGAAAGCGTGCATTGCCGTGGGCAGGAAAATCTCGCCATCGAGGTACCCGAGGACAACGCGGTCCGCGACGCCTCGGGGAGCAACCTCTCGGCAATCCCCGGCGATGGGCAGGAGCGTCGTCGCCCGGTTGATGCGCGCGTTCTCCACGAGGTAGTGGAACGCGACGGGGTTCACCTCGCACGCGTGCACGCGCGCCCCGCCCTTCACCGCGATCGCGAGCGCGAAGTACCCGATCCCCGCGCACAGGTCGACCACGGTCTCCCCCGGGGAGCAGGCGCGGCCCATCCGGATCCGCTCCGGCAGGTTTCCAGAGGAGAACATGACCTGGGCCACATCCATCCGGTACCGGAGGCCATTCTCCAGATGCGTCGTCTCGGTGCCGTCCCCCCAGAGTCTCTCGACCGTGGGATGCCGCCAGTCCCCGTGGATGGTCGAGTACACCGCCACGGTCTTCACCGCCAACACCTCTGCGTAGGCCTCGCCGATCGCGGTCCGATGAGAATGAAGCTCTGGCGGTAGTGTCATGAGCAGCACATTGCCGAGGAGTTCCCACTTCCGTGGCAGAAGGCCTTGGAGCTCCGCCGGCAGGTCCACCCGCTCCCGGATGCGATCGAACGGGGGCGGGGCCGCGGGCACCGCGGGGGCGTCGGCGTCGATCCACTCGGCGGCGTACAGGGCGAGGTCGATCACAGGCTCGCCAATGACGGGGATCAGGAGACGCCCCTCCGCCCTCCGTATGCGGTGGCGGACGTCCAGCAGCCCCGCGGTGTCGAGGTGCTGGCGGAGCGCCTCCCCTCGTTCGAGGGGGACGGAGGCGATGAGCATGAGGGTCCGCAGCGTCATGACCGACAAGAAACTTGCGCGCCGAGGTTGTGGGGTACGGGATCATATTCGACCCCGCCTCGCAGCACGTCGAGCACCGAGTTCGGGTGGGCGAAGTCCCGTTCGGAGGGGAGATGCGGCGACCTCCGTAGCCTCGCCGGGTTCCGAGCCCTCCTCGCTCGGCAGCCGTTCCGCCACGGGCCCCTGTTCGACCGGTCCCGAGGGGTCGCTAGTCCGATATTCTGGTTTTCGGACCCGTGAGGGGGTCCGTCACAGGTGTGACCGGGTCCGTCGCGCCTGTGACGGGGTCGTGGGTGGCCCGACGGGGGTCTGTCAGGACCGTTACGGGGCGTAGGACGGTGGTTCCACGTCCGGTCGCGGGTGCAATCGGGGATGTTGCGGTCGTGAGGGGTCCGGTCACGGTCGTTGCTGGAGTCGTCGCAGTGTTGAAAGGATCCGTCGCAGTCTTGAGCGGGTCCGTCACGGCGGTGACCGGGTCAGAAACGGTCTGATAAGGTCCGTCGCAGTCGTGACAGGGTCCGTCAGGGGTGTCCCCGGGTCTGTCACGGCTGCAACAAAGTCTGTCAGAGAAGACGACGCCCGTCCGGCGGGGGCTTGTCACCGTTTTCCGGCCCTCTCGGCTGCCTGCGCAGGGCTGAAACACTCGGAGCCGACCGTGCATCCACTTTCCGCGATCCCCGTTTCACCGGCTTCGTCCCCGCCCGTATCTCTTCGACACGGACCGCTGGGAGGCACGGCCCCGGAAGCCCGAGCGGTCGTCGGGACAGCACATGCGCCGAAGCCCTTAAACC